>Ga0194132_10005640_pt1 | contig 20072 bp, 11 predicted proteins | sample TA2KigOf80mmetaG_FD_148612 | JGI IMG/M metagenome (GOLD analysis project Ga0194132, IMG submission 148612) | Freshwater microbial communities from Lake Tanganyika, Tanzania - TA2015054 Kigoma Offshore 80m | ecosystem: Environmental > Aquatic > Freshwater > Lake | place: Tanzania: Lake... | reverse complement strand
ACAGGTGGCCGCTCTGCTCGTCGTCTCCGCGCACGCATACGCTCCTGTGGGGAAGGGTGCGCGCATCGTAGTACGGTTGGATCGCCTTGTCGATCCGGTTTCGATGGGTTTTTCAGCAGCCTGCTAGGCGATGAACGGAGAACCGCTGCCCGTCCCGCACCATCCCCTGCGTCTCATCGTGCCGCGATGGTACGCCGCGACGTAACGGTCGTACAAGAGCTCTCGCCCATCGTGCGACCAGGCTGGCGCGGTTCCGCCGTCCACTGAGATCTGCTCTCGTGCACCGGGTCCCGGGTAGGGCTGGATGTACATCTCAAGTCGTCCAGACTGGATGCATACGCCAACCATGTACTGGCGCGCCAGGCGGCGCAGCTCGTCGTACACGAGCGGCGTCAGCCGTTCGAGCGCTCGCTGGTCCCCCTCGCTTCACGCTCGCAGAAGCGAGCTGACGTCGCTCCGAACCGTGAGTGGTGTAACCATGCCGGCTGTGTCACACAGACCCACGGGGTTATCAAAGTCCGAGGTAAAGCGCCGCGCGAAACGATAGACGTCCAGGATTGTGACTTTGCGCCAGACGTCCGATTGGGAGCTGGAGCGACACGAGCCGTCGCTGACGGATTGTCGGCAGGACGCGAAACGAACAACTCCAGTCATATCCGGACTCGTGCCGGAAGAACTGGAGATCAAGGGATTAACCATCGGACCGCTCTCCGTCCGATTTCGGACGTCGTCTTCACCGAAGGCACACCTCTTGCTCCGCCCCGAGCGGAGGCTCTTATGACGGTTCAGCGTTCGCTTGTCGTGCTGTTTCTTGGTGCGGCCTTCATCGCCACAGGCTCTCTGGCGCAGGCGCAGCCCAGAGCCGAGATCGGGGCCTCGCTCGTGAGCGCCACCGTGGATCTCGACGAGGACGGCGTATCGACGATTGGAGTGCCTTCGGGCGGATTCGGGCTTGTCAATCCCGGAGTGTTTGCCTCATTCTTCCTGACGAATCACGTGGCCATCGAGCCCCAACTCGGTTTCATCTGGGTCTCGAACGACGGAGACTCTGAGCACATCCTCAACTTCGCCGGCCAGGTGGACTACTTCATTCGCGGAACCAGGGAGGCCTCTCCGTACGTGTTCGGGTCTGCGGGCGTCGTGAACATCTCCGACTCCGACTACACGCCGAAGTCCTATGGTTTCGGCGGCGGCTACCGGATCCCCGTGGGAGACCGTCTGACGTTCCGGGTTGACGGTCGCTACACGCGGTTCACGAGCGAGTTCGGAGACGACGACGACATGCTGGCGTTCACGCTATCGATCGGTGGCATCTTCGGAGGGCGGTAAGCTTGCGCCAGCCTGCATCGTGCTGTGGTAATAGGGGACGTCACGGATTCGAGAACCAGGTCCAAGGGATGCCGAAGCCACACCCGCCGATAGCATGCCGAGAACCGGCGGGTGTTGGCATCAGGGCCATCGAGCCGCACGACCTGCCGGCGCGCGAGGCATGTGTGTGTCCTTTCGACTTGTGCTGCGAGTAGGCGCCCGCCGCCAAGAATCACAGAACTCATCGGCCTCATCCTCAGAATCAGTCCGCGGCCATGACGTCACGCCGCCGCTGAGCTTGCCGGCACCTCCCCCAGGTGTCGATGGGGGCTCTCGAGCGGCAGCTTCCGACTTCATCGACAAAGTACGTCGGCTGTCACCAGAGCCAGCCGCTCCGACCACCAGCGCGAGGCAGCGCTCTCGCCCGCGTGGCCCACTGCTCGGCTGGCGCTGGTGCTCGCGCGGCGTACCGCGCGGCGACGCGAGTGATACGCTGAAAGCTGGTTACGTGCGGCGCTCGGGAACCCTTCTCGGGAGGCACCATCATGATACGGGCCGCGTGGATCATCGTCGTCATCTTGACCGTTCCTGCTGCGTCACTCGCGCAGGAGAGCCATCACGCAGGTGGGGCCGGCGAGAAGCTCGGCACGGTGTCGTTCCAGACGTCGTGCCACGCTGCGGTGGAAGCGGATTTCAACCGTGCCGTGGCGCTGCTCCATTCGTTCGAGTTCCGCTTCTCGATGGACGCCTTCGAGGGGGTGCTCGCGCGTGATCCGTCCTGCGCCATCGCGCATTGGGGCATCGCGCTCTGTCACTGGGGCAACCCGTTTGCGGGCATCAAGGCAGGGCCGCTGCTCGAGCGCGGCCGCGCGGCCATCGAGAAGGGCTTGTCGACCGGGACGCCAACCGCCCGCGAGCGTGCGTATCTCAGTGCGGTCGCCGAGCTGTTCAAGAACGCTGGAACGGCCTCCCACGCCGAGCGGACACAAGCCTACGCGCGCGCGATGGACGCCGTGCAGCGCGATTTCCCGAACGACGTCGAGGCCCGGATCTTCTACGCGCTCGCCGTGAACCAGACGGCTGTGCCGAGCGACAAGACCTACGCGACACAGCTGCGGGCCGCCGGCATCCTCGAGCCGCTCTGGAAGAAGTATCCCGATCACCCCGGGCTGCCGCACTACATCATCCACGCGTACGATCATCCGCCGCTCGCGGAGAAGGCGCTCGACGCCGCGCGCCGCTACGCGAAGATCGCCCCGTCGGCACCGCACGCGCTCCACATGCCCTCGCATACCTTCACGCGGGTGGGCCACTGGACCGAATCGGCCGAGACCAATGCCGCGTCGGAGCGGGTGGCCCTCAACCAGAAGGTCGCGGGGGAAGCGCTGCACGCGATGGACTATCAGATCTACGCGTACTTGCAGATGGCGAAGGACCGATCCGCATTCGCCGTGCTGGAGCGGACGCCAGGGACGGCAGCGAAGTTCGACGCGACCGCGATCGGCGGCGCCGCGCCCGGCGCTGCCGGCGTCTATGCGATCGCGGCAATACCGGCGCGCTACGCGCTCGAGCGCGGCGCGTGGGCGGACGCCGCGACGCTCACCGCGAAGCCGTCCGCGTTTCCCCACGCCGATGCGGTGACCCATTTCGCGCGCGCGATCGGTGCCGCCCGAAGCGGCCGGCCGGATCCGGCGCGCGCGGACATCGACCAACTCGCCGTGCTGCGCGACGCGCTGGCCGCGGCGAAGGACGACTACTGGCGTGAGCAGGTCGACATTCAACGCCGGATCGCGCTCGCGTGGGTCACGTTTGCCGAGGGGCGCAAGGACGAGGGGCTCGCGTTGCTGCGCGCCGCGGCGGACAGCGAGGACGCGACCGACAAGGCCGCCATCTCGCCAGGTCCGCTGGCACCGGCGAGGGAGCTGCTCGGCGAGATGCTGCTCGAGGCCGGGCGACCGGCAGAGGCGCTCGTCGCCTTCGAGGCGACGATGAAGAAGGAGCCTGGGCGGTTGCGCGGCGCCTACGGCGCGGCGCGTGCCGCCGAGGCCGCCGGCGATCGCACAAGAGCACGAGCGCTGTATCGAGCCGTCATGGCCATCGTGAAGGCCGCGGAGATCGACCGGCCAGAGATTCAACGCGCGCGCACCTTCTTGAACGCGTCGCCGTGATGCGCCGCAGGCGCAAGCCACGCCGTCGAGGGCCTGGCTACCGACGGACGGACTGCAGCAGTTCGAGGAGGCGATCGGGATCGACCGGCTTGACGAGATGGCTGTCGAAGCCGGCGTCCAGGCTCGCCGCGATGTCGGCTTGTGTGCCGTAGCCGCTGAGCGCCACCAGCGCGGCGGGTCGGCTGGGCAGGGTCTGGGCGTGTCGCGCGATGTCGAGCCCGCTGCCGTCCCCCAGTCCGATGTCGCTCAGCACCGCATCCCACGGCCCGTCGTCGAGCGCAGCCCGCCCCTCGGCGACCGTGTGCGCAAGGGTGACGTGGTATCCGTGAGGCGCCAGAAGGAGAGACAGCAAGGATCCGGTGTCCTCATTGTCCTCGACGACCAGGACGCGGCTCGGGCCGTTGCCGGTACCCGCTTTGGCGCCGGTCGTGCTGCGAGCCGACACGGCCTTCCCAGGCGGGGGCGGGTCATAGGTCGCAAGCTCCACCTCGAACAGCGCGCCGGTTCCCGGACCCTCACTGGATGCCCAGATCCGCCCACCGTGCGCTTCGACGATCCCGGAGGCAATCGTCAGGCCGAGGCCGAGTCCCTTTGGATGGTCGGCAGATGGCGTCGGCTGTTCGAATGGTGAGAACAGGAGCTCCAGTGTCGACGCATCGATGCCCACTCCCGCATCGCGGACCGATACGATGATGAGACCCGATTCGTCTGATGTAGACCTGACGACCACATGTCCCCCAGGATGACTGAACTTGATTGCATTGTTCAGGAGGTTCCAGAAGACTTGTCTGAGTCGCATCTCGTCGGCGAGCGTGACCTGGTGGGCGGCCTGCAGATCGAACGCGATGGTGACGGCTTTCGCGCGTGCTGACGTGCTGCACGCCTCTGCTGCGTGTCGCAGGACCTGGTGGACGTCAACCTCGCGAACTCGGAGGTCGAGCCTGCCGCGCGTGACGCGCGCCACATCCAGGAGATCGTCGATGAGTCTCGCTTCGAGCTCGATGTTGCGCTTGATGACGGACGCGACGTGCCGAATATGGTCCGGGATGTCCGGGGACGCGAGGATATGCGAGGCGGCGATCAGTGCGGGGCTCAGGGGATTGCGCAACTCGTGGCTCACCATGGCCAGAAGCCGGTCCTTTGCGGCCTCCGACGCTCGGGCGAGCCTCCGGTCCTTCTCTGCGCGGTCGCGCTCTTTCTCAGCGCGCCATCTCGCGCGCTCGAGCTCGGCCCGTTCGGTGACATCCAGAGCGATGGTCGGGATCATGGTCTGTCCGTCGACGACCATACCGCGGCTGTAGAGCATGACAACCATCGTGGTGCCGGTGCCCGTGACCAGTTCGAGTTCGGTTTCCACGACACCCGCGCCCGTACGACACTGCCGCCCGTGCTCGAGCAGCGCTGAATGCCCCTCAGGAGTCGTCAGCATGCGAAATGGCATGCCGATCAGGAAACGCCGGGCTCGCCCGAACACGGCGCAAGCCGCCGGATTGACGTCCAGGATGATCCCCGCCGGATCCAGAATCATCCACATCACGGGCGCAAAATCGTAGAGCTCCGGCTGGGGAGGGAGCCGCAGCTCGACGGGCCGAGCCCGCGTGCGCGCTGCCGTCCTGGGCGGCGGGAGCCGGCGAACCAGTCGGGCCCCCTTAGGCCGTTTCATTGGTCTGCCGATCCTCGATAGCAATCACCACGCCCACCCCCGACTCCTCGAGCGGGACGAGAGAGCCGCGGATTCGCCAGTTCTGCCTGGGCTGTTTCGGGGGGTGCACTTCCACCGTGCGCTCGACGCTGCGGCGCCCGCGCAACACCTCAGCCACAAGGTCGTGAATCGCCGTGCCATCCCAGAAGCCATCGCCAACCGCAACCAGATCGCGACCCTCGACATCGGTCGCCTCGAGGCCGAGGAGCTCCAAGAAGCGAGCGTTGCCCGCATGCACGCGCCCGTAATCGTCCAGCACCATGAGTGGCTGATGGATGACGTCGACGATTGCGCGGAAATGATCGCGCGATTTCTCCGTAAGAGCCTGATAACGTTTGCTCGCGTCGATGTCGAGCACGCTGAGCACTGCGCCATCGAGCCTGTTGTCGATCCCTTTGTACGGCCTGATGCGAAGCGACAGCCAGCGTCCCCCAGGATCCCGCACTTCGCGCTCCTGTGCCGTGAGCGTCTCCACCGTGTCCCTGATCAGACCGCTGAGGTCCTCGACCGTGAAATTCGGATTGATCTGCCCGATCGGGCGGCCGATGTCGCTGGGTATCAAGTTGAACAGTTCCTCGGCTCGCGGAGTAAAGCGGCGAATCCCGAGGTCGTTGCCGACGATGACGATGGGGATGTCCACGCTGGCCAGCAGATTGGTCAAATCGCTGTTGGCACGCGTCAGCTCCTCATTGCGGGAATGGAGCTCTTCATTGACGGTGTTGAGCTCTTCATTGGTGCTCTGCAGCTCTTCCTTCGCCGTGTCGAGCTCCTCATTGGTGCTCTGCAGCTCTTCGTTGCTCGAGAGGATCTCTTCGTTTGCCGACTGTAATTCCTCGTTCGCGGCCTCCAGTTCTTGAATGATGGACTGCAAGTACTCCCTGCTCGCCACCAGCTCGCGCCGGAGATCGGACACGCGAAAGTCGGACTGGTGTGCCGTCAGTGGCGCGGCAGTCCGTCTCAATTTTCGCCGGCCCTTCGTGGGCCGCGCCGCAGCCGGCGCTTCGTCGAAGAGCACCAGGTAGTGTTCACCGCGCGAGGTGGCGAATGGCACGACTTCCAGCACGATTTCGATCCAATCGCCGTTCCGCTGGACGTGAACCTGCTCCTTGCGAACGACGCGTGAGCGGCGCTTCGCCTGCTGGAGCGCAGAACGCAGGGGATGGAGCAACCCGCCGCGCGCCATCTTCAGGACGCTCAGGTTCGGCTCACCGGTTGCGGGCTCGAGGTAAGGGCCGGTACGCCCACGGAACTGGACGATCTGAAGGTTCGCATTGACAATCACGCCAGGCGGCCCGTATCGGTCCAGGATCAGTCGGGTCGCTTCGTCCTGCACGGACTTGCCTTCCAGCCCGAAGCGGTCTGGCAGCTTTGGAAGAAGCGTCGAGCGTGTGGGAGCGTGAAGCTCCGAACGCAGAGTCAGCGAGAGGGCATGCTCCGCGGGGGTCTTGCGAAACAGCTTCCATTTCTTGTCCACGACGGCGAAATACGACTGGGGTCCCGGCGTCTCGGCAGGGCCAAGCATGAGAAACCCCCGTGATTTCAATGCGTAATGGAACACCGAGATGAGCCGTTTCTGCAGTGCCACGTCGAGGTAGATGAGCACGTTGCGGCACAACACGAGGTCGAGACGTGAAAACGGCGGATCGCGCGTCAGATCGTGGCGGGCGAAGACACACATGTCCCGCAGAGCCTTGACCACGCGGTACGACCCGTCGGACCTGACGAAGAACCGCTTGAGCCGTTCGACGGAGACATCGGCCGAGATGTTGACGGGGTATGTGCCGTTGCGCGCGTACTCGATTGCGACGTCGCTGACGTCGGTGGCGAAGACTTGGATGCGTCGCTCCGGCGCGCGTTCCGCGAGCGCTTCCAGCAGACAGATGCCGAGCGTGTAGACCTCCTCTCCGGTGGCGCATCCCGGCACCCATATCCGGATAGGCTCGTCGGACTGCTCGCCCACCAGCTCGGAGAAGACATGGGTCGTCATCGCCACAAACGAGTCGGGGTCGCGAAAGAAGCGCGTGACGTGAATCAGCAGATCCTGGGCCAAGGACGTGGCCTCGGCCGGGCTGCCCAGCAGGTATCGCACGTACGCCCCGATGTCCGTCAGCCGCAGAAGAGCCATGCGACGCAGCAGCCGCCGTTTGATCGTGGGCGCCTTGTACTGTGTGAAGTCGATCCCGCTCGTGCGGCGCAGCGCGAGAAACAGGTCCCGCATCTGCCCGTCCGTCATTAGGGCGTTCAAGGTGTCCACCTGAGGGGTCGTCCGGTCCAGGTACGGATGCAGCCGCACGTGACTCAAGTGGTCCGCAATTTCCAGCGGGGAAAGCACGAGATCGAGCATGCCGGTGGCGATGGACGCGCGCGGCATTCCGTCGTGCCTCGCGGTCTCGGGCTTCTGCGCGATGGTGATGCCGCCATGCGCCTTGATCTCGCGGACTCCCGCGGCACCATCCGAGCCGGTGCCCGACAGGATGACCCCGATGACGCGATCCTCCGCCCACCGAGCAAGGGACTGCATGAAGAAATCGATCGGCGTGAACTGCGCACGATTTGTCGGCCGCGGTAGCAGGTGCAGCTCGCCGTCGAGCACCTCCATGTGGACGTTCGGTGGAATGACGTACACGTGGCCGGGATCGATCCGCATGCCGCTGGCCGCGGTCATCACTTGCAGCGACGTCTTGGCCTGAAGCAGCTCCGGCAACGCGCTCGTGTGCTGGGGCGACAGGTGCTGGATGAAGACGATGGCCAGATCCGAATCGGGCGGCAAGCGCTCCAGCAACTGCGAGAACGCCTCGAGACCGCCCGCGGAGGCCCCAACTGCCACGATAGACTTGGCGTCGTCAGAAGATGCGCCCTTGGGACGATCGAGCCGTTGGTCTGAAACGCGTGAGGGAGATGCGGGCTTCTGAGTAACAGCCGTCTTGGCCGACCGGCGTGCTGGCTTGCGCGGCGCGCGCTTGGTCATCAGTCGCTCGTACCGGCAACAGGAAAGACGATCCTACAGCGCTTTCAGCGCTCCCGGAACTGGTGGTACTCCACGGACCGGGACCGGGGTCAGGGCGAGTGCCCAGAGCGCCAGTCGCAGTCCCCTGACTGCGGCCTCTGCAAAAAGCGTCCCTGTCCGCGATGTGATCCTGTAGAGCTAGGGTCAGTGATGGCGTGGGATGCCACAGGCGTTCGATCACTCCCAGCACGCCGATGAGAATGGACGGCGACCCGGAGCCTGGGCTTCGCGGTCGTGCTTCGCTGGCTGCGGCCTGTTTGGCGCGCATCTTCCGATGCAGGCACTCCGGGAGAATCTTTTTTCCATTTGAGCGGTTCCTTTCTTCGTACACCTGCCACAGCCGTTCTTCCTGCTCGCCCTGCTCAGGAGTGCGTGCCCGGCCGAAATCCTCCCCTTCGAAGACCTTCGAGTGGCATCCAGATGACAGCCCTCTTCCATGGACGCGCGGCAACGGTCTCCCGCGGTAGGCGCCCTCCCGCAGACACGGCACGGCGGAAGGGCGGCACGGCGGAAAGGTGGGAAAGGAGCCAGGCTGGCACCAAGTGTCGTTGTGGAAGGGTGTATAAGGGGTCCACGAGGAGGCACCATGCGCGACAGCCTGCGTCTCTGGATCGTCTGCGGTCTGCTGGGCGCTTCGGGGTGGGTGAGCACCGCGCAGCCGGGCCCTGGACTTCGATCGGCGCTCGAGGACTACATCGGCTCGCACCAGCGAGAGATCGTCGGTGAGCTGGTCGACCTGGTCTCGATTCCCAACGTCGTCTCCGATCCCGAGAACACCCAGAGAAACGCGTCCTACATTCGCGGCATGCTCCGCGATCATGGCTTTCGCGCCGAGGTGCTCGAGACCGAGATCAATCCGCTGGTCTACGGCGAGCTGAAGGTGCCGAATGCGAAGCGCACGCTCCTCTTCTACGCGCACTACGACGGCCATCCGGTCGATCCACGCCGCTGGAAGCAGGCCAATCCGTTCACCGCCGTCCTGCGGGATCGTCGCCTCGAGGACGGCGGCAAGGACATCAGCGGTTTCAAGCAGCTCAAGAAGTTCCATCCCGACGCCCGCCTTTACGGGCGATCGGTCGCCGACAACAAAGCCGCGATCGTGGCGCTGCTCACAGCGATCGACGCGTTGAAAGCGGCCGGTGTCGCCCTTACATCGAACGTCCGCGTCATCATCGACGGAGAACAAGAGTCGAGCTCGCTCGGGCTCCTGCGCGCGCTCCCGCGGTATCGGGACCAGCTCAAAGCCGACCTCATGCTATTGCTCGACGATCCGGTACACCCGAGCGGACGGCCGACGGTGATTTTCGGTGCGCGCGGGGCGGTCAGCATGGAGCTCACGACCTACGGTCCCAAATTCGGTGTCCACAGCGGCCACTTCGGGAACTGGGTCCCCAATCCGGGCATCCGTCTCGCCCGACTGTTGGCGTCCATGAAGGGCGACGATGGTCGTGTGTTGATAAATCGGTTCTACGACGGCGTCGAACCGCTCCACGAGGAAGAGCGGACCATGCTGGACGCCGTGCCGGACGATCACGCCAACCTCATGAAGCTCTTCGGAATCGCCGCGCCGGAGCGTCCCGGGCTGACGCTGCAGCAGGCGCTCCAGCTTCCCACCTTCAACATCCGAGGGCTTTCGAGCGCCTACACGGGTCCTGATGCGCGGACCATCATTCCGGACATCGCGACGGCCTCGCTCGACATCCGGTTGGTGAAGGAAACACCGCTCGCCGAGACGACCGAAAAGGTGCTCGCTCACATCCGGGCCCAAGGCTTCGAGGTGGTCGAGTCGGACCCGAGTGAAGCGATGCGCGCCCGATCGCCGCGCATCGTGAAGGTGGTCAAGGGAGGCGGCTCGAATGCCTATCGCACGTCGCCGCTGCTTCCAGAGTCGCGTCAGGTGGTGGCCGCCCTGGAGCGGCTCTTCGGCGAACGGCCGGTGCAGATCCGAACGAGCGGCGCAACCTTCCCCGTCGCGACGGTCTTGATCCAGGAGATCGGATCCCCGGCGATCTCGCTCCCCATCGTCAACTTCGACAACGGACAGCACTCCGACAGCGAGAACCTGCGCTTGGGTCACCTCTTCACAGGCATACTGTCGATCGCCGCCGTCTTGACGATGTAGGAGGCCTTCGAGGGCCGTTCCGCCGCGCATTGAGGAAAGGACTGACGGAGCGGCTCGGGGCCTTCGGGCTGCGGAGCTGGCGTACGGAGGCCGAACCCTGTAACCGTGTCGTGCTGGTCGGTGGAGCCCTCATCCATCGCCCTCGGGTGCTCGTGCTCGACGAACCGACGGTCGGCCTTGATCCCGAGCACCGGGCGCGCGTCTGGCACCTGCTCGAGCAGGAGCGCGCAACACGCGATCCTCGGCGTCACAACCATCGTGGCGTGTGTCGTCACGGCGTTCGTCTTCGATCCCGAGCAGCGCGTCGTCGGGCGTCCATGCGCGGCGAGGGCATCGTGATAGGGGCTCGTCGAACGACACGAGGCTGGCGGTGATCGTCGCTCCGGCATCGTCGGCGAAGGCAACCGCCGTGCGGGTGTGGCATCGGGCCGGCATCGTGGCCTACACCACCGTGCTGGCCTGAAGCGCATGAGGAGCGGGGCCGCGATTCCGTTGGCCCGTCGGCGCGCCCACCCGCGGACGCGGCACGGTTGCCACCTGCGGTAGCCTCCTGTACGCGCATGAGTGGCCATCGGCCGACCGTCTGGCACCGTTGGATGCGGCACCCGCAGCAACTCTGGGTACGCCGCGCGCTGTTTCAGGTGCACCTCTGGATGGGTCTTGTCTTCGGCGTTTACCTCTTCTTCATCAGCGTCACCGGCAGCGTACTGGTCTATCGGAACGAGCTGTTCGAGCTCGCGACACCCGCACCGGTCGTGACGACGGCCACCGGCCGGCTGCTGACCGACGACGAGCTCATCGGCGCCGCCGAACGTGCACACGCCGGGTTCCGAGTCTCGCGGCTGACCCGCGGGGAGAACCTCGATCACTCGGTTGAAGTCCATTTGAGCCGTGACGGGCAGGCCATGGCGCGGCTCGTCGATCCGCGGACCGGCGAGGACGTCGGCCGCGCGCCGCCGCTTGGCATCTGGCTGGTGGCAAGGCTAATGGAGCTCCACGACAACCTGCTCGCCGGGCCCGAGGGCCGCAGGGTGAACGGAATCGGAGCGATCGCCATGATCTTGGTGACGATCACCGGCCTGATCATCTGGTGGCCGGGCGTGAATCGCTGGCGTCGCAGTCTCACGCTGCATCGGGGCGTCGGCTGGAACCGCCTCTCGTGTGAGCTTCACAGCGCGCTCGGGTTCTTCAGCTTCGCGTTCCTGATCGTGTCGGGCGTCAGCGCCCTCTACCTGTGTCTGCCCGACACCGTGCAGGCCTTCGCCGACTGGCTCGAGCCGCCCACGGACGAGAACCTGGGCTTCCGCTCCGTCGACAGCGTCGTTTCGTGGCTCGCCTACCTCCACTTCGGCCGCATCAACGGCATCGGCATCCCCTGCGAGGGGCCTGGCATCTGCGATCAGGCGACCAAGGCGGTGTGGGCGCTGCTCGGCCTGGCGCCGGCCGTTCTCGTCGTGACGGGAACGACGATGTGGTGGAACCGCGTCGTGCGCCCCAGGTGGCGATCGCGGCCCGGCCCAATCGACCGCGAACGTCGTGCGACAACCGGCGCCTGACGTGGCGCAGGAGTCGCGCGTCTTCCTCCAAGTTTGTCCTCCAAGTTTGTCGTTGACAAGCCAATAGTCGCGTCGTAGGGTGCTGCAACGTCGTCACCCTCGCTTTGAACTGCGGATGGTTCGCTGCCGTATTCGGCTGCCTGGAGGGTCATCATGCGTCGAGACAGAATCGGTGGTCTGTTCGTCTGCGCTCTCACGCTGCTGCCGACCGCGGTGCGAGGCCAGGCGGTCACGACTGGCAGCATCGCGGGGCTCGTCAGAGACGCGTCAGGTGCGGTGCTGCCCGGCGTCACCGTCGAAGCCGCGAGTCCGGTCCTCATCGAGAAAGTGCGCACGGCTCTCAGCGACGGCGAAGGCCGATACAACATCGTAGATTTGCGCCCCGGCACCTACACAGTCACCTTCGCGCTGACCGGGTTCAGCACCATTCGTCGGGAGGGAATCGCGCTGACTGCCGGGTTCGCCGCAACGGTCAACGCCGATCTGCGGGTCGGGTCGCTCGAGGAGACCATCACCGTGACCGGTGCGAGTCCCATCGTCGACACGCAGAACGTCCGGCAGCAGAAAGTGGTCTCCGACGAGCTGCTCGCGGCACTGCCGAGCGGTGGCAAGGGCTTCTCCGGCATCGCCCGGCTCGTCCCGGGCATGACGGGCGGCACCGACGTGGGTGGTGCGGCGGGCATCTACACCGCGAACTCCGTCTGGAACGCCACGATCCACGGGAAGGGCGGCGGCAAGCTGTCGTACGACGGCATGGCGACGAACAACCTGGCGATCAACGGCGCGATGTCGTACGTGCCGAATCCGGCGACGGTGGAGGAGACGGTCGTGGAGGTGGGCGGCATTTCGGCGGAAAGCGACTCGTCGGGGATCCTCACGAACCTGGTACCGAAGGAGGGCGGGAATTCCTTCCGGTTCGGCGCTGACGCCACGTACTCGAGCGAGAACCTGCAGAGCGACAACTTCACCGACGAGCTGCGGGCCCGCGGCCTGACGGCGACGAACAAGATCCTGCACCTCTACGACGCGAACGTGACGCAGGGCGGCCCGGTCAAGCGCGATCGTCTCTGGTTCTTCGCCGCGACGCGGGCCTCCGGCACCAAGAATCAGGTCGCCGGCATCTACTTCAACAAGACCCGCGGCACCCCGTTCTACACCCCGGACCTCGACAACCCGGCGTACCGCAAGGAGTGGCTGAAGAGCATCGGGGGCCGCATCACGTGGCAGGTGTCGCAAAAACACAAGGTGAACCTCTTCGGCGACCTCCAGTCGTACCAGGTGCGGGGGCAGGGTGGGAACGAATCGCCTGAAGCGGTTACGGGCTGGCAGTTCTGGCCGGCGGGACTCTATCAGGCGACCTGGAGCTCGCCGACGAGCAACCGGCTGCTGTTCGACGCCGGGGTGTCGTTGACGAAAAACGGGTTCCCCTACACGAGAGAGGAGATCACGAAGATCTTCGGCTTCCAGGTCGCGCCGACCGACATCTCGATCTTCGAAGCGTCGACCGGATTCCGTTACAACGCCAAGGACCGCTATTACTACCAGAACCAGCAGGATCGCTACGCCGGCCGCTTCTCCGTGTCCTACGTCACCGGCTCCCATGCCTTCAAGGCGGGCGTTCAGTCGCAGACACTCATCTACAACCAGGATTACGTGGTCAATGAAAGCCTGCAGTACACGTTCCTCCGTGGCGTGCCGAATCAGATTACACAGTGGGCGCAGCCGCTGCTGTACCAGGTCAGGACGAAAGCGGATATGGGCCTGTACGCGCAGGACAAATGGACCATTCGGCGTCTCACACTCAACTACGGCCTGCGGTTCGAGTACTACAACGGGTACGTGCCGGAAACCAACCTCCCCGCCGGTCGGTTCGTGGGACCTCGCAACATTCCGACCATTCGGGGCCTGCCGGAGTGGACCGATCTGAACTCGCGTCTCGGGGGGTCGTACGACCTGTTCGGTGACGGTCGGACGGCGCTGAAGGCATCGATCGGCCGCTACGTCGGCAAGATGGGGACGACGGTCGGCGTGTTAGGCAACCCCCTCTCGACGTCGGTCAACAGCGTGAACCGCGTGTGGACCGACGCCAACAGGGACTACGTGCCAGATTGCGACCTCGGGAACTTCTCTGCCAACGGTGAATGCGGGGCCATCAGCAACGTCTTCTTCGGGCAGAACAACCCCAACGCCCAGCGCTACGACGAGGACCTGCTTCGGGGCTTCGGTAACCGCGACTATTTCTGGGATCTCTCGACGGAGGTGCAGCACCAGCTGACACCGCGCATTTCGGTGACGGGCGGCTATTATCGAAACTGGACCAAGCACTTCGACCCGACGGGAGGCGCTCTTGTGGGCGGCGTGTTGGGCTCAGGCGTGGCGGACAACCTCGCGGTGACGCCAGCCGACTTCTCGCCGTACTGCGTCACCGCTCCCCGCGATTCCCGGCTGCCTGGCGGCGGCGGGTATCAGGTCTGCGGGCTGCACGACGTCGCACCAGCGAAGTTCGGCCAAGGGGTGGAAGTGGTGCGGCGGCCGTCGAACTACGGTGAAGGACAGTTGCGGAAGTCGGACTTCTTCATGGTCAGCTTCAACGCCAGGCTCGGCAATGGCGGCGAGTACAGCGCAAGCGTCGATACCGGGAAGAGCGTAGACGACCGGTGCTTCGTCGTGGACAGTCCCGCTCAAGCAATCTATGACTTCCGAGTTCCCGCAACCCCGACCTACTGCCGCGTCGAGACCCCGTTCTCGGCCCAAACCCAGATCAAAGCGTACGCCAGCTACAGGCTCCCGCTTGGCTTCTTCGTGAGCGGTGTTTTTCAGAACCTGGCGGGGATTCCCCGCCTCGCGACTTACGCCGCAACCAACGCCGAGATCGCGCCCTCGCTAGGACGGAACCTGGCGGCCTGCGGCACGCGTGTGCCGTGCACGGCGACCGCCGTGGTGCCGCTCCTCGAGCCAATGACCTCCTTCGAGCCCCGGCGCAGCCTGTTCGATCTCCGCCTGAGCAAGCAGTTCTCCCTGGGGGACGGGCGGAGCGTCCGGGCGAATTTCGACATCTACAACCTGCTGAACAACAGCGCGGTCCTCAGTCTCAACAACACCTACGGCGCCACGTGGCTGCGCCCGTTGACGATTCTGAACGGTCGTTTGATTCAGTTTGGAGGCCAGTTGTCGTTCTGACCCGACTCCAGGCGCCGACCCTCACTCCTGCGGTCGGCGCCTGCCGCGAAGCCTTCCCGCCGCCTCAGAACGTCAGACGAACTGGCGTCCCTGGAGAGTCGCACCACCCGCTCCTCTTCACCACCCTGTGCGCAGGGGAACTCAGCCCGCCTGCGACAGCATCGCCGTTCCCGCTGGTCCGGTTGTGCGCATCTCTGAGAGTCGCGTATCCTGCGATCAGTTGAGCTTGAGGAACAGGTGATGGCAGCCCCAGAGGACGAATTCGACCGGACGCTCCCAATTGGGAGCCGGGCGCCTGCCGCCGCACCCATCCCCGACGTCCTCGGACACTACCTCGTGGTGAGCAAGGAGGGGGAGCCTCCAACGCGCGTGGAGATTGGCGCGGATCCGGTCACGATCGGGCGCGATGCCCGCCAGACGCTCGTGCTCGCTGACACCGAGGTCTCGCGGCTGCACGCCCGCGTGTCGCTCGTCCAGGGAGAGGTTGTCGTCGAGGACCTGCGATCGACCAACGGAAGCTTGGTCGATGGGCAGCACATCACGGAGCCGACGAAGCTGCCGGAGGGCAGCGTGCTCCGCCTCGGGAGCCACCACCTCAAATACGAGCGCCGCATCCGCGCAGAGGTCGAACGGGAGCGGGAGCTCGATCGCGAGCTCCGGCGGGCCAGCGACTACGTACTGTCGCTTCTGCCCGCTCCGCTCACCGACGGCCCGGTGCTGGCCGAATGGCGGTTCGTTCCGTCCACGCAGCTCGGAGGGGATGCCTTCGGGTACTACTGGCTGGACCCGGATACATTCGTGTTCTATCTGCTCGACGTCTCCGGCCACGGCGCCGGCTCGGCGATGCACTCGGTGACCGTCCTGAACGTGCTGCGGCAACGCGCCCTGCCCCAAGTCGAGTTCGACAACCCGGCGGCGGTGCTCTCCAGCCTCAACGGCCGGTTTAAAATGGACACGCACCACGGGATGTTCTTCACGATCTGGTACGGCGTGTACCGGCCCCGCGAACGCACGCTGACCTACGCCTCTGCCGGTCACCATGAGGCGTATCTCGTGCCGCCCGGGAAAAGCTCAGCCCGTTCCCTGGGCATGCCCGCGTTGATGATTGGCGCAATGCCCGACGGTGCCTATCAGGCTCAGCAGACGACCGTGCCGGCCGGGAGCTCTCTATACCTCTTCAGCGACGGCGTCTTCGAAATCGTCACCGCGAGCGGTGATCGATGGACGCAGGCCGACTTCGAGCCTCTGCTGCTCGAGCCCTCCGTCCCTGGCCGGTCCGAGAGCGACCGCCTGTACGAGGCGGTCAGACACGCGGCGGGCCCGGGGCCGCTCCAGGACGATGCATCGTTGATGGTGCTGACGTTTCCGTAACGGACCCGAAGCGGGCGGTCCGGTTCGCGCACTCGCGCGGGGTGTGGCGTACACTTCAGCTGTATGCTCTGCCCGGCCTGCCGCGCCGAGATTCCGGTCTCGGCGCACCGGTGTCCCAGCTGCCAGGTCGCGCTCTCACCTGCCGTGCAGATAGGGGTGCTCACACCACCGCCCCTGGACGCCCCCACCCGGATTGCCTCTCCCCCGTCGGTCGTCGATACGACCGGCCTGCCGGCCCCGCAAGCGGGGTATCTGACTGACGACGCGCCGACAGCCGACACTCTCGACCTACCGACGGTCGTCAATGCCTCAGCAACCGGGGCGGAAGAGGCGCAGGCGACTGCCCGTTCGCCCCGCCTTCCGCCGGCCGTGAGGGCCAGTCGACCGGCTGCTTCCCCACCGATCGATTCCGGCGATACGGGCCCTCTTCAGCCGGGGAAGCCGTTTGGTCCGCGTTATCACGTCATCCGCCAGCTCGGGCTGGGCGGCATGGGCGCGGTGTATCAGGCCTGGGACACCGAATTGAGCGTCGCCGTGGCCATCAAAGTCATTCGGCCCGAAACCATGGCGGATCCGGCAGCCGCCCGGGAGATCGAGCGCCGATTCAAGCGCGAGCTGCTGCTTGCTCGGCAGGTGACGCACAAGAACGTCGTGCGCATTCACGACCTCGGCGAGATCGACGGCATCAAGTACATCACGATGTCCTACATCGACGGCATCGATCTCGCCTCGCTGTTGAAGCGCGATGGAAGGCTCCCGGTCCCCCAGGCACTCGGCATCCTGCGCTCGGTCATCCCCGGGCTCGTCGCCGCGCACCAGGCGGGCGTGGTGCACCGCGACCTGAAGCCGGCCAACATCATGATTGGCAAGAGAGGCGACGCGCTGATCATGGATTTCGGAATCGCCCTTTCGACCGATGCCGGCGACGAAGATCAGGACGAACCGGCAGCGCTTCCTGAAGAGCTCCGGCGCGCCGCCGCGGGCCAGACCGAAGCCACGTTGGCCGGGTCTCTGCTGGGCACGATCCATTACATGGCCCCGGAGCAAGCCCGCAGTGAGAAGGTGGACCAGCGTGCTGACATCTACGCGATCGGGCTCATCCTGTACGACATGCTGCTCGGCCGGCGTCGCGCCGAGAACGCCGCGAGCGCCATGGGCGAGCTCAAGGAGCGCATGGCGCATGCGCCGCCCTCGGTCAAGTCGGTGGCGCCCGAGATCCCGAGCGCCGTGGACGCCATCGTGTCGCGCTGTCTGGATCCGGACCCGACCAGACGCTTCCAGGCAACCGTCGAACTGGTCGCAGCGCTGGATCGACTCGATGAGAACGGAGAACCGCTTCCCGTGCGGCGGGTCGTCGGGCTGCCGCTCATGGCGGCGATCGTTGTCCTCCTGGTCGGACTTGGGGCCGGCGCGTGGTACTACCAGCGTCAGTTCATCCCGCCCCCCGCGCACGATCCCGTGTCGGTGGTGATCGCGGATTTTCAGAACCTCACCGGTGATCCGACCTTCGATCGTGCGCTGGAGCCGACGCTCAAGCGGGCGCTCGAGGATGCCACCTTCATCAGTGCCTACGACCGCGCCGGCATCGGCGGCACGCTCGGCGTGCGGCCCCCTGAGACCCTGGACGCCGCAGCGGCCCGCGAGCTTGCGCTCAAGCAGGGGCTGAACGTCGTCCTCTCGGGCGCGGTCGAGCGCCAGGGCAGCGGCTACGGAATTTCGGCCAGAGCGACGCAGACGGTGACTGGTGACGTGATTGCCGACGTCAAAGGCAAGGCCTCCAACAGAGACCAACTGGTGGGCGCCGCGGCGACCTTGGCCGCGTCGATTCGCGATGCCCTGGGCGACGACAACTCGGACACGGCTCGGCAGTTCGCCAACGTGACGCTGTCGACGACTTCTCTCGAGGTCGTCCGACACCATGCGGCGGCGATGCACGCGATGTCGAACAACAGGTTCGAGGAGGCGCTCGGCAGCTTTCAGAAGGCCGTGGCCCTCGACCCGAAGTTCGGCATCGGGTATCAGGGCATGGCCAGCATCGCGTTCAACCTGGGTCGCAGGCAGGATGCCGAGAAGTACATCGGCGAAGCGCTCCGGTACGTGGACGGGATGACCGAGCGCGAGCGATACAACACGCGCGGCCTCTACTATTTTCTGACCGGCGACCACAAAGCCTGCGTGCGGGAATATGGCGATCTGGTCGCACGGTATCCGGCCTCTCCCAATGCCCGCAACAATCTGGCGTTGTGCCTGACATACCTGCGAGACATCCCCAGGGCAATGGAGGAAGTGCGGCACGCGGTGGAAATCCTGCCCAATCGCCCGGGCTACCGAACGAATCTGGCCCTGTATGCCAGCTACGCCACAGATTTTACGGCCGCAGACAAGGAGGCGCGTGCCATACAGGCCCCGGATGCCTACGCCCACCTGGCGCTGGCGTTCGCGCAACTGGGGCAGGGCCAGACGCAGCAGGCGCAGGACACCTATCGTCTGCTCGGAACGAAAGGCGCCGTCGGGGCTTCACTGGCGGCATCGGGTCTGGGCGACCTGGCGGTGTACGAAGGCCGTTTCTCCGAGGCGGTGCGGATCTTCGAGCAGGGCGCAGCTGCCGACGTGACCTCGAAGCTCCCGGACAGAGCGGCGGCAAAGCTCGCATCGCTCGCACACGCCCAGGCGCTGCGGGGGCAATCGCGTTTCGCTGTGGCGGCAGCCAAGAGGGCGCTGAACGCCAGCCAGGACCTGAAGATCCGATTCCTGGTCGCGCGAACGCTGGTCGAGGCTGGAGAGATCACCGAAGCCCGCACCCTGGCTGCCAGTCTCGCCCGCGAAGTTCAGGCCGAGCCTCAGGCGTACGCCAAGGTCATCGAAGGCGAGGTCGCGCTGAAGACCAACGACCCGCGTGTGGCAGTGCAGCTCTTCACTGAGGCCAACGGTCTCCTCGACACGTGGATCGGTCACTACGGTCTCGGCCAGGCGTATCTCGACACTTCACAGTTCGCGCAGGCCGATTCGGAGTTCGACCGCTGACATCTCAAGCGCCGGGGCGAGGCGATGGCGTTGTTTCTCGACGAAGAGCCGACGTACGGTTACCTTCCACCCGTCTACTACTACCAGGGTCGGGCCCGGGAAGGCATGAAGACCGAAGGGTTCGCCGAGTGGTACCGGGCCTACCTGAACATTCGGGGCAAATCGACCGAGGACCCGCTGGTGCCGGACGCGCGTCAGCGCGTTCGCTGATCATCCTGACAGCTTCGATCACCGCGCCTATTTCGGGATGGTCTTCGTCGCGAGATTCGAGAGGCCGCTGACGCTCCCATCGCCGTAGTGGGCCGTCGCGAACCAGGTGTAGGTTGAGCCGCGGGTAACCCTGTCGTCGATGGCCGTCGTCGTGGTCCCAGCAGGCTGGGCGATCAACCGCCTCCTGGCGAACGTATCGGCGGTCACTCCGGCGCCCTCAACTCGATAGATCTGATAGGACTGAACCCCGCCGGCGTTGACCACGGTCGCCGGCTTCCAGATCAGGGTGACAGATGGCCGCCGTCCCGGCACCACATCGGCCTTGAAGGAGTGCGGAGGATTTCCGACGGCGGTCGCCCCATCGAAGTCCAATTCGAGGCCGCCACCGCCCCCGAACACGAGGCCGCCGCCCCCGCCAAAGACC
>Ga0194132_10005639_pt1 | contig 20074 bp, 15 predicted proteins | sample TA2KigOf80mmetaG_FD_148612 | JGI IMG/M metagenome (GOLD analysis project Ga0194132, IMG submission 148612) | Freshwater microbial communities from Lake Tanganyika, Tanzania - TA2015054 Kigoma Offshore 80m | ecosystem: Environmental > Aquatic > Freshwater > Lake | place: Tanzania: Lake... | reverse complement strand
GTTTACGGAGAACTGCTCCCCAAAAACCTCTTCCTGCAATCTCCCAGCCGGTTGATGCGCTATGCCGGACCCGTGTTCCTTATTTGCACGGTGCTGTTCCTCCCCGCCACGGCGCTCTTGTGGGCCCTGGGCCGACTGCTGCAATGGCTGTTGGGAGAGTCCCCGGAAGTCGTCCAGCGCCAACTGGCTCGCGAAGAACTCAAGCGGGTGCTGGAAGAGGGGCACGAAGCAGGCATTCTCAGGCCGGCCCAACGCTCCATCGCCCAGGGATTGTTCGCCGTCGCGAAAAACACCGTCCGCAAGTCGATGACGCCCGCGCCTCGCGCCCTCACGGTGCGCGAAGGAACACCCAAGGATGAAGTCTTGAGGCTGGCGCGGCGGCATCAAGTGCCCTTCATTCCAGTCACCTCCGCGAATTCCCCGGGCCAACCAGTGGGTTACGTCCGCGTGGTCGATCTTCTCCTCAGCGAACGCAGCACGCTCAGCCCCATTCGCCCGTTGGTCAAAGTCCAGGAGAACGAACCCCACATCACCGCCCTGGTCCAGCTCCAGGGCAGCAACGCTCCCCTGGCCAAGGTGGTCGATGCCGCCGAGCGGACCATCGGTTACATCACGGCGGCTCAGCTTCGCGCGCCGCTGCTGAAGGGTGGAAATTAGGGAAAGAATCAGGTGTCAGGGTTCAGGGGTCAGTAGACCACCAGCACCTTGAATCCACTGCACTTTGGCGTGCCGGCACTACCGGTGATAACCCAGGCTTCGGATGACTCCGATCATTTCATCGTAAGTGATGAAGCGGCGGCGGTGCTGCAGCTTGTACTCGTCGATCGCCTTGGCCAATTCACGGGCTTCAGGCGTCGATTCATCGTGCCCGTTGGCGAACTGCCGGCGTTCGCGCCCCGGTGCGCCGACGGTGGGATCATAACTGCGACGGTCAACAAACAGTTCGGAAGAAGTTTCGACGGCGGCCTGGGACATGGTTTCACTCACTTTCAATATGGACCAATTGCTGTGTAAGCAGCCACCAAAACCTAGATTAGGAACCCGGACGCGTCAAACGATTGGTGACGATTATGAGGGTGGTCCCGATTGGGCGCCCTGGCCACGCCCCGTTGTTCTCACCCTCCCCCCCGAATACCATATTTCTTAGCTTCCACGCTGCGCGCCCGGCGGAGCCGCGCAGGGCCGTCTTTCTCCCCTGTGCAACGAGAACCGGCCGCCGCGCACCCTCTGCATTCCCCAAACCCGGGCATGGACATCCAGCACCTCCGCACATGCCTTGACGACCCAGCCGCTGGGGCCCGCTGGCTGAACCGCGCCGGCATCCGCGATGCGCAGCGGGGCCAGACCAATCTCCTGGGCATGGCTACCGCCGGCATCACGCTCGACTTGCTGGGAGTGATGTGTCGCCAGTTGGAGTCGCGGTTGGGTAAGCTGAGCGACCCGGACATGGCGCTCAATAACCTTGCTCGCTTCGTGGCCGCGGCCCGCAATCCGCTGGCCCTGGGTTCGTTGTTCGAACGCGACCCCGAGGCGCTCCCCATTCTGGTGCAGATATTCTCCACCAGCCAGCATCTGAGCGATCTGCTGATCACCGATCCGGAGTCGTATGACTTGCTGCGGCTGACGGAGGGGCAGCCCGTGGCCCGTGCGGCCCTGGTTGGGGATATCGTGGCGGAAGTGCTGGCGGTAAGCGACGAACGGGCCGCCATGGCCGCGCTGCGGCGGTTCAAGCGGCGGGAAACCTTGCGCATCGCCTACAGCGATATCATTCGCGAGCTGCCGCTGGAAGTGGTGACGGCGCAGATTTCCTACCTGGCGGACGCCTGCCTGGAAGCCGCCATCCAATTCGCCAGCCGGCAGCTTCAAGCCAAGCTGGGCGTCCCGCGCACTCCGGAGAAAAAGCCGGCACGATTCGTCATGCTGGCGATGGGAAAGCTTGGGGGCGAAGAACTGAACTATTCCAGCGACATCGACCTGATTGCCGTCTATGAAGCGGATGGAGACACCGACGGGGCGCGCGGCAAGACCAACGCCGAGTTCTTCGACCGGCTGGTGCGGGACGTGTTGCGGCTGTTGATTGAGCCCACCGAGTTGGGCCAGGTATACCGCGTCGATCTGCGGCTGCGGCCGGAAGGGGCCCGTGGGCCGGTGGCCGTCAGCTTCGACAGCGCGCTGAGGTACTATGACGTCATGGGGCGCACGTGGGAGCGGCAAGCCTATGTCAAAGCCCGGCCCGCTGCCGGAAATCGAGATCTGGGCCGCGAATTGCTTGCGCGGCTGGAGCCGTGGATTTACCGCCGCTTCCTCAGCATGGCCGATATCGTGGGGATCAAGGCGCTGAAGCGCCGCATCGAGCAGCGCACGCGGCATGAAGGAGCCGAGCAGCACGACGTGAAAACGGGGCACGGCGGGATTCGCGACATTGAGTTCGTCATCCAGTTTCTGCAGTTGCTCAATGGCGGCGACCTGCCCGAATTGCGCGTGGGCAAAACGCTGGAGGCCCTGGGACGGCTGGAGCAGGTCGGCTGCGTCACCAGCCAGGAGCGGGCGCTCTTGGAAACGCACTATGTGTTTCTCCGCAAGCTGGAGCACCGCCTCCAGACCATGTTCGATCTGCAGACGCACGAACTGCCGCGCGAACCGGACGAGGTGCGGAAGCTGGCGATCCGCATGGGCTACACGAACACGTCCGGCCGCACCGCCGAGGCCGCGTTTGAGGGAGATTATCGACAAAAAACGGAACTCAATCGACGCATTCTGGACCACCTGCTCCACGACGCATTTGGGGACGATACGCGCACGGAGCCGGAGGTCGATCTGGTGCTCGATCCCGATCCGCCCGCGGAGCGGATTGCCGAGGTGCTGTCGCGTTACGGATTCAAGGACGTGCCGCAGGCCTATCGCAACCTGATGGACCTGGCCACGGAAAAAATCCGCTTCCTTTCGACGCGGCGGTGCCGAATGTTTTTGGCCGCCATCGCGCCGCGGCTGCTTAAGGAAATTGCCCGGCACGTCGATCCGGACTCGACGCTCACCAGTCTCTGCAAAGTGAGCGATTCGCTGGGGGGCAAGGGCGTTTTGTGGGAACTGTTCAGCTTCAATCCACCCTCGCTGCGCCTCTATGTCGAATTGTGCGCCACCAGCCCCTATCTGTCCGGCATTCTGGTCAGTAATCCTGGCATGATCGACGAGTTGATGGACAGCCTGATGCTCGACAAACTTCCCGATGCCGCCACGCTCAACGCCACTCTGGCGGAACTGTGTTACGGGGCGGAGGACCAGGAGCCGATCCTGCACAGCTTCAAGAATGCCCAGCAGTTGCGCGTCGGCGTCCGCGACATCCTGGGCAAGGAAGACGTCCAGGCCACCACCGGCGCGCTGAGCAACATTGCGCAGTCCTGCCTGCGGCAGATCACGGAGAACGAATACCGCCGGCTGGCCCATCGCTTGGGCGAGCCAGTCGTCGCGCTCGGACCTCGGGCCGGCCAGATCTGCGAACTAGTGGTGGTGGCGCTGGGAAAGTTCGGCGGCCGGGAGCTGAACTATCACAGCGACCTGGACATCGTGTTTCTCTACGAGGCGGACGGGGGGACGCAGCACCGCCGCACGTCGCGCAGCGGCGAGGTCACGTCCAACCGCCACTTCTTCAGCGAACTCGGGCAGCGGATCATCAAGGTGGCCAGCCAACTTGGCCCGTTCGGGCGGCTCTACCAGGTCGATACGCGGCTCCGCCCGACGGGACGCAACGGCCCGTTGACCACGTCACTGCCGGAACTGGCCCGCTACTTCGCCGAAGGGGAAGGGCAACTCTGGGAGCGGATGGCGCTCTGCCGGGCGCGGATCGTCCTGGGTAACGACGTGATTGTGCCGCAGGCGCTCGACGTGCTGACCAGTGCCGCGCTCGACCATGCCTGGCGCGGCGACGAGCCGGAAGAGGTTGTGCGGATGCGCAAGCGGCCGTGGCGACCTGAAGCGCGGCGCCGGCGGCATTGTGGACATCGAGTTTTTAGCCCAAATGCTGCAACTTCGCTACGGTCGGGAGCGCCCCGATGTGCGCAGCCCCAACACGCTGTCAGCCCTCGCCGCCCTGGCCGCCGAAGACTGCCTCAGCCGCCGGGACGAGCAATCGCTGGAGCGCAGCTACCGCCTGCTGCGCACCATCGAAGGCCGGCTACGGTTGTTGCACAGTACCGCCACCGACGAACTGCCGCAGGACGCCGATGAGTTGAAGAAGCTCGCCCAGGCGCTCAACTATGACTCCGCGGACGAACTGCTCGCCACTTGCGAGGCTTCCATGCAAACCAACCGCCACCTGCTGGAGCAATATTGCGAGCAGCTTTCCGCCGTAGGCCACGCGCAGCGTGACAATACCTAACCCGGCGGAGCCGGAACCAAACAGGTGGTAATTTGCCGCAAGTCGGATATTATGCGGCAAGTTGATTTACGGGACTTTCGCCTGGAGTCGTTGAGCCATGGATACGTTGATGGAGCGTTATGCAGATCGGATTGCGGGTCGCATCGAATGCCTGGACCGCGTCATCATCACGGGAACCTTGCCAGGCATCTGCTACGCGGAAGGCATGGCGAAGTTTTTGCGCGGCCAAGGGGTTCGCATCTTCGACTATCCGCAGTTTGCCAAACCGCTGAAGGATCAGATTCGCGTAAATGCCGAGCAGGCGGCCAAGGAGGCCGGCCTCGAGATTGAGTTCATCCGCAAGAAATCTTTTCGCAAGGAAGATCGCGTCCGCGCTATCCTTGAACAACGGGGCAATCATCCGGGTCTGGTCCATATCTTTTCTGTCATGGAACCATGCACTGCCTACAAGCCGTGGCACGACAAGCAGACCCACCAGATGTTTCTCAAGCCGGACAGTGGCAAGTGCCTGCACTACTACTTTTACTTCGTCGACGAGCAACTGGGGCTGTGTTATCTGCGCGTGCCGACGTGGTGCCCCTTCCGATTGCAGTTCTACTTTAACGGCCACGCGTGGCTGGCCAGCCAGTTGGACCGTCGTGGCATCCGTTACGAGATGCTGGACAACGCCTTTGTTGCAATCGACGACTGGCAGCAGGCCCAGAAGCTGGCGGATCGGTTCGACGTGAGCAAGCTGCATCGCCGGTTGGACCGCTACGCGAAGGCATACTGTCCCGTGCTCGCCACATTCCAGGAATGTTACCACTGGAGCCTGATGCAGGCCGAGTACGCCAGCGACCTCGTGTTTCAACGCCCCAGCGACCTTCAACCGCTGTATGAAACCATTACGCGAACCACCATCCACGCGGTGAAGGCCGACCAAGTGGCTACCTTTCTGGGGCGCAAACTGCATGGCAACTATCAGGGCGAACTGGGCAACCACTTCCATACCCGCATCGAAGGAACCCGAATCAAGCATCACATGGCGGGCCAGGCCGCCATCAAGATGTACGACAAAGGAGGCCGCATCTTGCGGATCGAAACCACCGTCAACGACGTCGGTTTTTTCAAGCACTACCGCCAGGTAGAACACCGCGATGGCAGTACCAGCATCAAGCAAGCACCGTTGCAGAAGACGATCTATAGCCTGCCGAAGCTGATCGAACTGTGCCGCGACAGCAACCGTCGCTATCTCGCTTTCATCTCCGAGTTGGAAGATCCATCGGCAGGCCTTCGCCACGTCAAGAAGATTGCCAAGCCGGTGCGCGAAGGGGGCCGCACGCAGCGCGGCTTCAACGTGCTGGGTCGCGAGGACCACGAATTGTTTCTGACCTTGGCCCGCGGCGAACATAACATCAGTGACTTGAATAACCGCTCTCTGCGACAAATCATGCCGCACAAAAGCGGTTCCCAGATGTCGCGGCTGTTGAAACGCCTCCGCGCCCATGGCCTGCTCAAAAAAGTCGGCCGCACCTACAAGTACTACCTGACCAACCTTGGACGGACCGTCGTGCTGAAGGCTCTCAAACTCCGAGATCTGGTCGTCGTCCCCGCGCTCGCACAACCGGCAACCGCATGAGACCGATTTCATTACCATTTCGCGCTCAATTTCAGTGGTAAGAGACTAATTTTATCCATAACGCGGCCTGACGGCCGCAACCAAAAAGTCGTACACGTGTACAACATTGGAAAAATGGTGATAAACCTCGGTAATCGCAAACGTTTCTGTACACTTGTGAACAACATGCGCGCACGGCGCGCATATGTGACAACGTAAGACACTAACCGGCTGCGCATTCGTTGGCGGGCCAACTGTCCTTAAAGTGCCAGGCCATGAATATAAGCATGATTCAAGGCACGATAGGAAGAGGATTAAGATTGCGATTATGATTTGGAGCGACTCAGGCTAGGGTTTCTGGGGCGATTGCAAGGCTTCCCGCAGCCGCGCTTCATCCAGCCCCACCAGTTCCAGCTTTGGATTCTTGATCAACTTCAAGCCGCGATACTCTACTTTGATCGGCGGGCCGGAGTGGATTTGCAAGGCAATCCGCCCCTGCTGTTCTCCCTGGGGATCCTTGAGCGCCGTGCAAAGCTTGCCGTTGATGGCGGTCCATATCGAGTCGCCAACTGCCAGAATTTCGTAACGGTTCCAATCCCCCGGTTTGACCGCCTGATTGCCGGCTTCATTTTTATCGAGCAGGCCGCGGCCATGTTCGTGATAAAGCTTTCCCCACCAGCCTGCGCCGATATCGGCCTGAAAACCCTTGGCGTGCCCGTCCTCCAGTCGCTGGCTGCGAAACTGGATGCCCGCATTGCCGTTGTTGGGCGTCAGCCGCACGTCGCAAACGAAGTAGAAGTTATCGACCGGAGTATCGCTCCAGAGAAACGTATTGTGCAAAATCTTTTCCGTGGAACTGCCGACAATCGCCCCATCCGCGACAGTCCAATATTTCATATCGGCCGGCTCGTCGTTCCAGCCGGTCAGGTCGCGGCCGTTGAAAAACTCGGCCACAGGTTCGGCGGTGGTCGCCGTCAGTGCGCAGAGAACAAGGGACGTGCCGATGATTGTAGATCGAACCGGAACAAGCATGGGGAGGGCTCGAACGGGTGGGAGTTGTGTTCCGTCAATTCTACACCATCCGCTCTCAATTTGCTGCCGCCTACCTTTGGCGGGTTCCGGATCGAAATGCCTTTTCCGCGCGCGAAGTCTCCGTCGCGGAAGTCGCCATCCAGCACAACCAAGTTGGTGGCGAGCTTGGGCACGGGCGGGGAAGAGACCGGGGCCGGCACTTTAGCGAACACCCGGTCCACGTGCATTTCGCTGCTGCGTTGCCGCGTTGGCCCCGGGTGGAGCCGGATACGGACCTGGCCGGTCGGATACTGCTCGCTTCGGCCCGCGAATTGGGCAAAGTCAAAGCCTGGCTTGTCGGCCCATTTTCCGCTCCAGGACTGGCCAGCGCCGTCGTCGGTTTTCCACGCCACGGAATAGCCCCGCCAGCGGGGTGGGGTGGCAGACCGCCACCTGAGGCAGAGAAAACCGGGCATGCGGGCCAGCTTCCCGACCATGCCCAGGTGACCCACCATTCAAGATTTCCGGATTCTTGGCGCAACTCGCAAAATAGACTGCTCAAACGTGGGCATGCCACCCATCAGTATCATCTGCACTGCTTGAGAAATGCTCCGCCAGCGGCTACGCTACAGCTATTCGGCCAGCTTTTCAGGCCGGTCCTAAGAAACCAGGAGCCCAGGCAATGGCGCGAGAGACGTTTCGCCTTCATCGACGGCGGTTTCTGAAAACAACCATCCAGGCCGGCGCGGTTGCCCTGGCTCCGCAGATTGTTCCCAGTTCCGCCCTGGGTCGCGATGGAGCCGTCGCACCTAGCAACCGGATCGTGGTCGGTGGCATCGGCATCGGGAACCGCGGTACGTACGATCTTCATTGTTTCTTTGAGCAGCCGGACGTGCAGTTCGTCGCGGTTTGCGACATCAAAAAACAACGCCGCGAGGCGATCAAGCAGGAAACCGATCAAAAATATGGGAATCAAGACTGCAAAATGTATCGGGACTTCCGCGATCTGCTTGAGCGGCCGGATATCGATGCTGTGCTCATAGCCACGGGCCCCAACTGGCACGCTACCGCGTCGGTCTATGCTGCCAAAGCGGGAAAGGATATGTATTGCGAAAAGCCCTGCACAAAGAACATTTCGCAGAGCTTGATATTGGCGGACGTGATGCGCCGCTCCGGGCGCATTTTTCAGGCCGGCACGCAGCGGCGGAATCTTCCCCATTTTGCGTTCGCCTGCGAACTGGCGCGGACCGGCAAACTTGGCAAACTCAAGACCGTGCACGCCCATCCGGCTGGCATGAACGCAGAAATGAGCCGCTGGATGAATCCGCAGGCGGAGCCGGACAAGGAAGTGATTGACTGGGACATGTACCTGGGTCCGGCTGCCTGGCGGCCGTTCAATCCGGCCCATCTCAACGGCTTCAATTTCGAAAAAGGAGGGGGGCTTGTTGGCGGTGGCGTGCTGGAGTGGGGATCGCACTGTGTGGATCTCTGCCAGTGGGCGGTCGGCACGGACAATACGGCCCCCATTGAATATCATCCTCCGGTGAACCGCCGCATTCATGCCCGATATGCCAACGGCGTGGAGTTGGTCATCCGCGAAGACGGCTGGATGAAGCTTGGCTCCTGTCCGGTGCGGTTCGAGGGAGAAATCGGCTGGGTTGAGACGGGGGACAGCGGACACCTGGTACTCAGTTCGCCGGAACTTCTGGCCGGTAACAAGGTGGCGGTGATTGGTGGATACCCTGCCACATTCCACGTCCGCGATTTTCTGGATTGCGTCAAGACGCGCAGCCAGCCCAAGGCGAATGCAGAGGCAGCCTGCTATGCGCACATCGCCTGCCATGCGGCCAACATCGCCCTGGCCCTGGGGCGCAAGGTTACGCTCGATCCCAAGACGTGGGAATTCATCGGTGACGACCAGGCGAACCGCCTGCGCTCCGAGGCGTTGCGCGAGCCGTGGCGGTTGTAATTCAATAACTATGCACCAGGCGGAGAACTGCGATGTCTTCGATTTGCGGCAAGTTGCAATGTTGGACGCTGGCCGTCCTGGTTGCTCTGGCGGGGAATCTCTCTTTAGCGGCTGATGAGCCAAGCGCGGAGGAAGCGAAGTTGATTGCCGTGCTGCAATCGAACGCCCCCGCAGCGGAAAAAGCGATCACATGCAAGAAACTGGCCATTCATGGCAGCAAACACGCGGTGCCGGCGCTGGCACCGCTGCTTGCCGACGAGAAGCTGACCTCCTGGTCTCGGATTGCCTTGGAAGCGATCCCGGGCAAGGAAGCGGATGCAGCACTGGCGGCTGCCCTAACACAGACGCGTGGCCGGGTACTCGTGGGCGTCATCAATTCGTTGGGAGTGCGTCGCAGTAGCGTGGCCGTCGAGGGATTAGTCGCAAAGCTGGGCGACGGCGATATGGACGTGGCTTCCGCCTCGGCCGTGGCACTGGGGCACATCGGCAGTCCCGCGGCGACCAAGGCGCTCGTTGCCGCGCTGGCAACGGCCCCGCCCAAAGTGCGGTCCGCCGTTGCGGAGGGATGCATCCTCAGCGCGGAACAGCTTGCCGCGGGAGGAAAACGAAATGAGGCTGCCGAATTGTTCGATACCGTGCGCCGGGCCGATGTGCCTCAGATCTGGCAACTGGAGGCAACACGCGGCGCGATCGTTGTGCGCCAGGGAGAAGGCTTGCCTCTTTTGCTCGAGCAACTCCGATCGCCCGACGTTAGGAGTTTTCAATTAGGACTCAGCGTAGCCCGGGAGCTGCCGGGGCAGGCCGTTTCCGACGCACTGACGGCGGAGACTGGCCGGGCAAACCCTGAGCGTCGTGCGCTGCTCCTGCGCGCCCTGGAAGACCGCAGCGATCAAGTAGCGTCGCCAGCGGTCATTCAGACCGCCAAGACGGGAGAGAAACCGGCACGGCTAGCGGCCATTGCGATCCTGCGACGGGTTGGCGATCGGAATTGTGTGCCAACTCTCTTGGAAATCGCCGCGGACGCAGACCCGGATCTGTCGCGGGCCGCCAAAGAAGCGCTGGCAGAGTTGCGCGACGAAAATGTGAATGCCGATATTGCCACTCGGCTCGGGCAGGCGGATGGAAAGACCCTGGCGGTATTGATTGAGGTGGCCGGGCTGCGGCGCATCGACGCCGCGCCAACACTTGTGAAATCGTTGAATCACGATGATGCCGCGATTCGCGCGGCCGCGCTGACGGCCTTGGGAGCCACCATCGGGCTTGACCGGATCGAGGAGTTGACAAAACGGGTCACGGCACCTCGCGCGCCGGAAGACCTGCCCATTGCCGCCAAAGCGCTCCGTACGGCATGTGTCCGCATGGCGGAGCGAGAAGCATGTGCCGCAAAGGTATCCGCCGCGATGGAAGGCGCGTCGATGGATTCCAAGTGCATACTATTGGAAACGCTGGGGGCGATGGGAGGCTCCACGGCGCTCAATGCTCTGGCTACCGCCGGCAAGAATTCCGAGTCCAGACTTCAAGACGTAGCCACCCGGGTGCTCGGCCAGTGGATGACCGTGGATGCAGCGCCCGTTCTGCTTGATCTCGCCAAGAGTGCGCCGGATAACAAGTACAAGGTACGGGCATTGCGAGGCGGCATCCGCATTGCCAGACAGTTTTCAATGCCCGACAAGCAGCGGGCCGATCTGTGCCGCGCAGCCCTGGAAGCGGCCACCCGACCCGATGAACAGCGGCTGGTACTGGAGGTGCTTAGGCGCTACCCCAGCGCGGAAACGCTTTCGGTCGCCGCCCAAGCGGCAAAGATTCCCGGCATCAAGGATGAGGCTGTGCAGACGGCAGCGGCCATCGCCAAGAAACTCGGCAGCAGTGACAAGGATGCGGCGCATCTCCGGGAGAAACTTCAGACTCCCGTAAAACTGGAGATCGTCAAGGCAGAATACGGTGCGGCTGCCAGGCAGAAGGACGTGACCGAGGCCATGTGCTGGCTGGCCCGCGACCTGCCGCTGGTTGTATTGCCGTCGCAGACCTACAACGAAAGTTTTGGCGGCGATCCCGCGCCAGGGACCCGGAAGGTGTTACGCGTCCAGTATCGCATCAACGGTACAGCCGGCGAGGCGTCTTTCGCGGAAAACTCGCTCATCCTCTTGCCGATGCCGAAGTAAGGATATCAGCCGGCACGCGCTCGCGTCCGGTTCGGCACCGGCGGCTGGCGCCCTGCGGCTGATTTTCCTCGCTTGCGCTTCGAACTCGTGTGGTTAACAAAAAAAGGTGCCGCCGCGTCCCGGGGAAGGACGCGGGCGGCACCCGGTGGGAGACTTCGGAACGTTGAGTAGCACGGCCAGTCAGGCCGCCTCGATCATCACCTTAGAAGGTGACGATGCCGTCAACTCCAAAGGTGAACTGCTCGTCGGCCGTCGCGTTGGCATAGGGAGTGCCTGCGCCGGTGTACCAGTCGTAGCGGACTTCAGGCCGCACGATGATGTTGGTGTGAGGCTTCCAGTTGACGCCGAACGTGGCCGCCCAGAAGTCGCCGGCGAAACCAGCGGCTCCGTTGGAATCGATCACGCGGACGCCGTCCTGATCGCGGAACCACTCAAACCGGGCACCGACCGCCCAGCAGCAGTTCAGTTCCTTGATCAGGTACTGGTTCACGCCATACCAGGCGGTGCTGTCGCCCGGAATATTCGTGTTCGAGGCCAAGTCGCTCTGGAAGATGTACTGCCAGTCGTTTTCAAACTTGTGCTTGGCCACGATGCTGTGCATGTACAGATTGCCCTGGGTGCCGAGGCCGGCGGTGCCGTTGCCCCAGTCGCCCACGGTCAACATGTAGGCCAGGCTTGTCGCCTCATCGCAGCTCGTCCAGCCAATGCCGCCAATGAACATGTTGGCGTTGTTGGCGTTGTTAAAGCCGCTGTCCCAGCCTTGCACCCAGCCACCGTACAGCGTGACCTGGTCGGTGTACTTGTAGTCCGCCAACACGCCGGTGTGCGTGAAGGGCTCGCCGTAGAGCATGGTATAGGCATGGGAGTAGAAGAAGTTGCCGGTGGCCGGCACCACTTCGTTCCCGATGATCGTGAAGAAGTGACCGATCTTCACGTTCACGTCATTGTAAGAAACCACGGCATAGAGCTGCGGCAGGGCCGAGCCATAGATCTCCGAGGAATCCCACTCGTTGTCATATCCAACATCGCCATACGCCTGGGTAAAGCGGGCATCCGAGCCGAACATGTAGTCAAGGCGGAACCCCCAATCCCAGCCGCAGCCGTCGGTCACGCTGGCGCGTTCCGCCCAACCCCAGACTTGATTGGCCATGGGGCCATTACTCATGGTGTTGAACGCGACAGGCAAGTTGGCGTTCTGGCCGCGTTGGTTGTGGCCGTTGCCGGTGATGCCAGCATTGATCCAGCCGCCGTAGGTGAACTGAGAATCCTCGCAGCGGCAGGGCTGGAGCCAGCTTTGCAGGGTCCAGGGCTCGCCGCAGGGATTGCATTCTTCCTCTTCCTCGCAACAGGCGTCACATGCAGCAGCAGGAGCTGCGGCCTTGGGCACGTCGCTGGGAGAGGGGACCGGTTGGTCCGCAGCCGCATAGTAATCGAATTGCCCCGCCCCAGGCTGGGGCGCGGTCGGCACTTGGGCCCAGGCAGGGCCTGCCGACAACAGGCCGGCGAGCGCAATGCCAAAGGCATACTTGGACAGTCTCATGATCGGTGACTCCGTTCCTCGGGCGGGAAAATACAGACAGTGCCATCCGAGGCACTGCGCTGGAAGGTGATCCAGCAATTCAGGTGGGGTGACGGCGGGAGGAGCCGACCGCCTTGGGAAGACCGACTCCAATGCCAATTCTTCCATCGACCAGGAAAACCGGGAAATTGACATAATTGACAGGCAGTGCATTGCTGGCACGGCCGGCCGTGTTAACCCTGGAAAACCCTGCGGAATGTGCAGCAACAAGCGCTGCACATCGTGCGAAATGTGCCGGTTGTTCCGGAACTTAGGCTCCGCCTGACGGGCGTTGCCTGGAGGGGGAGGCTATTTGGCCCCAGCCGCTTTCACGCGCTTGGAGAGGCGGGACTTGGTGCGGCTGGCCAAGTTCTTGTGAATGATCCCCTTGGCGGCAGTCTGATCGAGCCGTTTGACCGTGGCCCGAAATTCGGTTTGAATTGCCGCCGCATCTCCAGAGGCGATCGCCGCATCCAGCTTACGAATTTGGCTGCGGACGGCCGACTTGCCGGCCCGATTCCGCGCGCGGGCCTTGAGGTTCTGACGATGCCGTTTCTTGGCACTGGCGATATTGGGCATGACTCAAACCTGGGTAACTTAGCACAAACGCTGCCTGCCGACTCCCACGCTGGGATCGGGAAACATGTATTTATGACCGAATTGCTCCCCTTTGTCCAGATGGCCAGCTTACCACTCGATTTTGGACGCCTCGAACACCGGGCCCTCCACGCAGGTCCGTTTGTAGTCCCAACCCCCAGCGGAATCCCGGACTTTGGCGACGCAACTGAAGCAGATGCCAATGCCGCAGGCCATGGGGGTTTCCAGCGAGACCAAACAAGGAACCTCCGCAGCACGGGCGATTTTACAGACGCGCTCCATCATCGGTTCCGGGCCGCAGCAGAGAATCTGCCGCGATGGGGACGGATGAAACAGTTCCCGCTCCAGCAGGTCGGTAACCAGTCCATGATGCCCGCGGCTGCCGTCGTCTGTGCTGACGAGTACGCTCAGGCCAATACGCTCGAAATCGTCGAGTCCGGCCAGATAGGTCGCACTGCGGGCGCCATACAGGAGCGTTACGCTTTCGGATTGCGTGGCAGATCTGGGAGGATCGCCATAGGTTCGTTTCCCCAGTGCTTCCTGGGCCACTGCCGGGAATGGGGTCTGGCCGATGCCGCCGGCCACCAGCAGAAGATGCCTGGCGGAGGAAACGGGAAATCCGTTTCCCAGCGGCCCCCAGACATCGAGTTCCTGGCCAGGACGCAACGCCGCCAGCCGCGCGGTCATTTTGCCAAGCACCAGATAGACAATGTCCAGTCCGGTTGGCTCGCCCGTGGAGGACAGGACGGTATCGTAGAGCGCTAGCGGACGGCCCAGCAGCGGATCGTCACAACCGGCGATGCGGAGCATGACAAACTGGCCGGGGGTAATCCGCCGGGCGATTGTCGGAGCTGCAAACCGAATGCGATAGGTACTCTGCGCGATCCGCTCGTTTTGAACAATGGTGGTGCGCTGCTGCGTGGCGCGATCGGCACAGAACTCGGCATGCAGCGGATTCGTCATTGAATTCGTCGTTCGCCAAAAGGTGCGGTAACTTGAGCGTCCCAGGCCGTGTCCCTGCTTTTTATGAACAGTTATGGGCTGGAAGCCCACGATACAGTTGGAAGCCCATGATAAAGGAGTTTAACGCGGCCGCCGATGTCGCTGGGAAGTGCCTGGTCCCGCTCCTGGGCGGCGTGGACGTCCCTGACCGCGGCTGCCCGTTGTTTCCGTCCGTGGGGTGGAATGCTTCCCTGAGCCCCGCTGTTGCGGCTTGACGGCTCCACGACGTGCGCCTTTCGCTCCCGGCCGTTTCCAAGGATTTCGAGGGGGGCGGTTGGGACCCGATTCCTGCCGCGGCGCGGCTTCTTCCTTGGCGGAATCCACGCTACTGCCTGGGGGACGATGGGCCGCTTCCTTCAATCGCTTCAGTTCGTGGTGTTCCAAGGCCCTGGCCTGCCCAAGCGGCAAATCTCCCAATCGCAGCGGCCCGATGGCGATGCGCCGCAGGCGCTGCACTTTGTGCCCCAGGGCGGCCAGTATCCGGCGGATTTCCCGGTTTTTTCCTTCCCGCAGCACAATATCCAGAATGGTACTCTGTTTGTAGCGTCGCGAAATTTGGGCCCGCTCCGGCCGTACGCGGCCTTCCGCCAGCCAGACGCCGCTGCGGAGTTTTTCCATCACATCGTGGCTTACGTCGCCAGCCACCTGCACCTGATAGGTCTTTTCGATGCCATAGCGGGGATGGGCCAGCCGGTTGGCCAAGTCACCGTCGTTCGTCAGCAGCACCAAGCCTTCGCTCGACATGTCGAGCCGGCCGACGGCAAACAACCGCCCGGCCTTTTCCGGGGCCAAGTCGATGACCCGGGTACGTGCCCAGGGATCGCGCGAAGTGGTCACCACCCCTTGGGGCTTGTTGATGATGTAATATTGAAGGCGCGTCCTCGGGAGCGCGGTGCCATCGACTCGAATTTCCTGGTGTTGCGGATCGACGCGCGTTCCCAGCCGAGTCACCACTTGTCCATCCACTTCGACTCGGCCTTCCAGAACAATCTGTTCGCACTCGCGGCGGCTGGCGATGCCGGCGGCCGCAAGTACTTTTTGCAGACGCTCGCCGCGCGGAGGGGCATCAGGTGCTGTGCCCTGCCGGGCGTCCCCACCCTGTTTGGGCGGGCGCTGAGAATGAAAATGGCGGCGTTTTGACATGGAAAAACTCGCTGTGAATGCAGATGCACGGTTCTGACCGATCATAACCCGGGCGGGCGGGAGGCGTAAGACGCCCTTTGCTGGGTCAAATCAACAGTCCCTCCGGGACGAAGCACAGCAGATGCGCGCCTCTGTTGTTGGGCAAAAAATCGGGAACCCGGCGCTCGGGGATGGAAACCCAGCCCCGGCGCTTCAGAATCCCAACGGCGGTTGCGGTCGTTTCAACCCAAGAAAAGCCCGTTCGCCGGCAGGGATTTGAGGACTGAAGTCCGGCGGGCGGACGCCGACCATCGGGGGAGCGATATCCTGATCGGGGTAAGGATCGAACCGCTGGATCTGTTGTTTCTGGTAATACAGCGGCACGTTGTTCGACATGTACGGGCCTAGCGCACCGCAACCGCCTCCTGCGAGACCCAGTAACAACAGGCCGGCAAAGTACGCGCGCCGGCAGGGAGTTTGCCGCGCCGCGAAGGGTAGAGGTGCAAGATTCACGAGAGAGTTTCTGAGGCTTGGGGCAGGTGAAAACGTCTGGCACCGAGAAGGGAGCGCGGAATTGTAGTGCCGCCCAGCGAGCACGGAAAGACGACCTGATGCTGCCAATGCTAGCGCAGCGACTCAGGGAAGGTACGCATCCAACAGCCTTGCTTGCCCGCGAGGGCGCAGTTGCGTCGGATTTCGCGATGCTGGCAGTAATACCGAATCGCCGGTGCGCAGCGGTTGATCTTCGCCGGAAACGGAAACCTCGCCATCGATCACCGCCACGATATGGCAGCGGTTATCGTCCGCCAGGTCTTGCGAGGCGCTTAGTTCCCAGCGATCCCAGATGAACTTGTCGCATTCCACCAGTCGGTGAATCTGGGGGTTATCCGTGGCCCGGAGCTCCATTGGGCTCAGCGGGCCGCGCTGAAAATCGATCACCGCCAACGCCGCTTCCAGATGCAGTGCGCGTGGTTGACCACCCGGGCCAACACGATTCCAGTCGTAAAGTCGATACGTCGTGTCGCTCGACTGCTGGATCTCGGCCAACACAATGCCGGCTCCGATGGCGTGAATCGTTCCGGCCGGAATCAGAATGCAATCGCCAGGCTTGGGTTCAAAGCGATGCAGACACAGTTCCGCAGTCCCCCGCGAAAGTTCGCGCGTAAGCGCCGCTGCATCGAAGCCTCGTTTCAGGCCGGCGTAGATCAGGCTGCCCGGGTCGGCTTGCAAGATATACCAGGCTTCGGTCTTGCCCTGGTCTGGAGGGTTGAGTCGGGATGCCTGCTGGTCGTTGGGGTGAACCTGTACGGAGAGGGTTTGCCGCGCATCGAGGAACTTCAGGAGCAAAGGAAACGATGGAAGCGGATGATGACGCCCCAGCAGGGCTGCGCCATGACGTGTTAACAGATCGTGAAGCGTCGTGCCAACAAGGGGGCCATTTTGCACGACACTCTGATCGGCGCCGTGATCGACGATCTCCCAACTTTCGGCATAGTCGTCACCGGGACCTAGCTGCTTGTTCAAGACGCCTTGCAAACGCCGTCCGCCCCACAGGTGGCGCCGCAGGATCGGAGTAAAACGGAGTGGATAGAGTGGCTGCATGGGGGTCATTGTCGGTTGAAGCAAACGATTGTGCAATCTGGCGGATGCCATACTGGCAGAATTTACGGCCTCAAGTTATGCTGGAATTCGTTAGTAGCATGGGCTTCCACCCCATGCTGCATGTACCAAGACGGCACGGGCTGGAAGCCCATGCTACGATCAAATACAGCCTGTCGTCGCGGACGTACTGGCACCGCGATACCCATTCCCACCTTCTGTTCTTCCCGGCTAAACCAGGCATCGCGGCAATACGTTTATGGCCAAGACGCGCGATGAAGACCTGTTTGCGGAATCGTCGATGTCGTTCGGCGAACACCTGGAAGAGTTGCGCACGGCGCTAGTCCGTTCACTGCTGGGACTGATCGTGGGATTTCTCGTAGGACTTTATTTTGGCTACGACGTTGTGGACATCATCAAGAGTCCGTTGGAGAAGAGCCTGGCCACCTACTATAAGGATGGGGCCGTGCTCGAGTATAAGACATTCCTGGCCAAACAGAATGAGGCCGGATTGCCCGCCCCTTATACATTGGAGCAGGTTGAGCATCTGGTCAACGAAGACAAGCTCGTGTTTACGATGTACCAGGTTCACCCGTCCGCGGTGCGAACCACCTTGGGATTGTCGGAGGCGGACTCGGCCGCTCCTGGGCAGAAGTCCGCCGCCACGAAACCGGTGCTCCAGAGCTCCAGTGCCTCCAACACGGCGAAATCCGAAGCGTCCACGACGATCGTTGAGCCGCTAACGCCCCTTTTTGTCTGGCAGCCCGTATCCACGCTGGACCGGGCGTCGATCAAAGGGCTGTCTGCCCAGGAAGCGTTCATGATCTATTTGAAGGCTTCGTTGATGGCGGGGGTGCTCTTTGCCAGTCCGTGGATTTTTTATCAGCTTTGGATCTTCGTCGCGGCGGGGCTCTATCCCACCGAACGGCGCTTCGTCCACATTTTCCTGCCCATCAGCCTGTTGCTGTTTCTGACGGGGGCGGCGTTCTGCTTTTTCATTATCTTTCAATTCGTTCTGGACTATTTGTTTAGGTTCAACCGCGAACTGGGGATCGCGCCCGATCCGCGGATCAACGAATGGCTCGGGTTTGCCATCTTCCTGCCGGTGGGATTTGGTCTGAGCTTCCAGTTGCCGCTGGTGATGTTATTTTTGAACCGGATCGGCGTGATGAGCGTGGCGGACTATCTGGCCAAATGGAAGATTTCCGTCCTGGTGATCTTCGTGGTGGCCATGATCCTCACACCCGCCGATCCGATCAGCATGTTGGCGATGGCCATTCCGCTGACGGGGCTGTTCTTCGGCGGGATTCTAATTTGTAAGTGGGCCGGGCCGAGAAAGAATCCCTTGGAGCGTTAGATTGCCTCGCCCCCTCGTTCGCCGGTGCGGATGCGGACGCAGTCGTCCAGGGGCAGCACGAAAATCTTCCCGTCGCCGATCTCCCCCTTTTCGCCGCTGCGGCCCCCTTTGATGATGGCCGCGATCGTGGGTTCCACGAAATCGTCGTTCACGCCGATCTCCAGCCGCACTTTGCGCAGCAGGTTGACGGAGAACTCGTGGCCGCGATAAACCTCGGTTTGCCCCTTCTGGCGGCCGAAGCCCTGGACGTCCATGACCGTCAGCCGAAAGACTTCCACTTCAGTCAGCGCGGCCTTGACGGCTTCCAGCCGGTTCGGCTGGATAATAGCCACAATCAGTTTCATCGTCCGATATCTCCACCGTCTTATGCGTTTAGCATCGTAATCCGTGCTGCGCAGACGGACAAGCCCTGCGACCATCTCGCCTCAATGTGCCTGGGATTGCCGAAGAAGCTGCCGAGGGCGGTCCAGTGGCTTTCCGCAGGCGGCAATGCTGCGTAAACTCAAAGCATGGGAACAGGTCGAAAGGACCGGCTCCAAAGGGGACGCAAAACTGAGGGGCGCTGGACGGAGAGAAATCGAGGTTTGACGTGGGGGGCTCTAGCTCAGCTTGTCCTGTTTTGGCTGAACCGTTTTCAAAACGCAGTCGAGCGGCTGACGCCGACGGACCAGAGTCGAGTCAACCCATTGGCCATCCCATGGCAATGGCGCGATTATCCACTGGCCCAAGACGAAGTCTATTGAGCGTTGCTGCGCTCGGGATATACCTGCTGTGCGGCTTGGCCACCGTGGCCCTGCCCGGGTGCAGCGGTTGCCAGGAGGACCCTGCCGCCAGGGCCAAGCGGGAGGCGGAAGAGGAACTGGCCAGGCAAAAGAAACTGGAAGAGGAAAAGAAAAAGAAGAAAGAGGAGCCCAAGCAGGAATTCACCGTTGGGCCGCTGCTGGCCCAGCCGAATGAAAATCTGGCGTTGGGGGGGGCGGTCAAGCCGGGGCATTGGGTGGGCGTATCGCAGCTGATGCGAGCCAACAAGGCGGACTTCAGTGGCGACGCCATCTGGCAAACCACGGACAGTCAGGGAAATCCCATCCTGGTCCCGCGCCAACCCAACCCGTTCAGCCTGGCCGCGTCCCGGCCGGTATCGCTCGCGCACAAGCAGCAGACGTCGAAACAGATTGAGACGACGCTGTTTGTGCCGCCGGGCCGTGAAACGGTCCATGTGCGTGGCCGGTTGGCATCCTCGGCGCTGGGATTGCAGTGGCCTCTTCCCGACGGCCTGTATCAGCCGATGGCGCCGCACGAATATCACCTGGTCGTGTTGTCGAGCAATCCTCGGCGCTATGCGTTTTTGAGAAACCTGGACAGCGTGGGCCCGCCCCATGGCCAGGGGAGTCCCAATCGGGGTCGCTATTATCAGGTGCTGATGCCGCCGGCGGACAAACCCGTGCCCCTCTCGGCACAGTCGCTGGCCTGGACCAGCATCGCCTATTTGGTCTGGGACGACATGAGCGCCAGCCGCTTAAGCGAAGGACAGCAGCAGGCTCTGTTGGAGTGGCTCCACTGGGGCGGGCAATTGATTGTCAGCGGCCCGGATACGCTCGACACGCTGAGATCGAGCTTCCTGGCTCCCTATTTGCCGGTGGAACCCGCTGGGACCATGCGGCTTGCCACCCAGGATCTGGCCAGCCTGAGCGCCGCTTGGACGTTGCCTGCCCCTCGTGGACCCGG
>Ga0194132_10005637_pt1 | contig 20079 bp, 16 predicted proteins | sample TA2KigOf80mmetaG_FD_148612 | JGI IMG/M metagenome (GOLD analysis project Ga0194132, IMG submission 148612) | Freshwater microbial communities from Lake Tanganyika, Tanzania - TA2015054 Kigoma Offshore 80m | ecosystem: Environmental > Aquatic > Freshwater > Lake | place: Tanzania: Lake... | reverse complement strand
CAAGCCCTTCAGATGGACCAAGTCGGCCTCCGACATCCTGGCCGCCATCAAGCGCTTCTGCCTTGCAACACTCAGAACCGCTGACACTCAGGCCAAGATCATCAAAACTTCCGAATCAGGACACTAGAACATGATGGGTTCAGCTCGACTCGGCCGAACGCACAATGCTTCAGCCTGGCGGCATCAGAGATACGGCTGCAACAATCGTGCGGCGTTGTTGCGCAAGCGGATCGGCAGCGGATCGCGATCGAGTTCGGCGAGCGTCAGTGGCTGCGTCGACGAGGCGATCGCGGCGACTTGGGCTGCGAACGCCGGATTGTGCAGCTCGATGTTCAGCTCGAAGTTCAGGCGGAAGCTCCTGGTATCCCAGTTGGCGCTGCCGATCAGCGTCCAGGCTTCGTCGATCACCATCAGCTTGGAGTGATCGAACGGCGGCGGCATCAGCCAGACCCGGCAGCCGGCCTCGATCAGCAGCCTGAGCGGAATGGTGCGCGCCCAGTCGAGGATGGCGTGGTTCGACCGTTCGGGCACGACGACGTCGACGGCCACGCCGCGCATGGCGGCCAGCCCCAGCGCCGTCGTCAGGGGCTCGGGCGGCAGGAAATACGGCGTCATGATGCGGACCGAGCGGCGGGCACAGGAGATCGCCTGCAGCGCCACGAACTCGATGCGCTCCATGTCCTCGTCCGGCCCCGAGGTGACGACGCGCGCCGCCACCGGCCCGGCCTTCTCGAGCGGCGGGAACCAGTTCTCCGTCAGGAGCTCCTCGCCGGTCGTGAACAGCCAGTCGTCGGCGAAGGCGTCGGTGAGCTGCTCGACGATCGGGCCCTCGAGCTGGAAATGGGTGTCGAGCACGACGAAGGGCGGATTGTCGGCGCGGCTGTTCTCGGCGCCGATGTTGAGCCCGCCGGTAAAGGCGAGCCGGCCATCGACGACCAGCACCTTGCGATGGTTGCGCAGGTTCACGAACGGCATGCGCCACGGCAGGTACGAATGCAGAAAGCGGGCGACCGGCACGCCGGCGGCGTGAAGATGGTTGTAAGTGCCCGACCAGAAGTAGCCACCGCCGACGCCGTCGATCAGGACGCGGACCTCCACCCCGCGGCGCTGCGCCTGGATCAAGGCCTGGTGAAAGGCTTCGCCGGCCTGGTCGGCGCGGAAGATGTAGCTCACCAGCCCGACGCTCTTCTGGGCGGCGGCGATCGCCGCCAGCATGCGCGGGTAAGCCTCGTCGCCACTGCGCAGCATCTCGATGCGGTTGCCCGCCGTGCTGGGCAGGCCGGTCAGCTGGCCGACGGCGAATTCCAGCGGCGTCAGCGGATCGCTGGCGGCGCGCGCCGACGCGCCATCGCCGGCGGCGCCGGACAGGCGTTCGCGTCGTAGCCGCTGGGCGCGCCGCTTGACGCGATTGATGCCCATGGTGACGTAGAGCAGCGCGCCGAGGAACGGCGACAGCCAGGCGATGCCGATCCACGATACCGCCGCGCCGACATTGCGCTTGTGCAGCAGGACATGGACGGTGACGGCGCCGGCGATGACAAAGTGCGCCAGCGCCGCCAGTTCACCCAGGAACAAGGCGAGTTCGGATTCCGACGTCACGGCCGCAGCATAGCAGGTCGGCCGACATCGTCGTCCCGCCAGATCAGGCGGCTGCCTTGATCGCCTTGCCGGCGAGATCGACGATCTCGTCGATCTGGTTTCTCTCGATCACCAAAGGCGGCGACATGGCGATGCTGTCGGCCGATTGCCGCACCATCAGGCCGAGCTCGAAGGCCTTGACGAAGGTGTCATAGCCGCGCGCGCCGACGGAGTCCTTGCGGCTTTCCATGTCGATGCCGGCGGCCAGGCCGAGATTGCGGATGTCGATGACGCCGGGCAGGCCCTTCAGCGAGTGCACGCCGTCTTCCCAATACTTGGAAAGCTCGGCGGCGCGCTGGAACAGCGCCTCCTCTTTGTAGATGTCGAGCACGGCGGAGGCGGCCGCGCAGGCCAGCGGATGGGCCGAGTAGGTGTAGCCGTGGAACAGCTCGATGACGTTCTCGGGACCGTTCATCAGGCCGTCATAGACGTGCTTGCGCACGAACACGCCGCCCATCGGCACGGTGGCGTTGCTGATGCCCTTGGCCACGGTCATAAGGTCGGGGATGACGTTGAAGTATTCGGCGGCGAAAGCGGCGCCCAGCCGACCAAAGCCGGTGATGACCTCGTCGAAGATCAGCAGGATGCCGTGCTTGTCGCAGATCTGGCGCAGCCGCTGCAGGTAGCCCTTGGGTGGCGGCAGGTAGCCGGTCGAGCCGGCGCACGGCTCGACGATCACCGCGGCGATGGTCGAGGCATCGTGCAAGGCGACGATGCGCTCGAGCTCGTCGGCCAGCTCGGCGCCATGTTCGGGCAGGCCGCGCGCGAAGGCGTTCTTGGCCGGCAGATGGGTGTGCGGCAGATGGTCGACGCCGGGCAACATGGTGCCCCATTGCTTGCGATTGTTGACCATGCCGCCGACCGAGATGCCGCCGAAACCGACGCCGTGATAGCCGCGCTCGCGGCCGATCAGGCGGGTGCGCGTGCCCTGACCGCGGGCGCGCTGGTAGGCGAGCGCGATCTTGAGCGCGGAGTCGACCGCCTCGGAGCCGGAGTTGCAGTAGAAGGCGTGATCGAGGTCGCCCGGCAGCATGGCGGCATGGCGCGCCGCCAGTTCGAACGACTTGGGATGGCCCATCTGGAAGGACGGCGCGTAGTCCATCTCCTCGAGCTGCTGGGCGATCGCGGCCTTGATCTCCTCGCGGCCATGGCCGGCATTGACGCACCACAGGCCGGCCGTGCCGTCAATCACCCGGCGACCCTCCGGCGTCCAGTAGTGCACACCCTTGGCGCGGGCCAGCAGCCGCGGATTCTTCTTGAACTGCCGGTTCGCGGTGAACGGCATGAAGAAGGCTTCGAGGTTGTTGGCGGCGGGCGCGGTGGCAGGCGGTGTCATGGCGAGTCCTCTGACATTCGACGAATTCGCGCCGACCTTATCACTTGCTCACGTCGACCACCACGCGGCCACGTACGTCGCCCTTGAGGATTTTTGGGGCGAGCGCCATGAGGTCCGAAAGACCGGCCTCGCTCGCCGTGCGGTCGAGCGCATCGAGCGGCAGGTCACGGCCCAGCCGTCGCCAGGCCTCTTCGCGCGGCGCCTTGGGCAGCATCACCGAATCGATGCCGTACATTGCAACGCTTCGCAGAATGAACGGCAGGATCGACCCGGGGAACGCCGCGCCGCCGGCCAGGCCGCAGACTGCGGCCGCGCCGCCATACTTCACCTGCGCCAGCGCGCGGGCCAGCATCACGCCCGACACCGTGTCGACGACACCGGCGAAGCGCTCCGACAAAAGCGGTCGGTCCGGCGCTTCGGTCAGCTCCTTGCGATCGATGACTGTCGCCGCGCCCAGCGCCTTGAGATAGTCGGCCTCGTGCGGCCGGCCGGTGGCGGCGACGACGGAGAAGCCGAGCTTGGCCAGGATGGCGACGGCGACCGATCCGACGCCACCCGCCGCGCCGGTGACCAAGATCTCGCCAGCCGCCGGCTCGAGGCCGTGCTTCTCCAACGCCATGACGCAAAGCATCGAGGTGTAGCCTGCCGTACCGATCGCCATGGCGCGCTTGGTCGAGATCGTGGCCGGCAGCTTGACCAGCCAGTCGGCCTTGACGCGCGCCTTGGTCGCATAGCCGCCCCAATGCAGCTCACCGACCCGCCAGCCGTTCAACACGACCTTGTCGCCGGGCTTGAAGGCGGGATTGGCAGAACTCTCGATCGTGCCGCTGAAATCGATGCCGCCGACATGCGGCCATGTCTTCACCAAGCCGCCACCGGTGGTGAGAACCAAGCCGTCCTTGTAGTTCAACGTCGAGTACTCGACGGCGACGGTGACATCGCCCGCCGGGAGCTTGTCTTCGGACAAGTCGGTGATGGCTCCGGTAACTTTACGATCGGCGCCTTGGTTCAGCACGAGTGCACGCACGGACATGTCTACTCCTCGAGGGCAAATTCCGCGCCGTTTCTAGCAAGGCCGCCGCCTGCTCGCGACAAGGTTCACCCCGTCCGCAGAGACACGGCAGGCATCGCCCGCGCTCGTTTCAAACTGCGAGCTATGCGTGGTTGCATGGCAAATCCGCCTTTCTCTTTTAGGTTTTCAACAAGCAGCCGTGTAAAAAAGACAGCGGCCCGAGGGAACGTTCGAGGCCCTCGGGTACCTATCAGGGTTCATGTTCAGCGTAAGCGATCTCCCGATTCTGGCGACAGTGCCGCGTTCCGGTACGTGGTTTCTTCGCTATGCGATCTCCTTCCTCTGTCATCTCGACAGGGGCGGCCGACTGGACGATCGACCGACCGGCCGCATTGTCGGCGACGCGGGCGGCCAGTGCTTCGATTTTGCCCACTTCAAGGGCGGCCCTCTGTTCCATGTGCAAGGCACACTGCCGACCAGGCATCTGTTCATCGGCCATACCGTCTGTCCAGGCTTCGGCGCGATGGCCGAAGACGTCGACTGGTGGAAGCAGACCCGTTTCCATGTCGCCGGCTACGACTATCTCCATGACGGGCTGAACTACCGCTACACGCCGATCGACCTCGCAGCCTACGACTATGCGCCGATCGGCGTGGCGGCGCTGGAACGCGCGGCGGGCAAGGGGCGCGCACGGCCGATCGTGCTGGTCTACCGCAACCCGCTCGACCAAGCCCTGTCCTATTTCCGCTACTGCCAGGACCACAAGAGCCCCGCCTACAACGCGCTCGGCGGCCGTCCTCTGTCGAGTGTGCCGTTCGACGAATACCTGTTCGGCAGCGCCCTGCCGTCCTACGCCAAGCAGTTCGTCTCCTTCCAGGCGATGGCCGAGCGACATCCCGACCGGGTGCTGCTCGTGCCCTACGAGCAGTTGATGAGCGAGCCCGAAGCGGTTCTCACGTGCATGCTCGATCATCTTGCCGGCACCAGCCGGTCGTGGCCGATGCTCGACAAGGCGGTGTGGCTAGCGCGCCGTGAGCACATGACCGCGCTCGAACGCGAGCTCGACCGCTCGCTCGACGGCACGCGGATCGGCCGCGGCAGCCACATCAACCGGGTCGATGCGGGCCACCTGGAAGCGCGTCGGTGGGGCGGCATGCGCCGCGATATCGAGCTGTTCCTGCTGCGGCTGGGTGTCGACATCACGCTGTTCGAGTGGCCGACGACGCTTGAGAAAGCCGTCGCTGCCGCTTAGGACTGACGGCTTGGGAGCAAGCCCGCGGCGCAGGTGCCAGTGTCCAATTCCTATCTGCAGAAACTCGAGGCCGAAGCCATCTACGTGCTGCGCGAGACCGCGGCGCTGTTTCGCAAGCCGGTGATGCTCTATTCCATCGGCAAGGACTCCTCGGTCCTGCTCCATCTCGCGCTCAAGGCGTTCCACCCGGCCAAGCCGCCATTCGCCGTGCTGCATGTCGACACGACCTGGAAGTTCCGCGAGATGATCGAGTTCCGCGACCGGCGCATGCGCGAGCTCGGCCTGCCGCTGCATGTCCACATCAATCGCGACGGCCTGGCGCGCGGCGTCGGCCCGATCAGCCACGGCGCCGCCATCCACACCGACGTCATGAAGACCGAGGCGCTGCGCCAGGCGCTGGATCTGCACGGTTTCGACGCGGCGGTCGGCGGCGCGCGGCGCGACGAGGAAGCCTCGCGCGCCAAGGAGCGGGTGTTTTCCCTGCGCGGCAATGGCCATCGCTGGGATCCGCGCCGCCAGCGGCCGGAGCTGTGGCGGCTGTACAACGGCCGGCTGGGGCCCGGCGAGACCATGCGGGTCTTTCCGTTGTCGAATTGGACGGAGCTCGACGTGTGGCGCTACATCGAGCGCGAGCGCATTGCCGTCGTGCCGCTGTACTTCGCAGCCGAGCGAGCGGTGGTCGAGCGCGATGGACTGCTGATCGCGGTCGACGACCAACGTCTGCCGCTGCGACCGGGCGAAGCGCCGCAGATGCGCCGCGTGCGCTTCCGCACCTTGGGCTGCTATCCGCTGACCGGCGCCATCGAATCGAATGCCGGCAGCGTGGCGGCGATCATCGCCGAGCTGATGGCGGCGCGGACGTCCGAGCGTCAGGGCCGGGCGATCGACCACGACAGCAGCGGCTCGATGGAACGCAAGAAGGCCGAAGGCTACTTCTGATGAACGCACCCTCTCCCGCCCCTGGCCGGGGATTGCTGCGCTTCATGACCTGCGGCAGCGTCGACGACGGCAAGAGCACGCTGATCGGCCGCCTGTTGGTCGATGCCGATCTGGTGGCCGACGATCATCTCGCCGCCGCGATCCGCGACGGCAAACGCTACGGTGCGCGCGAGGGAACGCCCGATCTCGCCCTGCTGCTCGACGGCCTGCAGGCCGAGCGCGAGCAAGGCATCACCATCGATGTCGGCTATCGCTTCTTCACCACACCGCGGCGGCGGTTCATCGTCGCCGATGCGCCCGGCCACGAGCAATACACCCGCAACATGGCAACGGCCGCCTCGACCGCCGACCTGGCGGTGATCCTGGTCGATGCGACCAAGGGCCTGCTGGCACAGACCCATCGTCACGGCACGATCGCCGCACTGATGGGCGTGCGGCGGATCGTGCTGGCGATCAACAAGATGGATCGCGTGGGCTACGACCAACGGCGCTTCGCCGAGCTCGCCGGCGCCTATCGGGCCGTCGCGACGCGGCTCGGCCTGGCCGACTTCGTCGCCATTCCCGTCTCGGCCCTGCACGGCGACAACGTCACGCGGCCGAGCGCCGCCATGCCGTGGCATCGCGGGCCGACCCTGCTGCAGCATCTCGAGACGGTCGACACCGAGCCCGGCGCGGCGCGGCCGTTTCGTCTTACCGTGCAAGGCAGCATCCGCGGCGAGGCGGGTTATCGCGCCTGCACCGGCACCGTGCTGGCCGGCCGCGTGCAGCCGGGCGACGCGGTAGTCGCCCTGCCGACAGGCACGCGCGGCCATGTCGCACGCATCGTCACGGCCGATGGCGATCTCGACCGCGCCGAAGCGGGCCAGGCCGTATCGCTTTGCCTTGCCGAAGCGATCGACATTGGTCGCGGCGACGTGCTTGCCGCCGTCGACCAGCCGCCGCACCTGACCGACCAGTTCGCCGCGCACCTGATCTGGATGGACGAGGCGCCGCTGCTGCCCGGGCGGTCCTACCTGATGCGGTTGGGCACGGCCATGGCGACCGCGACGGTGAGCGAGCTGAAGTACCGGCTCGATGTCGACAGCGGCGCGCACGAAGCGGTGAAGCAGCTCGGGCGGAACGAGATCGCCTTCGCCAACCTCGCGATCGATCGCGCCCTGCCCGTCGACACCTACGACGAGTGCCGCGACACCGGGAGCTTCATCCTGATCGACCGTTCGAGCAACGCCACGGTCGGCGCCGGCATGATCCGCTTCCCGCTGCGCCGCGCCAGCAACCTCGCCTGGCAGCGCTTCGCCATCGACCAGGCCGCCCGGTCGGCGATCAAGGGCCACCGGCCGGCCGTGCTGTGGTTCACCGGCCTGTCGGGCTCGGGCAAGTCGACGATCGCCGACGCCGTCGAGCGGCGGCTACTGGCGCTCGGCTGCCACACCTATCTGCTGGACGGCGACAACGTGCGCCACGGCCTCAACCGCGATCTCGGCTTCACCGACGCCGACCGCGTCGAGAACATCCGGCGTGTCATCGAGCTGGCGCACCTGATGGCCGATGCCGGCTTGATCGTGCTGGTCTCCTTCATCTCGCCGTTCCGCGCCGAGCGGCAGCAGGCGCGCGAGCGCCTGGCCGACTATGGCTTCCTCGAGATCTTCGTCGACGCCTCGCTCGAGGAATGCGAGCGACGCGACCCCAAGGGCCTCTACCGCAAGGCGCGGGCGGGCGCGCTCAAGAACTTCACCGGCATCGACTCGGCCTACGAGCCGCCAGAGGCTCCGGAGGTCCATTTGCACAGCGTCGAGACGACGGTCGAGCGCGAGGTCGAGCTGATCTTCGAGGCGTTGCGCCGACGCGGCATCGTCGACGACGGCAGGGGGTCAGCGCCGACATAGCCCGCAGGACGGATGGGGCCAGCAGTGCTATGCTGTTCCGTGGGAGGATGGCCATGACCTATCAGACGATCGAGGTGCGCAAGCTCACGCCGACCATCGGGGCGGAGATCTTCGGCGTCGATCTCGCCCGGCCGCTGGGCAACCAGCAGTTCCAGGAGGTGCATGACGCGCTGATGGACAACCTGGTGATCTTCTTCCGCGACCAAAAGATGTCGATCGAGCAGCACAAGGCGTTCGGCCGCCGCTTCGGACCCCTGCACACCCATCCCAACGCGCCGATCGCCTTCGCCGAGCATCCCGAGATCCTGGTGATCAAGGCCGACGAGAAGTCCCGGCACGTGGCCGGCGAGGAATGGCATTCCGATGTGAGCTGCGATGCCGAGCCGCCGATGGGCTCGATCCTCTACCTCACCGAGGTGCCGCCCGAGGGCGGCGGCGATACGATGTTCGCCGACATGTATCGCGCCTACGAGACGCTGTCGGAGCCGATCAAGGAAATGCTGCGGGGCCTGACGGCGCTGCACGACAGCTCGAAGGCCCATTACTATCGCGTCAAGGCGACCGACCGCGACGACATCAAATTCCCCAATGCCGAGCACCCGGTGGTGCGCACCCATCCGGTGACCGGCCGTCAGGCGCTGTTCGTCAATCGCGGCTTCACGCTGCGCATCCCGCAACTGCGCAAGACCGAAAGCGATGCGCTGCTCGAGATGCTCTACCGCCACATCGAGACGCCGGAGTTCCATTGCCGCTTCAAATGGCAGGCCAACTCGGTGGCGTTCTGGGACAATCGCGCCACCCAGCACCACGCCCTGTTCGACTATTTTCCACACCGCCGCTACGGCCATCGCGTGACGGTGTGCGGCGACAAGCCGTTCTTCCGCGCCGCGTAGGCCGACGCCCGAAACCACGCCGGCTTGCCAAGCCGGCCGGCAAGCGCCAAATTTTCGGCCATGTCCGGCCTGTCTTTCTGCCTGCTCGCACATCGCTCGGTGATCGCCGTGCGCGGCCCCGACCGCGTCGACTTCCTGCAAGGCCTGATCTCCAACGACACGACCAAGGTCGCCGCGGGTCGGGCGATCTGGGCGGCGCTGCTGACGCCGCAGGGGCGTTTCCTGAACGACATGTTCGTGGCCGACGGCGGCGCGGACACACTGCTGTTGGAGACCGAGCGCGAGCGCGCGCCGGCGCTGGCGAGGAAGCTCGGCCTCTACAGGCTGCGCTCCAAGGTCACGATCGAGGACATGGGTGCCGAGATGGACGTGGCCGTCGCCTTCGGCCCCGGCGCTGCGGCGCTGCCGCCGATCGACGGCGCCGTGGCGTTTGTCGATCCCAGGCTCGAAGCGCTCGGCATCCGCGTGCTGGCGCCTGCCGGACAAGCGGCCGCGCTGCTGGCGGCGCGGTCGGTCGCACAAGCACCGCTTGCGGCCTACGATGCCGTGCGTCTCGAGCATGGCGTGCCCGACGGCAGCCGCGATCTCATCGTCGAGAAGGCGCTGCTGCTGGAGAACGGCTTCGACGAGCTGAACGGCGTCGATTGGCAGAAGGGCTGCTACATGGGCCAGGAGCTGACGGCCCGCACCAAGTACCGCGCGCTGATCAAGAAGCGGCTGTTCCCGGTCAGGATCGATGGCACCTTGCCGGCGCCCGGCACGGCCGTCTATCGCGACAACCAAGAGGTCGGCGAGCTGCGCTCGGGATCGGGCGACCGCGCGCTCGCTCTGCTGCAGACCGACGCGGCCAAGGGGTCCGCCCCGCTGACCGCAGGCGGTGTGAAAATCTTGCCCGCCATCCCGCCCTGGATGCGGCTCGCGCAGTCATGACCCTTTGAGGTCTGCGACATTGCGTTTACACTACGCCCTGCATGCGGATACTTCGTGCCTTCGCCATGGCGGCCTTGGCGATGGCCATGCCGGCGGTCGCCCAACAACCGACCGTGTCGGCCGAAACGCGCGCGGCGTACGACGCCGCTTTCAATGAAACGCTGAACAAGCCGGCGGATCCGGCGACCTTGGTGCGCTTCGCCGACCTTGCCGTCCAGGTCGGCGACCTCGAAGGCGCGATCTCCGCCCTCGAGCGCTTGCTGCTGATCGACGCCGACCAGCCCAAGGTGAAGCTCGAGCTTGGCGTGCTCTACTATCGCCTGGGTTCCTACGAAGCGGCCCGCTCCTATCTCGAAAGTGCGCGGCTGTCGGGTCTCGCCTCGCCCGAGGTCAAGGATCGCGCCCAGCAGTATCTTGCGGAAGTCGACAGCAAGGTCAGCCGCTCGCAGTTCTCGGGCGACGTGCTGGTCGGCCTCGGCTACTCGAGCAACGCCAACAGCGGCCCGGCCGGCGCGGTTCAGGCGTTCAGCGCCACCGTGGTGGCGACGCCCAACGTCTCGCAGCAGCCCGACTTCAACGTGGTCGGCGCGGCCACCATCCGGCATCGCTACGATCTCAATCGGCAGGATGGCGGGGCGCTGGAAAGCGAGCTGCAGTTCTACACGGCGCGTCAGTTCCAAGTGACGCAAGCCAACGTGCTGTTCCTCGACTTCACGACCGGCCCGCGCACCTCGCCGTTCGAATCGGGTTGGTTCGACGATCTCGCGGTCCGGCCGTTCCTCACCGGGCGCTACGTCGCCGTTCAGGACATGGCGAACTACTGGGCGTGGGGCGCCGGCTTCGAAGCCGGCATGCCGCTTGGCCCGCAGATCGCCGGCACGCTGTCGACGTTCGGCCGCCGCCGCGAGTACCTCAACAACCCGACGGTGCCGACCAACAACCAGAACTCGGGCAACGAAGGCGTGGTATCGCTGGAGTTCCGCGCCGAGCTCACGTCGTCGATGACCTTGATCGCCAATGGCGTCTTCACCCGCTTCACCGCCATGGTGCCGGCCCAGAGCTACAACGAGTTCGGCCTGGGCGGCGCCATGGAAGTGCGATTCACCGATCCGCTCGGCATCAATGGCCGCACCTGGTCGGCTACCGCCAGCGCCGGCATGGCGCAGGCGAACTACGATCAGCCCGACCCGACGGTCAACCCGTTCACGATCCGTGCCCAGAACGATCTCAGCCTGGGTCTCATTTTGGCCATACCCCTGACCGATAAAATCTCCCTGGTGGGGCAAGCGAATTACTTCCAACGATCGGCATCTCTCAGCACCTACTCCTACGACGCCTTCAATACTTTGATTGGCGTCGGTTGGCGCTTTTAGTCTCGGAGGCTCACGTGAAGCGCTCGGGCATACTTTCGGTCGCGTCGGCTGCGCTGGCGGTCCTGGCGGCCGCTCCGGTGGAGGCGCGCATCGGCGTCACCTCCGTCACCGACGGCGATCCGCTCGGCCAACCGCCGACACAGGCCGAGCGCATCCTGCGCGTCGGCATCGACGTGCAGGCGAGCGAGCGCGTGACCACGCGCGCCGGCGATCGCGCCCATCTGGTGTTCCTCGACGGCACGTCGCTCACGATCGGGCCCAACGCCGTGCTGGTGCTCGACAAGTATGCCTACGACCCCGATCGCAAGACCGGCGAGATGGCGGTGAGCGCCACGCGTGGCGTGCTGCGCTTCGTCGGCGGCGCCATCAGCAAGAACACCGAGGTCACGATCACCACGCCATCGGCGAGCATCGGCATCCGCGGCGGCATCGCCATCGTCGAGGTGCACGACGGCGGCGCGACGACGGCCAACTTCCTCTACGGCGATGCCATGCGAGTCACCGGCCAGGGCGTGACGCAGGTCGCCACCCGGAGCGGCTCGCAGGTGACTGTGGCGACCGGCGCGCCGCCGGCGCGGCCCACCGTCATCCCGCCGGGACAACTAAAATCCCACCAACCGCTGGAGAAGGCGACCGCCCAGGGCCCGCTGCCGGCTGGCAACCGTCAGCCTGTTCTGCCCGTCGCCGGCCAGGGCGTCGTCCAGGTCCCGGGCGGCCAGAACGTCCAGCAAGTGGTGCAACCGTCGACCGGGGGAGCCACAGCGGCCAACGTCGCCGCGGCGTCGCCGACGGCGCAGCCAGCGCTGCCCTCGCCTGCCGGCCAAGGCGTCCAGGTACGTCCGACGGCGGCCTCGATCAGCGAGGCGTTCGACCGCTCGACCCTGACCAAGAACAACTCGCAGCTGACGCCGAAACTGGCCGCGATCGTCCCGCATTTCCGACCGGACAGTCAGGCGCAACAAGGCCGACCAGGACAAGGGCCAGGAGCACAAGGCCAGCCGGGACCGGGCGGCCAAGGCCAAGGCCGCGGCACGCCGCAAGCCCGGCCGGCGATCGCCAAGGTCGGGCCTATCGCCCCTGCCGCGGTGAAGCCGCCGCAGGTCATGCAGAACCTGCCACGCATCCAGACCCAGGCTGTCCGCGCCGTCACCGGGCAGACCGTCAACAACAACAAGTCGGGCCGATAGGAGCTCCGTCGCCTGGGTTGTACGCCTAGCGGAACGAGGCTATCCTGGATGTATGGGTGGCTTGGTTCCTCGCGCGGTGCGTGCATCGCTCCTGACTATCGCCGCAATGTCGTTGCAGGGTGCCGGCGCGGCATGGGCCGGGATCGGTGTCGTCAGCCTCACCGACGGTAGCGCATCGGTTGTGCCAGGCTCGACACTGACGGTCGGACAGACAATCACTACCGGCAGCGACGGACGGGCCCATTTCATGCTGACCGACGGGTCGGCGGTGACGATCGGCCCCAACAGCGCCGTGACGGTGGAGAAGTACGCCTACCAGCCCGACAGCAAGACCGGCGAGCTGACGCTCGGCGTGCGCCAAGGAACGATCCGGATCGTCGGCGGCGCCATCAGCAAGACTGCGGCGATCGACGTCAGGACACCCGCCAGCACGATCACCCTACGCGGCATTGCCGCCATCACCGTCGATCCGAGCGGCGGCGCCAATGCCAGTCTCCTGCACGGCAGCACCCTGCGCGTGACCTCGCAAGGAGTCGCCCAGACAGTGAGCCGCAGTGGATCGCAGATCGTCGTGCCAGCGGGAGGGCCGCCGAGGGCGCCGGTTCTTGCCAGCGCGGACCAACTGACCAGCGTCCACGCCCTCGATCGGCGACCAGCCGTTCAAGCGCCGACGCCGACAAGCCAATCGGTCGACACGGCGCTCGCCAGGTCGGGGTTGGGCCTGCACAATTCCGGCGTCGCCGCGACGCCGCCGCCGATCGCAGTGCGCAGTCCGCCAACGACGACACGGCCACCGTCACAGCACGTCGCAGCCACCCAAGCACGGCAGCAGTTGGTGGCAAGTCAGCAGTCCGCTGCAGGCATCGCGCCCACACCCGCTCGTCCAGCGGCGATCGCGCCTCCTATCGCTTCTCCTCCTGCCATTGTCGCTGCAACGGCACCGCCAAAAGCGGCTGGAACGACGGCCAGCGCCGGCATACTGACACCGACGGGAAGCAACACCTTCACCGGAAGCACGACGATCGGATCGGCATCCCTCAGGTCTACAACGGGCACCGGCACGCTGACGTCTACGAGTGCCAACGTCACTCTCGTCGGCGTGATCGGTGGCACATTCATGCCCAGGGCCGGAGGTACGGTCACGCTGACTGGAACCAACGCCTATTCTGGCGGGACGACGATTTCTGCCGGCAGATTGCAGATCGGTAGCGTCGCCTTCAGCAGTCCCAGTGCACCCGGCGCAACCGGCTCGGTCAACATCATCGGCAGTGCATCGCCGCCGAAAGCGGCGCCGGTCACCAAGCCCTAGCCGAGCCGGCGCCCAGGGCTTAAGGTCCCGGGCTTCCATCGACGCGAGGAGCCCGGCCCGTGAAGCTCATCAATCCCAACCCGTTCACCACGCGGCCGGAGATCGTCGGCACGTTCGGTGTCGTGGCCTCGACGCACTGGATCGCTACCGCGGTCGGCATGGGCATCCTGGAGCGCGGCGGCAATGCCTTCGATGCCGCGGTCGCCACCGCCTTCACCCTGCAGGTGGTCGAGCCGCACCTCTGCGGCCCCGGCGGCGACGTGCCGCTGATCCTGCACGCCGTGACGCGCGGCAAGACCGAGGTGATCTGCGGCCAAGGCTCGATGCCGGCGCTCGCCACCATCCCCCACTACAAGGGCCTCGGGCTCGATCTCATTCCCGGCACCGGCCTGCTGCCGGCCTGCGTGCCGGGCACCTTCGACTCCTACATGCTGCTGCTGCGCGACTACGGCACGATGCGGCTCGCCGACGTGCTAACGCCCGCGATCGGCTATTGGCTGAACGGCCATCCCCTGGTCGAGCGCGCGTCGGCGACCATCGCCACCGTGGCCGACAATTTCCGCGAGCATTGGCCGACCTCGGCCGCGGTGTTCTTGCCGGGCAGCCAGGTGCCCAAGCCCGCATCGCTGTTCCGCAACAGCGCCGCCGGCAACGCCTATGCCCGCATCCTCGAGGAGGCGAAGGCCGGCGGCGGCGGCCGTGAGGCCGAGATCGAACGGGCGCGCAAGGTCTGGAGCCAGGGCTTCGTCGCCGAGGCGATCGACCGCTTCTACACCCGCCAGGAGATCATGGACGTCTCGGGCCGACGCAACAAAGGCGTGCTGCGCGGCGACGACATGGCCAAGTGGCAGGCCACCGTCGAGGCGCCGCTCACCTACGACTACGGCCGCTACACCGTGTGCAAGGCAGGGCCGTGGTCGCAGGCCCCGGTCGTCCTGCAGCAGCTCGCGCTATTGAAAGGCTTCGCCCTCGACGGCGCCGACCCGACCAGCGCCGACTTCATCCACACCGCGGTCGAGGCAAGCAAGCTCGCCTTCGCCGATCGAGAGGCCTTCTACGGCGATCCCGAGTTCGTCGACGTGCCGATGCGCACGCTCTTGTCGGACGCCTACAACGCCGACCGCCGCAAGCTGATCGATCCAGCCAGGGCCTCGCTCGACCAGCGCCCGGGCAAGGTCGACGGCTATGGCGGCGTGGTCAAGCTGCGGCGCGCCGACGCCGTGCGGCTCGGCGTCTCGGCGAGCGGCGCCGGCGAGCCCACGGTCGGCCGGGTCGGCCAAACCAGCGGCGACACCGTGCATTTCGACATCGTCGACCGCGACGGCAACATGATTTCGGCCACACCGTCGGGCGGCTGGCTGCAAAGCTCGCCGGTCATCCCCGAGCTCGGTTTTCCGATCAGCACCCGCGGCCAGATGTTCTGGCTGGAAGAGGGCTTGCCGGGCTCGCTGGCACCGGGCAAGCGGCCGCGCACGACGCTCACCCCCACCCTCGCCCACCGCGACGGCGAGCCGTACATGGTGTGGGGCTCGCCGGGCGGTGATCAGCAGGATCAGTGGATCACCCAACTCTTCCTGCGCCATGTCCATTGCGACATGAACCTTCAAGAGGCGATCGACGCGCCGGCCTGGCACAGCGAGCACTTCCCATCCTCGTTCTGGCCGCGCACAGCGCGCCCCGGCGTGCTGGTTCTGGAAGGCCGCGTGCCCGACGAGACGGTCAAGGAACTGCGCCGCCGCGGCCACGAAGTCGAGATGAACGACGATTGGTCGGAAGGCCGGCTCACTGCGGCGACGCGCGACGATCCGTGGCGCAAGGCCGCCGCCAATCCGCGCGGCATGCAGGGCTACGCCGCCGGACGCTGACCGCGGCATGACCTGGTCGATCATCCACCGCGAGCCCGACAGCGGCCGCATCGCCATTGCGGTCGCCACGAAGTTCTTCGCCGTCGGCGCGCGCGTGCCGCACGTCGCGCCGCAAAGAGGTGCGGTCTGCACCCAGGCCTTGGTCAATCCGCTCTATGGCCCGCACGGCCTGCGCCTGATCCGCGACGGCATCGGTGCCACCGACGTGGTGCGCCTGCTGACCGCACCCGACGCCGGGCGCGAGCATCGCCAGCTCCACGTCTTGGGCGCCGACGGTCGGTTCGCCGCGCATACCGGCGTCGAGTGCGTGCCGTGGTGCGGTCACTGGATCGGCGAAGATTTCTCGGTCGCGGGCAACATGCTGGCCGGCCCACAAGTGATCGCCGAGACGGTGCGCTTCTTCCGCGAGAACGCCTCGATGCCCCTGGCGCGACGGCTGATCGGCGCCATGAAAGCCGGCGAACGAGCCGGCGGCGACAAGCGCGGCAAGCAGTCGGCGGCGCTGGTCATCTGGGGCGACCAGGACTATTCCGAGCTCGACCTGCGCGTCGACGACCATGTCGAGCCGTTGCTCGAACTGGCGCGGCTCGAAGCGGTCAGTCGCGAGCGCTGGACGCATTTCCGCGCCTTCCTGCCGACCCGCGAAAATCCCGCCGGCATCTTCGATCGCACGGCAATCGATGCCGGCATCGAGAGGAGCCTGGCGGCGGAGAGCCGATGAGCGCCTTGCTCGAGCTGCACGGGCTTGCCGTCTCGTTCGCCACCGACGACGGTATCGTTCGCGCCGTCGACGGCATCGATCTGTCGCTCGAACGCGGCCGCACGCTCGGCCTGGTGGGCGAGTCGGGCTGCGGCAAGAGCGTCACGTCGCTGGCGGTCATGGGCCTCCTGCCGCCGGAGAATTCCACGGTGAGGGGCGAGGTCCGCTTCGAGGGCCGCGATCTCCTGACACTGGACACCGACGCCATGCGCGACCTGCGCGGCGCGCGGCTCGCCATGATCTTCCAGGAGCCGATGACCTCGCTCAATCCGGCCTACACCGTGGGTGACCAGATCATCGAGGCGATCCAGCGCCATCAGGGCCTGCCGGCCGGCGAAGCGCGTGCGCGCGCCATCGAGATGCTGCGCATCGTGCGTATTCCGTCGCCCGAGAGGCGGGTCGACGACTACCCGCACAAGCTCTCGGGCGGCATGCGCCAACGCGCCATGATCGCCATGGCACTGGCCTGCGGCCCCGAGCTCCTGATCGCCGACGAGCCGACCACGGCACTCGACGTCACCATCCAGGCGCAGATTCTCGACTTGATGCGCGGCCTGCGCCGCGACACCGGCACGGCCATCATCCTGATCACCCACGATCTCGGCGTGGTTGCCGAAATGGCCGACGACGTGGCGGTGATGTATGCCGGCCAGATCGTCGAGCGCGCGCCGGTGCGCGATCTCTTCGCCCGACCAGAGCATCCCTACACGGTCGGCCTGCTCGGCTCGATCCCGCGGCTCGACGAGAAGCGCGAGCGCTTGCCCTCGATCGAGGGCCGCGTGCCCGACATGAGCCGCCCGCCCGTCGGCTGCCGCTTCGCCGCCCGCTGCCCGTTCGCCGAGCCCGCCTGCCGGGCCGAGGCGCCGGCCTTGATCGAGGTTGCGCCGGGCCACCTGACACGCTGCCGCCGCGCGCCGCTGTCGCAGGTGATCCAATGACCGCCCTGCTCGAGGTCGCCGGCCTCGTCAAACACTTCCCGGTACGCCGCGGCGCGTTCGGCCTGGTGTCGGGTCATGTCCGCGCCGTCGACGGCATCGACTTCACGCTGCGTGCCGGCGAGACCTTGGCGATCGTCGGCGAATCGGGCTGCGGCAAATCGACGGTCGGCCGTCTGGTGCTGCGCCTGATCGAACCGACGGCCGGCCAAGTGCGCTTCGAGGGCGAGGACCTTCTGGCGCTGTCGGACGGCGAGATGCGCGGCCGCCGCCAGCACATGCAGGTGATCTTCCAGGACCCCTACGCCTCGCTCAATCCACGCATGACGGTGGGCGCCATGCTCGGCGAGCCCTTGATGCTGCACGGCTTGGCGAGGGGCGAGGCCGCCCGGCGTGCACGCGTCGGCGAACTGCTCGAACTGGTCGGCCTGCGCCCCGACCATGCCCGACGCTATCCGCACGAATTCTCGGGCGGTCAGCGCCAGCGCCTGGCGATCGCCCGGGCGCTTGCCGTCGAGCCCAAGCTGATCGTCGCCGACGAACCGGTGTCGGCACTCGACGTGTCGATCCAGGCGCAAGTGATCAACCTCATGCGCTCGCTGCAGCAGCGCTTCGGGCTCGCCTACATCTTCATCAGCCACGATCTCGCGGTTGTGAAGCACATCGCCGACCGCATCGCCGTAATGTATCTCGGCAAGATCGTGGAGACGGCGACGACCGACGAGCTTTTCCGCAATCCGCGCCATCCCTACACCCGCGCCCTGCTCGCCGCCGTGCCACTGCCCGATCCGGCAACCGCACGAGAGCGCGTCCTGCTCGAGGGCGATATTCCGAGCGCCATCAACCCGCCGGCGGGTTGTCGTTTTCACACGCGATGCGGATTTGTCCACGAGGCCTGTCGTCACGACGAACCGACTCTGGTGGCCGACGGAACCGGCCATGCCACCGCCTGTCCCTATTGGCCGGAATTTCCGCCGGCGGCGGCGCTTGTCGGCGCCGCCGGGCCGGATCAGGATCGCGTCCGGCTTACCCGCCTGCAGGCGGCGTTCGTCGCAAGCAAGCAAATGGAGGCTTCATGAGGAAGACGTTCAAGCGCATCGCGCTGTCGCTCACGTTGGCCGCACTCACGAGCGGCGGCGCCCTGGCTCAAGGCCATTTGCGTATCGGCTTGGCCGAAGATCCCGACGTGCTCGACCCGACGCTGGCGCGGACTTATGTCGGCCGCATCGTGTTCTCGTCGATCTGCGACAAGCTGTTCGATATCGACGAGAAGCTTAACATCGTGCCGCAGCTGGCGCTCGGCCACGAGGTTTCGGCCGACGGCAAGCAGGTCACGATCAAGCTCCGGCCAGGCGTGAAGTTCCACGACGGCGAGGCGTTCAATGCCGAGGCCGCCAAGTACAGTCTCGACCGCCATCTCACGATGAAGGGATCGTTTCGCCGGCCCGAGATCGGCTCGGTCCACGCCGTCGAGATCGTCGATCCGATGACCATCAGGCTGGTGCTGAAGGAGCCGTTCTCGCCGCTGCTCGCCCAGCTCACCGACCGCGCCGGCATGATGGTGTCGCCCAAGGCGGCCGAAGCGGCTGGCGACAAGTTCGGCCTGAAGCCGGTCTGCGCCGGGCCCTTCAAATTCGTCGAGCGCGTCCAGCAGGACCGCATCATCGTCGAGAAGTTCGCCGACTACTGGAACAAGGACCAAGTCTTCGTCGACAAGATCACCTACCTGCCGATCGTCGACGGCACGGTGCGGCTGGCCAATTTGAGGTCGGGTGGCCTCGACCTGATCGAGCGCGTGCTGGCCACCGACATCAAGACGGTGCGCGACAATCCCAGACTGAGATTGAGCAAAGCGGTGCAGCTCGGCTATCTCGGCCTCACCATCAATCTGGCCAACGGGGCCAAGGCCAACACGCCGTTGGCCAAGGACGCGCGCGTGCGCCGGGCGCTGGAACTGGCGATCGACCGCGAGGCGTTGAACCAGGTGGTGTTCAACGGCGAGTTCGTGCCGGGCAATCAGTGGATCAACCCGACCAACCCGTACTACCAGCAGGCTTTCCCGATCCCCAAGCGTGACGTGGCCAAGGCCAAGGCGTTGATGAAGGAAGCCGGCGTCAGCGGTCCGCTCACCCTCGACTTCATGGTGCCCAACGGCCCCGAGACTCGTGCCGTCGCCGAGGTCGTGCAGTCGATGGCCGCCGAGGCAGGCTTCGATCTGAAGATTCGCGTGACGGAGTTCGCCACGTCGTTGAAGCAGGCCGAGGATGGCGACTTTCAGGTCTTCCTGATCGGCTGGAGCGGCCGCAGCGATCCCGACGGCAACTCCTTCGTCTTCCAGACCTGCGGCGCGCCGCAGAACAACGCCAAATACTGCGACAAGGAGGTCGACGCGGCTCATGCCCTGGCCCGCGCCAAGAGCGATCCGGCCGAACGCAAGAAGGCCTACGAGACGGTGGCCCGGAAGTTCCTGGCGGAAGGTTCGATCATCTACCTCTACCACACGCAGGTGCTGGTCGCGCATTCCGACAAGGTCGAAGGCTACAGGCAGATGCCCGACGGCTTGGTGCGCGTGGTCGGCGTCAAGCTGAAGTAGGGTTTTGCTCTCCTTCCTCACTCAGCGGCTGCTGCAGGTCATCCCGACACTGGTCGTGGTGTCGATGCTGATCTTCGGCCTGCAGCAGCTCCTGCCGGGCGACCCGGCGCTGATCATGGCGGGCGAGGAACGCGATCCGGCGGTGCTGGAGGAAATCCGCCAGCAGTACCG
>Ga0194132_10005636_pt1 | contig 20079 bp, 10 predicted proteins | sample TA2KigOf80mmetaG_FD_148612 | JGI IMG/M metagenome (GOLD analysis project Ga0194132, IMG submission 148612) | Freshwater microbial communities from Lake Tanganyika, Tanzania - TA2015054 Kigoma Offshore 80m | ecosystem: Environmental > Aquatic > Freshwater > Lake | place: Tanzania: Lake... | reverse complement strand
AACCGCATCCGGAACTCGAGATAGACCACCCGCGCCGAATTGTCCTGCTGCGGGATAATCTGTCCGAAGTTCGCGTTGGTCACGTTGGGCGGATTGCCGACCAGCCGCGTGAAATACGGGCTATTGGTGGTGTTGATCACATCAGTCCGGACCTGGAGCTTCAGCCGGTCATTCAACACCGACACGTCCTTCATCAGCGAGAAGTCGAAGTTGGCGAATCCCATGAAGCGGACATCGGGGAACCGGGTCGGGAAGTTGCGCAGCGTAAACGGCGCCGGACCGGCCACACGCTGGAACAGCGAAGTGTCGAACCAGCGCCCAAGAGTCCGTTGGTCTTCAGGCAGGCGCGCGCTACGCGCCTCGAGCGGTGCGGCGTTGGGGAAGTCGATCGGGAAGCCGCTCTGGAAGGTCCAGTTCCAGCCGAGCTTCCAGCCACCGATCAGATGGTCGGCTGCGCGGGGCATGCTGTTCAGCCATGCGCGGTTGCGGCCGACGGGCAGGTCGAAGGTCCCGAGTGCCGAGAGCTTCTGGGGCACGTCGAAGATCGTGAGCCGCTTTTCCAAGCGCGGGTTGAGCAGGTCGTTCAGCCGCAGGTCCTGCGCATTGAGCAGTTGAAGCTGCTCGAGGGTCTTGGTGATCATGTAGTTGATCTGGAAGTTGAGCCCATGGCTGAATCTCTTCTGGATCGACATCTGCATCGCGTCGTAGCGGACCCTTCCGGCGGGCAGGTTCGCTACCGACACGTTGGTGTACTGCGGATAGGCGAACATCAACTGCTGGCGGACGATGGTGGCGCCGTTGAGAGCCGGGTTGTTGGGCAGGAGTCCGGCCATGGGATTCGCAATGCGCTCGTTGTAGAACGCCGCGGGCCGGCCGAGGTTCGACTCAGGGATGAAGTTGAGTCCAGCGCTGACCGGCAAACCGTTGGAAAAGTTGCCCACGTAGGAGACGTCCGCCATGACGCCGCCCCAGAGCTCGCGCTGGAACCCGAAGGAAAGCTGCTTCGAAAACGGCAGGCTCCGGTCAGTGTATTGGACTCCGAGGCCAAGCCCGAGGTCGGTCGCAAGTCCCAGGCTCGATCCAACTGGTTGGAGCACGCCGCCAGGGAAGGGGTTGCTCATCGATGCCGAAGGAGTAACTCCGTCGACCGTGGTGATGATGGGGGTGCTGCGGCTGAATCCGGTGGATCCGCCGAGCGCCCACTGGCCCAGGGTGTAGAGCCCGAAGCCTCCGCGGAAGACGGTCTTCGAATCGAGCGAGAAGGCCACCCCGATGCGCGGCTGGATGTTGTTGCGGTCGGGCGCGAAGGCGAAGCGCGAGTCGCCGCTGGTTCCGGCGTAGAGCAGTCCGCCGGTGAGGCTGGCGCAGGCGGGGCAGTTGTCGAGACCCGCGCGGCCACGCACCTGGGCGGCGATGGGACTCGCTTCGGTGAACGCGAATCCGCGGGTCTGGCGGTTGTAGCGCTCGGCGACCGGTGTCTCGTAGTCCCAGCGCAGACCGAGGTTCAGAGTCAGCTTGCGCGTGAGCTTCCAGTCGTCCTGGAAGAACAGTGCGTAGTACATCCCCTTGTAGGCAGGCGTGATGGGGATCTCGATCGAACCTCCTGTGGGATGGCCCAGCAGCGCGGTGGCGATCTCGTTTCCGGACAGCGCGTCGGCGCGGTTGGGATCGGCCTGGGTCCACAGGCGCGAGAAGGCGAAGCTCCCGCCCGCGGCGCCATAGCTCAGGTTATTGCTGCGGAAGTCGCGCCCCTCGACGCCGAACTTCATCAGGTGCGAGCGCATCACCTTGCCGCCGGAGGCGCCGACCGTGTACGTGTCGTCGCCCTGAACGAATGGACCCGAACCCTGCGACATGTAGGCGCCCATGCTCACCAGCGGATACTGGGGGCGGGACATGGCCGAGACGAGGCTCGCGGGCAGGCCGAGGTCGCGCGGGTTGAAGGCGAGGGTCTGCGGATTCCAGGCGAGATTCTCGAGGCGCGAGAATCCGGCGCGGAGGTTGAAGGTCGTGGTGGCGTTGAGAGTGGCGGTCCAGTCGATCGTCATGGTCCGGCCGCGGCGTCCACGGGGGAGGATGGTGCTGATCTCGGCGGGGTTGTTGGCCGGGTAGCGCTGGTCGCAGCAGCGCGTCATATTGGTTTCGCCATAGCGGCCGAAGAAGGCGTGTTTGCTGTTGGCGCGGATATCGAGGCGTCCGGTCCACTGCCAGAGCTCGCCAGAGTTGGGCGTGGTCTGGAAGAAATTGTTGACCCGCGCCGGGCCGGTGCCTTCCTGGGTGGGATCGGGATAAAATCCGACGATGCGGGATCCGACGGGATCGATGCGGCTGGCCGGGATCCGGTTGCCCTCGAAGGGCGTCCTCACGAACGCGCCGCCCGTTCCCAGCCGCGTGGTGGCGGGATCGTAGATCACGACGCGGCTCCCGTTGGCGGCAAACAGGTTCGAGAAGTCGCCGCGCTTCTGTTCGGGCAGAGGCGTGGTGAACTGGCTGTTGTAGGGGCCCGAGGACGGGCTGGTATCGTAGTTCACCATGTAGAAGAAGTGGTTGCGGCCGTCGAAGACCTTGGGGATGCGGATGGGGCCGGTGGCGTGGAATCCCCAGTTGTGGAGCGCGCGCTGGGGCCGGGCGACGCGGTTGGCGTTGTTTTGCCAGGCGTTGGCGTTCAGGCGGTCGTCGAAGTAGCGGTCGAACACGGATCCGTGGAAGTCGTTCGAGCCGGACTTGGTAGTGGTCGTGATGATGCCTCCCCCGGTGCGTCCGTATTGGGCGTCGTAGACGTTGGTGAGGACGCGGAACTCCTGCACGGATTCGAGCGCGGGAATCATCACTACTTGACGGTCGCCCTTGGCGTCGCTGGTGCCGTCGATGAGGATGTCGGTGTTGGACTCGGTGCCGGCGAGCCCGGAAGCCGCGCCGTTGATCGAGGCGCGGGAATTGGCGAGTCCGTCGAGGCTGAACGAGGTCCCCTGGTTGACGGAGGGCTTGTAGACGCCAGGCATCGCGAACGCCAACTGGTAGACGTTCCGGCCGGCGTTGGGGACGTTGAGCAGCAGCTCGTTGTCGACGATGCCGCCGCGCGAGGCGGTCTCGGTTTCGAGCAGTGACAACTGGCCGGTTACGGTCACCCGCTCGCTGATCGCGCCCAGCTCAAGCGCGACATCCAGGGCCGCGCGGACGCTGATCTGAAGCTCGACGCTTTCGCGGACGAACCGCTTGAATCCGGGAGCTTCCACTTCGACGGTGTAGCGGCCAGGGATCAGGAACGCAACCGAGTAGCGGCCGGTCTCGTTGGAAGTGACTTCAACCGAGGCGTTTGTCTCGACATGGGTCGTGCGGACCTTGGCTTGGCGCCAGTGACGGCTGCGCCAGCGGGATCGGTGATCAGTCCGGTGAGACTGGCGCGGAAGTCCTGCGCGGCGGCCGGGACGGCGATCAGGATGATGGACGCAACGAACAGACGGAGATTGAGCATGCGGACACCTCAAAGGGAGATGTCTGATTATACTCTGCTACTGCACGTAGACGTTACGTTCTTCGAGCAGTTGTCCGGTCTGCCGGAGGAGCTGTAACAGCGCGCGCCGGTAGCTGATGGAGGCCCTCAGCAGATTCGACTGCGCGTTGTTCAACTGCTGTTGGGCGTCAACGACAAGGAAGATCGTGGAGACGCCGAGATCGTAGCGCTTCTGTTCGGCGTCGTAGTTCTTCTGCGCGAATTCGACCACGATCTGGCCTTGCTTGACGTTGGCGCGGCTGGACTCGACCTGGGTCACGGAGTTCAGCACCTGCTCACGGATCCGCTGTTCGAGACTCCGTGCGCGCAGGCTGTTGAGCCGCTTGCTCACGACCGAGTCCGCCAACTGGGCCTGGACGGCGCGGTCACGGAGAGGCATGTTGAGCGTGAGTCCGAAGGTGTAGGTGGGGAAGTCGAAGCCGAACACGTGGCCGAGCGCATCGGCTAATCCTCCGGGGTTGATCCGCACGATTTGGGATCCGCCGCCGAATACGTTCTGCCGGATGTACTGCACACCGCCGCGGCCGGTGGATGTGTAGCCGCCGTTCAACTGCAGGTCGGGCAGAAGGTTGTTCTTGGCCTGGCGGTAGTTCAGGTCGTCGATGTCGAGATTCTGGAGCTGCGACTTGAGGTCCGGACGCTTCTGGTAGGCGGTCTCGACATGCCTTTCGCGGTCGAGCGGCGCGTCGTCGGAGGGAGGCAGCACGGTTTCCGTCAGGACGATGGGCATGGTGCGGAACTGGGGATCGAGGTCAGCTCCCATCTGGCGGCGGAGGCGGTCTTCGGCCTGCTGCAAAGCATAACGGGCTTGGGTGACCGCGACTTCGGCTGTGGCGTACTGCTGTTGCGGGCGGTAGATTTCGAGCGGAGAAATTGCTCCGAGGGCGAGCTCTTTCTTGGTCCGTTCGAGGAACTGGCCGGAGACGTTCAGGTTATCCTCTTGCACCTTGAGGTTCTCACGCGCCTCGATCACCGCCCAGTAGGCGTTTTCAGCCTGCTGGAGCACATCCATCATGGCGTCGACCATGTCGTACTCGCTCTTGCGGTACCGGCTCTTGGCGATGGTGATGGGCAGCTTGGTGACGTATCCGCCGCGGTTGCGCAGCAGCGGCTGGAAAAACTGCATGTTCAGCGAGTTCGTGATGAACGGGTTGAAGTTCGAAAACGCATCGTTGGTGGAATTGCGCGCGCCGTTAAATCCGACCTGGTAGCGGGTGCCGTTTTCGAGTAACTGGGTATACGTGGCGCCGAACGGCTGGTTCAGGGTGCTCAGAATGGTGGCGCCTTGCAGCGCACTCGTGTTCTGATTGTTCGAGCGGGTGGCGGCGAAGTTGAGCCGGAGGTTGGGGTCAAACGGGGAGTGGGCGCGGAGAATGGCATTGCGCGGCTGCTCGAGCGACATCCGCTGGATCTGGATGTCGGTGTTGTTGGCCATGACCAGCTCAAGGTAGGAGCGGATGGAAAGCTCCAGGTGGTCGCTGATGACGAAGTCCGGCAGCCGTACGGCGGGCTGCAGGTTAACGCGCGGCAGTTCCTTGCCGAAGTATTGCCGGAAGAAGGCGCCCTCTGGAAAGCGGGGGGACTCGATGAGGGGCTGGGCCAGGAGCAGCACAACCGGCACACACAACATGAGCAGGATTCGAAGGAAAATCATTTTTCTGGATAGGGACTACTCGTAGCGGATCGCCTCGATCGGATCGAGCTTGGCCGCCTGGACCGCTGGATACGCGCCAAACAGAACACCGATTCCGACCGATACTCCAAAGGCGACAACGATCGACGCGGTGGTTACCACTGTCGCCCAGCCGGCCGCTGCGGCGATGATCCAGGATAGCGAAAATCCGAACGCGATTCCCATCAGTCCACCGAGGATGGAGATGAGAATTGCCTCTGTCAGGAACTGCCGGACGATGTCGCGCTGGCGGGCGCCGATGGCGCGGCGGATTCCGATCTCGCGGGTCCGCTCAAGCACGGTGGCAAGCATGATGTTCATGATGCCGATTCCGCCGACCAGGAGGGAGATGCCGGCGATACAGATCATGACGATGGTAAAGATGTTCTGGACGCGCTTCTTCTGTTCGAGCACTCCGGCTGGAACGACGACGGTGAAATCGCCCGCGTCCTTGTGCGTGGCTGCGAGAATCGCGCTGACCACTCCCGAGGTTTCGATCGAGTCCGTCCCGTCGGCAACCTTGATATAGATACCGTCGATTTCATCCTTGAGGTAGCTGTTGTTGTCCTCGAAGCGGCGCATCACGGTGTTCAACGGCGCGATCACCAGGTTGTTGCGGTTGATCACCTCGAGGCCTTCCACTTCGACGTCGACGGTGGTTTGGGACGCGAGGACACCGATCACCTGGAGCCAGGTGTCATTGATCTTGACGTACTTGCCCACGGCGGCATCATAGCCGAGCAGATTGACCTTGGCGGATTCCCCCAGCACACAGACGGGAGTCGATTCGCGGTTTTCGACGTCGTTGAACCAGCGGCCCTCGACCACTTTGACGTTCTGGATCTCGAGGTACGACGGATCGACACCGATCAGAGTCGGGGGCTCCTGCGCGGTTTTGGGCAGAACGCGCATGGGCTTGAACCGCTTGCGGGGAGTGATGGCCGCGAGTCCAGGGACGTTCTCTGAGATCGCACGGAAATCACGGAACGTGAGTCCGGGAGAAATCTGGCGCCTGGCTTGGAGCTCGTTGCGGTCGACAGCTTCCTTGGCTTCGATGAGGATGTTGTTGACACCTAGCTGGTCGATCGAGGCCATGATTTCCTTCTGCGTTCCGGCAGTGATGGCGAGCATCGCCACCACGGATCCGACGCCGAAGATGATGCCGAGCATGGTGAGCAGGCTGCGGAGCTTGTGCACCAGCAGGCTGTTCAAGCCCATCAGAACTTCCGGGAGAATATTGGCAAGCATTCCGGTTGGCTCCTGGTCTATCCGCGCTTGCCCATCGGGATGGACGGTCCGCCGCCTCCACCGCCAGCGGGCGGCGCCGAGCCCTTCTTCTTGTCGCCGGGCTTGGCGTCGGGATCCTGCATCGCCACCTCCTCACCTGCCTTGAGTCCGTCCGAGATCACCATGATGGACTCGGCGCGCTTGAAGGGCTTGACCGGGCGGGCGACAAAGCGGCCTTGCTGGCGTACATAGACCAACTGCTTGCCGTCGCGCTCAAAGATCGCCTGAGCCGGGATGTGAATCGCGTTCGGGATCCTTTCCACGATGATCTGGACGTCGGCGAGCAGCCCGGGACGCAACAGAACATCGAGCTGGCTGGCGGTTTCCTCGGGAGGAGGAGGCAGTTTCGCGGCGGCCAGATCCTTCTCGTTGAATCCGCCCGCGCCTCCTCCACCGCCGGGTCCACCTGGACCACCTGGACCTCCAGGGCCGCCGCCACCTTCGGCACGCCGCCTGCGGCCTTCGCCGCCCTGGCCTCCACCACCGCCTTCACCACCCTCGCCACCGCGGCGTCTGCGGCCCTCAGCGGCTTCTGGTCCACCGGCGTCCTTGGCCTCACCGCCTTTGGCTTCCCCGCCCTTGGCTTCCCCGCCCTTCCCAGCGCCACCCTTGCGGTCGCCACCACGGCCGGGCATGCTGATTCCGGCCTTCTTCAACTCATCCTGGAGGCCGGCGAAGACTTTGGTGCGCTCTTCCTGGGACATCTCCATGGGGTTCTTGCCGGCGAAGGCCTTCTGCATGATCTCGCGCATCTTGGTCCGTTGCTCGTCGGTGAGGTTCGACATGCCGCCGAACATCCCGCCGCCACCACCGCCGGGTCCACCCGGGCCGCCGCCCATGCGCATCATGGCTGGACCGCCGCCACCAGGACCACCCATGCCCCCTGGCATTCCGCCACCACCGGCGGGTCCGCCCATTCCACCGCCACCGCCGAATCCACCGCCGCCGGGTCCACCACCGGGGCCGCCCATGCCGCCGCCTCCCATCATCATGCCTCCGCCGCCAGCGAACATCATCCCCATACCGGCCATCGGACCCCCGACGGGCTTCTTCCGGTTGGCTTCAGCCGTTGCGAGAACCTTGGCGATCTGGTCAGGCGTGGCGCCGAGGGAGTTCAGCAGCTCCTTCATGTCAATCGAGAAGATCACGTCGAACTTCTTGGCCGGATCGCTCGAGAAAATGTTGGCGCTGGCGGTGCCGCTCATCGCCTTGATTTTGCCGTGCAGTTTCTTGTCGGCGAGCGCGTCGAGCGTCACAACCACGTCCTGGCCTTCGACCAGATTGGCGCGGTCGAGCTCGCCGATGCGCGCAAGCACTTCCATTTCCGAAAGGTCCAGGATTTCGGCCACCGGCATCCCGGGTTGGAGCTGGTCCCCCTCGCGGATATCGGGCAACTGGGACCCGAACATGAAGAACCCGCTGCCGCGGGCCTGTTTGATCGCAACCAGTCCGCTGATCGGCGACAGGACTTTCACCTGGTTCAGGCGCGCTTTCTCGCGGGCCATTTCCAGGGTCGCCTTGTTCTTGCGCTCACGCAGCACGGACAATTCGGCTTCGGCCTGCTGACGCCGCGATTTGATGTCGCTCTCCAACTGCTTCAACCGGCGCTGGGCCTCGTCGAGGGAGAGGAGATTCTTCTTCTGGTCGATCTCCGGGAGCAGATCGTTCCGCTTGACTTCGAGCTCCGCCCGCCGGACGGCGAACCGGGCGCTGAGAAGCTCGACTTCGTCCTGGTTGTTGCGGATGGCGAGGTCCGCTTGGGACTTCTTCAACTGCTCGTCCAACTGTTGCAACTCGAGTTCCTTCTCCTCCAGGCGCGACAGCAGCTCGGAATCGTCGAACTCGGCAATCAGGTCCTTTTCCTTGGCAAAGGCTCCGAGCGAGGCCAATCGGGTCACCTGCACCGTGCCGTACAGGTTGGGCGCCGCCAGCGTCGCCGAGCGCACCGCGCGCAGCTCGCCACGTGCATAGGTCCGCACCACCACGTCGCCTTGCCGGACCTTGGCGGTCGGGAACGAAGCGGCCTGCCGCTGGGGAATCCGCTTCAGCGCGGTGTATCCGCCCCAGGCGCCAAGACCCAAAACCAAGAGAACCGCCAACCGGAACAGGAGCTTCTTCATATTTTCCCGCCTTAGATCTTCTTCGCCTTCCGTGCCGCTTCAACCGGATTCTCGAGATAGACGGTTTCGCCGTTCTTGAGACCCTTGGTCACCACCAGATCGTTTTCGTTGCGCTTTCCGACCTCGATCTCGCGAACCTCATAGCCGGTGCCGCGCTGCACCCAGACGCTCGGCTTGCCGCGATTCACAAAGCTCGCCCGCGCCGGGATCATCAACGCGTTGGCCTGCGACTCGATCAGAACCTCTGCGCTCGAGCTCATCCCGGGGCGCAGACGGGAATCGAGGTTCTTGAGAGTGGCGCGCGCGGGGAACGTCTTATCGCTCATGCCGGGCCCGCGGAATTGAATCGCGGCGATCGGGCTGATCCAGTCGAGCTCAGCCATCAGTTCCTTTTCGGGAATGGCGTCCACGCGGACCCGCACCGACTGGCCGATTTGCAGCTTTCCGCGATCCACCTCGTCGAGTTTTAACTCAACCCGCATGGAACTCAGGTCGGGGATTTCGGCAATCACGGCCCCGGTCCAGGCCCGGTCGCCTTCCTTGAACGGAGGCGGCGAAGAGCCAAACGATCCCTGGGTCCGGAAGTTCGGAAGGATATTGATGATGCCGGAAATGGGGGCATAAATGGCCATCTTGTCGAGATAGCCCTTGGCGCGGTTCATGTCGCGGACGGTCTTGTCCTTCTTCTGGTTCAGACGGTCGATGTCCGCCGATTGTGTGACCTTGTGCGCACCGATAGTCGTGTTCTGCAGCCCGAGCTGGCCCTCAGCGACTCCGACGTCAATCTTGGCCTTCTCGCCTTCGATCTCGGAGATGACCGACGCCTTGCTCGCCTCGAGTTTTGCGCGCTCGACGTTGTAGGTGTAGGTCATCAACTGCATCGCGTCCATCTCGTTCGTGATGCGGTGGGTGGCCTGGATCTGCACGATCTCGCTGTCCACGGTCTTGACGCTGGTAGAGCGGTCGAGCAGGTATTGTTCCTGCTGGGCGGTATCGAACTCGATCACCTTCTGTCCCTTTTGAACAGGCTTGCCGGACTCGGCCAGGTAGGTGATCTTCGGATCCGGAACCTGGGGAGCGGCGAGCAACATCGAGTTCGTGCTGCGGACTTCGCCGCGCGTCTTGACGCTAATGACGAATTCGCCGGTCCGGGCGCGCGCGGTCGGAATCTCGATGACGGTCTTTCCGGTATAGCGGTAGGCCGCGTAGGCGCCGCCACACATCAGCCCCAGCAGAACCACCCACATCGCGATTTTGCGCCAACGCTTCTGGCCCGCCTGGCCGAGCCGCTGCTTGGGTTTCAGATCCTTTGACATTGCTACGTCCTCCGTTCGCCTCCGTTCCCATTGCTGGGAGCCTGCGGACGCTCGAGCGCCACTACTTCATTCGCTTTCACGCCGGATACCACCACGGCGCGCGTCGCTCCAACCAATCCCAATTCGACCTTGCGCCGGCTCCACGATCCATTGGATGCGCGGACCAACACGTACGGCTCTGATGGGGCGCCCTCATCGTAGAGAAGCGCTTCTCTAGGCAATACCGCCTCGGCATCCGCCGAGTCGAGAATCACGTCTACACCCACCGAGAGGTCGGGGATCACGCGGTTGTCCATTTGCTCGATCTTGAACATCACGGGCATTTCCTTCACCCAGTCGGGACGGTAGCGGGCAGGCTTGGCGACGCTTCCCAGGGCCGCCAGGCGCGCGGGCAACTCGAGTCCGGGGAAGGCGTCGAAACGGACGCGGGCTTTCAACCCGATCCGGAGCTTTTCGACGTCGACCTGGCTCACGTTGGCGCTGATCACCATCGAGCTCGGATCCACAATCTGCATGAAGCTCTGGCCGGGGTAAAGCTGATCGCCCACCTTGATCTGGTCAAAGTCCGTCCCGCGGAAGGTGTTCTGCATGACCACAAGTCCGTCGATGGGCGCCTTCATGATCATGCGGTCGGCATTGGCCTCGGCGCGCTTCAGCTCGATCCGGCTCTGCGCGAGCTCGAGCTCGGCCACTTTGCGGTCCGCGGTGATTCCGGTGTCGACGTACTTGACCTCCTGAACCATCTGCTTGTAGCGCGCCTCCGCCTCCTCCAGAGCCAGCTTCAACCTCTCGGCGTCCATGGCAGAGCGGACCGGAAGCGAGCGCATGTCCAAGCGGGCCTTCTCGAGCGTGGTTTTCGCGGTCTCGATGCTCTGGTTGTGGGACTCCTTGGTGATGTTCAGGTTGGCCTGCATGCTCTTGAACGCCGCCTCGCTCTGGTCGACGCTGGCGCGGTAGTCATCCAGCCTGGTGAGCATGTACTGGCGGTCAAATTCGGCGACCATGGAGCCTTTTTGAATCCGCACACCGGGTTTGGCGGCGTCCTGCAACACCATCATGAACTCGCTCGATCCGCCTCCAGGGCCACCCGAGCCGCGACTACTCATGGAACCAGTAGAAGGAGGCCCCATGGATCCGCCGGGAAGGCTCTCCGCGCTCGATCCCAAACCGGATCCCATGGAGGACGCGGCGCGCTGTGCGCTACGGGCTCCGCTGCTTGAGCGGGGCGCGCTCGACCGGGAACTGGAAGAGCGCATCGCCGAGCCGCTCCGGCTGGAGGCCGCGGAACCGCCCGATCCGGCGGCACCAACCGCGCTCGAATCGCCCGTTCCGCTGATGGTCATTGACGCGCCGCTTGCGGCCGCACCGGCTCCGGCGCTTTGGGACCCACCACCACCACCACCACCCGACCCTCCGCTCGATCCCCCACCGCCACTGCTGCTTCCGCGGCTGGAGCTTCCGGAGCTTCCGCGGCTGCCGAAGCTCGAGCTCGGACCGCCGCGCCCGCTGGTCCCGCGGCTGCCCCGCATCTGCGGCGCCATCAGGGACACGAACTTCTCAGCCTGTGTCGTTCCGGTGAGCCTGACAATGCGCTCAACCTTTCCGCCCTGGACCGTGTGTGTCCGGGTGACGGCGGTCGCCGAGGCGGTACCCCGCTCGGCCTCAAGGCGCTGGCTGTACATCCAACCGGCCACACCAGCCGCGGCTAAGCCAAACAAAACGAACCACTTGCCCTTGCCCCCACGTTTCGGCGGGTGATGGGCCGCGGGAGCCGCTGGCCGGGGCCCCTCAGGTTGAGCCTGAACAGGCATGGGATCTTGAGTTTTGGGGAGCTGCATCGAAACCTCACTGGCTGACGTCATGCCACTGGGCGAGGCGCAGGACACGCCTCGAAGGGAACAGACGTTATTTTATCTAATAGGGTTATCTCACGCCGGCCGTTTTTTGGACTCGACCATTCTACACCAGGCCGCTACCTGGCCAAGGAGGCGCGAATCAGGTACTCCCCGGCAACGCCAGCCGTGGCGGAAACCACGATGCCGTAGCGTCCCGGAGCCAGCGCCCGCCGGATCCGCGCGGCGCCGGCCACCTGCCTGGAGTCGGGCACGTCTTCGGTGATGCGCTTGGCCTCCGCATCCACCAGGATCAGGTGCGGAGCAAACGCAAACGAACCGGCGTCGACAGTGATCGTTCCGGCCTCGGCAACATCAAACCAGTGAATCCTTGCCTGTACCGGCCGCGCGCTGTTGACCATCACGTCGCGCACAAGGCAGTCGTCCGTGGCCAGTTGGCCAGTGGCGGTCTCTCCGAACGGCAGCGGCCGTGAATCGCAGGCCCGCGGCTCCGCGGCGGCGACGCGGAAGCTGTAGCTGCCCGTCTGGATCCGGGCCGAGTTGGCGATCACCGTGTAGGTTCCCGGCAGGAGGCGCACGGCGAGCCGCGCATTGGAGCCCCCGGCCGAGTTGTCGTCGTCTGCGATGACGCGGCCCGTAGAGTCGAGGATCCACACATAGGAGTCCACGTTGGTGGACGTCATTTCCACTGTGAGCTGGGCCGGCTGGGCGAGCGTGACGCGGTACGGGACGGCGATGGTGGTGTCCTGGCTGTGGGGAAGCAAGTCCTGGAACCGGCATCCGGAATTCGCCAGATTCCCGGTAGTCTGCGCCGGTGGATCAAGTGGAGCGGGATCACAACGCCGGGCGCGGTCGAAGGCGGCTGTGAGCTGATAGGGCCCGGCTTGGAGTTCGCGGTGCGTGACGCCGATGAAGTATTGGCCCGGGCGAACGCTGGTTTCCATGCGAACGGTCTGCGGACGGAGCGGAACGGATTCCGCCGCGGTGGCCAGGATCTTCCGGTCGGCATCCAGCAGCAAGACCGCGGCCGGAAACTGTCCCGCGGTGATGTCGGCGGTGATGATCCCCGGCTCCTGGACCTGAACACGGTATAGATCGGTGCGGAGCGGAGTATCCTCAGGGGCATCGAGGTCAAGCAGGCGGCAGTCCTCGGCGGATAGCGTGCCGGACACCTGGTCGCCGAATCCAATGTCGCGGGCTTGGCAGGGGCGGGGATCTTCGACGCGCACGCCGAGAGTGTAGGCGCCGGGAACACTTCCGGCGGCGATGAGAGCGTATTCGCCGGTGGGGAGGCTTGTGAGCACCAGGGCGTTGGAGCCGCCGCCACCGTCGTCGTCGAAGGCGATCACTTGTCCGGTTTTCGAGTCAGCGAGGACCAGCAATGAGTCGACTGCGCGCGACTCCATCAGTGCCGTGACCACTTTGTTCCCTTCGATCCTGAACTGGAAAATGTCGGCGGGAAAAGACAGATCAGAGGGAGCGAAGCCATCCAGCAAGCGGCATGCGCCAGCCGCCAGCGTCCCGGTGTGGGTATCGGGCGGGAGATCGCGGATCTGGCACGGTGGCTCCTCGCTGAACGACGCGCGGAGGGTGAAAGCTCCGGTGCCGCGCTTGGAGATCACATAGATGTAGTAGGTGTCCGGCGTGAGGCTGAGCACGAGCCGCGAGTCGGTGCGGCCTTGCTCGCGGTCGTCGTTCAATCCCGTGCGGATGAAGCGCGGATTGGTGATCAACAGGACAGTGTCCACCTCGTTCGAGGAAGCCTCGATGGTTAGCACGCCCCTCCGGACCACTTCAAAGACGTACAGCCGCGTGGGATTCTCCGATTGATCGCCAGGGATGAATTCCCGCAGACGGCAGGAGGAGGCGTCCAGCCGGGCGTCGATCGAGGCTTGCCCGTCCAGCGCATCGGACGGGCATTTCGTCAACCCGAACGCCGGATACGCAATGCCCACAACCGCGAACAGAAGTGCTTTGCCCATACTCCTATTATCCGATGTACACTGTTCAGATCGCATGACCCGAAGGGCCTTCATGAACTCGGCCGCCGCGGCAACCCTTCTGGCGCAAGGCGGGCCACCGAACATCCTGGTGATCCTTGCCGACGATCTGGGCTACGGAGACCTTGGCTGTTACGGCTCACCGGACGTGAAGACCCCGCACATTGACGCGCTCGCCTCGGCCGGGATGCGGTTCCAGAATTTCTATTCGAACTGCCCGGTCTGCTCGCCCACCCGCGCCTCGCTGCTGACGGGCCTCTACCCGGACCGCGCCGGCGTTCCCGGGGTGATCCGCACCCATCCGGAAAATAGCTGGGGAGCGCTGTCGCCGCATGCGACGCTGCTGCCAATGCCGCTCCGCGCTGCCGGATATCACACCGGGATTGTCGGCAAGTGGCACCTGGGGCTCGAGTCGCCGAACAACCCGGTGGAGCGTGGGTTCGACTTCTTCCACGGCTTCCTCGGCGACATGATGGATGACTACCTCACGCATCTGCGCCATGGCAACAACTATATGCGCCGGAACCTGGAGGAGATCGATCCGAAGGGGCACGCGACGGATCTGTTCACGGAATGGGCGTCGGCCTACGCCGCGGACAGGAAACGCGATGGGCGTCCGTTCTTCCTGTACCTGGCCTACAACGCACCGCACACTCCGATCCAGCCGCCCGCGGAGTGGGTGGACCGCGTGAAGCAGCGCCAGCCGGGCATCACCGAAAAGCGGGCGCGGCTGGTGGCGCTGATCGAGCACATGGACGACGGAATCGGAAAGTTGGTCGCCGCGCTCAAGGCCAACGGGCAGTGGGACAACACGCTTTTGGTCTTTTCGAGCGATAACGGCGGGCAACTGGAATCCGGCGGGACCGCGGGCGATTTCCGGGGCGGGAAACAGGATATGTACGAGGGCGGAATCAGGGTGCCGATGATCGCGGTTTGGCCCGGCAGGATCCGGGCCGGGACGGTGTCCGGCCAGGTGGCTCTCACGATGGACCTTTATGCCACCGCTTGTGAAGCGGCGCGGACAACGGCGCCCCCCGGGATCGATGGGCGTTCGCTCTTGCCGCTGCTCACCGGACAGACACAGGCGCTCGGCGCGCGGGATTTGTTCTGGGTCCGGCGCGAGGGAGGCGGGCGGTATGAGGGGCGCGACTACTACGCGATGCGCCGGGGTGACTGGAAGCTGGTTCAGAATTCGCCTTTCGAACCCTACCAGTTGTTCAATTTGAAGGAGGATCCGAAGGAGGAGCGCAACCTGGCTAAGGAAAATCCGAAGCTCGCACGGGAGTTGGCCGCGGCGCTTGCAAAGCACTGCCAGAAGGCCGGACGTGTGCCATGGCAGTAACGCGGTGGCTCCTTCTGACGGCGCTGTTGGCTCTTCCGGTGGCGGGCCAGAACAGCAAGATCACCGGCCTTTACGTGCACCAGCATTGGTCCTACAACCATCCCTACGCCGCCCGCACGTGGACGTTCGATGACTGGAGGGCGTTCGCCACGGACCTGAAAAAGCTGGGTTACAACACGATCCTCATCTGGCCGGTGACCGAGACCATGCCGGATCCGCTCACGCCGAGCGACCGCGCGAGCCTCGACAAACACGGCCGGGTGATCCGAATGCTGAAACAGGAGCTGGGCATGCGAGTGTGGATCGCGCTGTGCCCGAATGTCGCGCCGGTTCATGAGGAAGCCGCGAAAGCTACGTTTGAAAAGCGGCGCTTCTTCTACACCGACAGACGGGTGAATCCGGCGGATCCCGAGGCTGTGGCCCAGATGTTCGCCCACCGGGAGAAAGTGCTGGCGGCGCTGCGGGATATGGATGGAGCCGCTGTGATCGACAGCGACCCGGGAGGATTCACAGGGTCTAACAACCAGGACTTCGTCGACCTGCTCAGCGGCTACCGCCGGATGCTCGACCGGCTCCGGCCCGGCATCGAGCTGCTCTATTGGATGCACGCCGGTTGGGCGGGTTACAGCCGTTACTACCAGACCGCGGAGTACAAGCCCAGCACGGAAGCGGAGTTCCTCGACACGCTGCAGCGGCTGGCCAAAGCGGATCCGGCTCCGTGGGGCGTCGCCACCGCGCGCAGCGGCGTGGTGGAGAAGGCCGGACTGACGCCGCGCCAGGTGGCGCTCAACTACGGACGGATCGAGAGCGAGCCATCATTCCCGCTGACGAACTTTGGTGGGGACCGGGCGTACGAAGGGGGCGCGAGCGCGGGTCCGCGTGGAGTGTTGGGGAATGCGCAGACGCATTGCGTCCAATTGCCGAACATCTTCGCCTTTGCGCGCGGCGCCGAGGGCAAACCCGTAAGCGAGCGGGACTATGAGCAGTTCGCAAACCGGCTGATTCCGGGCCAGGGTGGGGCGATCGTTGGCGCGTGGCGGTCGCTGTCGGGGACGAGTCCGGCGGCGATGCGCCAGGCGGCGTCGCGGATCGAGGAAATCCCGCAAAGCAAGAGGGTACCCGGTGATTTGCGGGGCCTGTTGTTCGGCTCCGGGGACCGGTTCCTCAAGGACCTCGTGCTGCAGCTCCGCTACAAGGCGGCGGCGCTCGACCTGATCGCGGCAAGCACGGCTGGACGCGGTGTGCGGGACGCGCTGGGGGCGTTTGTCCAGGCGGCCCAAGGATGGCAGGGACAGCACGGCTACGAGAATCGCTGGTATTGGCCCGAGCTGCAGAAAGCCACCGAGGGATTGTCCGGGGAGATCCGCCTGGCATGGGAGCCGGAGATTGATGCGAAAGGATTCGCAAAAGTCCAAATCCATTACCGGCTGCGGGAGACCATGACGCCGCGGATCATTTCAGCGATGAGACGGACCTGGGATCGCATGAAATAGGCTCTTGACAGTTCCCCGGCCCGGTGATAGCGTGGCAGTCCAAGAGCTTTTGATGCCATGAAATTGCCGACGAGACTGCTGGCGATCCTGTTGTGCGGCGTCTTCGCCGCCAGAGCGCAATCGATCCTGGGCTCGGTATCGGGCACCATCAACGACACCAGCGGAGCCCTCGTCCCGGGCGCGGCGGTGGAGTTGCGCAACCTGGATACAGGCGACAAGCGCACCGTCGCTTCACAGGCGGCTGGGAACTATGCAGTTCCGAGTCTGCAGCCAGGCCGCTACACGCTCACGGTTTCAGCCGCCGGGTTCAAGACCTACACCGTCGCGGAGTTCCGTCTTCTGGTCAACGAATCGAGAACTGTGAACGCCGAGCTGAGCGTCGGCGACCTGTCCCAAGCGGTGACAATCAGTGGCGAGCCCCCCGCCGTGAACCAGGTGAACGCGACCCTGAGCACCACCATTCAGAACCGGGAAATCAATCAGCTTCCGCTTAATGGCCGCCACTTCACGCAACTGCTCGCCTTGTCCACGGGTGTGGTGATGGACCAGGGCGGACAGCAGAACGCGTTCACCGTCCGGCTGGGATCGGGAGGCGTGAGCCCCGTGGTGAACGGCATGCGTCCGCAATCGAACAACTTCACGCTGGACGGGATCGAGAACAACAGCCGCTTCACGAACACCTATGCCGCGAGTCCACCACCGGACGCGATCCAGGAGTTCAAGGTTCAGACGCAGGACAACGATCCGGGATCGGCCTACGCGGCCGGCGGCAACATCAACGTCACCACCAAGTCGGGCACCAACCAGTTCCATGGAGCGGTGTGGGAGTTCCTGCGCAACGACAAGCTGTCGGCGAACGGGTTCTTCAACAACTATTTCGGGTCCAAGCGTGTCCCCTACAAGCAAAATCAGTTCGGACTCGTGCTCGGAGGGCCGGTACTCATTCCGAAGCTTGTGAACGGCCGCAAGAGCCGGACCTACTTTTTCGGATACTGGGAGGGTTTCGAGTCCCGGCTGACGCGCACCATCGCGGCCACATTTCCGAACCAGGCGGTGCGGAACGGGGATTTCTCACAGCTTCTGGGCCCTTCAGCCGGCAATGACGGACAGGGCGCCGCAGTGGGCCGCAACCAGATCTACGACATCCTGACGACACGCGCGTGTCCAGCGTGTCCGGCGGGATTCATCCGGACGCCCTTCCCCGGCAACGCACTGCCCGCGGCCAGAATCGACCGGCGGGCGAAGGGACTCACCGACTTCTTCCTGCCGCTGCCGCTCTCGCAGGCCGCGACGTTGAACCACGTCCGCACCGATAACTCGCGCCAAAGCTCGGATCAGTGGGGCGTGCGGGTGGACCACAGCTTCTCCGACAACAACCGTCTGTTCGGCCGCTTCTCCCGTTACGACGCCGACGAGAGGACTCCGCAGGGGCTGCCGGTTGTCGATTTCCGCCAGTACAACACCGGACTCAATGCAATGATGCACTTCACGCGGGTTTTCAGTCCGGTGTTCCTGGCCGACGTGCAGTATGGCTACAACAGGACCGGCATCCCGCGCGGCAGCGTCGGCTACGGCGAAGAGCTTCGCACGGCGATCGGATCCGAGCTGGCGGTAAACATCCTCGACGGATTGCTGGCTCCCCAGATCACCTACGCCGGGTCGCCTTACACCGCCATCGCGCCGCTGTTGCAGCAGGACCTCGGGAATCCCGAGTACTCGCACCAGATCGGCTTGAACTTCTCACGCATCTACTCGAAGCACACGCTCAGCTATGGATTCCGGTACCTGCGCTGGAACCATATCGTGGGTCCGCAGGGCAACACCGGGGTTGCGTTTACGAACACGGCGACAAATCAGCCCGGCTTCAACACTTCCGGTGACGCGTTCGCCAGTTTCCTGCTCGGATTTCCGAACAATACGACAAGCAACATCCTGGATCCGCTGAACACGTACGGCGACGTGTATGTAGGCTACGCGGGTGATGTGTGGAAGGTGCGGCGGAACCTGAGTGTCAACCTGGGGGTCCAGTATGTGCTGGCGACACGGCCGGTGGACCGCCTGGACCGGCTGGGTGCGTTCGATTTCCAAACCGCCCTGACGCGGCCCGACGCGACGAATTTCCTGTTCGCCTACATCTGGGCAGGCAAGAATCCGCTCACGGGCGACGGTCCGAACGCGGAACGGTCGCTGCTGCTGGCGGGTGATCACAACAACTTCGCGCCGCGGATCGGGATCGCGTGGTCGGTGACGCCGAAGACGGTGGTCCGCACCGGGTTCGGAATGTACTATGACTACAACACGTCGCTGGTCCAGAACAGCGTGAGGCTGGTGGCGGGCAGCTATCCGTATGGCCGCGCGCAACGGGTGTCCGCGCAGAACATGCTGCAGGTGGGTCCGCTGAATCCTGCGATCACGTTGGCCAATCCCTACATTCCTCCGGGTCCGGTTCCCGCTGACCCGGCGCAAACGATCTCGCGCTATCTGCGGGATCCCTACAGCTTCGCGTGGAACTTCGGAATCGAGCGCCTGCTGGCGGGTGAAATGGTGTTCAGCGTGCACTACGTGGGCGGCGCCGGGAAAAACCTGTTGAACACGGTGGAGCAGAACATCGCGCCAGCGGGTCCAGGCGCGGTCCCTCCGCGGCGTCCGCTGCGAAATGCGGGGACGCTGTTCTACCGCGACAACTCGAGCTTTTCCTCGTACAACTCGCTTCAGGCGCGCGTCGAGAAACGGTACTCACGCGGATTGACCTTCCGCAACTCGTTCACCTGGTCACGGAACTTCGACCTGCAAAGCGAGGCCAACGAGACTGCCGTCGAGTACGTGTACAACCGGGACAAAAGCCGCGGTCCTTCGCGTTTCGACCGGCCCATCGTGAATGTCACGGCGGTTGTGTGGGACGTCCCGGTTGGACGGGGACGCGCGGTGGGCCCGGGTATGCCGCGGTCTGCCGACTGGCTCGTGGGCGGGTGGCAGCTTTCCGGGCTCGTAGGACTGCAGAGCGGGGTGCCCTATTCGATCTTCGCCGGGATTGACGCCGCAAATACCGGGACAAGCCTCGTCGGGACGCGCGTCGCCGACATCGGCGGTAACCCGTTCCCATCCGGCTTCAAGCGGCGGGAAGCCTGGTTCGACCGCCGGGCCTTCCGAACGCCGGAGTTTGGCACGCTCGGCAACACGTCGCGCAACATGTACCGGGGACCGAGATCACGGGGAGTCACGCTTTCAGCGGGCAAGACGGTGCAAATCGTAGAGCGCCTGCGCCTCGAGTTCCGCAGCGAGTTTTTTAACGCGTTCAACATGACGAACTTCGGAAATCCGGTGTCGATATTGACAAGCCCGAACTTCGGCGAGATCCTCGGCGCAGGCGGCGGACGCGATATCCAGTTTGGACTGAAGCTCCTCTTCTAGGAGCCTGTCCGAGAATTCCCGAACATCGTGGGAACGGATAGAACAAAACCAGTACATAATGTTTTATGCCC
>Ga0194132_10005631_pt1 | contig 20096 bp, 13 predicted proteins | sample TA2KigOf80mmetaG_FD_148612 | JGI IMG/M metagenome (GOLD analysis project Ga0194132, IMG submission 148612) | Freshwater microbial communities from Lake Tanganyika, Tanzania - TA2015054 Kigoma Offshore 80m | ecosystem: Environmental > Aquatic > Freshwater > Lake | place: Tanzania: Lake... | reverse complement strand
CGGCCAGCACCGGGGTGACCAGCAGATCCTCGGGCCGGGTGTCGCTGGTACACTGGTAGAGGTAGAGTTCCTGCCGGCGCCGCCGGGCCGCGGCCATGCCGAGGGTGGTCTTGCCGATGCCGGGCGGTCCCACCAGCCGTGGGGTGAGGGGCAGATCCCGGGCATCCACCATCAGCCAGCAGGCCAGCAACTCGCGCAGGGCCTCGGTCTGGCCGATCCACTCCTGGTCCAGGGGCGCCGGCCGGCTGAGCTGTAGTTCCACCCCGCCTATCACCGCCGCGCCGGGTGCCTCGGCTGTGGCTGTCCGCCTCCTTGCCAGAATCTCCTCCAGTCGGTATTTTGTGCCTGTTTTGCGCCCCTGTTCCCCTCTGCCCATCCCGAGAAAGCGACTATGCCGCACCGCCCGACCTTCGCCCTGCGCACTGCCGGGGGCGCCTGTGCCGGCGAGCAGTGGCTCTGCGACGGCGAGGAGCCCATTGCCTGCCTGACGCGGGCCACCGTCGATCAACCGGAGCAAAACTTACGGTACTTCAATCAAAACCTCAAGCCGCTGGAACTGCGCCAGATAAAGCTCGCGCCCAAGGGCCGGCCCCTGGTCGCCGGGGTGCAGCTTTTCTGGAATCTGCGCACCCTCATAACCTCTGAACTGGTGGATCTGCGGGTGGAGGGGCACGAGAGTGAGCGGCTGGTGCTGACCCTCCTCACCCGCGAGCCGGGCGGGGTGGCCACCTCACGGCGGGTACTCACCCTCAGCTACGACGAGGGCCTGGGCTCCTACGTCTACGACTTTGCCTGCCACCTCGAGATCCACAGCCCCGAGGTCTTCGACAATCCCCGCGAGTTCGGCTCCGGCCCCCACCTGGCCCTCCAGTACAGCGATCCCTGGTACTGCGACGCGCCCGGACCCACCGTCGAGTTCCCCGGCATGTGGCGCAAGCGCTATTCCCACCTGCTGGCCGAGCAGGGCGACGGGACCGTCTGGCAGATGCCCCTCAACCACCTGGCCACCGGCATCCCCAGCCCCCAATCCTTTAAAGAGGGCGGCCTGCTGGTGCTGGCCCACGACGAGGGCAACAACCCGGCCTTCGAGTTCGTCGGGGCCACTGCCGGCCGCACCTCCCTGAGCGTGTGCAACTGGGGCTACGACCTGCACCTCTTGGCCCGCTACACCCGCGACGAGTTGTACCGCCCCCTCTGCGAGCGCTTCCGCGTGCGCCTCTGCCCCGACGTGATGGCCCGCCAACTCCAGGGGGCCGCCGCGCCGGTGCCTGAGGTGGAGTACGCCGGCTGCACCGAACTGCCCCTGTACGAAAGGAAGAGCAGCTTTGCCCGCGGCCAGAGCCTGGATCAGCCCACCCAAGGCCCCACCGATCCCTGGCCCTGGCTGCCCCAGGGAGAAGGGGCGCGCTGGTGCCGCGACTTTGGCCGCAGCGACCAGTACTCGCTGATGATCGCCAAGGAGAGTGCCGGCCCCAGCGAGTGGATCATGGACCGCGAGGGGGACGGGGCCTGGACCCAGAAGTGGACCTCCGGCATCGGCTTCCGGGTCTGGGTCCATATCAAGACCGAGAAGGTGGGTGGCCGGGGCTCCTGTCTGGCCCTGCGCTGGGACGTACACAACGAGTACAATCCCGAGCGCTACCCCTATGTCTGCTCGCAAAAGCTGGTGGGCACCCACGACTGGACCCGGGTGCAGGTGGAGATCCACGGGCCTCCCCCGCCGGCAGTACACGCCCTGTGCCTGATCCTGCGCCAGGACGGGCCGGGCACCACCTGGTTCGACGACCTGGAGGTGGAGGTTTTATGAGAAAAGGAGCTATGCATTGTACGACCTGATCATCGAGAAAGGCGATCTCATCGACGGCAGCCGCGCCCCGCGCCGCCGCCTCGACCTGGGCATCCGGGGGGACCGCGTCGCCAGCATCGGCGACCTGTCCGGGGAAAAGGCCCGGCAACGCCTGGACGCGAAGGGCAAGATCCTCGCCCCCGGCTTCGTGGATGTACACAACCACTCCGACGCCTGGCTGCTGAAGATCCCCCACCTCCTGCCCAAGACCACCCAGGGTTTCACCACCGAGGTGATCATGGCCGACGGCATCTCCTACGCCCCGGTCAACCCCCACACGGCGCCCGACTGGATCTTCTACATGCGGGCCCTCAACGCCCTGCTCTACGAGGAGTACACCGGCTGGCAGAGCCTGGGCGAGTACATGGCCGCCCTCGATGGGCGCTCCGTCCAGAACGCCATCACCCACCTGCCCTACGCCAACGTCCGGGTGCTGGCCCAGGGGTACGGCCGCGCCGCCCCCGACGATTTCCAGATGTCCCAGATCCGGGGGATGGTGGAGCAGGGCATGGCCGAGGGGGCGGTGGGGGTCTCCACCGGCCTGGACTATCTCTCCGAGTTCTTCGCCTCCACCGCCGAACTGGCCGAAGCCTGCGCCCCGATGAGCGCCCAGGGCGGGCTGTACGTCACCCACGTGCGCTACCGGAAGGGCACCCTCGAAGGGGTGAAGGAGGCGGTGGAGATCGGCCGGCGCGCCAAGGTGCCGGTGCATATCTCCCACCTCAAGGGCACCACCCCGGAGCAGATCGATGCTATCCTCTCCTACATCGACCAGACCGCCGTACACGAGGTGGACTTCACCTTCGACGTGTACCCTTATCTGCCCGGTTCCACCATGCTCAACTTCATCCTGCCCTACGAGGTGTGGGAGGAGGGGCCGATGGGGGTGCTGCCGCGCCTGAAGGAGCCGCAGATCCGCGCCCGTTTCGCCCACGGCCTGGCCGCCTACAAGCTGGACCAGACCTTCATCGCCTGGCTGCCGGGCAAGGAGAACTCCCGCTATCTGGGCAAGAGCCTGGCCCAGTACGTGGCCGCGGTGGGCAAGCCGGCCGCCGACGCCCTGTGCGACCTGCTTATCGAGGAGCACCTCGCCGTGCTCCTGGTCTTCCACTACGGCGACGATAAGCTGGTCTTCCCCTTCCTCGCCCACGAGAAGTACATGATGGGCACCGACGGGATCTACTTCCCCGACGGGGCGGTGCACCCGCGCATGTACGGCTCGGCCGGCCGCCTTTTGGGCTCCTGCGTGCGCGACCATCACCTCTTCTCCCTCGAAGACGCCGTGTACAAGCTCAGTGCCCACCCGGCCAGCCGCTTCGGTCTCAAGGACCGCGGCCTGCTAAAGGAAGGGGCCTTTGCCGATGTGGTGGTCTTCGACCCACAGGCCGTGGCCGACCGGGCCACGTACCAGGACCCGCACCAGTACTGCACCGGCATCGACCACGTCTTCGTCAACGGTGTGCAGATCATCCGCGAGGGCAAGGAGGTGAAGGACCTGCCGCGCCCCCTGCCTGGCCGGGCCCTCAAGTTCAAACAATAGCCCCGACAGAGGAGCAGCGCTTTTCGATGAACCGTCCGCCCGAAGAGTTCAAACGCGTCCCCCACGAACAACTGCGTTCCTTCGCCGCCGCCTGTCTCAAGGCCGCCGGCATGTCGGAGGACCACGCCGAGCAATTGGCCCAACTCCTGACCAACTCCGATCTGCGGGGGGTGCGCTCCCACGGCACCCGCACCCTGGCCGGCTACTGCCACAGCCTCAAGAATGGCCGGTATAACCCCCGGCCCGACATCAAGATCCTCCGCGAGACCGACACCCACGTCTTCGTCGACGGGGACGGCAGCCTGGGCTATGCCCCCACCATGCTGGCCACCGAAAAGGCCATCGCCAAGGCCAAGGCCAAGGGAGTGGCCGTGGGCGGGGCCTGTCATCTGGGCCACTACGGCTCGGCCGGCCACTACGTTCACCGGGCCATGCAGGAGGGCTGCTTCGCCTTTTCGGTGCAGGGCTGCTATCCCCAGTACTATACCTCCAACAAGGACAAGCGGGCCGCCTCCTACGGCAACCCGCCCCTGTGTTTCGGCCTGCCCGGCCTGGAGGGCCCGCCCCTGGTGCTGGACGGGGCCACCTGCATCCTGGCCGACTACCAGCGCGGCCCGGAGTTCGAGGCCCTGGAGGCGCAGATCCCCGCCGCCTTCTTCAAGTCCATGGGCTACACCGGCATCGCCACGGCCCTGGGGGGGGTCTTCGTCGGCCAGGCCCAGGAAGAAGCCCTCGCCGTCCAGGCCAAGTGGCCCGGCGCCCGCATGGGCAGTTTCGTCTGGGTGATGGATCTGGGCCTCTTCGCCCCGGCCGCACAGGTGCGCGCCGGCGTCGATGCCCTCATCAGCCACGTGCGCGAGGAGATGATCCCGCTCCAGGGCTACGACGAAGCCACCCTGCCGGGGACCATGGAGCACCGCAAGGCCCAGGAGTATTCCCGCGAGGGCATCCCCATCGGCCTCGAAGACCTGGATCGCCTGCACAATGCCGGCGTGGAGCTGGGCGTGGCTGCACCCTGGGCGTGAGGACCGGGCCGGCCGGCAACCCACTCACCGAAGGGCCGCTTCTGGGGGCGATCCTGCGCCTGAGCTGGCCGATGATGCTGGGGAACTTCCTCCAGACCTCCTCCAGCATCTTCGACATGATCTTCGTGGGGCGGCTGGGGCCGGACGCCATCGCCGGGGTCTCGATGAGCGGGGCCATCATCCAACTGGTGATGACCCTGGTGATCGGCGTTGACATGGGCATGCGCGCCATGGTCTCGCGCTTCTACGGAGCGGGCGACCTGGTGATGACCCGCAGGGTGATCGGCCAGGCCCTGCTGATGGCCGCGGTGCTGGCGGTGCTGCTGGCCGCCGGCGGCGAGGTGTGGCGCGACGACCTCTTGCGGCTCATCGGCGCCACCCCCCAGGTGGTGGCCCAGGGCAGCGCCTATCTCCAGGTCTTCTTCCTCGGGGTGGTGGCCACCGTCTCTCTCTTCTTCACCAGCGGCATCCTGCAGAGCATCGGCGACGCCCACACCCCTATGCGCCTGGGGGCGGTGGCCTTTGGCGCCAATATCCTCCTGGCCCCGCTTCTCATCTTTGGCTGGGGCCCTCTCCCGGCCCTGGGTGTGCCCGGGGCGGCCCTGGCCACGGTGCTCTCGCGGGGCCTGGCCGGAGCCCTGGTGCTGCGCCTGCTCTTCAAAAACCCCGAGGTCGGCCTGCGCCTGGCCGACCTGCGCCCCGACTTTGTGCTGATGGGCCGCATGGTGCGCATCGCCCTGCCCGGTTCGCTGCAGATCGGCTGCTACGGGGTGGCCGACATCCTGGCCAACTACTTCATCGCCTCCTTTGGCACCGCGGCGGTGGCCGCCTTCGGGGTGGCGGCCCGCAGCACCATGCTGCTGATGGTCATCGGCTTTGGCCTGAGCGGGGCCGCCGCCACCCTGGTGGGCCAGAACCTGGGGGCCGGCAAACCCGAGCGGGCGGCCCAGAGCGCCTGGATCATCACCGGGATCTACGGGGTCTTCCTGCTGGGGGGGACGGCAATCTACGCCCTGGGGGCGGGGCACATCATCGGCCTCTTCACCACCGACGCGAACACCCTGGCGCTGGGCATCGCCAGCCTGCACATCTTCAGCATCGGCTTCCTCTTCATGTCCCTCAACCTGATCCTCGGCCGCGCCCTGCAGGGGGCCGGCGACACCCTCTCCCCCCTGATCTTCGCCCTGGTCTCGCGCCTGCCGGTGCTGATGGGCCTGCTCTACGCCCTGCCCCGCTTCCGGGGCCTGGGCACCGACGGCCTGTGGTACAGCTTCGTCATCGCCTCGGGGGTGGAGGGCCTGCTTAAGCTCTACTGGTTCCAGCGGGGGAAATGGAAACTGCGGCAGGTGTAGGGGATCGCTACTGCAATCCCAACTGGTGGGTATCGTTCCACAGATAGGTCGCTGTCCGTTCTACGTACACCGCAGCACCATCGGTGATCGCCGCCGGATAGTTGCCCTTCTGCCACTCCAGGATCAGTTTCGCCCGCTCCCCGCTCTCGTCGACCCGGTACCGGGCGTAGTAGGTGCCATCCTGCGCGACGTTCCCCCGCAGCGAAAAGACCACCTTGCCCGGTTCATCGCCGGGCTGCCAGGAGCCGGTGGCGCTTTTCTTGTTGTCAGGCGCGGACCAGTCGTGGTCCATGGCCTCGAAGCGCTGGAAGCGGCCGTACTCGTTCTCCACGTCGAAGAAGGCCAGGACCTCATAGTAGCGCGGGTCCGGCGTCTTCCAACCCTTGTTGACCAGGATCCACTCCCCGGCCAGGCTGCCCGGATGGTCCTGGTGGTAGAGCATCATGTTGGTCAGATAGGGTTCCCAGGGCCGGCTGTTGCCGGCGGCCTGGCCCTGCTCGTAATAGGGTTTCACCACCTCGGCCACGTGCCGGGCGATCACCGCGGCCTTGACCTCGTCCCGCAGGTAATCGAAGGGCGACACCGGCGACCCATTCTCGAACCGCTCGCCGTCGCTGCGCTTCTCGTCCACCAGCATGAACTCGGCGGTGGGTCCCGAGGCCACTGGCTGGCCCCGCCCCACCTTGTCCCCCACCGCGACCAGCGGCACATCGACGTCGAGGTGCTTGCCGATCAGGCCCCGGCCGAAGTCGATGGTGATGAAGTACTCGCGCTGGCCATCGCCGGTACCGCGGTCTCCCATATCCTCGATGCGGGTCACCGTGCCCTCGGCCCAGCTGCCGATGGTCGTCCCTGTCGCGATCGGTATCCAGATGTGGTTCAGGCCCTCCACGTGGTTGCCCTGGTGTGCCCCGAAGGCCCCGAACCCTCCGCCCGGGCCCAGCACGATCCGCTCCAGGGGCACCGGCAGGTCGAGGCGCACCGGCGAGCCCCATGCCGGCACCGGCTGGGTCCAGGCCCCTTCCACCCAGGCCACCGGCCGGGCCGGGCCGGGCCCTCCCTCGCTACTGGTGCTGCTGCTACCGCCACAGGAACCCAGTAACAGAGCCAGGCCCAAGCCTGCCAGACAAGCGCACCACCTGCTCATACCACCCCCTCCCGCCGCAAAGCCACCACCTCCGCCTCCCCCAGCCCCAACAAGCCCCCGAGTATCTCCTCGGTGTGCTGCCCCAGCAGCGGGGCCGGCGCCCCCGCCTCCACCGGGGTGGCCGAAAACCTGAGCGGCGAGGCCGGCATAAGCACCTCGCCGGCCAAAGGGTGCTGCTGGGTGGCGATCATGCCCCGGGCCTGCACCTGGGGGTCGGCGACCACCTCGGCGATGTTGCAGATGGGGCCGCAGGGCACCCCGGCCTCCTCCAGCACCCGGCACCAGTGGGCGGTGTCGCGCCCCTTGAAGGCCGGGGCGAGGGCCGCTGCCAATTCGGGTTGGTGCTCGGTGCGCAGGGCATTGGTGGCAAAACGCGGGTCTGCGCCTATTTCGGCCAGCCCCACGGCGGCACACAGCTTCTTCCACAGCCCGTCGTTGCCCGCAGCCACCACCACATAGCCGCCGGAGGTCTCGAAGAACTGGAAGGGGGTGATGGTGGGGTGGCGCGAGCCCAGGGGGCCGGGTACCTCGCCGGTGATAAAGTAGCGGGCGATGGCGTTCTCCAGGAGGGCCACCTGGCAGTCGAGCATGGCGATGTCCACCTGCTGGCCCTGGCCGGTCTGGCGGGCGCGGAGCAGGGCGGCCAGGACCCCGACCACCCCGAAGAGGGCGGCGCTCAGGTCGGCGACCGAGGAGCCCACCCGCACCGGCGGCATGCCGGGGTGCCCGGTGATGCTGGCCAAGCCGCTCATGGCCTGCACCACCACGTCGTAGGCCGGCCGGCCGGCGTACGGGCCGGTCTGCCCGAAACCCGAGACCGAGGCGTAGACCAGCCCCGGGTAAAGGCGGTGCAGTTCCTCCCAGCCCAGGCCGAAGCGGGCCATGCTGCCGGGGCGGAAGTTCTCGATCAGCACCTGGCAGTGGCCGACCAGTTGCCGGGCCAACTCCTGGCCCCTGGGCAGGCGCAGGTCCAGGGTGATGCTCTTCTTGCCCCGGTTGACGCTCATGAAGTACGCGCTCTCGCCCTGCTGGAAGGGCCCGAAACCGCGCGATTCGTCCCCCTGTCCGGGCAACTCCACCTTGAGGACCTCGGCCCCCAGGTCGGCCAGGATCATCGAGGCGTACGGGCCGGCCAGCACCCGGGTGAAATCCAGCACCCGCACCCCCTCCAGCAGGCCCTTCACCGCGCGGCTCTCAGCAGGCAGGCCCCCTCGCCGGGCAGGGCCTGGCACTTCTCCAGTTCAACCTCGATGCCCAACTCCTCCCGCAGCAGGCGGGCAAAGCCTTCCCGCTCCCCACCGCTGAGAAACTCCCGCCGCACCAGCCCGCCCACGTTGCCCCCCCAGCCCGCCCCCAGGCGCTGCACCGCCCCGGCCTCGGGCCCGCCCCGCTCCCCCAGATACTGGTTGATCACCCGCACCACCCGGTCGTAGGCCGGGGTCATGCGCCCGTACCCGCCCGGCATAAAACACAACCGCCCGGCCTCCTGCCCGGCCAGGGCAGCCCGGCGCCTTCCCTCCAGGTCTTCGTCGCTCACCTCGCGGTCCAGGTCCCCGTCGTGGGCCAGTTGCACCAGTTGCAGGGCCGTGGCCAGGCGGCCCGCGTTGAGGTACTCCCGCATGGCCCGCACCCGGTCCTGCTCGGCCAGACCAAAGACAAAGCGCCGGCGCAACCGGATGGGGTACTGGGGGGTGATGCGCGGGAAACGGCCGCCCACCTGCTGCTGGTGGAAGGAGGCGTACGCATGGCCGGTCAGCTTCTCCACCTCCCCCAGGGTGGTGGTGGTCGGCAATTCCCCCAGCACCTGGTAGAGCTGGGGCAGACCCAGGCCCAGGTTCTCGCAGGTGAGGTCGCGGATATAGGCGAGGCGTTCGGCATAATCGGGGACCAGCTTCTCGAAGCCGGCCGTTCCGGCCAGGCGGGGCAGGATCAACTGGCGGGCGAGGAAGGTCCCCAGCGGATAGGCGATGACCGTCTCCTCCTTACCCGCCTCGTCGTACACCCTGGGCACCCCGCTGTCGAGGACCAGGGCCGCGTGGGATTCGGGCAGCTCGGCGTACCCCAGGGACCTGGCCGGGAAGACCCCGACGCTGACCACCTTGCCCATCCGGCCCAGGATCATGCCCCCGTGGTCGGCCGTGCCCCCCCGCGTGCCCCTGATCCACTCCGAGGTGCCGATCCCGTCGATCAGGTCCTCCTCGGGCATGTCCACCCCCGGCGCCAGGCCGTTGGCCCCCAGGGCCGCGTACGCGGTGGCGATCACCAGGGCCGAAGAGGAACTCATGCCGCCGCTGGGGGAGACGTTGCTCCACACCAGGCAGTCCATGCCCCGGAAAGGCCGGCGCTGGCGGAAGTAGCTCTCCAGAAAAATCAGGCCCCCCTGGGGCAGCACCCCCCACCCTTGGACCAGGCGGCTGCGGTCCACCCCGGCGGCGTAGTCCATCAGAGCCTGGCGGCTGGCCACCGGCGCGGCCGGCACCACCTCGCTCAGGTCAAAGGCGGCCGGGGCGAAACGGTCCTCCGGCTCGCCGGGGGCCCGGATCAGACTGTGCAGCCTCACCTGGCCTGAGGGGTTGGAGCGGGCGATGGCCAGGGTGTCGGCCCCCCGCACCGCCAGGCGCAGCGAGGGCATGCCCCCGTAGTCGATGTGCATGCCCATCAGGTTCATCTGCGCCGGGCAGCGGGCGATGACCACCTCGCCGTGTCCGCCGCAGCGGGCGGCGAAGGCATTCAGGGCCTCCAGGTAATGCCTCTCCCAGCAGGATGCCTGGTCCGCCCCGTAACAGGCGGCCAGTTGCGGGCGCAGCGCGCCGCTCTCCAGGGCGGCGATCCATTGGGCGAACGGGGCCTGGTTCATTTGATCAGCATCATCTTGCGGGCCTGGGTGAACTGCGGTGTCTGCAGCAGGTAGAAGTACAGCCCGTTGCCCAGGGGCCGGCCCCCGGCGTCTGCCCCATCCCACACCACCTGGTAGAAACCGGCCGACTGCTGCCCCTCCACCAGCACCCGGACCTGCTGTCCCAGCACGTCGAAGACCCGCAACCGCACCGGCCCGCCCTGGGCCAGGCCGTAGCGGATGGCGGTGGCGGGGTTGAAGGGATTGGGATAATTGGCCCCGAGGAACCACGCCGCCGGCCGTGGCCGGCCCGCCGCCACCCCCTCGACCCGGCTCACCTGCGCCCCCGGCCGAGAGACCAATCCCTCGCGCAGTTCGATGGCGACCTGGTCGGCCGGCCCGAGCAGGGCGAAGCGCAACTCGGTCAGGTCTCCCTCCGGCGCCCCGCCCAGGGCCCCGCCCAGGACCAGTTCGCCGGGCTCCTGGCGCAGCAGGGCGAAAAGCCTGGGCTCGGCCACCAAGGGGCCGGGGCGGGCGCCGCGGAATTCGAGGAGGCGGGGATCGTAGGCCAGCACCAGGCCAAAAGCCTGCAAAGCGGCCGCCCGCCGCGCCCCGACGTGCAAGGTCAATTCCCCCTTCTGGACCACGGCGTCGAGGGCCAGGGCGGCCTCGGTTTCGGCCAGGGCCGCGGCGGCCCAGCGCTTGGCGCTGGCGCTCTTGCCGAAATTGTCGGCAAAGACAAAGAAATCGTCGAAGTCCACGCTGCCGTTCGCGCTCAGGTCAAAGGGGGCGGATGCACCGCTGGCGCTCTTGCCAAAATTGTCGGCAAATAAAAAGAAATCGTCGAAGTTGACGGTCCGGTCGCCGTTGAAGTCGCCGGTGAGTACCACCGCCGGGGGCCGCTGGGTGGCAAACTGCCTGGCCGCCGAAAAAGGCCCGATCACCACCCCTTCCACGGCCCGCACCCGCCAATGGTAGGTCTGGTTCTCCAGCAGCTTGCGGTCCACCGTCCAGGCGGTGCGGCCCGGACCAGCCCCGCCGCTGCCCTCGGCCAGTCCGGAGACCGAGGCCACCACGGTGCTGAAAGCCGAATCCGAGGAGACCTGGAGGATGTAGCTCAGGGCAGCGCCCTGGGTATGGGGGGTGGCGTTGGTGAACTTGAGGGTCGGGCTGAAGAGGTTGCCCTCCTGGCCCAGTTGGCTGGGCGCGCTGGGGGCATTGGCGGCGCTGGGGGTGAGGAGGAGGACGCTGCTGGGCAGACTCTCGTTGGGCAACAGGGCGCGGTCGATGGCGGTGAGTCGGTACTCGTACTCCTGGCCGTTGTTCAGCCCCTGATCGACGTAGGAGGTCTGACGCAGCCGGCTGACCAGGGGGGCAAAGCTGCCGCCCCCGCTGCGGCGGTAGAGGGTGTACCCGCCCAGGTCGGCGGCGGCGCTGGCGTTCCAACTGAGGCTGGCCTGGCCGTTACCCGCCTGCCCGCTCAGGCCGGAAGGCGCCGGCGGTGGGGTGCGGTCGGCCTGGGCCAGGGTGGTGAAGGAGTCCACCTGGGTGCGGACCGCAGTGTTGCCGGCCCGATCCACCGAGCCGACCCGGTAGAAATAGGTGGTGGCCGGCCGCAGGTGGGTGAGTACCACCTCGTGGGCGAGCAGGTCCTTGTCGTCGCCGGCCTTCTCGGACAGGGCCGCCTCGCTGGTGCCGTACTCGACAAAGCTGTCGCTCAGCTCATCGGTGGCCCAGCGAAGGATGGCCAGGGAGTCGGCCGGCACGGACTCGACCGCGCTGATCGCCGGGGGGCTCAGGTCCGGCAGGGCCTCGGTGGTGAAACTGAGCACCTGGCTGGCGGTGGGGCCGTTGTTGCTCAGGTCGGTGGCGCTCACCTGGTAGAAATAGGTGGTGTTCGGGCTGAGGTTGGTGAGGCTGACCTCCTGGGCCAGGCCGGCCTGGCCCAGGCTGCGCCGGGAACCCAGCTGGGCCGTGGGTCCAAAGGAGACCTGGCCGGTGGCCGCCTCGTCGGTGGTCCAGCGGATGGCGGCGCTGCGGTCGTTCTTGTACACCACCTCCGGCCCGGAGAGCAGACGCGGGGCCGCCAGGTCGAGTTCGGGGCTGGTGGTGAAGTACGCTTCGGCGCTCTGGGTGGCCCCGTTGCCCGAGGCGTCGGTGGAGTTGACCACGAACTTGTAGGAGGCCCCCGGTTGCAGGTTGCTGAGCACCAGCTTGTGCTCCACCTCGCTGTCCCCCGAACTGGCGCTGCCGTCGAGGCGGTCGCGGCCAAAGCGGACCACGCTGTTGGCCGGCTCGTCGGTGGTCCACTCCACCACCGCCCGGTCGCGGCCCCTGGAGGTGACGGTGGGCCCGGAGAGGATGACGGGGAACTGGGTGTCGGGCTGGTTGTTGGTGGTGAAGGTGCCCGAACCGCCGGGGGGCTGGAGCCCCTTGGCCGCCTTGCCCGCTCCGCTGACGGCCGGGGTGAAAACAACCGTCTTGCCATTGGCGCCGGTGCTCTCGATGCGGTAGGCATAGGTGGTGGCCGAATCCAGGGCGGAGAGGGTGACCACATGCCGCTGGGCAAAGGCCGGGGCCCCGCCGGGGGCCCGGTCCACAAAGACGAACTCGTCGGGGGTGCCATAGGTGCCCCCCTGGGTACCGAGGAAGACCTTGCCGGTGGTCTCCACGTCGGTGCTCCACTCCACCACCGCGATCTTGTCGCGGGTGATCACCCGGGGGCCCTCGACGATCACCGGCGGCAGGGTATCGGCGGCAGGGGCGGTAGTGAACTGCCAGTCGCGGTTCCACTGCTGGACGCCGAAAGGATCGGTGGTGAGGGTATCCCCCTGCGGGCCGACGGCGCTGAGGCGGTAGCGGTACGTGGTCCGGGGCTTGAGGCCGCTGAGGGTGACGCTGTGCCGGTTGAGCCGCTGCTCGGACCGCACCTGGTCCTTGTAGAGCTTGACCTGGGCGCCGGCGGTGGTCTTTTCGAGGATGTTGTCCGCCCGCCCGTAGTCCACCGCCAGGGAGGCGATCTGGTTGAGGCTGATCTCGATCACCGCGCTGGTGGCGCTGACCACGCTGAAGGGCGGGCTGGTGAACTGCAGGGCCTGAGCCGCTCCGGGGGTGGTGAAGCTGCCGGTCTTGACATCCACCAACTCCCCCTCCTCCACCAGGCCGTCGGCCACCAGGGCGGCCTCGTCCACCGGAGTGGAGGAGATGGTGAACTGGTACTCGACGCCGGCCTCCAACCCGCCGACGAAGACGTCGTGGGACTGTTGCCCTTCCTCATCGGTGCGGCCCTGGGCCACCACCTGCCCGTTGCGGGTGAGGGTATAGCCGGCGTCGGTGGGCCGGTTGGTGAACCAACTGAGGGTGGCCGACTCCCCCGTCACCTGCACGTCGAGGTCCGAGCCCACTGCCGGCCGCAGGTCGGCCCCCTTGCGGGTGCGGAACACGTCCTGTACCCAGTCGCTGACGAACCCGTCCGGGCTGAGGGAGCGGGCCCCAAAGTCATAGTGGGTGTCGGCCTTCAGGCCGGTGACAGTGACCAGGTGTTCGTACCCGGTGGACTGCACGCTGGCCACCTGCCAGTTCCCGGTGCCCTCCTCCTTGTAGCGCAGGGTGTCGCTGCCCCCCGCCTCGCTCGAATACCAGTACACCGCGGCCCCGTTGTGGGTGGGCTCGGCGTACACGTAGTAGATCTCGTTGACGAAAACCCCGGCGTTCTCCTGCTGGTAGAGGATGTAGTCGTCCTCGTCCACAGCCCCGTCGCCGTTGAAATCCCCATCCCCGCTGCCCTCCAGCCACTGGAAGAGGGCGTAGTCCTCCTCGTCGAGGAAGCCGTCGCCATCCACGTCCTGAGCGGTGGCCTCGCCGGTCAGCCAGACCAGCAGCTCGTAGTCCTCCTCGCTGAATTCCCCATCCCCGTCCCAGTCCACCACCTCCTCGCTGTCGAACCACTCCTCGTAGCTGGTTTCTCCAGGATCGAAGTACTCTTCCTCAGCAAAGCCCCCGGCGTCGATGTACTCGGAGTCCTCGAAAAACCCCTCCTCATCCCCGAACTCGATCTCCCCCTCACCTGCATCAATCGCCTCGCCCAACCCGTCGGGCACCTCGCCTTCATCGGCCACCGCGCCCTCCTCAAACACCTCGCCGGTCTCGTCGAGAAGTTCGTCCCCCTCTTCCACCACCTCGGCTCCCTCGTCGAGCACCTCGCTCCCCTCTTCCACCACCTCGGCTTCTTCGCCAAAGGTCTCGTCGGCCTCGTCGAGCACTTCACCCTCGTCAAGGGCCTCGCCGCCCTCCTCCACCGCCTCCTCGCCTTCTTCGAGGAACTCGTCGAACTGAGCCCCGGCAGCGCCGGCCAGGATCAGGCACAGGCCCCAGGCAACCACCCGGAGGTAGAGGTACGGTGCATGGTCTCGCGCTCCTTTGGCTCAGAAAGCCCCTGAAAGGCCCACCGAGAGGCGGCGGGGGGCGCGCACCTCCCGCTCGGTCAGCACGTAGTGGTAATTCAATACATTGTCGATGCGCAGGGTGAGGTCCAGTTCCCCCAGCCTGCCGGCGGCGTACAGGTCCACCAGGTACACCGGCACCAGGTCCCGCCGCCCCTCGGGGAAGAGCCCGGAGACGCGCTCGAAGCGGCTCAGGTAGCGGAACTCTGCCCCGCCCCGAACCCGGCCCCGCTGGAGGCCCAGGCCGGTGTTGAGCAGGTGCCGGGCCCGGTACGGGAGGGGCGCCTCCCCACCGGGGGTCAGCTCCGCCCCCCCGTCGTAGATGGGCAGCACCTCGTCCAGGGCCAGGAACTCCACCGCCTCCAGCAGGGTGTATGCCGCCCGCCAGCGCAGCCCGCCGGGCAGGGCCAGCTGTGTTTCCAATTCCGCCCCGCGCACCCTGGCCCTGGAGATGTTGCGGAAATTGGCGGCCAGCACCCCTTCCCCCAGCGCTGGATCGGGCCGGGCCTCCACCAGCCCGTCGAAGCTGTTCCAGAAGAGCGCCGCGTCCAGCAACAGTAAACCGCCCACCCCTTGCCGCAGACCCAGTTCATAGGACCAACTGCGCTCGGCCCGCAGGGCCGGGTTGGGGCAGATCAGCACCCCGGAGGCCTCGGCCTGGGTGAAGACCTCGGAGATGGAGGGGGCCCGGAAACCCCTGCCCGCCGAGGCCCGCAGCGCGGTGTGGGGGGCAGGGAAGAGGGCCAGCCCCACCTGGGGGCTCAACTGCCGTTGGGTGGGCTGCGCCTCGCCAGGGGGCAGGGCGCAGCGGACCAACTGCCCCTCCTCCCCCTGGTCGCGGCGGTGGTGGTCGTAGCGCAGCCCGGCCACCACCTCGGCCCAGGGCGGCAGCCGGCGGGTGCCTTGGGCATAGAGGGCAAGGTTGTGCGCCTGGCGCTGGCCGATGAAGTCTCCGGGGGCCTTCACCCGGTCAAAAGCTGCGGCCCCGCCCAGGCTCAGGGCCAGGTCTTCGACCCCGGTGTAGTCCACCTGGACCTCGGTCCCCCCCTTGTGCCCCACCGATTCCAGGCCGCCGGCCTGGCGGCTGTTCTCAAAGGCAGTGCGGTAGTAGTACCCTTTTAACTTGTACCCCAGGGCAGGCCCCCGCATCTGGTAGTACTCGGAACACAGGTAGAGCTTGCGCGACAGGGTGCTGGCCCCCCGGTCGCCGGCGGGGACCTGCAGGGGATGCTGGCGGTTCTTCCACTGGAGGAAGACCCCATGGTCGTCGGAGGCCCAGCGGGCCAGGCCGGTCCAGCGTCCCCCCTCCCCCACCGGGCGCACCGCCTTGGCGTAGAGGTGATAGCGCCGGAACTCGTCGTTCTCCTGGTAGCCTCTGGTGCGCTGGTGGCCCCCGGCGAGGACCAGCCCGGTGCGCCCGAGGGTGCGGCTGTGGCTCAGATCCCCCCCCGCCAGGTACATGCGCTCCTCGGTCCAACGCCACGAGCGATAGGCCGGCTGGCTGTATACCCCGCTGAGCAGGCGGAAGCGGGTCTGGGGCCGCAGGCTGGGCTGGCGGGTGATGGCGTTGATCACCCCGCCCAGGGCCCCGGTGCCGTACAGGGCCGAGCCGGCCCCTTTGATCACCTCCACCCGCTCCACCTCCTCGGTGGGGACCGCGTCCCATTTGATGTCCCCCAGGTCGGCCGAGAGCATGGGAAAGCCGTCCAGCAATAGGAGCACCCGGCTGCCGGTGCCCTGGCTGTACCCACTGGAGCCGCGGATGTCGATCTGGCTGCCCACCTGGTTGACCCCGGCCACGTAGGTCAGCGGACCTGAGAGGGTGAAGGCGTTGCGGGTCTGGAGTTCGGGGGCCTGGGCCACGGCCATACTCACCGGGGCCTCGGCGAAGAGCTGGGCCCGCCGCGTGGCCGAGACCACCACCCCAGGCAACTCCACCGCCGCCACCTGCAGGGCGATGCGCAGTTCCCCCTGCTGTCCGGCCACCACCGGCACCTCCTTGGGCTGGTAGCCGATGTGGGACACCAGCAGCCGGCCAGGCCCCGGCGGCAGTCCGGCGAGGCGGAAGCGGCCCTCCCCGTCGCTGTGGGCGCCCAGTTGCGCCCCTTCTAGCACCAGGGTCACCCCGGCCAGGGGCCGCCCGTCCAGGGCGTCCACCACCTGTCCGGACAGCCCCTCAGCCGCCGCCGGCCTGGCCCACCAGCTCGCCTGGCAGAGCGCCCACACACAGATCGTACCCAGGAACCTCTTCACCGCGCAGCACTCCGAAGTCCACCTCGATGTCCACCCCGCCGGCCACCTGCCCCTGCAGCACCGTCACTGGGGTGGGCAGGGTGTCGCCGGGGACGTGGTAGCAGCCCAGCAGGGAGCGGAAGTCCCAGAAGCTGCCCTTGGGGCGCCAGGCGACGATCACCCAGCGGTAGGTGCCGTCCCCTTCGATGGGGACGAAGTAGTCGTGGAAGGGGACGCCGATCCCCACCCCGGTGTCCCAGCCGCTCAGTTCGTAGAGGTCGGCCACCTGCAAGGGGGTGTTTTCGTACACCGCCACCGCCAACTCTTCGGCCTCGGGCGGCCATTCCCCCTTGAACACCAGCCGGCCGGCGATGCCGCTCTGGCCCGGCGGCCCCGCGTCCAGTCCGTGGTCGCAGCCGCAGCACCACAGCGCCACCAGCAGGAACCAGCCCCTCACCCCGATGCCGCGGCCTGGGCCATGAGCTGGGCTACGTCATAGGTCTCGCCATTGAGCACGAAGGTGCCGGTGGAGGTGATCTCCAGACCCTGCACCTTGACCACGATGTCCACCACCAGGGTGCCCACCTGGGAGCCGGTCAGCTCCAGGGTGCCCTTGATGGGGATCTCCGGGTACTTGGACTCGTCCACGACCAGGGGGCCGTCGATGGTCAACTTGCCGTCCGCCGAGTAGCCCTCGAAGTTCCAGTTGCTGCCCTGGATCTCCACCGAGCCCCTGGTGCCGGGCACCGAGGCGGTGTCGCTGAGCAGGGCGGCTACAAAGGCTTCGCGCATGGCGCCCACCATCACCTGGGAAACCCCGGCGATGTCCGCCTGGGCCGGGCCGGTGGGCGTATCCTCGTCGTCCCCGCCGCAGCCGGCCAGCAGCAACCCGGCCAGCAGCACCCCCAGCTTTTTCATCTTCGCTCCTTTCAGTGCAAGGTTTCGTGGGCCTGGCAGTAGCGCCCCAGAGCCGCCGTGTCCAGTTCGACGCCCAGCCCCGGTTGCATCGGGGTGGGCACGTAGCCATCGACAAAGGCGATGGGCTCGGTGATCAGGTCGTCCTCCCGGGTCCAGCTGCCCACAAAGTCAGAGGCCAGGGTGCAGTTGGGCGCCGCCGCGGCCGCGTGGATGTACGCGGTGTCGATGATGCCCAGGTCATTGCCCGAACCGTGCCAGCAGGCCATGCCGGCCGCCGCGGCCACCGCGGCGTTCTTCTGGAAACCCACCAGGCTCCCCCCCAGGTTGAAGCAGTCCACCACCCCGGCCTTGAGCGCCCGCAGCATACTGGCCCCCTCGCCCAGGTGCATGGCCACCGGGAAGGGGATGGCCTCATGGATGCGGGCGTAGCCCTCCAGGTCGGACTTGGGGATGGGATCTTCGAAGACCTCCACGTTGTCCAAAGGCGCCAGTTCCCTGGCCAGGGCGATGGTCTGCTCGGCGGTGCGGAAGCGCTCGTTGGGGTCCACCGTCACCTTGAAATCCTTCCCCCCCACCTCGAGGATGGCCTGCATCCGCGCCACCATCTGGTCCTCGATCTGGCACTTGATCTTGATCCCCTTGAAACCCAGCTTGAGCGCCCGCTCCACGCTGCGCCGGCTGTCCTGGGGGGTCTGCTGCCCCATCCAGTAATCGGCCCGCACCCGGCTGCGCCCCGCCCCGCCCAGGAGGGCGTGGACCGGCAGGCCCCTGGCCCTGCCCACCAGATCAAAGACGGCCATCTCGAAGGCCGAGTACGCCGGCCCCTGCCCCACCTGGGGCAACCCCTCTCCCCCTTCCCCAGGCTCATTGTAGATATCCTGCAAGGTCAACCGCTCCGGGTCCCGGCCCAGCAGCAGCCCGGCCCCCTCCCGCACCTGCTCGATGGGCAACCCGCGGTCGGTCTCGCCCAGGCCGCACAGCTCGGTGTCGGTCTTGAGCCGCAGCAGGTGTTTGGGCACCTGGTCCCAGCCGGTCTCGGGCACCAGCTCAGGGCTGTGTACCCGGCCGGGGATGGTGGGCACCACCACCGTCCAGACCTCCACCGAGGTGATCTTCATCGCGCTTCCCTCTACGGAATGAAACTGGTGTTTTCGTCGATGCCCAGCACAAAGGCGGCCAGCAGGTCCACCGTGTGGTCCAGGTCCTTGAGCGAGAGCAGCTCCACCGGGGTGTGCATGTAGCGCAGGGGCACGCTGACCAGGCCGGCGGCCACCCCGGCCCGGCTCAACTGCATGGCGTTGGCATCGGTGCCGGTGCCCCCCGGTTCGGCGCATACCTGGTAGGGAATCTTCTCCCGGCGGGCCGCGGCCACCAGCCGCTCGAAGACCACCGGGTTGGTGTTGGCCCCCCGGTTGATCACCGGCCCCTTGCCGATGCTCATCTCCCCGGTCTTGCGCTTGTCCATGCCTGGGTGGTCGGTGGCAAAGGTCACGTCCACGGCGATGCCCACCAGCGGGTCGATGCCAAAGGTACTGGTCCGGGCCCCGCGCAGGCCCACCTCCTCCTGGGCCGTGGCCACCGCGTACAGGGCGGCCCGGAGTTTTTTCCTGCTCTGGCTCACCTGGCGCAGCACCTCGGCCACCACGTACGCCCCCATCTTGTTGTCGAAACCGCGCGAGACGGCCAGGTCGCGGCGCAGGAGTTCAAAATTGGCGTCGTAGGTGACTGGATCCCCCACCTCCACCAGCTTGCGGGCCTCCTTGCCGTCCCTGGCCCCGATATCGATCCACAGCTCGTGCTGCTCGGGCACCTTGCGGCGCTCCTCGCCGGTCATCAGGTGGATGGGCCGCTTGCCGATCACCCCCAGCACCTCGCCCCTGGCGGTGTGGATGCGCACCTTGCGGCCCGGCACGATCCCCAGGTCGAAGCCGCCGATGGTATCGAAGTAGAGATAACCCTTGTCATCGATGTGCAGGACCTGGAAGCCCAGCTCGTCCATGTGGCCGGCCAGCATGACCCGGGGGCTACCCCCCGGATTGCAGGCGGCGATGGCGTTGCCGTGGACGTCCACCCGCACCTCCTCGGCGTGCTTCTTCACCTGGGCGGTCCACACCCGCCGCACCGGCCCCTCGTACCCGGAGGGCCCCGGCGCCCCCACCAACGCCTCCAGAAAGGCCCTGGACTGCTCGCGCATAAACCCGTCCTTTCGCGGAATTTCCAATAATATATTGCGCCTGGCCGCCACGGGCGAGCCGCCCCTTGTGATCCCCGCCCCCCTCCCCTACCTTTCCCCCCCATGCAGACCATCCCCGCCGACAGCCTGGTGCTCTACAAGAACCGGCCCGCCCGGGTGCGCAGCGCCGGCGACCGTCTCGACCTCGAACTGGAGGACGGCCGTTCCCAGAAGGTGCGGCCCAAGGACGCGGTGCTGCTGCACCCAGGACCCCTGCGGGGCCTGGGGGAATTGCAGTCCCAGCGGGGCGAGGTGGAGACCGCCTGGGAGCTCTTGGCCGGCAACGCCGCGCCCCTGGCGGAGGTGGCTGAGCTGGTCTTTGGCGACTTCACCCCGGCCACGGCCTGGGCCACCTGGCAGTTGGTGGCCGATGGTCTCTACTTTCGCGGCACCCCCGAGGCGGTGCGGGCCTGCGCCCTGGCCGAGGTGGAGGCCGAAAGGGCCAGCCGCCGGGCCAGGGAGGAGCAGGAGCGGGCCTGGGAGGACTTCGTCGCCAGGGTCAGGGCCCGCCAGGTCCTGCCCGCC
>Ga0194132_10005629_pt1 | contig 20101 bp, 21 predicted proteins | sample TA2KigOf80mmetaG_FD_148612 | JGI IMG/M metagenome (GOLD analysis project Ga0194132, IMG submission 148612) | Freshwater microbial communities from Lake Tanganyika, Tanzania - TA2015054 Kigoma Offshore 80m | ecosystem: Environmental > Aquatic > Freshwater > Lake | place: Tanzania: Lake... | reverse complement strand
CAAGGAACTCGACCGCTCGATCTGCGATGCTTCGTTGGCCGAGGCGCTGTTGGAATGCTCGCCTGCTGATGGCTACCCGCCTGTTTCCGCTGGCGTTCTTGATGCCGGTACGGTGTGGCGGGCGACCTGCCGTCATGTCTTCGAGATGGGTGAGCGAGAACCCGATCTGGTGACGCTGCTGTTGTGGGCGACGAACCCGACCGCCTCGGCCCGTTACCTGAACGCCAATGACGAACTGCGGGCCAGCTTGCGGGAACGGCTCGTCACCAATCTTGGCGATGCGGCGGATTCCATTTTGCGATTCGTGGACTGCCAAGCCGGTGGCGATGCGCTCGCACTCGCCGTCGTCTGTCAGGTGGTGTTCGGGGAAGGCAACGACAGCGTGTTGGACGCTGCTGCGGCCCGAATGGAGCAGTACCACAACAACAAGCTCATCTCGAAACTGGTGGGGCGGGCACTCGGACGCTTTGCCAACGACGCCATCGCCGACCTCGACCGCACCGATGATCCCCGTCTTGCCCAACAGCACCTGCAACGTGCCGATGAATTGCTCAAGCAGTTCCGCTGTGACGATCACGCCTATCGCAGCCGGTTGACGCTGCTGGGGTACGAGCAGCGGCTGGGGCGCTTTGGCACACAGATTGCGGCGACACTGGCGGATTTGAAGCCGGACGCCATCCTTCATTGCGAGCAACTGCAAGCTGAGGTTGCAGCACATCGCCGGGCCAAAATCGGCCAGCGAACAACGCAACTGGCCGACACCGAAATGGCGCTCCGGCTGCTACGCTGGCTCGATGCGCCAATTCCAGCTTCAATGTCCTTGGGCGAGATGGCGAACGTCTACCGCAAGGAACTGGCGTTTGCGGATTGGGCAAGGGAGTCTGTTTGTCGGGGGGCTGATGAACCCGCTCTGACGACGGCCTACCGGCAACTCGACCAAGCGGTCCTCGCTCGACGGGAGCAGTTCAATCAGACGTTTGCGAAGTCGCTGGCCGATTGGACGGCGACAGGTTCGACCTTCAAGGACGTGCTGGGAGTCGAACAAGTCTTATCGCAGTTCGTTGCCAAGATTGCCGAGGCGGGCAACCGAATCCTGCTGGTGGTTCTCGACGGCATGAGTTGGCCCGTCTGCCACGAGCTTATGGCCGATGTTCGACACGAGCATTGGTTTGAGGCCACGCTCGATGAATCATCGGCGCTGCCAGCCCCCGTCATCGCCACGGTGCCGAGCATTACCACTTATTCCCGCACGTCTCTTTTGTCGGGAGAGTTGGTCAAGGGTGATTCGTCGGTTGAGAAGCGAAACTTCGAGGCGAACGCCGCTCTGAAGCAAGTGTGCGACAAGCGGTATCCCCCCGTGCTGTTCCACAAGAAGGAAGTCACCGAAGGGGCCAGAGGCATCGTCGGCGACGATCTGAGCAAGGCGATCCTTTCGACGAACAACAAGATCGTCGGTGTCGTCATCAACGCCATCGACGACCGGCTCAGCAGCGCTCAGCAAGTTCGGGAGCAGTGGACGATCAACCGCATCAGCCCGCTGGGGGCCATTCTCAAATTGGCGAGAGATTCGGGGCGAGTGGTGATTCTCGCCAGCGATCACGGGCACGTTTGGCATCGCCCGGAAGCCAAGCTGTGTGACGGCGACTGCGGTAGCCGATGGCGTTCGCAAAACGGTGAGGCCATCGACGGAGAGATTGCGATTAGCGGAAGCCGAGTGCGGGAAGAGAACGGCAGTCGTACCGTGATCGTCCCGTGGGTGGAAACGATCTACTACGGCAGACAGCAAAACGGCTACCACGGGGGAGCCACACCGCAGGAGATGGTCAGCCCATTGGTGATCTTGATGGATAGGACCAGCACCTACAGTGGCCTGTTCGCTTGCGAGTACCCAAAGCCGGAATGGTGGACAGCCCCGCCCGTTGCCTCGGCGGTCGTGGAAGAACCGCCCGTCACCATCGTCACACCGAAGAAGCCAATCGGCCTGTTCGACGACCAGTTTGAAAAAGAGGCGAAGCCCGTCGTCACACCGGCAAAGAAGCCCGTGACGCAGCCTGTGCCCACTGGCAGTGCTTGGCTCGACCGCTTGTTCGCTTCGACAGGCTACAAAGACCAGAAGGAATTCGTTCGTCGTCACGCTCCCGAAGACGAAATTGTGCGTCGTTGTCTCGAAGCACTCGATGCCAGCGGCGGCATCATGACACCGCCCGCCTTCTCCAAGGCGGCTGACATTCCTGCGGCCCGCCTCGATGGGTTGATCGCCCGCATTCAGCGGCTGTTGAATGTGGACGGCTACGAGATTCTGACCTTCAGCCGTTCCGAGAATCGGATCGAATTGAACGTCCCGAAACTCAAGAGGCAGTTTGATCTGGATTGACCCTATGGACATTAGCCGAGAACGCCGACGAGAAATCATCGCCGCCCTGCGGAAAGGGACGGTGCCGCAACGTGGCTTGGATTTTCTGGCCGTGGGGCTAACACGTTTCGAGCCAGTGATCGCCAGCGAACTTGGTGACGTGGCCCAAGGCGGGTCGATGTTCAAAGCTGTCCGTGGCGATTACGGCTGCGGCAAGACGTTCTTCGGGCGCTGGGTTCAGGAGTATGCCAAGAAGAAAGGATTCGCCGCCGCCGAAGTGCAGATTTCCGAGACGGAAACCCCGCTACACCGACTCGAAACGGTTTACCGGCGAGCGATGGAGCAGCTTTCGACGACGGATACCTTCTTAGGTGCCTTCCGCTCCATCATCGACGGCTGGTTCTACGGCCTCGAAGAGGACGTGCTGGCCGAGGGGACAATCGATCCGTCCGATGAGAAGGCGCTCTCACGCCGGGCCGATGAGTTGCTGGAACAGCGGTTGGCCGAAATCACTCGTGCGACACCACAATTCGCCGCCGTACTGCGTGCCTATCGAACGGCCCAGCGTGCCAACGATCACGCCACAGCAGAAGGTTTGGTGGGCTGGTTGGCCGGTCAACCGCATATCGCCGCCTCGGTGAAGCGGGAGGCCGGGGTGAAGGGAGACGTGGACCACTATGCCGCCCTGAGCTTTTTGCGGGGTTTGCTCCTGATCCTAAAAGATTCCGGCTATTCGGGGCTGGTTCTGGTACTCGACGAAATCGAAACGCTGCAACGGGTCCGGGGTGACGTGCGGGAGAAGGGACTCAACGCCCTGCGGCAGTTGATCGACGACATTGACAGCGGGCGATTCCCCAATCTTTACCTGCTCACCACCGGCACCCCGGCTTTCTTCGACGGACCGCAAGGTGTGCGACGGTTGGAGCCGCTTGCCCAACGGCTGCATGTGGACTTCCAGACCGATCCCCGCTTCGACAATCCCCGTGCGGTCCAACTTCGCTTGTCGGCTTTCGATCATGACCGTTTGCTCGAAGTCGGGATCAAAGTGCGGGACTTGTTTGCCGCTGATTGCTCGTCGCCGGATCGGGTACGTCGGCTCGCCCCGGACAGCTACATCGAACTGCTGGCCCGATCCGTAACGGGCAAGCTCGGCGGGAAGGTGGGGATCGCTCCCCGTTTGTTCCTCAAGAAGTTGGTTTCGGACGTGCTGGACCGCATCGACCAGTTCGACGACTTCGACCCGACGAAGCATTACCAGTTGACCATTGACCGGAACGAGATGACCGCCGTGGAACGTGAATCTCAACCCCAGAGCGTCGATGACATTGAGCTTGACCCGTGACTGCATTCGAGCGACTACATCCGGCACTGCAACACCACATCGTCAATTCGCTCGGATGGAGTGAGTTGCGAGAAGTGCAGTCGTTGTCCATCGACGCATTCCTCTCCGGGGCCAATCTCGTCATCCTCGCACCGACTGCGGGCGGTAAAACCGAATCGGCGTTCTTCCCCGTCATCTCACAGATGCTCACCGAGGGGTGGGACGGGCTTTCGGTGTTGTACGTCAGCCCGATTCGGGCACTCCTGAACAATCAGGAGCAGCGGCTACAGAAATACTTTTCCTTGGTCGGTCGGCGGGCGGCTTGCTGGCATGGGGACACAACGCAGGGCGAACGAAAACGGATTCTTGCAGATACGCCTGACTGCCTACTCACAACGCCAGAATCCCTCGAAGCGATTCTGGTTTCGACCAAGATCGACCATCGGGAGTTCTTCAAGAACGTCCGTTGCATCGTGATCGACGAGCTTCACGCCTTTGCCGGTGATGATCGAGGTTGGCACCTGTTGTCGGTCTTTGCCCGCATTCGGAAATTGGCCGACCGTGATCTTCAGCGGATTGGCTTGTCGGCCACGGTGGGCAACCCGGCTGAGATGCTGGATTGGCTCTCTTCCGGTTCAAAGCGGGAGCGCCGGGTCGTTTCGCCCACCCCCGTCGCACGCCAAGCGCCGGACGTTCAACTCGATTACGTCGGCTCGTTGGGCAACGCCGCCAAGGTCATCTCACTGCTTCACCAAGGCGAGAAGCGGCTCGTGTTCTGCGACAGTCGTTCCAGAGTCGAACAACTGGCCTTGCTCTTGCGAGAACGAGGCATCGATACCTTTGTTTCCCACAGTTCGCTCGGCCTTGAAGAACGGCGGGCTGCGGAAGAGGCGTTCGCTCAAAAGCAAAACTGCGTCATCGTCGCCACGAGTTCTTTGGAGCTTGGCCTCGATGTGGGCGATTTGGATCGAGTGATTCAGATTGACGCCCCCGGCACGGTGTCTTCGTTTCTGCAACGGATGGGCCGCACAGGAAGACGGGCGGGAACACGATCCAATTGCTTGTTCTTGGCGACCAGCGACGAAGGCTTGCTGCGAGCAGCGGCGCTACTAGACCTTTGGAGTCGGGGATTCGTCGAACCCGTCAACGCCCCGCCCAAGCCGTTCCATATTCTCGCTCAGCAGTTGATGGCTCTCGTTCTGCAAGAGCGTGGGGTTGGCAGGCGGTCCTTTGTGGAATGGCTGGCTGACGTACCGGCGTTCGCCGCCATGCCCGGCGAACAAATCGAGACGCTGGTCGATCACTTGATCCGCACCGGCACCCTCTTTGAGGACGCCGGGATTCTCTCCTTCGGCCAAGAGGGAGAGGCCGAATACGGCAGGAAGAACTTCTTGGAAATCCTGTCGGTGTTCACGTCGCCGCCGCTGTTCAAGGTCATCAGCGGACAGAAGGAACTCGGCAACGTCCATGAATCGACCTTCTACAAGAAGCAAGAAGGCCCGGCGATTCTCGTGCTGGCCGGGAGAAGCTGGAAGACGAATCACTTGGACTGGAAACGTCGTATCGCTCACGTTGAACCCACCGACGAAAAAGGGCGATCCCGCTGGATCGGAGAAGGGCAATTCCTGAGCTTTCGGGTTTGCCAAGCCATTCGCCGAGTGTTGGCCGCTGAGACGACCGAACCTTACTGGTCACAACGGGCCATTTCCCAGATTGGCGAGGTACGGATGGAATACCCGTGGGCGTCTAGTGACCAGACGATGCTGGTGCAGCAGCCAAACGGGGAGGTTCAGTGGTGGACGTTTGCCGGTGGGCTGGCAAACACGCTGGTCACGGATCACTTGGGCGGCGGTTCAAAGGCGAAGACGGACAACCTCTGCATCCGATTTCCTTCGACCTTGAAGCTGGCCGACGTGGAAACACTGATCGCCTCACGCATTCGGGAGGAGATTGTGCCCACGCCCAGCGAAGAAGCAATAGAGAACCTGAAGTTTGGGGAATGCCTGCCGCCTCCGATTGCCGGTGAAGTGTTCGCCGCTCGGTTCAACGACCCCGAAGCGATTGCGAACATTCGCCGGGAGCCGATGCGAGTTGTTGTTGCGAGTCACGAGTAACGAATGGAGTCACCGATGCCACGCAAACAACCCGACGACAACAACCCCCTCTCCATCGAGGAGGCCAGAGGCAAGATTGCCAAGGCCATGAACGATCTGGTGGCGGGGAACTATTCAGGGCCGATTTCCTTCCGTCTCAAGCCGACGAAGAAGCCGGGCGAGACGTACCCGCTCAGGCTCACGCAGCAGCAACGGGAAAGCCTCATCCACTGCACCCGGATCAAGAACAAAATCAAGGAGCGATTGCAGGAAGCGGGAGAAGGTACGCAGATCGTTGGCGTCACCCGCAAGGAACTCGATCATCTCAACGACGAAATCGGGACCGCTTCTGTTTACGCTCCCAGCCCTCACAAAAAGCGGCTCGTGGCGGTGCTGCACAAAGTTGCTGAACTGTTCGCCTCGGATCGAGTGGGATTGTTGGGAGAAGAGTCACCCAAGACTCGCAAGACGGCTCCAAAGAAGGGCGACTTGCTGTATCAGTTCAAGATCACGTTGCTCGACGTGAAACCGGCGATCTGGCGGCGGATTCAGGTTCCCGACTGCACCTTGGTCGATCTTCACGAGTACATCCAAGCAGCATTTGGCTGGTGGAACTACCATCTGCACCAGTTCGACATAGACGGCGAACGGTACAGTCAACCGGCCCCGGACGGCGACGACTTCGGCATGGACTTCAAGGACGAGACGGACGTGCTGCTGAGCAAGCTGATCCCGAAGTCAGGGCGACCGTCACGTTGGATTTACGAGTACGACTTTGGCGATGGCTGGCGGCACGAAGTCTTGTTCGAGGGATTTCCGCCCGCCGATCCCAAGGCGAAGTACCCGCTTTGCGTCGAAGGCGAGCGTGCCTGTCCACCGGAAGACTGCGGCGGGCCTTGGGGCTATACCGATTACCTAGCCGCCATTCGTGATCCTAAGCACGAACAGCACGATGAGATGCTGGAATGGCGGGGACCGTTCGACCCTTCGGCTTTTGATGCGAAGAAGGCGACGAAGGAGATGAGGAAGGTGTAATGACTGACTTCGAGCGATTATTGCCCCAATGACAAGGATCACGCTAATGACGGGCGATTCTAAAGACCTGTTCCAGTTTGCCAGTGACATTGACTGATACCGAGCGAAAAAAGAGAGCCACTGGTGAGCGTTTTAGGAGCGCCGGTGGCGCCGTGTTCTTGATCGTTTCCTTGGCTGCGGCTCTCTCAAACCGTTTCCTTCACTGTTTCGTTCCCGTCTGATTGGCTTGTCTCCTTGGCTGCGCCGTTCTCAAAGCCGTTTTCTTCGCTGTCTGGTTTCTGCGCGGAAGTATAGATTGGCGGACGATCGCTGGGGGGTGTTGAGAAACGCCCGAGGACAACGTGTACGCGTTCTCCCCGGGCTGTCCCTTGGGAGATCGCAACTCCCGTGGGCTGTTGCCATGATAAGCCAAACTGTGGCCGCCGTAGCAGTCCGCGCCGACCGCGAGCACGGATCTGCCTGCGCAAGGGTTGTGGGCGGAAGTATCAGCCGCGGCGTTGGAACCAGCGTTACTGCCAGGACTCCGAATGCCAGCGTCTGGTAAGGCGTTGGCAAGCGGCGCGGCGGCAAGCCCGACGGCGTCAGGAGGCGGCGGCCAAAATCGAGCATGCCGAGGCAGAACGTGCGCGCCGTCGGCGCGTCCTTTCTTCGCCGCAGGTGCCGAAAGTTCCTGAAGTTGCGGCGGCGCGTGGTCACGCAGGAAGAATTTTTTCGCCCACTCCCATGTGTGACCGGCCAGGGTGCCATGAAGCGGCCCAAAAGTCGGGCCGCAGCCAGAGACGCTACTGTTGCCCCGCCTGTCGCCAGGCGGTGCAGCGGGTGCTCGATCGCGAACGCAAGTGGCAGGTGCGTGGCACGTTCCGAGGCCAGCGTGCCCGCGCGCGGGAGTACCAGGCCGCCCGCACGCGACGCTGCACCGATCACCACGACACGGCCCGCGGGACGCTACCACGGCCGCCGGCAGCGCGACCAGGCTGACCGGGCTGTCAGGCCACGCCGGTCCGCCGTCGATGGCCAGGTCTGGCAAGTTGTCTAGCTTGGGACGAAGTGGGTGCGGTTCGATCCCGTGTTCCTTCCCAGGAGTCCCAAGCATGACCGAGAAACGCATTCTGGTTCCGCAGCGACTGCGGCGTCCGCCGGCGACGGGCTGGTCCTGGATCGATCGCCGCTTCCTACGCGAGCATGGCGACTATCTGTCGCGTGAGGCCATGCTGCTGTACCTGTTCCTCGCCGCGGTGGCCGACCGGCACGGCCTGTCGTTCTACAGCGACCACACGCTGTGCAGCCGGTTGCGGCTAACCTTACCAGCCCTGGCCCAGGCGCGGGAGGAACTGCTAGAGCGTGACCTGATCGCCTATCAGTTGCCGTTGGTGCAGGTGCTGGCGCTGCCGGCGCCTGGCGTCCGCCGCCGCTCGAAGCCAGGCCAAGGGCTGATGATGCTCGGCGATATTCTTCGCCAGGCCGGAGTTGCACCCGCCCAAGCTCCAGCCGCGCCCATGGCAGCCGCTGTCAACCAGGACCCGACCACGCCTCCTGCCGAGCCCAGGAGGAACACGCCATGAACGTCGCCTTGTGGGCCGAAATCCGCCGGCTCGCGGAGATCGACAAGCTCTCCAGCCGAGCGATCGCGCGGCGACTGCACTGCTCGCGCCACACCGTGGCCGCGGCCCTGGCGCTGTCGCAGCCTCCCTCGGCGACCCGGGCGCCGCGTGCCAGCCTGCTCGATCCCTACGTGGAGCAGATCCAGCAGCTGCTGGCCAGGTATCCTGACCTGTCGGCCGTACGCATCCGCGAGGAGATCGCCCGCGGACCACAAGGCTACCAGGGCAGCACCACCATCTTGCGCCGCTACTTGCGGAAGGTTCGTCCGGCACGCGGCCGCATCTACCAGGAGGTGCATTACCAGCCTGCCCAGGCGATGCAGGTCGATTGGGGCGAATGCGGCCGCGTCCAGGTCGGCGCCACCATGCGCAAGGTCTCGGTGTTCGTGGGCGTGCTTTGTTACAGCCGGCTCCTGTTCATCGAGTTCACCCTGTCGCAGCGCAAGGCCGAATTCTATCGCAGCCTGGTCAACGCCCTGACCTTCTTCGGCGGCAGTCCACGGAACCTGATCTTCGACAACCTCAAAACGGCCGTGCTCAACGGCTCCGGACGCAGCGCCTGCTTCCATCCCGAGTTTTTGGCGCTGTGCGGCTACTTCTGTCTGCAGCCGCTCGCCTGCGCTCGCTGTGACCCGGAATCGAAAGGCATCGTCGAAGGCAGCGTACGCTACATCAAACACAACGCCCTGGCCGGCCGGGCCGACGAACTGACCCGCTTCGAGGACTACCTGGCCCTGGCGCCCTCCTGGCGCGATCAGGTCGCCAACGTGCGCCGCCACGAAACCACCCGCGAACGCCCTGTCGATCGCCTCGAGCAGGAACGCGGGTTGCTGCGACCGCTGCCCGCCATTCCCTTCGACAGCGACGAAGTCATGCCCGTCATCGTCAGTCCGCATGCCCGCGTCGCCTTCGACGGCAATCGCTATTCGGCGCCGCCGCAGTTCGTGCGGCAAACGCTCATCCTACGCGCCGACCGCGACCAGTTGCGTCTGCTGCACGAAGGCCAGGTGGTCGCCCAGCATGTCCGCAGTTACCAGCGCGGGCAACTGCTGGTGCTGCCGGAGCATCACCTGGCGGCACTGTCGCTCCGCCAGCGCCCGCGGCAGCAGGCCCTGGAGCAAGAATTCGACGCCTGGGGACCGGAAGCACGCGCGTTTCACTTGCAGCTCAACAGCCGGCCGATCAAGACCAGCGTCCATGTCCGCCGCTTGCTGAGCCTGGCCCAGCTCTACGGACGCGCCGACGTGCTGGCCGCCATCCGCCGGGCCCTCGAATTGGCGACCTGCGACGCCGCTTATGTCGAAAACCTGCTGCTCGCAGAACGTCGTCGTCGGCAACTGCCCACGCCGACGCTGCCCACTCCCAAACGTCGCGAACTCATCGACGACATCGTACTGGAACCCGCCGACCCAGCCCGCTACGACCGCTTCTGTCACGACACCCGCGATACCGAGGACAACAACCATGGCTCGACATGACAACCAACTGTCAGCACAACTGGAACGCGACCTGACGGAACTCAAGCTCTTGGAGATTGCCAAGTGCTACCGTGAAGTGCTCGACGAGGCGGCCCGCAAAGGCAGCTCGATGCTCCAGGTGCTGGCCAGCCTCATCGGCATGGAGCAAACTGTCCGCCAGCAACGCGCCCTGGAGCGGCGGCTCCGCCAGGCCCGACTCCCCAAACTGAAAACCCTGGCCGACTACGACTTCAACTTCCCCAAACGCGTTCCCAAGGCCGCCATCGTCCGCCTCTTCGATTGCGATTTCATCGCTCGGCATGGCTGCGCCGTCCTGATGGGTCCGACCGGAACCGGCAAGTCGCATTTGCTCGCGGCCTTGGGCTACACAGCTTGCGAACGCGGCTATCGCGTCCGCTACACCCGCGTGGTCGATATGCTCAATCACCTGACCACCGCGCAGATCAACGGCCTGCTCGCCCAGGCCCTCAAGACTTACGTCCGTCCGCAAGTCCTCCTCCTCGATGAGCTGGGCTATCTGCCCATCGACAAACGCGGGGCCGACCTGTTGTTCCAGGTAGTTGCTGCCCGTTACGAATCCGGATCGATCGTGTTGACCACGAATCGAGCCTTCCGGGAATGGGGCACCCTGTTCGACGTGGACAACACCCTGGCCACGGCCTTGATCGATCGGCTGATGCATCACGGGGAGACCCTGGTGATCAAAGGAGACAGCTATCGCATGAAAGACAAAGACAACCCCTCCGACCCACCCAGCGCCTGACGTCGGCCGACGCCGCCGTTATCGGTGCAGCCGTTCGCCGGCCTGTGAGTTGGTCTCGTGTGGTTGTGGCAGTCCAGCCCACCCACGAGGAGCCCGCCGCGCCCGCGCGCTCTTCGTGCGGCCGATCGGTTCGTTGACGAGGCAAGCCACCAGGCTCTGGTCCCATGTTGCCGGCAGCCGCGCTGATGCAGCTTTGCCCGAGCACTCGGGTCATCCTGGCAGGACTCAGCCTTCCCAGACGAATCTTTCGGCGGTGGTCCCGACCGCACGCGTCCGGCTCATCGACCTCGAACAACTCGCCGACAGCGCCGCGCCGTCTCGCGTGAAGCCACGACCCCTGGCCAACCCGGACTCCGCGCTTCGACCCGCGTGCCGAGCAGCGCCACCGTGCGCGCCGAGCCGTTCCTACCACGCCCGCCGGCTCACGTGGCTCCACCTTGACGCTCGAAACTGGCTCTATTTTGTTGCTCGGTATCAATCACGAACCGCCCCACGAAATCCCATGAATTTCTGTTTCTGCTGACGAGAGGACTGCGATATTTCTACGATATTGATGCGATCCGCGAACCGATCACCTCGACCGGTGGGGCATGCTTCGGGAAGCAACGTCACTCAACGGAAGGCACCGGCGCCCAGAGCCGGCGGCTCAAGAGTGCGGCGGAGCGCAATCATCCGCTCGGCAAGAACAAGCGGGATGTGTGGAAGATTCCGGTACGGACAAATTTCCCAGGAGCACACCTGGCGGTTTTTCCCGAGGACCTCGTGAAGCCATGCATCTTGGCCGGGTGTCCGCCGCAAGAAACTGTCCTCGACCCGTTTGCGGGTACGGGCATGGTGGGCCACGTGGCAGAGAAACTCAACCGCAACGCGATCCTGATCGAATTGAATCCGGTGTACGTGGAAATGCAGAAAGGCAGAAATGCAATCAAGAGCGTTCTGGACGCCGGAGCTGCGGAGAAAAAACAAGCGGACAAGAAGAACGACGGCTGGCTTTTTTGAGTTGCTATTCCCACAGCTCCCGCTGCCGACCAGGAGTGGGCTCGTTGGATTTTCCCCGCAGCGGCTTTGCTGCTGCTATGGCCTCCTCGTCGGGGTGGTCGTGTACCGCGGGTGCGCTGCTGATGAGGCGGGGCGGAGGATAATGCAAGTTCCTGATGGCCCACTCCAGTTCGCAGCGGACATCATCGATGGCTTCGGTGAGAACTTGGGTGCGCTCGGTGAGCGTTCCCACTTCTTGTGTGAGCGTTTCGAGTTGGTTTGTGAGTGCCTGGCACGCGGCGATCAAGGTGGTTGATGGATCTTGCGTTGGCGGGGATTCGGGTTGCTTCTTGGATCGGGGCATGGCGGACGAAAAAGGAGGGGAGCGTAGCAGCTTCTCGGCCAAAACGGAAATCATTTCCGTTTTGGGTATCGATACCTTACGCGCGTGGTCCTTCCACCAAAAAACCCCCTGTAACGAACAGGGGGCTCTGTCTGAGAGCGGGCGGGACACAAGCTAGAAAGGCACGTCTGCTGCGGGGATCTCGCCGTTACTGGCGAGAGCCTCGACCTCCTCCGGCTCGGCTGCCTGTCCAGGCAGCGGAGTTGCAAGGCAATAGGCGTGGGCGGCCTCAAGAGCCAACAGGATCGCAGGAAGATCGACGGTGCGGAACGAACCGGCATCCTCCCACTCGCCGGTCTTCTTTGATTTGAAGCGCCTGGGAGCGATGGTGACCGATCTCGCATAGCGGACGCCTTCGGCCGTCTCGAATCGATTCAGCCAGAGGGCAACACCGCTCCCGCCTGCGAAGGGGCCCCACTTCTTTTCGGGGTAGCGCTGCTCAACTTTCTTCGGGCGTTTTTCTTTTTCCTTGGTGGTCGCCATAGGCGGCCTCCTTTCTCGGTGATGGGAAAGACCCGCTCTCAGGGTCCTTGCCGAACGGCAAGCGGAAAAGGATGCCAGAGACAGGTGAAAAAGCAAGATGATGTTGGCAGCTGCCTACCGATGATTTATCGTTTCTTCTTCTTTCCGGAGGGACCAGGAGGTTGGCCCGGTGTCCGTGTCGCCGAACGCCAGTCAACCACTTGCAGCCCGCTGATCCATGTGAAGTGCCCGGCATTTCCCGTCACCAGCACGCGACGCGCTTCCAATGCGGTCGCGGCAATAATCAAATCTGCATCGTCATGCGGATGACCGCTGTTTTTGGCCTCGGCCCACAAATCTGCCGCACGCATCAATATGGGCATGGCGACCGGGAATACATCGCTTGTGCCGATCACTTTGAGAAACTCGCCCAGTTGTCGCGTCGCTTTGGTCGCGCGCATGCCGCGGATGATTTCGTAGGCCGTGATGGCGGAGAACGCCAAGCGCTCATGCTTGGCGAGATACTGCCGCGCCATTGCAAGAACGTGCTGGTCTTTCTTCTTGAGCACTTCGGACAAGATGTCCGTGTCAAGGACTGCCTCATCCATGGGCTAGGGGAGATTGCGAGTAAGGTTGGCTCGTTTCTTGGCGATTTTGTCGACGGCCTCAATCTCTTCGTCGGTCAGTCCGTCGTAGACCCGCGTCCAATCGTCGAGGGTTTGTGCCGGCCGGGGTTCGGGACGTGGCTCCGTCCCCAACTCAATGACGCTGATGAGCAGCCGTTGATTCCCTGCGAGCTGCCGGCCAATGACTTCTTCCAGGGCTCGGCGGTGGGGAGTGTCGAGGGCGGCAACGTCGATTTTCACGTCAGTTTCCATGATTGGCATCATACCTATGCGTTCGGCGGCCGCAAAGAGGATTCTGCCAAAAGGTCATCGCGATTGGACCACAGGTGGGAGCAATGTAAGGGACGTTTTCTCCGTCAAAAACCCCATGCCGGACGGCATGGGGCAGGGTCTGAGCCCTCGAAATCACGCGCACAGGTGGCACCGCTGGTGTTGCTCCAGCGTTTCCGCGCGCAGTTTCAACGGGTGAGCGAATTCGCTCTCGTCCATCTGACCAGTGATGGCCTGCTGGACAAAGCGGACCGCTTCGTCATACCGGCACCAGGAGAAGGTGATCGATTCCAGCTGCACGAATGCACTGGATCCGATGCGCCCACGGCACACCGCATATTCTCCGGCCCCGTCTTCGTGCGTGGCGTCGTTGAGGAACAGGTAGTCCTCGTGACCTGCCACGTAGAAGCCGGTGCAGAGCGTCCAGGTCTGCTCGGTGAGCTTGCGAGCCAGTTCCTCGGCGGAGGATACCGGCCCTACTCCCCACCGACGGGACTTGTGCATCATGCATCTCGCTCCTTTCGGCGATAGTGTGCGCGAAGATGCCGGAAAAACCACGCCGCCAGGTCCCAATCCTCGGAACACCTGGCAAGCGCCGCTCGGTAGCCGCGCTGGCAATCCTTCTTCGTGAAGCGGTACTTCCGCTTGCGCGGTTTCCTGCGGACGGTGTCACTCTTCATCACCGTCCTCCATCTTCCGTGCCATCACTGCGGGGTAGTACGTCATGCAACCGTCGCCGAAGGCGTCGGTTTCCACGTCGTAGAAATCTCCGCATTCGCTGCATTCGACTTGCATGGTTGCATCGTCCGCGTCGACGATTTTGAGCTGGCTGCCGCACGTGCGGCACCGCCCATCCTTCATGTCCACCATCATGAGGGTTCCTCCTTTCGGTTTAGGGTCAGGCTCCATTTGCCTTCGATGGCTTCGAGGGCGAAGATGCATCCGGCGTGGGCGAGGGCGCGGTTGAGGTCCGGGCCAAGATCGGAACGTGGGAGAACCTTTGGCGGGAATCCGTCGCGGCTCAACCAGTGCAGAAGTTCATGGGCGAGTTCATGGATGCGGTCCCAGTCGCCATCCGCGTAGGCGGAGAGCAACTGGTCCCAGGCGGCCTGGGGGTCCATGGGGTACTCCTTTCGTGAAAGTGGTTACCAGGGGAGCTCGATCCGGGCGAGCAAGCAGAATTGCTTAGTCTCATCCCACGTGAGCTGGCGGCAGAAGTGCTGGCCGCCGCTCTTCCAGAAGAACCGAAGGGGTTCGGCTCCCTCCGCGAACGCGAAGGCACTGCCGCTCTGGAATTTCGGCGGGAGAACCTCCAAAAAATACCAGAAGGTTTCCTCGTCGATGTCGGCGATTGTTTCGGGGACCGAGATGCGGGCGATCATCGCTGACCAGTCCTCGTCGTCGGGTCGCGGGGCGTGTTCTGCGACAGTCAGGCACGAGAGAAAATACTTGAGGTCTCGGGACACGGACATGCGTGCTCCTTTCGTTGAACGTTGGTTGTGAAAAATCGAAGCTCAGACGTGCCCTATCTCCACGGGAGATAAGGGCGGGAGGATGGCAGACGAGATGGCGGGAATCAAGAAGAAGCCCCTGTGGATGCAGGGGCTTGAATTGACGTGAGCAGCGCTCTTACGCTGTCTCCTCCTCGAAAGGCTCTCCGCAATCTCCGCAAATGACGGAAAGACCGGGCTTGCCCCACACCCTGGCATCGCAGGCGGGACACCGGTAAGCGGTCTTCCGGTGTGCCTGGCGTTTCTTCTTTGCCTCCTGCAAGCTTCCGGCCGAAGTCCACGGCAGCAAGGTCTCCTTGGGCATCGCACGGAAGGCGCGATCGAAAGGTCCATCGTCGAGGATGTAGTGCGTCATGTTCTGCCCGCACATATTCCCGCCTGGCTCTCCGGTGTGGCTCGGGTGCAGGCCGATGGAAATCATTTTCTCGGCCCACTCCTTGTTGTGGTATCCCCGGCGACTCGGTGTTCCGAACGTGAATTGCCAGTGATGGCAGAGCTCATGGACGAGCGTGGCGAGCGATTCGCGGGCGGGACGGTCCAGCTCATCGGGGTTGAGACTGATCTCCGCAGCTTCCTGCTTGCCGCGGCGCCACAGGGCCGGGCAGTAGAAACCGCGCGAGTGAGCCCTGCGTGAGAAGTTCAGCATGACCGGCGGCAACTCCCCGTGAAAGAGCGTGCGGTTGAAATAGTCGAAGGCGCTTTCGTAGGCGGAGAACTGCTCGCGCGTCGGCGTGATGTCATGGTCCTTTTCTCTTCTTCGTGATTTCATTGCAAAAGCTCCTTTCGTGAATCTGTTTCGTACGAAACAGGTTCGGGTCGGTGCTGTGAAAAAGCGCTGTTCAGCGTCGCCCTGCTCCGACATGGAGCAAGGTCAGCGAGTTTCCGCCGGCTGAGCAGCGGGCGCAAGATGTGGTCGAATCGCATGCACTTGACAGTCTTGCTTTTGGCGAATGGAATGAAGAAATCAGCCTGTCCGAAGAAAGGGGGAATCCGTGCCGACGAAAGCGAAACCTCCAACTCCGCTCTGTAAAACTTGCGTCATCTGTCGACAGTTCGCTGAGCATCCGGAGACAAAAGAGCCCGTTCTCATCGGGCTCCCACAGGGGTTCATGGCACCGCATTACCCCGCTGCCTACGATCTGTGGCTCTTCGCGCGCGTGGCCTCCACGCACGGGGATTATCGCATACAAGTCCAACTGCAGAACGTCGGCGGCGACGTGGTGTGGCAGGGCGGCCCGCAGGAAGACTGGTCAATGCCGAATCCGATGGGCACGTATGATCTGAAGCTGCAACTTCTTCCGGTCTTTCCCTGCCCAAGCAAGTACGATCTTGTCCTGCTCGCGAATGGGGACGAAGTGGCGCGGCAGTCGTTTGAAACGCAGCTCGCGGTCGAAACACCCGCGGAAGACTGCTCCCGTTAGACACCGGCGAACACGCGATGGATTTCTTGCTCGACGCGCGGGGCCGGCCGTGCGTAGCGTTGTCGACAATAGCGACGAATGATTTCCGGACGGTCTCGGTTATTGTGCGACGGCGAAGCTGGTGGCAGGGTTCGCAACGTGAACGGTCGGCTCGGGTGTCCGTTGATGAGAAGACGGGCATAGGCGTGGTAGCGGGGCAGCGTCAAGAGGTCGTTCGGTAATAGCTTGCCGCCGAGCTGTGCGGCCAGGGCCTCGGCGTCCTGAACGCCGACCTGGAAAATCACCATAGAACCGATGTTGCCCCAAACCGCGTCAAGCGTGGCTTCCTCGATCTGGCCGAGATACTGGTTTGCGATTGTGAGGTTGAGACGGTACTTGCGGGCTTCCGAAAGGATTGTTGCGAACGATTCCGTTGCGAAGTTCTGGAATTCATCGATGAAGAGATAGAAGTCGGCTCTGTCTTCCTCGGCGAGTTCTGCCCGAGTCATGGCGGCCTGCTGGATGGCAGTCACCAGAAGTGAGCCGAGCAGCGAGGAGGCGATCTCGCCGATGCGTCCCTTGCTGAGGTTCACAAGGAGCAACTTTCTTTCGTCCATGGCCTTTCGCAAGTCGATGGTAGACTTCGCCTGGCCGAGGATGTTTCGGAGCAGCGGACTGGACACGATCTGTCCGACTTTGTTCTGCACCGGCGCCACCACTTCGGCTTGAAACTTCGGTGTCATCGTCGCAAATTGCCGTTGCCAGTAGTGGCGCACAACGGGATCGGACACTCTCGCGGCAATGGCTTCGCGAAACTTGGCCTCGCTCAAGAGCCGGACGAGCGACACAACGGTAGTTCCCTCGACTTCAAGCAAGGCCAGCAGCGCGTTGAAAAAGACATATTCCATGCGGGGGCCGAAGAACTCCGGCCAGATTTTCTTGAAGGCATCCACGATGCCTGTTGCCGTCAGCGTTCGATGTTGTGGGTTCGGGCAGTGGAGGATGTTGAACGCGAGCGGGTGCGCGGTGTCGGTGACATCGAAGAGAATCGTATCGTTCGTGCGGTGTGAAGGGACAGCTGCGACGACCGCTTCGCACAGGTCGCCATGGGGATCAATCAGCGCAAGGCCATGGCCTGCGGCGATATCGCTGGCGATCAAGCGTCGCAAGAGCGTACTTTTCCCCATGCCGGTCTTGCCCTGAATGAGCAAATGCCGACGACGATCATCGGGAAGAAGTCCACATGCTTGCCGACTGTCTCGGAATACGGCTTGCCCAAGGATGGAGAGATTGGGGCACTCCATCGGCGAGGGCAAACGGACAGGCGGTTCTGTTTCTCTGCTTTCCACGATTTTCATCGTCGGGGCCTGGACTCCGGATGTGGCGGGATGCCAGAGCGTGGCCAGTTCATCGGTCGCAAGCAGAAACGCCCGGCTCCGCCTTCGCTTTTTCGTGCGGAGACGGAAAGCGCTCCGACGCGGAGCGTTGAATTGTCCGAACGTCGCTGCGATCTCATGAACCTTAGCGAGGGCTTGGGCTTCAGCCAGCAGCGGTGCGGTAACGCGGATGCTGATCGTGCTTGCGAACAGGAGCTTGCCGGCCTTCTCGTTTGCCGCGACCAGGTCATCTTCGCGCTCGTGAACCCGAGTTTCGGAGGTATGGAGATTCACGGCGGGCCTGTCCCGGCGAGAGACAATTCTTCCGAAGATCCAACCCGACCATCGAAGCAAATGGCGCGGGGATAACGCAAGGCGCCGGAAGACGGCGGCGAACCGGTGATGTTCGAGGAAGAATGGTCGTGCGAGAACCCGAATACATTTCTGGACGCGGTGAATTTGACGATGCTGGGCCGGGGTGATGGTGAAGTGAATCGATGCTTGCAGATTGGCAGTTGTCTCTGTTGCAATTGCCGTAAAAAGCGCAGTCAATGGATCAGCAACTTGGCGAGAAATCGGGTCCTCGAATTGCTGGTACCGGCGGATCGGAAACAGGTCGGGATGAAGTTCCAGTGTTGCTGTCGTAGTTACGTGGTCGTTGTCAGCGTGGAACACGTTGGATGACAGTGATACAAGCTTGGCATCCGGATAGTGGGCGTAAAGCTGCCCCTCGACGACGGCTCGACACTCATCCGGGAAGTCCACCGCAAGCGCGACTTCGCCCATGTGACGAAGAATGATGAGCGTGACCGGAAGTTTCCGGGGATTGCCCTGGTGGATCGCTGCGAGAACCTGGTCCATGAAGAGCGGTCCACGGTCGTTGCCGGCTGGTACGCTCAGGGCACGCAGCACGGTTTTCACTATACCACAGGAAATCCCGCCGTTGGATGTGCAAACGTCCTTCGGCGGGCCTGCAGTCGCCCTATTGAATCCTTCCGGCGAAGTCCCAATCCGCGGAGGTGCGGAGCTGTCCGCGATCCTCAGCGTCCATGGTCAAGGGTCAATGCAATCCTCGGGAGGAACGCCGAGGTCCTGCATTGGCGGAGAGGGGAACGACGCGCGATCACGCCGCGAATCGCCTGCGAGGCAGAGCAATCAGCAGGCGGCGGACGCTATCAGACAGCCATCGCAGATGCCAGGGCTTCTTGATTTTCTGGACGAAATGCCTGTGGAATTGCCGGCACGAGAGAGACTTGTTCGTCGCGGTGGTCCGTGAAGATCGGCACGGTGAGCGGCATCGGATCATCCAGGTATTCAGGGAGGAAAACCGAATACAACAGTGACCGTTGCGGGTTACGAGCAAGCGAATTCGCCATTGCGAGAATGTTCCGGATTCTCTGCGGGCTCTTCGTGACAAGCGCGAGCACGCGGAAGCGGGAAGGGGATTCATCCTGGAGCCGTTCGTAGAACTGGATCTTGCGAAGCCAACTATCCCGCTCTCGCGGCGATGCAACGGGCTCCGTGCTGTTGTCGAGTTCGACGTAGAACTGAAACAGCCTGCCATCGGGTGTCACCAGCGTAAAAGAACTGTCCGGGTAGAGGCAGTCGTCTGCGACGGAAAGCTTGAGTGCGTTCTCCCGTGCGAAGTCTCTCATTTCGAGGCCGACGTGACGGGTAGCGACCAGCGTCTTCACCAAAAAATCTGCGAGCCGGTGCGTGTGGTGTTGTCTTGCGATGGCAACCTCCCGGAATATTCCGGGGCTCGGCAACGGTTCATCGCCATGAAGCATCCGATAACATTCGGGAGAGAGCATGTAGTAATAGCGCCCGGGTGCATCGGTGGCAGCGTAGCGAAAACGGCGGAGCAAGTCCGCACGCGTGAGGATTGCCAGGCGATCCTGTAAGCGGCGTTCGCTCCCGAAGCTGCTGTGGAAGGTGTGGCTCAGGGCCCGGATTTGCCGAACGGTAAGCGGACAACGCTCGATGGCGGTGAGGAGGTCGAAGTCCCGGAAGGTCAAGTGAAGGGATTGACTTGCCATACGATTGTCCCGAGCTTACCCTTTCCCACCTTTTCTGCAATCGACCATGGAGAAAAAAGGGTTCATCGACGTTGACGCGCTGCTGCCGCAGATCTCTCTCGAACAAGCAGCAAACTTCTACGGCGTCCAGCTCCCCGAGCTGCGGAAAATCGGGAGTGAAATCCGCTCAGCGTGCTTTCTCCTCTGCGGGAAACAGGCCCCTACGGGTGATCGGGCACTCGCCATCCAGGCTGAGCATCCGGCGAAGCAATGGCACTGCCACGCGTACGGCTGCGGCAAGGGCGGTAACCTTGTGTCGCTCTGCGATCTGATGAAGCCTGGTGGCAGCGGCTCGGGCCGTCCGCGCGGCGAGCGGTTCAAGGAAATCGCCGGCGACCTGAAGGCAATTGCAG
>Ga0194132_10005628_pt1 | contig 20102 bp, 13 predicted proteins | sample TA2KigOf80mmetaG_FD_148612 | JGI IMG/M metagenome (GOLD analysis project Ga0194132, IMG submission 148612) | Freshwater microbial communities from Lake Tanganyika, Tanzania - TA2015054 Kigoma Offshore 80m | ecosystem: Environmental > Aquatic > Freshwater > Lake | place: Tanzania: Lake... | reverse complement strand
CACGCCCGCTACTACTGGCTGATGTTGGCTGAGAGCCATCTGACGCGCCGGCTGTTCGGGAGCATGGTGCGGCGGATCGAGGCGCTGCCGGCGGGGTGAAGATCGGCCCGGAGAGGTGGAAATCTTGAGAGAAAGGAGGCTGGGAGGGAGAGGTGTCGAAAGAACTGCTGGAAACAGGCATGTTGTCAGTTTTCGTTTTTGTGCGATGGTCGAAAGAAGCCATCCGCAGGCACTGGCCCGCCCTCGGAAAGGGGATTCTGATCAAATCCGGCACGGGAGTGAGGCGTTGGTGTATACTGTCGGGGTCCGGGAGACCCAAAATGGAAATCCCGGCTATGACGTGGTGGACGAACAGATCGACACCACGGGGAAGGCGTTCCTGGGCCTGACGCTGGGCTGCGCGCGGTGCCACGATCACAAGTTCGATCCGATTCCGACGGCCGACTACTACGGGCTGGCCGGCATCTTCGCCAGCAGCGTCAACTTCCGTGCCTTGGGACGGGCGGGCGCGGTTTCCTACATCCACTACTCGCCGCTGGACGCCGATGCGTTCGGGCGGTATCAGGCCCATCGCTGGCGGATGTATTCGAAGCAGCTTGAGTTGGAGGAGTCCTATTCGGAAGATCTGATTCGTGAAGGCGCACTGCACCGGCCGCGCCTGGGAGAGATTCAGGACAAGGCGTGGCTTGCCAAACACAAGCTGGATGGTTTGAAGCCGGCGGAGCTGCAGGAAAAGCTGACCGTCCGCTGGGAAGAGAGCCTGCTCAACTGGCGGCGGCGATTCGCGACAGAGGTTGTGGTGGACCGCACGCTGCCGGAACGGCCGAAGCCGGATGAGGCGAATCCGTTCCTTCCCGGGGGTCCGCTGGCGTTGAAGGAGACGCCGCGGACGATCGCGCTGCGCGCCGAGTACGAAATGCTGAAGAAGACGCTGCCGCCGGAGCCCCCGATGGCGAGCGCGGTGGCCGAGGGCGTTGCGGTGGATCAGCATATCTTTCAGCGCGGCGACCATCTGTCGCCCGGCGCCCCCGTGGCGAAACATTTTCCCACGGCTGTGTCGTGGGGGCCGCAGACGCCGGTTCCGTCGGGCAGCGGCCGGCGTGAGTTGGCCGAATGGATCGCGCACCCGCGCAATCCCCTGACCGCGCGGGTGTACGTGAACCGGGTGTGGCAGGGGCACTTTGGCGAGGGTCTCATGCGGACGCCCAACAACTGGGGCCTGATGGCGGATGCGCCATCGCATCCGGAACTGCTGGATTTTCTGGCCTCGCGGTTCATTGCCGGCGGGTGGAGCGTCAAGAATCTGCACCGGCTGATTGTTCACTCCGAGGCGTATCAGCGAAGCAGCCGGGTGGTGAACGCGGCGGCGGACCCGGCCAACCGGCAGCTTTCCCATTTTCCGCGCCTTCGTCTGGGCGTGGAACAGATCCGCGATGGCCTGCTGGCGATTGACGGCACCCTGGATGAAACCGTGGGCGGAGCCCCGGGGGCGCGCGAGCGGATGAAACCCGACGAACTCACGCGGCGGACCCTCTACACCACGGTGCGGCGCGGTTCGGTGCCGGCACTCCTGGCCACGTTCGACTACGGCGACGCCACCACGGTGAGCGAGGGGCGGGCCCGGACCAACGTTGCCCCGCAGGCGTTGTTTCTGCGCAATAGCGCCTTCGTGAATGAGCGCGCGAAACATCTGGCGGCGAAACTGGGGCCGGTGCCCGCGGGTCGCGAACGCGTGGAGCGGCTCTACCTGCTGACCCTGTCGCGCCCGCCGGACGCGGGCGAGACCGACGCCGCGCTGAGCTATCTGGCCGCCATGACCACCCGGGCCGGCGAGACCGAGGCGTGGCAGAGTTTTTGCCGCGTGCTGTTCGCCTCAAACGAGTTTCTGTACCTGCCGTGAACGCCCCGGAGCCCATGTTTCTTCCGGCGGTGGAGATGGGCGCCAAGCCGTCTCCGTGGACCCGCGCGATTGAGGCCGCGCGGCGCACCGGGGCCGAGTATCCTCAGATCTGGCATCTGTTCGGGTTTCTACCGGAGGCCACGGAACATCTGGCCCGTTTCACGCAGGCTGTGATGCGCGAGGATGCCCCGCTTTCGCCCGGATTTCGGGAGTTGATCGCCGCGTACACGTCGCGGCTGAACCGCTGCGTGTTTTGAACGAATGCGCACGCCGCGGTCGCGGTGGAGTTGTTGGGAGTGCATGAAGAGGCTGTGCGGCAGATGATTGAGAACCCGGAAGAGTCGGCTCTAAGCCCGGCGGAGAAGGCTCTGTTCCGGTTCCTGGCCCGGTTGAACGCCGAGCCGCACACGACGGCGGCTGCGGACGCGGCCGCGCTTCGCGAAGCTGGTTGGACCGATGAGCAAATCTACTATGCGGCTACCGTCTGCGCCCTGTTCAATTTCTACAATCGCTGGGTGGACGGGACGGGCGTGCATGCGATGTCCGGGCACGCGCACCGCGAAGCGGGCCGGCGGAGCGCGGCGCATGGCTATGTGCGGAAGTGAACGCCGTGGCTGACATTCGCTCCGCCTGCATCGACGCGCACATCCACGTGTGGCCGGAGACGGCACAGGCCAATCCTTCCCGGTACACGGCGGAAGACCATTTCGCGGTGTCGCGGCCGGTGGGCGTGGAGCGCACGGTGTTGATTCAACCGGGCATGTTCCGGTTCGACAACACCTACATGATGGACACCGTGGCCCGGCACAAAGGCAGGTTTTCGGCGGTGGCGGTGGTGGATGTGGATGCCCCGGGACTGCAGGGGGAAGTGGTTCGTCTGCGCGCGACCGGCGCGCGGGGGTTTCGCATCACGGCGCGGCCGGAGCGGCCCTGGGCGGATTGGCCGGGAATGCAGGCGCTTTGGCGCGCGGCGCGAGAGGCGAGGATGGCGGTTTGTCCCCTGATCAATCCGGAGGCGTTTCCCTGGGTGGCCGCGTTGTGCGAACGGAACCCCGGAACGCTGGTGGTGATCGATCACCTGGGCCGCGTGGGCGCCCAGGGCACGGTGGAAGACGCCCAACTGCGGTCCCTGTGCGGGCTGGCGAAGTTCCCTCGTGTTCTGGTGAAGGTGTCGGCGTTCTATGCGCTGGGCAGGAAGGCTCCGCCGTACCAGGATCTGGCGCCCATGATCCGGCAGGTTTTCGAAACGTTCGGACCACGGCGGCTGATGTGGGCAAGCGATGCTCCGTATCAGGCGCAGCCACCGCAGAGCTACCGGGACTCCGTGGAACTCATCCGCGGCGGGTTGCCGTTCTTGGGTGCGGGGGACAAGGAGTGGCTGCTGCGGCGGACGGCGGAAGGGGTGTTCTTTGGCAAGTAAGGCGGAGCGGTGATCGCGGTTCAGTTGGAGGGAGGCCGGGTGGCGCTTCGGAAGCGGGCCAGGCCGCGCCGGCCGCCGGGGTTTGCGTTGATTCGCCCACGCCTGATGGGGATCTGCAACACCGATCTTGAACTGCGCCGGGGCTACTACGGATTCTCCGGGACTCCCGGTCATGAGTTCGTTGGCGAAGTGGTTGAGGCCGATACTCCCGCCCTGATTGGCAAGCGTGTGGTGGGTGAAATCAACCTGGCATGCAATGCGTGCGACTGGTGCCGACGTGGACTGGGCCGGCACTGTCCGAGGCGGACGGTGCTTGGCATTGTCCGGCATCCGGGCGCGATGGCGGAGTTGCTCACGTTGCCCGAGGTGAATCTGCGTGAGGTGCCAAAGGCGCTGCCCGATGAAGCGGCGGTGTTCACGGAGCCTCTGGCGGCGGCGTGCGAGATTCTGGATCAGACGCGGATTCCCCGGGGGGCGGAGGTGGCCGTGCTGGGCGATGGCAAGCTGGGGTTGCTGGTGGCTCAGACGCTGCTGGCGCATGGGGTGGGCGTGTTCCATGCCGGGCGGCATGCGGCCAAGCTCGCGATTTCGAAGCGGGCGGGCGCCGAGGTGGTGGCCCATGCGCGGAAGTTGCCGCGGGCGCGATTCGATTGGGTGGTGGATGCGACGGGATCGGCGGCGGGTTTGCGGGAAGCGGTGTCGATGACACGGCCGCGCGGCACACTGATTCTGAAATCGACGGTGCATGGCGCGGTGGAGTTGGACACGGCGCCGGTGATCGTGCATGAGATCACGCTGGTGGGGTCGCGGTGCGGGCGCTTTGAGCCGGCGCTGCGCCTGTTGCGGACAGGCCGGGTGGACGTGGGGGCCCTGGTGAGTGATCGCCTGCCGCTGGAGGAGGCGCCACGAGCGTTTGATCGAGCGGCCGAACGGGGCGTCTTGAAAGTGCTGCTGGAGAACGGGCCGCGGTAGCCGGAGCCTCCGGATGGCGGGATTGGGGCCACGAATAGCCAGGGTTGCCGGAGGTACAATCGATTCACCATGAAACGCTTCCTTGTCCCCGTCTTTTCGGCCGCTCTCACAGCTCAGGCAGCGGACGTAACCGCATTCACCGGAGTGAACGTTCTGCCCATGGATCGCGACCGGGTGCTTTCCAACCAGACCGTGGTGGTTCGTGACGGCCGCATCGCCGAGGTGGGACCCGCGGGTAAGGTAAAGATTCCCTCGGAAGCGGTTCGGATCGACGGCCGGGGCAAGTTCCTGATGCCGGGCATTGCCGAAATGCACGGCCACCTGCCGCCCGCTCAAGCCGGTGAGCAGGCGATGAAGAACACGCTCTACCTGTACATTGCCAATGGGGTGACGGTGGTGCGGGGAATGCAGGGCCAGGCGCACCATCCGGCCACGCGGGACCGGATCGCGCGTGGAGAGTTGATTGGACCCACGCTCTTCGTTTCAAGCCCCGCCATGACCGGTGGCGCGGTTCAGACGCCGGAGCAGGGCGGCCGTCTGGTGCGTGAGTACAAGCAGGCCGGTTTCGACCTGTTGAAGATCCATGAAGGCCTGACACCGGCCACCTACGACACGATTGCGGGCACCGCCAGGCAACTGGGCTTGCTCTATGGCGGCCATGTGCCGGACCCGGTGGGATTGGTGAACTGCCTCAAGGCCGGCCAATCGACAATCGATCACCTGGATGGGTATCTGGAAGCTCTTGAGGGGGACGATTCGCCCGTGAAGAACGCCGACGGCCAAACGCGGGCCCGCAAGCTGCCGCTGCATGCGGACATGGGCAAGCTGCCGGCGCTGGTGAAACTGACGGTGGAGACGAAGGGGTGGGTGGTGCCCACGATGGCTCTTTGGCGCGTGCTGTACAACGCCGAATCGCCCCAGGTGCTGGACAAAATGGAGGGCCTGGAGTACATGCCGAAGGCCACGGTTGAATCGTGGAAGCAGGCGTTCCAGAAGCGCCAGACGGTGTTTGACGACCCCAGGGCGGCCGCCCGGCTGGTGGAGATCCGCAACCAGGTATTGAAGGAGCTGGCGCGCGCGGGGGCGGGCATCATGATGGGGTCCGACTCTCCGCAGCAGTATTCGGTGCCGGGATTTTCCATGCGGCGCGAACTGGCCGACATGGTGAAGGCGGGCATGGCGAACTTCGAGATTCTCCAGTCCGGTACGATCAACCCGGCACGCTACTTCAAGCAGGAGGCTGAGTTTGGCACCGTGGCCCCCGGACGCCGGGCGGACCTGATTCTACTTGGGGCCGACCCGCGCAAGGATGTTGACACGATCTTCACGCGGCGTGAGGGCGTGATGGCGCGCGGTGTCTGGCGCACGGAAGCGGACCTGAAGAAGGGGCTGGCGGAGATTGCCGCCAGCTATCGTTAGGGATTTCATCCGGATCAGCCCGCTCAAGCCGACGACGACAACGTTCTGAGGCCACCTCGCCGGAGCCAGCTCTGTGGGCCGCTACTGACCAAGCCGCCAATCGCCTCATCGAGGGAGAACGGCAAGGCCGCGTTCTGTTGGCGCAATTCCACCATTGCCTTGTGGTTTTGGCCGCCACAGCCGGCGAAGAAAGTCGCAAGCGCCCTACATTACGCCAGAATCTCTTTCACCACATGCCCATGCACGTCGGTAAGCCGCCGGTTGATGCCGTTGAACTTGAACGTCAGCCGCGTGTGATCCACTCCCATCAGGTGCAGAATCGTCGCGTGCAGATCGTAACAATGCGTCGGATTCACCGCCGCCTTCCACCCCAGCTCATCACTCTCGCCGTACGATACGCCGCCCTTAATCCCCGCCCCCGCCAGCCACGCGTTGAACGTACCGCCGTTGTGATCGCGCCCGCCTTTTGCCCCCTGCGAATACGGAGTCCGCCCAAACTCCGTGCTCCACACCACCAGCGTATCCTCCAGCAACCCCAGCGCGCCCAAATCCTTAAGCAGCGCCGCCATCGGCTGATCGGTCGACCCCGCCATCTTCGGCAATTCCTCGGCGATGTTGGTATGCATGTCCCAATTGCCGCTCGCCCCGCCCATGCCGCTCCAGACCTGCACGAAGCGAACTCCGCGCTCGACCAGCCGCCGTGCAATCAGACAGCGTTTGCCGAAATCTTCGGTCTCCTTGCGATCGACACCGTAAAGCTTCCGCGTCGCCTCGCTCTCCTTCGAAAGATCCAGCGCCTCCGGAGCGCTCATCTGCATCAGCGCCGCCATCTCATACGAAGCGATGCGCGCCTCCAGTTGCGCATCGCCGTTCGATGCCGCCAAGTGACGGCGGTTCATCTTCCCAAGCAGCGCCAGTCCGTCTTTGTCCGCCTCCGACGGCGCGTGAAGATCGGGAATCGGATGCGGCTTGCCCGCTTCAATAATCGTTCCCTGGTGCCGCGCCGGTAGAAATCCCGAAGTGAAGTTACCGGTCAGGTTATAGGGCAGCCCGCGCGCATCGGGCAGCACGATGAACGCCGGCAGATTCGTGTTCAATGTGCCAAGGCCATGCGAAATCCAGGCGCCCATGCACGGGAAGCCAGGCAGAATGTAGCCAGTGTTCTGCAGAAAACTCGCCGGCCCGTGTGTATTCGTGCGCGCCGTCATCGCCATCAGAAACGCGAGATCATCCACTCGCTCGGCCAGCTTCGGATACACCTCGCTCACCCAGCGCCCGCTGTTTCCATGGCGCTTGAAGGCAAACGGCGATTTCATGAACTCGCCCCAGTTCTGCCCGGGCGTATCCACCTGGCGCGCATCCGGCGGCTTGCCGTGCATCTTCTCGAGCATCGGCTTGTAGTCGAACGTATCCACCTGCGTGGCGCCGCCGTTCATGAAGAGCTGGATCACGCGCCGCACCTTGGCCCGGTGGTGAAGGCCGCCGTTGAACTCACTCTGCGCGGCAGCCTGATCGTGCCCCATGAGCCAAGCCAGCGCCATCCCGCCAAACCCGTTCGCTGCCTGTCTCAATGCCTCGCGTCTGATCATCATCTCCAGGCCTCAATTCACATATAAGAACTCGTTGGAGTTGAGCAGCAGGCGGCAGAAATTGGCCAACCCGTGCTGCCGTACATGCGCGGCGGCTTCGGCAATCTCTTCCGCCGACGCCTCGCGCAGCAGCGCTTCGCGATACGCGGCCGCCACCTGCTCTTCCACACTCGCTGCGCCCTCCGCCAGCCGCCGTGCGAAATGCTCGCTGTGCTTCGTCATGAATGGATTGTTGAACAGCGCCAGCGCCTGCAGCGGACCCACGGACGCCGTCCGCACCGGCGCCACCATCGACATATTCGGATAATTCAGCGCATCCATGAACGGATCGCTCAGCGTGCGCAACAGAAACCGATAGATGGCACGCCGTCCCGCGCCGGGCGCGCCCCAATCGTAGGAATCGTAGTCCGCCGTCGGCGAGCGGCCTGCATCCTTCCCCATGACCGCCTGCCTCACCGAGGACCCGCCCTCAGTCAACTCGAGCCGCCCGGAAACCTGCAGTACCGCATCCCGCAGCGACTCGGCATCGAGGCGCGTGCGCGGCATCCGCCATAAATAACGATTCTCACCATCCACGGCTTCCTTCGCCGCATCGGGCGCCGAAGCTTGCCGGTAGGTCGAACTGGTCACGATCAGCCGGTGCAGCGACTTGATCGACCCGCCGCCATCGCGGAACCACGCCGCCATCCATTCCAGCAGTTCCGGATGCGAAGGCGCGCCGCCCATGCGTCCAAAATCGTTCGGCGTATCCACAATGCCCCGGCCGAAATGATAGTGCCATACGCGGTTCACGATGGAACGCCACGTCAGCGGATTCCGCGCGTCGCTCAGCCACCGGGCCAGCGCCGCCCGTGCCTCGGCTTCATCATGCGGATTCGACAAAGCGAACCTCGCCGGCAAGTAGGAAAACACCGAAAGCGCGCCCGGATGCGCCTCGCGCAGAGGTTTTTCGATCTCGCCTCGCTCGAGCACCTGCACCTGCCGCGGCTTCAACACCGGCGCGAACCAGCCCTGGGGATCGAAAAACGTCGAGGCCGCATACACCTTGTCCGGTTCGGGAAGCGCTGCCAGTTGGTTCTCGATGTTGATCCGCAGGTAGTGTGCCGCCAATTCCTGGCGATCCTTGGCCGTCCGCTCAGCCGAACGGAGAATCGCCGCGATTGGCTCCGGCGCAAGCTCAATCGGCTCCTCCGCGCTCACCGAGAGGCGGAATTTGCCGACCTGCTCCAGGCCGCTTTGTTCGATCTCAATGTCGATGGCGCCGGCCGGTCCATCCACCGCCTCGAGAAGAGCGAGCACGGCGTGGCGATACTCCCCGGAATGCGGATAGTTTTTCCAATGCGTCTCGCGCCTGCCATCCGCGATTGCCGCCGGAGTCCAACCGCGCGTCCGATAATAATCGCCCTTCGCCCCGCACCAGGCCAACGGCTTTGTCCCTTGCTTCGCCCGCACCTCGGAGATTGAAAAACTCCCCAGTGACGTCTGCCCCGGCCCTTGCAACGGCAGCCGCGCGTCCGGCAGGAACTCGAGCCGCACCGCGCGAATGGGTTTCAGTTGCGAACGCACACGCACCGTGTAGACTTCCGATTCGACGCTCGATCCCTGTGCGAACACCGTTCCATCCGGCTCAATCGAAAGCTTCGCGCCGCGCTTCGACGACACGGCTTCGATCTCTACCGGAGCCCACGTGCCGAGATACGGCAGCACCTCCGCGCCCCAACGCGCGGCTTTCTCCTGCACCTGGGGATCACGAATCCGATCGAGCGCCGAGCCATCCCGGCGGTCCAGCGCCTGCAACTCGCGGATCAATGTCTGCCGCTTGCGGTTGGCCGCCGGATCGGCATCAAACTCGCGGTCCATGCGATCCATGCCGGCAAACACGGCCTGCAGGCTGTAATGATCGTCCTGCAGAATCGGATCGAACTTGTGATCGTGGCAGCGCGCGCAGTGCACCGTCGTGCTGGTGAACGCCGACATCACCGTAGCCACGACGTCATCGCGATCGAGGTAATAAGCGCGGATCACATCCGGCCGGTCCGGCTGAAACGGAGGAATCGTGTTCTGATCCCAGGGACCGGCGGCCAGAAACGCGGTAGCCACCAGCGCCCGGGGATCATCGGGAAACAGCGCGTCACCGGCGATCTGTTCTTCGACGAACCTCGCGTAAGGCTTGTCACCGCGGAAGGCCTGGATCAGGTAATCGCGATAGCGCCAGGCGTTCTCACGTGGCTGATCGGTTTCGTAGCCGTTGGTTTCGGAAAAATGCGCGACGTCCATCCAATGGCGCGCCCAGCGCTCGCCGTAACGTGGGCTGGCGAGCAGCCGCTCGACCAACTGTTCGTACGCATCGGGCCGCTGGTCGGCGAGGAACGCCGCCAGGCCGTCAGACGCCGGAGGAAGCCCCGTGAGATCAAAATAGACTCGCCGCGCCAGCGTGGCTTTGCTCGCTTCGGTCGAAGGCGCCAGGTTTTTCTCCCGCAGCTTCGCCAGGACGAATGCATCGATTGGGTTTCGCGCCCAGCCCGTGCGCGGCGGAACTGCCGGCTGTTGGATCGGACGCAACGACCACCAATCCGCACCGGGCTTGGCCACGGGTTTTTCTCCCTCGCGCGGATCGGCGGCGCCCGCATCGATCCAGCGCCGGAAGTCGGCAAGGACCGCCTCCGGCAGCTTGCCCCCCATCGGCATCGGTTTCGCTCCAGGAGCATGTTCGATCGCCTTCAACAGGCGGCTCGCGGCCGCGTTGCCCGGAACAACCACTGCGCGCATGCCGGCCTTGGTATCCAGCTTCAGCCCGCCCAGCGGAGCCTTCATGCTGGAAGAATGGCAGCTATAACATTGCGTAGCGAGAACCGGGCGGATCTTCGATTCAAAGAATTCGATTCCCGGGTCGCCCATCATGGGCAAGGTGAGCAGAGCGGCAAGCCACAGGGTCCTGATCATGTCCGTATGTCCCGGCAAAACCAATATACATCAGCCGCCGCGATTTTACACCGCCAGGGCTAAAAATCGCGCCGGTTCCCGGCGTAGCGGCCGGGTGGCCTTGCTGGTCCGCATCCTCCCGCTGGTTGCCGAGGAAGAGTGCTTGGCGCTCAAAACCTGTTGATTCGCGATCTGCCCCGCTACTTGTGGCCTTCCGATTCGCCGCTTTCGATCCGCATGCCGTAGAAGGACCGGTAGACGAAGTACATCGAGATCAAGGCGAAGACCACACCCAGGATGACGGTGAGCGTGGCCTGATCCTGCGACATCGCAACCGCCAACTCGACTGCCAGAAGGCCGAACAGGGTGGTGAACTTGATGATGGGGTTCATGGCCACGCTTGAGGTGTCCTTGAACGGATCGCCGACGGTGTCGCCGACCACGGTTGCCGCATGCAGGTCGGTCCCCTTGGCCTTCAGTTCCGTCTCGACGATCTTCTTGGCGTTATCCCAGGCGCCGCCGGCGTTGGCCATGAAGATGGCCTGATAGAGACCGAAGAGGGCGATGGAGACCAGGTAGCCGATGAAGAAGTACGGCTCGAAGAACGCAAACGCAAGCGTGGCGAAGAACACGGTGAGGAAGATGTTGAACATGCCGCGCTGGGCGTACTGTGTGCAGATCTCGACCACCTTTTTCGAATCGCTGACGCTGGCCTTGGTTGTGCCTTCCAGCTTGATGTTGGCCTTGATGAACTCAACGGCGCGGTAGGCGCCTGTGGTCACCGCCTGCGTGGAAGCGCCCGTGAACCAATAGATGATGGCGCCGCCCGTGATGAGGCCCAGCAGGAACGGCGGATGGAGAATCGAGAGATTCGACAGCAGTTCCGGCTTCAGGCCCTGCGTGAGGGCGACGATGATGGAGAAGATCATGGTGGTGGCGCCCACCACGGCCGTTCCGATCAGCACCGGCTTGGCGGTGGCCTTGAAGGTGTTGCCCGCTCCGTCGTTCTCTTCCAGGTTCTCCTTGGCGCGCTCGAAGTCGACCTCGAAGCCGTGCTCCTTCTTGATCTGCTCCTTCACGCCGGGAACGGTCTCGATCATCGAAAGCTCGTAGACGGACTGGGCGTTGTCGGTCACCGGGCCATAGGAGTCCACGGCGATGGTCACCGGGCCCATGCCCAGGAATCCGAAAGCCACCAGGCCAAAGGCAAACACGGCCGGAGCCAGCATCAGGGCGCCCAGGCCCTGCAGGCTTACCCAGTAGGCGACGCCCATCAGCACCAGCATGCTCATGCCCAGCCAGTAGGCGCTGAAGTTGCCCGCCACCAGACCGGAAAGAATGTTGAGGGACGCACCGCCCTCACGGGAGGAGGTGACCACTTCACGCACGTGCCGCGATTCAACCGAGGTGAAGACCTTCACAAACTCGGGGATGATGGCGCCGGCAAGCGTACCGCAGGTGATGACGGTGGAAAGCTTCCACCACAGAGAATCGTCGCCGCCAAGCGAGGGAATCATCAGGTACGACACCACGTACGTCAAGGCCACTGAAACGATGGAGGTGAGCCAGACCAGGAATGTCAACGGCGCCTCGAAGTTCATCTTCGCGGAGTTGGCGTACTTGCCCTTGGCCAGGGCTTCGTTGATGAAATAGGAGACGCCGCTCGCCACCACCATCATCACGCGCATCACGAAGATCCACACCAGCAACTGGACTTGCACCGTGGGTTCCTTCACGGCCAGCAGGATGAATGAGATCAGCGCCACGCCGGTGACGCCATAGGTTTCAAAGCCGTCGGCCGAGGGGCCAACCGAATCGCCCGCGTTGTCGCCGGTGCAATCGGCGATGACGCCCGGGTTGCGCGCGTCGTCTTCCTTGATCCGGAAGACGATCTTCATGAGATCCGCGCCGATATCCGCGATCTTGGTGAAGATGCCACCCGCCACGCGAAGCGCCGCGGCGCCCAGCGATTCGCCGATGGCGAAGCCGATGAAGCAGGCGCCCGCGTAGTCGCCCGGAATGAACAGCAGGATGATCAGCATCAGCAGCAGTTCCACCGAAATGAGCAGCATGCCGATGCTCATGCCGGCCTTGAGCGGAATCTCATAGCAGGGGAACGCGATGCCGCGCAGCGAACCAAAGGCCGTGCGCGAGTTGGCGAACGTGTTGACGCGGATGCCGAACCAGGCCACGCCATAGCTGCCGGCGATGCCGACGATCGAAAACAGCAGGATGATCGCCACCTTGGTGAGATCGAAATGCTGCAGCACCCCGAAGTAGAAGGCGATGATCACCGCGATGAAGATCCATAGAACGGCCAGGAAGCGGCCCTGTGTCTCCAGGTACGTCTTGCAGGTCTCATAGATCAGTTCCGAGATCTCGCGCATCGATTCATGCACCGGCAGATTCTTCAGATTGGTGTAAATCATCAGGCCGAACGCCAGACCCAGGGCACAGACCGCGAGACCGCCCATCAGCAGGGTGCGTCCGCCGACGCCGCCGAAAAACTGCGCGCCATCCAGGTCCGGCAGAACGAGATTCGCCTCACCTCCCGCGTGGGGCTCCTGAGCCAGCAGCGAAGGGGCAAACGCCAACCACGCGGCCATCAACAACAGAAACGCAGCTTTCTTCCAGACGGGGCTGCAGCAACGAGGTGCGAACACCTGGGACATTGAATTCATGTCGGATTTTGGTCCTCTGAGGGGTGAACTATCCAGGCGTAAAACGCCTTAAAACACGATAGCGCAAAGGGTTGGCCACTGGCAACAGTTTTCCCCAGACTGGTTAGTCTATGCTAATATAGTGACTGCTAATTTAGCAGACACTATCTTCCAATGTCCATTCTGCCCTCGGAAAGAATCAGTGGCCAGGAGCGGCGCAGTGTGATCCTCCAATCGGCGATGAAGCTCTTTTCCGAGCGCGGTTTTCGCGGCGCCACCACGCGCGAACTGGCGGCGGCGGCCGGCGTTTCAGAACCCGTGCTTTACCAGCACTTCAAGACCAAACGCGATCTTTTCACGGCGATCATCGAATGGAAGATCGAGTCCAGCCTGGAACTTGTCGCCGGCCTGCTGGACAGTTCCCGAACCATCACCGACGATCGCGAGTTTTTCGCACGCCTTGCCCTGGTGATCCTGGAATGGTACGAACGGGATCCGGCCTATGTGCGGCTGCTGCTGCACAGCGGCCTGGAGGGCCACGAGCTCTCGGAGATCTTTTTTGACAAGCAGCGCTGCGCCTTCCATGACATGGTGGCCGGCTACATCGGCGAGCGCATCAGCCAGGGCGTGTTTCGCCCGGTGGACCCGAAGGCCGCCGCGGACGCCTTCATCGGCATGATCGCCCATCAGGGCCTGGCTTCCCTGCTGTTCAAAGCCCACTACGACCGCGGCCAGCTGGCTGGGGTGGCAGTGGCCATTTTTCTTGACGGAATGCGGACACAATCATGATGAGATACCTACTTCCCGCCGTGGTGCTTCTGGCCGGATGCGGAGCAAGGAAAGAGGCGCCCAAGGCGGAGACGCCCAAGGCGCCGGAACCCATCGCCATCCGGGCGGCCGCGGCCGAATCGCGACGGGTGGAACGGGCCGTGTTTGTCACCGGGTCCCTGCATCCGGATGAGACCGTGGCCGTGAGCGCCGAGGTTCCGGGCCGCATCAGTTCGATCAAGGCCGACTTCGGTCAAGCGGTCCGCAAGGGCGACGTCCTGGCCGAAATCGACGGCACGGAGATCCAGCTTCAGCTCGACCGGTCGCGTGCTGCCCTGGCCCAGGCCCTGGCCCGCGTGGGGCTTTCCCCCGCCGAGGAGAACGCAACGCCTACAACCAGCCCCACGATACGCCAGGCCCAGGCCCTGCTGGACGATGCCAATTCCAAGCTTGAGGCCGCGGCAAAGCTGGTGAAGACCGGCGACATCGCAACGGAGCGCTACAACGAACTGGAGAAGGCTGCGCGCGCCCGCCAGGCGGCGCTGGATGCGGCCCGCGATGAACTTCGGACGCTGCTGGCCAACATTCAGGCCCTGCGCGCCGAAGTGAAGCTGGCCCAGAAGCGTCTGGGCGACACGGTGGTGCGTGCGCCATTCGATGGCGCGGTTTCGAACCGGACCGCCACGGCCGGCCAGTTTCTTAAAGAGAACACTCCCATCCTGACTCTGGTCAAGAACAACCCCCTGCGTCTGCGCGCCGAAATTCCGGAGCCGGCCACGGGAGCCGCCCGCCCGGGAACCCGGATCACGTTCACCACCGATGCCGCGCCCGGCCGGGAGTTCCACGCCCTGGTGCGCGAACTGAACCCGGCGCTCGACGCCAAGACGCGCACGCTCACGGTGGAAGCCAGGCTGATTGAATCGGACCCCCGTCTTCGCGCGGGCGTCTTTGCCCAGGTGCGCCTGGTGACGGAGCGCGATGCCGCGATCGTCGTGGTTCCCAGGGCGGCGCTCTACAGCGTGGCGGGGCTCACCAAGGCGTTTGCGGTGCGCGACGGCGTGGCGCGCGAGATCCGGATGGCTCCGGGGCTGGAACTGGGTGACTGGGTGGAGGCGCCCGCGGGCGCGCTGGCCGCCGGGGAGACCGTGGCCGTTTCGAATCTGGCGGCGCTCACCGAAGGCACCCCGGTCAAGGTGAGGTAACGGAGAACCCGCCATGCAAAAACTCGCCGAAGTCTGCATCCGCCGTCCCGTGTTCGCCACCATGCTGATCCTGATGCTGGTGGTGCTGGGCGTGGACAACTACCGCAAGCTGAGCGTCGACTTCTTCCCGAAGGTGGAGTTTCCCATCGTCACCATCTCCACCACGCTGCGCGGCGCGGCGCCGGAGGAGATTGAGACGCAGGTGACCAAGCGCATCGAGGAGTCCGTCAACACCATCAGCGGGATTGATGAGTTGCGGTCCATCTCCGCCGAAGGCATCTCCCAGGTATTCATCCAGTTCGTGCTCACCAAGGACCCGGAGGCCGCCGTGCAGGAGGTGCGCGACAAGCTTGGCCGCGTGGTGCGCGAACTGCCCCGCGACGCCGACCCGCCGGTGATCGAGAAGCTGGCCACCGACGCCACGCCGGTCCTGAACATCGCGGTGTCCTCGACGCGCGACATCCGCGAGACCACCAAGCTGGTGGATGACGTCATCAAGAAGAACATCGAAAGCCTGTCGGGCGTGGGCCAGGTGCAGTTTGTCGGCGGGCGGACGCGGCAGATTCAGATCTGGCTGGATGGCGAACAGTTGAGCGCCCGCGGCCTGAACATCGATCAGGTGCGCGCGGCCATCGCCCAGCAGAACGTCGAGATTCCCGGCGGCCGGGTGGATCAGGGCGCGCGGGAGCTGTCCCTGCGCACGCTGGGCCGGGTGGAGCGCCCGCGCGACTTCGAGCGCGTGATCGTTTCCAGCCAGGGTGGCGCACCCGTCCGCATCGGCGATATCGGCCGCGTCGAGGACGGCGTGGAGGAGGCCCGCAGCCTGGCCCGCCTGAATGGCGAAGCGGCGGTGGTGCTTGAGGTTCGCAAACAGGCCGGCACGAACACGCTGGACGTGATCGCGGCGGTGAAGGAGCGTATCGATGCGCTTCGCACGCTGATGCCCCGCGACCTCAAAGTGACCTACACCCGGGATCAGTCGAGCTTCATTTCGGAAGCGTTCGGCGCCGTTGAGGGCCATCTTGTGGAGGGCGGCTTCTTCGCCGCCATCATCGTGCTGCTGTTCATTCGAAGCTGGCGCTCCACGCTGATCGCGGCCGTGGCCATTCCCGCCTCCATCATCAGCACCTACACGCTGATGCAGCTCATGGACTTCACCCTGAACCAGATCACCATGCTGGGCCTGGTGCTCACCGTGGGCATTGTGATCGACGACGCGATTGTGGTGCTTGAAAACATCTTCCGGTTCATCGAAGAGAAAAAGATGACACCGATGGAGGCGGCCGTGGCCGGCACGCGCGATATCGGGCTGGCGGTGCTGGCAACCACGTTGAGCCTGGTTGTGATCTTCCTGCCGGTGGCGCTGATGGATGGCGTTGTCGGCAAGTTCATGTCGAGTTTCGGCTACACCGCCGCCTTCGCCATCATGGTGTCGCTGCTGGTGAGCTTCACGCTCACGCCCATGCTCTGCTCGCGGTTTCTCAAGGCCGGCCCTGTGGAGGCCGGCAGTTCGACGAAGGACACCTGGTTGTTCCGCATGGCCGCGCGGCCCTATGGCGCCATGCTGGCCTGGTCGATGCGGCACCGCTGGGTGACTGTGCTGGTCTGTGTTCTGGTGACACTGAGCTCGGTCCCCTTGTTCATGGCGGTGGGCAAGGACTTTCTGCCCAAGGACGACCAGAGCGAATTCGAGGTGCTGGTGAAGTTCCCGCCGGGATCTTCGCTTGCCGGGTCCGATCAGGCGATCCGCGACGTGGAGGCGGAATTGAAGCAGATGGCCGGCATCCGCGACATGCTCACCACCCTCGGCGCCGACGCTCAGAGGCGCGTGGACCGCGGCAGCGTCCTGTTGGAACTGGTGCCGCCCGAACAGCGTGAACATTCGCAGGAGCAGATGATGGTGATGGCCCGCGAGCGTCTGAAGAAGTTTCGCGACCTGGGCATCAGCGTGCAGCTTCCGGCCATCATCTCCGGCGGCGGCACCGACGCCGATCTGATGTTCTTTCTGCAGGGCCCGGACCTGGGCCAGTTGAACGTCTACGCCAGCCGGCTCATGAAGCGTCTTGGCCGGGTGGAAGGTCTGGCCGATCTCGACATGTCCTACGAAGCCGGCAAACCCGAACTGCGCGTCCGCATCAACCGCGACAAAGCGTCGGATCTGAACGTCAGCGTGGGCAGCGTAGCCACGGCCTTGCGCACGCTGGTGGGCGGCGATCAGCAGGTGACCACCTACCGGGAGGGTGACGACCGCTACGATGTGCAGTTGCGCGTGGACAAGGAGTTCCGCAATTCGCCGCGCGCGCTGGAGAGGCTCTACGTGCCTTCGCCCACGCTGGGCAACGTGCCCATCGCAAGCGTGGCCCGGCTGGAAGAGGCCACGGGACCGGCCCAGATTGAGCGCTACAACCGCCAGCGCCAGATTCTGATCAAGGCCAACCTGATTCCGCCGCAGTCGCTGAGCAACGTCATCACGATTCTCGACCAGGAAGTGGAGGCCCTCAACATGCCTCCGCAGTACTCCTCCGGCCTGGCCGGGCGCAGCAAGGAGTTCGGCCGCGCCGCCACCAATTACCTCATCGCCTTCGTGCTCTCCATCGTTTTCATGTACATGATTCTGGCCGCCCAGTTTGAGAGCTTCATCGACCCGGTGACCATCCTGCTCAGCCTGCCGCTGTCGGTGCCCTTTGCGCTGATCGCGCTGCTGGTGATGCGGGAGAACTTCAGCATCATCTACACGTCGCTCGGCATTCTGGTGCTGTTCGGCATCGTGAAGAAGAACGCCATTCTTCAGATCGATCACATCAAGAACCTGCGGCGCGAAGGCGTTGCCCGCACCACCGCCATTCTGCGCGGTTGCGAGGACCGTCTGCGGCCCATTCTGATGACCACGGCGGCGCTGGTGGCCGGCATGGTGCCGCTGGCGCTGGGCGGCGGCGCGGGGTCCGGGTCGCGGCGCACGGTGGCGATTGTGGTGATCGGGGGCCAGTCGCTCTGCCTGATCCTGACGCTTCTGGTGACGCCGGTGGCGTACTCGCTGTTCGACGATATCGCCAATGCCCGGATTTGGGGCCGTATCGGGGCTCTTCTCACGCCCAGGAGACTGTGGCAGGGTCTTTCGGGGTTGATGAGGTAACCGGCATGCGAACACTGTTCCTCACGGCCCTGATGGCCGCCACTTTGACCGGGCAATCGGCCCCCTCGCGCGTGGGCATCTCCGGCGAATCGCTCCGCCTGACACTCCACGAAGCCACGGAGATGGCGCTCAAGAACAATCTTGAGATCGAGCTGGAGCGGACCAACACCGCTGTGGCGCGGGCTTTCGCCAATGGCGCCCGGGGCGCCTTCGACCCGCTGTTCCGCTACACGCCTCTGGCCGAAAGCCGCACCACACCCACCGCCAGCGTGCTGCAAGCCGCCGATGGGCGCCTGGTGGACCGCCTGGTGGCCAACAACTTCTCTTTCATTCAGCGGCTCACCCAACGGGGCGCCACGGCGCGTGTGGATTTCGAGAACGCCCGCACCAGCACCAGCAATCAGTTCGTGAGCCTGAATCCGTTCACGCTGTCGCGGCTGGTGCTCAGTTATTCGCAGCCGCTCGCCCGCGGGCGGAAGATTGACCGGGACCGGCAGGAACTCCGCGTCCGCCGCAAGCAGGTGGAGATCTCCTCCTCCGATTTCCAGTTGCGCCTCATCGACCTGATCCTTCGCGTCGAGCAGGCCTACTGGGATCTGGCCGCGGCCCGCGAGGACGCATCCGTCAAAGGCGACACGGTCGAATGGGCCCGGCTTCAAGTGGAGCGCACGCGCCGCATGATCGCCAGCGGAACGCTGGCCGCGGTGGAACTGCCGGCGGCCACCGCCGAGTATGAGCGCCGCCGCGACACCTGGTATGCCAGCCTTGAGGCCGTCACGCTGATCGAGAACAATCTGAAGAATCTGCTGGCCGGCGGGCGCGCGGAGCCGATTTGGAGCCGCGAGGTTCTGCCCGCGGAAACGCAAATGATGCAGCCGCCGGCGCCTGTGGCACTGAACGAAGCCGTGGCGGATGCGCTCAAGCGGCGCGTCGAGTTGAAGAGCCTGGGGCTGCGCGAGCAGACCGTCGCATGGCAGAAGGAACTGGCCGCCGATCAGCTTCGGCCGCAAGTGAACCTGCTGGGAAGCTATGCCAATTCCGGTGTCGCCGGCTCGGTGCGCCAGGGGGACAATCCCTTCGGCGCCCTGCAGGGGGCCACCACGCAGCGATTGAACGAACTTTCGGTGCGCGCCGGTCTGCCGCCGCTGCCGCCGGTGAACTTCGGAGCCTTGCCGCCCTCCCTGGTGGGTGGCTACGGCACAGTTCTATCGAACGTCTTTGGCGGCAACTACCCCACGCTGCAAGTGGGCTTGACCGTGGACTGGACCCCGCGCAATCGCGCGGCGGAGGCGGGTGTCGCGCAGGCCGTCATCGGCGAGCGCCAGCTAAAGCTGGAGCGCGCCCGCTTCGAACAGGCCATTGAGGTGCAGGTGCGCAACTCGCTGCAGTCCATTGAGACGGCACGGCAGCGTATCGCCGCCGCCGAAGCAAGCGCTCGCGCAGCCGGTGAGAAGCTGGCCAGCGAGGAGCGGCTGTTCGAAAACGGCGAGTCCACCAACTTCCTGGTGCTGACCCGCCAGAACGAGTACGCGGATTCGCGGCGCCGCGAAGTGGCGGCGCGGCTGGACTTGAACAAAGCGGCCTCGCGGTTGCAGCAGGCACTGGGGCAGACGCTGGAAGCCCACGGTGTGGCGTTGGTTCCCTGACCCCGCCGGCTACTTGTCTCCCGGCTGATCCGCAAACGCGCCGGCGGCTGGGAAGAGATGCTGCTGCCGGAGATCGAACGGCAGCAGAAGCCGCCAGGGAGGTCGTGTTTCGTGCAGACGCCGCATTCGCCAAGCCGGAGACCTGCGAGGCACTGGAGGAGCGCGGGGTGAAGTATGCCATCCGCATCCCCGCGAATGAAAGCCTGGAGCGCGACAGTGTGGGAGAGCCCAGTTGACAACGCAAGTCAGGTGGTTGGATGTATACTAAGTCGGTCCGGAAGCTCAAGGCTGGAAATTCCGACCTAGGAGGATGCATATGAACCATATGAAACAGAGACTACTGAGCCGGGATTTCCATTTTGGGTCTCCCGGACCCCAACAGTCTACACCAACGCCTCACTCCCGTGCCGGATTTGATCAGAATCCCCTTTCCGAGGGCGGGCCAGTGCCTGCGGATGGCTTCTTTCGACC
>Ga0194132_10005627_pt1 | contig 20103 bp, 18 predicted proteins | sample TA2KigOf80mmetaG_FD_148612 | JGI IMG/M metagenome (GOLD analysis project Ga0194132, IMG submission 148612) | Freshwater microbial communities from Lake Tanganyika, Tanzania - TA2015054 Kigoma Offshore 80m | ecosystem: Environmental > Aquatic > Freshwater > Lake | place: Tanzania: Lake... | reverse complement strand
CGGTATCTTGAGATTGACGTCTCCCGCCTTGGTCTGCAGCGTCCGATCGTAGCTGCCGGCTCGCCTGTCCTGCCGCGCTTCGCTGCGCTCATAGCGACCCGCACCGCACAGACGGTCGGCCTCAGACGCAAGGAGTGCATTCAGCGTCTCCTCGACCGTGCCGCGCACCATCTCTCCCAGATGATCCCTGATCCGAGCCTCGTCGATCTGGATCACCTGGCCCATCGCAGTCTCACTGCTCATCGTTTGCTCCTTCACTCTAGAAGAAGCCACCATTCCCGAAAGTGCGAAAGATTCTGTACGTTATCAGTTCAAGCGCAAGGCCGAGGCCGGCGAGGGCAATGTCTCGACCCTCAAGGTCAGCGGCACGGCGAAGCAGGTCTACGAGGCGGGGCTCGACGCCGGCATCCTGACCCGCCCGCTCGACCGCTGCCTCGTGCTCGCACCGCCGCTGGTCATCACCGAGGCCGAAATCGGCGAGCTGTTCCGGCGTCTCCGCCGCGCCATGGACATGGTCCTGGCCTCGACGAAGGGCGCCGACTAGCTCTTCCGTTTGTCGACGAGGTTGCGCACGGCGCCGTGCATCGTGCGCAACTCCTGGCTGGTCGGGCGCGCGCGCTGGAACAGGTTGCGCAGGTTCTGCACCATGGTCGGGCGCTGCTCGAGATTGCGCAGGAAACCGCAATCGTCCAGCTCGGCCTCGAAGCGCTCGAGGAAGTTCATCAGCTCGGCCTTCGGCGCCGGCTCGTCGCCGCCGCCCCAATGCCGGAAGTCCGGCGTGGCATCGGCCGCCTGCAGCCATTCGTAGCCGACGAGCAGGACGGCCTGGGCGAGGTTGAGCGAGGAGAAGGCCGGGTTCAGCGGCACCGCGACGATGGTGTCGGCGAGGGGGATCTCGTCATTGGTGAGGCCCATGCGCTCGGGGCCGAACAGCAGGCCGGCCTTCCGTCCCTCCGAGAGGAGCGTGCGCAGCGCGACCGCGGCGGCTTTCGGCGTCAGCACCGGCTTCACCATGCCGCGCGGCCGCGCCGTGGTGGCGAAGACGTGCGTCAGATCCGCGATCGCTTCCGGCAGGGTGGCGAAGACGACCGCGTTGTCGATGACCTCGTTGGCCCCGGAAGCGGCCGCACGCGCCTTCTCGTTCGGCCAGCCGTCGCGCGGCGCCACCAGCCGCATCTCGGTCAGCCCGCAATTCAGCATGGCGCGCGCCGCTAGCCCGATATTCTCGCCGAGCTGCGGCTGATGCAGGATCACCGGCGGCCCGCCGCTCAATCCCGCCTGCTTGCGATCGGTACCCGCCATGATCTCTAGGCGGCCACCGCCACCGGCACGCCTTCGCGCATCAGCTTCCAGGTGATGCTGTCGGAGAGCGCGTCGACCGAGGCGTCGATGATGTTGGGGGAGACGCCGACCGTGTCCCAGCGCTGGCCCGTGCGGTCGGCGCTTTCTATCATGACGCGCGTGACCGCGTTGGTGCCGCCCGACGGGGTCAGGATGCGGACCTTGTAGTCGACGAGCCGCACCTGCTCAAGCAGCGGGTAAAGATTGCCGAGGGCCTTGCGCAGCGCCGTGTCGAGCGCGTTGACCGGGCCGTTGCCCATCGCGACCTCGTGGTGCAGCACGTTGCCGATGCCGATGGTCACGGTCGCTTCGGACTCGGTCACCAGCTCGCCGCGCGCGTTGAAGCGGCGCTCGTCCATGACGCGGAAACGCTTCACCGAGAAATAGTCCGGCACCTGGCCGAACGCGCGGCGCGCCAGCAGCTCGAAGCTCGCCTCGGCGCCGTCATAGGCATAGCCCTCGGCCTCGAGGGTCTTCACCCGCTCGATCAGCTTCGGCAGGCGCGGATCGTCGCCCGATACCTCGATGCCGATCTCGCGGAAGCGGGCGAGCAGGTTCGAGCGCCCCGCCTGGTCGGAGACGACGACATGCCGGCGGTTGCCGACGAGCGATGGATCGACATGCTCATAGGCGCGCGGATCCTTCTCGACGGCGGAAGCATGGAGTCCGCCCTTATGCGCGAAAGCGGACTCGCCGACATAGGGTGCCTGCCGTGCCGGAGCGCGGTTCAAGCGCTCGTCGAGCAGGTGCGAGACCTGGGTGAGGTACCGTAGCCCGTCGGCATCGATGCCGGTCGCATAGCCGAGCTTGAGGACCAGGGTCGGGATCAGCGTCACCAGATTGGCGTTGCCGCAGCGCTCGCCGAGGCCGTTCAGCGTGCCCTGGATCATGCGCGCGCCGGCGCGGATGGCGGCGAGCGAGTTGGCGACCGCATTGCCGGTGTCGTCATGGCAATGGATGCCGAGCCTGTCGGCCGGCACGCGTGTCGCCGCGTCGCGGACGATCTCCTCGATCTCGTGCGGGAGCGTGCCGCCATTGGTATCGCAAAGGACGAGCCAGCGGGCGCCGGCCTTGTGCGCTGTCTCGAGGCAGGAGAGCGCGTAAGCCCGGTTGGCCTTCCAGCCGTCGAAGAAATGTTCGGCGTCGAACACGACCTCCCCCGCTTTGGTCGCGGCGTGGGCGATCGAGTCCGAGATCATCGTCAGGTTCTCATCCAGCGAGACGCCAAGCGCGACGCCGATCTGGAAATCCCAGCTCTTGCCGACCAGGGTCGCGACCGGTGCTCCGGCACCGAGCGTCGCCGCCAGGCCCGGATCGTTGGCGGCGCTGCGTCCGGCGCGGCGGGTCATGCCGAAGGCGGCGAGGCGGCTCTTCTTGATGGCTGGTTTCTCGGCGAAGAAGCGGTCGTCGGTCGGATTGGCGCCGGGCCAGCCGCCCTCGATGTAGTCGATGCCGAGCCGGTCGAGCGCTTCGGCGATGGCGCGCTTGTCCTCGGCGCTGAAATCGACGCCCTGGGTCTGGGCACCGTCGCGGAGGGTAGTGTCGTAGAGATAGAGACGATCGCCGGTCATGATCTGCAACCCGATTTCGGGGTCAGGTGCTTACCACGCCGGCCGGCGCCGTCTCCAGATCGAAGGCCGCGGCGAGCAGGGCCTGGGTATAGGGGTGCTGGGGCCGCGACAGGATCTCCTCGGCCGGGCCTTCCTCGACCCGCTGGCCGTTCCGCAAGACCAGGATCCGGTGCGACAGGGCGCGGACGACCTTGAGGTCGTGGCTGATGAAGAGATAGGTGAGGCCGTGGCGGCGCTGCAGGTCGCGCAGCAGGTCGACGATCTGCGCCTGCACCGAGCGGTCGAGCGCCGAGGTCGGCTCGTCGAGCACGATCAGCCGCGGCTTCAGCGCCAGGGCGCGGGCGATCGCGATGCGCTGGCGCTGGCCGCCGGAGAATTCGTGCGGGTAGCGGTCGCGGGCATTGGGGTCGAGCCCGACCTCGGTCAGGGCCGCGACGATGCGCTGGTCGCGCTCCTCTTCGGAGACGCCGGGCTCGTGCACCTCCAGCCCCTCGCCGACGATCTCGCCGATCGACATGCGCGGGCTCAAGGAGCCGTAGGGGTCCTGGAAGACGATCTGCATCTGACGGCGGAGCGGGCGCAGCCGGCCGCCGCCGATGCCGGCGATCTCCTGTCCGTCGAAGCGGATGCCGCCCTCGGCCTTGAGAAGGCGGAGCAGCGCCAGGCCGAGCGTCGACTTGCCGGAGCCTGACTCGCCGACCACGCCCAATGTCTCGCCGGAGCGGACCTGGATCGAGATCTCGTCGACCGCCTTGATGTGGTCGACCGTGCGGCGGAAGACGCCGGCCTTGATCGGGAACCAGACCTTGAGCTTTTCCGAGGCGAGCAGGATCGGCGCGTCGGGGGCGGGGGGCTCGGGCTCGCCCTTGGGCTCGCTCGCCAGCAGGTGGCGCGTGTAGGCGTGCTGCGGGCGGGAGAAGACCTCGGAGACCGGGCCCTGCTCGACGATCTCGCCCTTGTTCATCACCGCGACCCGATGCGCGACCTTGGCGACGACGCCGAGGTCGTGGCTGATCAGCAGCATGGCCAGACCCAGGCGCTGCTGCAGGTCGCGGATCAGCGCCAGGATCTGTGCCTGGATGGTGACGTCGAGCGCGGTGGTCGGCTCGTCGGCGACCAGGATGTCGGGCTCGTTGGCGAGCGCCATGGCGATCATCACGCGCTGGCGCTGGCCGCCGGAGAGCTGGTGCGGGAAGGCATCGAGCCGCCGCTCGCCATCCTGGATACCGACGAGATGCAGGAGCTCGATGATGCGCGCGCGCGCGGCGGCCCCGGTCATCTGCTTGTGCAGCGCCAGGATCTCGCCGATCTGCCGCTCGACGGAATGCAGCGGGTTGAGCGAGGTCATCGGCTCCTGGAACACCATCGAGATGCGGTTGCCGCGGATGCGCATCAAGGCCTCGGGCTTCGCGCCCATCAGCTCCTGGCCGTCGAAACGCACCGAGCCGTTGGGGTGCGATGCGACCGGATAGGGCAGGAGCTGAAGGATCGAAAGCGCCGTCACGGACTTGCCCGAGCCGGACTCGCCGACGAGCGCCAGGGTCTCGCCCTTGTCCAGCGTGAAGGAGACACGCTTCACCGCCTCGACCGCCGCGACCGAGGTCTTGAACGTGACCGACAGGTCCTTGACCTCGAGAAGCGCGCTCATGCGACGTTCTTCCGGGGATCGAAGGCGTCGCGCACCGCCTCGCCGACGAAGATCAAGAGGCTCAGCATGGTCGCCAGCACGATGAAGCCGGTGAGGCCGAGCCAGGGTGCCTGCAGGTTGTTCTTGCCCTGCGCCAGAAGCTCGCCCAGCGACGGCGATCCCGGGGGCAGGCCGAACCCCAGGAAGTCGAGCGAGGTCAGCGTCGTGATCGAGCCGTTGAGCACGAAGGGCATGAAGGTCAGCGTCGCCACCATGGCGTTCGGCAGCACGTGGCGGCGGATGATCTTGAACGGCGAAAGACCGAGCGCGCGGGCGGCGCGCACATAGTCGAAGTTGCGGGCGCGCAGGAACTCGGCTCGCACGACGCCGACCAGAGACATCCAGGAGAACAGCAGCATCAGCCCGAGCAGCCACCAGAAGGTCGGCTCGATCACCGAGGCCAGGATGATCAGCAGGTAGAGGACGGGAAGCCCCGACCAGATCTCCATGAAGCGCTGGAAGAGAAGGTCGGTGAGGCCGCCGAAATAGCCTTGCACGGCACCGGCGGCGACGCCGATCGCGGTCGAGAACAGCGTCAGCGTCAGGCCGAACAGCACCGAGATGCGGAAGCCGTAGATGAGCCGGGCCAGCACGTCGCGCGCCTGGTCATCGGTACCGAGCCAGTTGCGCGCCGACGGCGGCGACGGGGCGGGCCGGCCGAGATCCTTGATGACCGTGTCATAGGCATAGGGAATGACGGGCCACAGCATCCAGCCCTTGGTCTCGATCAGGGAGACGACAACCTGGTCGTGGTAGTCGGCCTCGGTCGGGAACTCGCCGCCGAAGGTGGTCTCCGGATATGACACCAGCACGGGCGAGTAAAATGCGCCGTCGTAGCGGACCAGGATCGGCTTGTCGTTGGCGATGAACTCGGCGAAGAGCGTGACGAAGAAGAGGAGGAGGAAGATCCACAGTGCCCAGAAGCCGCGGCGATTGGCGCGGAAGTTGTAGAGCCGGCGCCGGGTCAGCGGCGTGATCTTCATCCCGAGGAAGCGTTCCGTGGCGGCCATCGCGTCGCTCACCCTTCACGCTTGCCGAAATCGATCCGCGGATCGATCGCGACATACATGAGGTCGCCGATCAATCCCAGGATCAGCCCCATCAGCGTGAAGACGTAGAGCGTGCCGAACATGATCGGATAATCGCGATTGAGCGCTGCTTCGAAGCCGAGAAGCCCGAGCCCGTCGAGCGAGAAGATCACCTCGATCAGCAGCGAGCCGGTGAAGAGCACGCCGATGAAGGCGGAGGGGAATCCGGCGACGACGAGCAGCATGGCGTTGCGGAAGACATGGCCGTAGAGGACGCGCCGCTCCGACAGCCCCTTGGCGCGGGCGGTTGTCACGTACTGTTTGTTGATCTCCTCGAGGAAGGTGTTCTTGGTCAGCATGGTCAGGCTGGCGAATCCGCCGACAACCATCGCCACCACCGGCAGTGTCATGTGCCAGGCATAGTCGAGCACGAGCTGGAACCAGGTGAGCTCGCGCCAATTGTCGGAAACGAGCCCGCGTAGCGGAAAGATGTTCCAGAAGCTGCCGCCGGCGAAGAGAACGACCAGGAGAACGGCGAAGAGGAAGCCGGGGATGGCGTAGCCGATGACGATGGCGCCCGAGGTCCAGACATCGAAGGTGGAGCCGTCGCGAACCGCCTTGCGGATGCCTAAGGGGATCGAGATCAGATAGACGAGCAGCGTGGTCCACAGCCCGAGCGAGATCGAGACCGGCATCTTGCTGACGACGATCTCGAAGACGGAGCCGTTGCGGAAGAAGCTGTTGCCGAAATCGAAGACGAGGTAGCTCCGCATCATCTTGCCGAAGCGCTCGAGCGCGGGCTTGTCGAAGCCGAACTGGCGCTCGAGATCCTTGATCAGGGCCGGATCGATGCCACGCCCGCCTCGGCTCGTGTCGGTGCTGGCGCCGACCTCGCTGCCGGCGCTGCTGCCGGTGATGCGCTCGAGCGCGCCGCCGCCGGCGCCGCGGATCTGCGAGATGATCTGGTCGATCGGCCCGCCCGGGGCCACCTGCACGATCGCGAAGTTGATCACCATGATCCCGAACAGCGTCGGGATCATCAGCAGAAGCCGGCGGATGATGTAGGCGAGCATCGACTAAGGCAGACTACTGCGACTTCTGCCGCTTCTGGGCGATCTGCGCTTCGGCCTCGGGGTCGATCCACCAGGTCGGAAAGACGGTGGCCGGCTGGCTCGCGTATTTCGGCTGCGTCGGCGGCTTCTTGAACTTCGCCCAATAGGCGACGCGGTACATGCCGGAGTACCAGTTGGGGATGCCGTAGTAGTTGTGCAGCAGCACGCGATCGAGCGCCTTGATCACCGGGATCAGATCGGCGCGGCTCTGCGCGCCGAGAGCCAGGTCGATCAGCTCGTCGACGACCGGATTCCTGACGCCCGATGTGTTCAGGCTGCCGGGCGTCTCGGCCGACTTACTGCCGTAGTATTCGCGGAGCTCCATTCCCGGCGCCAGCGAGGTGCCGATCCGGATGCTGATCATGTCGTAGTCGTATTCGCGGCGGCGGTTCTCGTACTGTGCCGCGTCGACGTTGCGGAGCCGGGCGGTGACGCCGATCCGCTCCAGGTTCTTGAGGTAGGGCAGGACGATGCGCTCGAAGCGCGGATCGTCGATCAGGAACTCGAACTCGAAAGGCTTGCCGGTCTTGTCGTTGACGAGCTTGCCGTTCTTCGAGCTCCAGCCGGCCTCCTTAAGGAGGCGGAGCGCCTCGCGCACGCCATCTCGGATATTGCCGCTGCCGTCATAGACCGGCGGCTTGTACTCGGTGGTGAAGACCGAGTCCGGAATCTTGCCTCTGTACTTCTCGAGGATCGTCAGCTCCCTGCCCGTCGGCAAGCCCCGCGCAGCCATGTCCGAGTTCTCGAAGTAGCTCTTGGTGCGCGTATAGGAGTCGTAGAAGAAGCTCTTGTTCATCCATTCGAAATCGAACAGATAGCCGAGCGCCTGGCGCACCCGCGCGTCCTCGAAGATCGGGCGGCGCGTGTTGAACGCGAAGTTCTGCATGCCCTGCGGCACCTCGTGCTGAACCTGCTCCCTCGTCACGAGGCCGTCCTTGATCGCCGGGAAGTCGTACTTGGTCGCCCAGTTCTGGGCGGTGTTCTCCTCGTGGATGTCGATCTGGCCGGCCTTGAAGGCCTCGAAGGCGACCGTGCTCTCGCGGTAGTAGTCGACCTGCACCACGTCGACGTTGCTGGTGCCCTTCTGGGTGGGGAGGTCCTTGGCCCACCAGTCCTTGACCCGCTCCCAGGTGATCGAGCGGCCCGGGTCGACCTTCGTGATCCGGTAGGGGCCGCTGCCGAGCAGCGGCTCCAGCGTCGGCTTGTCGAACTCCTTGCCTTCCCACCACTTCTTCGGCAGCGGCGTCAGGCCGGCGACGGTCATCGGCAGGTCGCGCTCGGAGTCCTTCTTGAGGGTGAACTTGACCCGCCGTTCGGCGAGAACCTCGGCCTTCTCTACGCCGGCGAAGATGGCGCGGTACTGCGGATGGCCCTTGGTGATCAGCGTCTCGTAGGTCCAGACGACGTCCTCTGCCGTGATCGGCGAGCCGTCATGGAAGCGCGCCTGCGGGCGCAGGTTGAAGATCATCCAGCTGCGGTCCGCGGGCATCTCGACCGTCTCGGCGATCGTGCCGTAGGCGGTCAGCGGCTCGTCCAGCGTCCCGTCCATCAGGCTGTCGAAGAGCTGGCCCGATTTCATCAGGTCATTTGAGAAGCGGATGAACGACACGCCCTTCAGGATGAAGGGATTGAGGTTGTCGAAGGTGCCGTTGGCGCTCGTCTTGACCGTGCCGCCCTTGGGCGCGTCCGGATTGACGTAGTCGAAATGCTTGAAGTCGGGCGGGTATTTGAGCGGATCGCCGTAGAGCGACATGCCGTGGACGGGCTTCGCTTCCTGCGCCGTCGCCGGTAGCATCGGCAGCAGCGCTGCCGCACAGGTCAGGACCGCCAGCCACCGCATCTCCGCCTCCGTCTCTGGACCGACTTTCAGCGATACTAGGGCAACAGGCTCCGTCTCGCGAGATGAGCTATTCAAATCTCGTTGAAGGCCGGGCCCGGCACATCGGGAACTAACGGCCGTTCCGCCGTCTCAGTTCCTTATCGAGGTCTTGCGCTGATCGAGGTTCGCCGCCTTCGCCGGATCGATCCACCAGGTATCGGTGAAGCCCAGCGTGTATTTCGGCGTCACTGCGGGCCGGCCGAACTTGTCCCAATAGGCGATGCGGGTGGCCGGCTCGTAGAACTGCGGGATCATGTAGTAGCCCCAGAGCAGGACACGGTCGAGCGCCCGCGTGCGCTGGACCAGCGTGTCGCGGTTCGGGGCGTTGATCACGAGCTCGGCGAGCTCGTCGATGACCGGATCCTTGATGCCGCCGATATTGACGCCGCCGCGCGTGTCGGCGGAGGCCGATCCCCAGTATTCGCGTTGCTCGTTGCCGGGCGAGGCGCGCTGCTGCGCGCCGCCCAGGACCATGTCGAAATCGAAATTGTCCATCCGGTTCGAGTACTGCGCGGTGTCGATGATCCTGAGACTCGCGGTGATACCCAGCCGTTCGAGATTCTTGGTGAAGGGCAGGACGACGCGATCGATCCCGGCCTGTGCGGAGATGATCTCGAACTGGAAGGTCTCCCCCTTCGCGTTGGTCAGCTTGCCGCCCTTGATCTGCCATCCGGCTTCGCCGAGGAGCCGCAAGGCGTGGCGGACATTGTCGCGGAGATTGCCGGAGCCGTCGGTGGTCGGCGGCATGTACTCCTTGGTGAACACCTCGTCGGGAACGCGGCCGCGGTAGCGCTCGAGGATCGCCAGCTCTTCGCCTTGCGGCAGGCCGGTGGCGGCGAATTCCGAGCTTGGGAAATAGCTCGCGAGCTTTGCGTATTGCCCAAAGAACAGCGACTTGTTCATCCACTCGAAATCGAAGGCGTATCCCAGCGCCTGGCGCACGCGGCGGTCCTGGAACTGCGGGCGGCGAAGATTGAAGACGAAGCCCTGCGGGCGCCGCGGGTTCAGGGTCTTGAACTCCTCGCGCTTGATCAGCCCGTTGCGGACCGCGGGAACGTCGTAGCCTTCCGCCCAGAGCTTGGATTCGTTCTCCGTGCGGAAGTCGATGGCGCCGGCCTTGAAAGCCTCGAAGCTCACCGCCGTGTCGCGATAGTACTCGTAGCGGATGCCGCCGAAATTGAAGCGGCCGATGTTGATCGGAAGCCGTGCCGCCCAGTGGTCCTCGACGCGGCGGTAGCGGATCGAGCGGCCCGGGTCCACCGCTTCGACCCGGTAATGGCCGCTGCCGAGCGGCGGCTCGAGGGTCGGCTTCTCGAAATCGCGCTCCTGCCAGTAGTGGCGCGGCAGGATGCGCAGATTGCCGACATTGCCGATCAGCTCGCGATTGTCGAGGTTCTTGAAGCTGAATTTGACGCGGCGCTCGTCGACGACCTCGACCTTGGAAACGTCGCCGTAGTAGGAGCGGTAGACCGGCGCGCCTTTCGTCGTCAGCGTCTCGAAGGTCCAGGCGACGTCGGCAGCGGTGATCGGCCTTCCATCATGGAAGCGCGCTTCCGACCGCAGCTTGAAGGTCGCCCAGGAACGGTCGGCGGGCACCTCGACGCTCTCGGCGATGACGCCGTAGTCGGTGTCGGGATCGTCGCCGACCTGGGTCATCAGCGAGTCATAGGTCAGGCCCGATCCGGCTGCCGGCACGCCGCGGAGAATGAAGGGATGCAGGCTGTCGAAGGTGCCGAATCCCCCCAGGGTGATCTCGCCGCCTTTCGGCGCGTCCGGATTGACGTATTCGAGCTGCTTGAAGTCGGGGCCGTATTTCGGCGTGCCGTGGATCGAGATCGCATGCAGGTGCTGGGTCTGCGCCCAGGCGGCGGGCACGATCGCCAGCGATGCGGTGAGAGCGAGTGCGAGCAGATGCATCGGTATGAGCGCCTCGTTGGAACGGCCTGGCGACGATCCTAGGCGATATTCGATAACGCCGTCAGGCGGAGAGGCGATCCAGGGCCTGCTTCAGCGTGCGTTCGTCGCCGGCGGCGATCACGTCTCCTTGAGAGGAGCCGGTCAGCGGCTTTCCCTTCCAGTCCGACATGGCGCCGCCTGCGCCCGTGATGACGGGGACCAGCGCGGCGAAGTCGTAGAGCTTGAGGCCGTATTCGATCACCAGGTCGATATGGCCGATGGCGAGCAGGCCGTAGGCGTAGCAGTCGCCGCCCCAGAGCGTCAGCTTCGAGGTCGAGGCGACCTGCCAGAAGCGGTCTGCGCCGGGTTTGCGGAACATGTCCGGATGGGTCGAGTTGACCACCGCCCTGGCCAGATCGGGACAGGCGCGGACACGCGCCGGCTTGCCGTTGAAGGTGCTGGCATGGCCGGAGGCCCCCAGCCAGCGCTCGCCAAGGATCGGCTGGTCGATCATGCCGAGGATCGGCTCGCCGTCGCGGAGCAGTGCCACGAGCGTGCCGAACATGGGCTTGCCGGTGATGAAGGCCTTGGTGCCGTCGATCGGGTCGATGATCCACTGATGCGAGGCGCCGGGGCGCGTCGCGCCATGCTCCTCGCCGACGATGCCGTGATCGGGGTGCTCGCGCTCGATCAGCGCGCGGATCGCCAGCTCGGATTCGCGATCGGCGATGGTGACGGGGCTCGCATCCGCCTTGTCCTCGACGCCGACGGGCGTCCGGAAATACTTGCGGATGACCGGGCCGCTCGCCTCCGCCAGACGGCCGGCGAAAGCGAGAAGCTCATCGGGACAGCGCATGGGCGCTGTCTTTGAGGCCTACGGCAGCGGCTTCGGCGCGTCGGACTTGGCGCGGAGCCAGGCGATCAGCGCGGCGCGCTCTTCCGGCTTAGCGATGCCGGCGAAGGCCATCTTGGTGCCGGGGATGCTCGCCTTCGGGTTGGCGAGGAATTTGTTGAGGTGCTCGTAATTCCACTCTTCGGGCGTCGAGGCCATCTGCTTCGAATAGGCGAAGCCCGCGACCTGGCCGGGCTTGCGGCCGACGATATCGAAGAGGTTCGGGCCGATTCGGTTGGCGCCGCCCTTGTCGAAGGTGTGGCAGGCGGCGCACTTCTTGGCCGAGGCCTCGCCGGCGGCCATGTCGGCCTTGGCGAGCAGCGGCGCGACCGGCGGGATCACGGCAGGCGCGGCGGCCTGGGCGCCGGCGGCGGGCGCATCCGGCTTCTCGACGGCGAAAGCGAGTTCCTTGAGCGGCGTCGGATTCACCAGCGAGCGGGCGATGAAGCCGCTGCCCATCGCAATCAGGCCGGCCATCAGGATGGCTCCGGCAATCTTGTTCGCTTCCTGGCTCGCCATCTCGAATCCTCTGCTAGGACGTGCAGACCTTAGGAAAATGCCTCTTCGCGGCCGCAAGCGCCATCGCTATAACGCCCCGGCTGGGCGGTGCCGACAATGCCGGGCCGAGGTCCGGCCCGCCCGGCGACATATTGCCGCATAAGGCGGAAAACAAAGAGGGATTTCGGATGGGCCTGCCTCGGGCACCGATCGTCTTGATCCCCGCCAGGATGGCCTCGACCCGGCTCCCCAACAAGCCGCTGGCCGACATCCATGGCGAGCCGATGATCGTCCATGTCTGGCGCCGGGCGGTCGAAGCGGCGATCGGCCCGGTCCATGTCGCCTGCGCCGAGCCCGAGATCGCGCGGGCCATCCATAAAGCCGGCGGGCAGGCCATCCTGACCCGGGCCGACCACCCGACCGGCTCCGACCGGATCTTCGAGGCGCTGGAGAAGCTCGACCCCCAAGGCCGCCACGACGCGGTGGTGAACGTCCAGGGCGACCTGCCGACCGTCGACCCCAAGACCGTCCGGGCCGCCTTCGAGGCGCTGGCGGAGCCGGCCGTCGATATCGGCACGGTCTGCGCCGTGGTCGGCTCGGTGCATGAGAAGACCGATCCGGCGGTGGTGAAGCCGGTCGTCGCCTTCGCCGCCGGCAGGACCGTCGCCCGAGCGCATTACTTCAGCCGTGCCACGGTGCCTTCCGGCGACGGACCGATCTATCACCACATCGGCCTCTATGCCTATCGGCGGGAGGCCCTGAAGCGTTTCATCTCGCTGCCGCAAGGCCTGCTCGAGCAGCGCGAGCGGCTCGAGCAGCTGCGCGCGCTCGAGAACGGCATGCGCATCGACGTGGCGCTCGTTGACACCGTTCCGCTCGGTGTCGACACTCCCGGCGACCTCGAACGCGCGCGGCTCCTCCTGATGCCGCGAAGCTGATTCCGGAAAAAACCTCCATGACCCGTATCGCCTATCTGGGCCAGCCTGGCTCCTATTCCGACCTCGCCTGCCGCACGGCGTTTCCCGGCAAGGAGACGATCGGCTGCGTCAGCTTTCCCGAGGTCTTCGCTGCCGCGTCCGACGGGCGCGCCGGCCTCGCGATGATCCCGGTCGACAATTCGCTCGCCGGGCGCATCGCCGACGTCCATCACCTGCTGCCGGAATCGGACCTGCATATCGTCGGCGAGCATTTCCAGCGCATCGAACATCATTTGCTGGCGCCGAAAGGTGCCACGCTGCAGACGATCCGCACGGTCGTCAGCCATGTGCAGCCGCTCGGCCAGTGCCGCCGCTACCTGCGCAAGATGGGCTACACGCCGGTCGCCAGCGGCGACTCCGCGACGGCGGCCAAGGAAGTCGCCGAGAAGAACGACGTCACGGTCGCCGCGATCTCCTCCTCGCTCTCGGGCGAGATCTACGGGCTCACCTCGCTCGCCAAGAACATCGAAGACGAGGCGCACAACACCACGCGCTTCCTCATCATGGCGCGCGAGGCCGACTGGCCGAAGGACGACGGCAAGCCCTTCATCACCTCGTTCCTGTTCCGCGTGCGCAGCGTGCCGGCGGCGCTCTACAAGGCGCTCGGCGGCTTCGCCACCAACGGCATCAACCTGACCAAGCTCGAGAGCTACATGGTCGATGCCTTCTTCGAGGCGGCGCAGTTCTACGTCGAGGCGGACGGACACCCCGACCAGCGATCGATGAAGCTGGCGCTCGAGGAGCTCGCCTTCTTCAGCCGCCAGGGGACCTTCAAGATCCTCGGCGTCTATCACTCGCACCCGTTCCGCCGCGAGAACGCCGGCCCATCGGACGATTGAATTTAAAAAGCAGTTACTTTTCTAATCGAGCACGCTAGAAGGGCGGTCGGTTTCCCCCGGAAGGCGTCCGTGACCGACACCGCGAGCAGCTGGAGCGAACTCTTCGAGCGCCGCAACGCCGCCGCGCTGATCACGCTCAGCCTTGGCATTGCGCTCCACGCCTTCAATGCCTTCCTGGTGACGACGGCGTTGCCGACAGCGGTGGTCGAGATCGGCGGCGTCGAGCTGCTGAGCTGGTCCTCCACCGTCTATCTGGTGACGGCGATCGTCGGAGGCGCCAGCGCGGCACGGCTGAAGCGGGCGATCGGCGCGCGTCGCGCCATGGCGCTGCCGGCCCTGGTGTTCCTTGCAGGCACGCTGATCGCCGGCCTCGCGACCTCGATGCCGCTCTTCCTCGCCGGTCGCGCGCTCCAGGGTATCGGCGAGGGAATCATCTCGGCGCTCTGCTACGCGCTGATCCCCGAGCTCTTCCCGTCGCGGCTGATCGCGCGCGTCTTCGGCGTCGAGGCGATGGTGTGGGCAATCGGCGCCTTCGGCGGTCCGCTGATCGCCGGCGTGCTGACCGAGACGATCTCCTGGCGCGCCGCCTTCCTCGTCAACGTGCCGGTGGTCCTGGTCCTGCTGGCCCTGGTCGCAAAGGTGGTGCCCGCCGCCCCCGGCGCCGGCGATGCCGGCGGTCGCTCGGTCCCACTTGCCCGGCTTGCCGGCTGCGGCTTGGGCATCATGCTGGTCGCGGTCGCCGCCATCGTCGGCGATATCCCGACGGCGCTGCTGCTGATCCTGGGCGCGGCCGCGATCCTCGTCGGCGTCTTCGCCGTCGACCGGCGCCGTCCGGACCGGCTTTTCCCGAGCGATGCCTTCGCCGTGACCACGACCGTCGGCCTTGGCCTCTGGATGATCCTGCTGATGCCGGTGGCGCATGCCTCGTCGTCGACCTACCTCGCCATTTCTGTTCAGTATCTCTGGGGCTTCGGGCCGACCGTCGCCGGCTTGGTCCATGCGACCATGGCGCTCTCCTGGAGCGGCTCGGCATTGCTGGTCGCGGGCATCGACGATCCGGGCCGGCGCCGCGCGTTGATCCGGCTCGGCCCCTTTCTGGTGGCGCTCGGGCTCCTCGGCATCGCCGGATCGATGCGGAGCGACCTGCCCCTGGCGCTCATTCCCTGCCAGGTGCTGATCGGCACGGGCTTCGGCATCAGCTGGGCTTTCCTCAGCCAGGCGATCATGGAGGGGGCGAGGCCAGGCGAACGGGACAGCGCTTCCGGCATCCTCAACGCCGTCCTCTCCAGCGGCTATGCCCTCGGCGCGGCGATCGCCGGACTCGTGGCCAATACGGCTGGATTCACTCCGACTTCCGGCGCCGCAGGCATCGTGACTCCCATCGCCATCGCCATCGCCGTCGGCATCGGGTTCGGCCTGCCGGCGATACTTGCCGGCTTCGGCGTGCGCCTTCCGCCGCCGTCGTCCGGGCGTTGACGGCCTGCCCCTAAGGGGTATATTCAAAGGGATATCAAGGATTTCCGGCGCGCGGGGGCGCGTCTCTCCTCCCGGAGGAACCCATGGCATCCGCCCAGCGGCCGTTGTCGCCGCATCTGCAGGTCTACCGGTGGCAGATCACCATGGCGATGTCGATCGCCCACCGGGCGACGGGAATTGCGCTCTCCGGCGGCGCCGTGGCGCTGGTGTTCTGGCTGCTGGCGCTGGCGAACGGCCCGGATGCTTTCGAGGTGGCGCAGGCGATTGCCGGATCCTGGCTCGGCTATCTCTGCCTCTTCGGCTGGACCTTCTGCCTCTTCTATCATCTCGCCAACGGCATCCGGCATCTGGTCTGGGACATGGGCTACGGCTTCGAGATCAAGCAGTTCTATGCCTCCGGCTGGCTCACGGTCGTCGTGGCGCTCGGGCTGACCGTGCTCGCCTGGATCGCCGGCCTCTACGGGCTTCGCTGAGGAGGAGGGAAATCGCCATGACCATGCGCTCGACGATCGCCCGCGTCCGCGGCCTCGGCTCGGCCAAGCACGGTGTCGAGCACTGGTGGATGCAGCGCGTCACCGCGGTCGCGCTCATTCCGCTGACGCTGTGGTTCGCCGCCTCGCTCGTCTCGCTCGCCGGCGCCGAGTGGGAGGCGGCCTATCTGTGGATCGCCTCGCCCGCCGGCGCGGTACCGATGATCCTCTTCCTCGTCGCCGGCCTCTGGCACGGCAAGCTCGGCCTTCAGGTCGTGATCGAGGACTACATCCACGCGGAAGTCCTCAAGGTCGCGCTGCTGATGCTTCTCAGCCTCGCGACCGTGGCGCTCGGCATCGCCGGCGTCTTCGCCGTCTGCAAGATCTCCTTCGGAGAGTAGGCTATGGCCCAGGCTTACAAGATCGTCGACCATAGCTATGACGTCGTTGTCGTCGGCGCCGGCGGCTCCGGGCTGCGCGCCACGCTCGGCATGACCGCTGCAGGCCTCAAGACCGCCTGCATCACCAAGGTCTTCCCGACGCGCAGCCACACGGTTGCCGCACAGGGCGGCATCGGCGCCGCGCTCGACAACATGGGCGACGGCGACAACTGGCGCTACCACATGTACGACACGGTCAAGGGCTCCGACTGGCTCGGCGACCAGGACGCGATCGAGTACATGTGCCGGAACGCGATCCCGGCCGTGATCGAGCTCGAGCATTTCGGCGTGCCGTTCTCGCGCACGCCCGAGGGCAAGATCTACCAGCGTCCTTTCGGCGGCCACACGCTGGAAGGCGGCAAGGGCCTCGCCAAGCGCGCCTGCGCCGCCGCCGACCGCACCGGCCACGCGATCCTTCACACGCTCTATCAGCAGAGCCTCCGCCACGGCGCCGAGTTCTTCGTCGAGTACTACTCGCTCGACCTGATCATGGACGAGGAAGGCGCCTGCCGCGGCGTCATGGCGTGGAACCTCGACGACGGCACCATTCATCGCTTCCGCGCGCACATGACCGTGCTCGCCACCGGCGGCGGCGGCCGCGTCTACTTCTCGACCACCCAGGCGCATACCTGCACCGGCGACGGCTACGGCATGGTGCTGCGCGCCGGATTGCCGCTGCAGGACATGGAGTTCCTGCAGTTCCATCCGACCGGCGTCTACGGCGCCGGCTGTCTGATCACCGAGGGCGCCCGCGGCGAAGGCGGCTATCTCACCAACTCCGAGGGCGAGCGCTTCATGGAGCGCTATGCGCCGTCGGCCAAGGACCTCGCCAGCCGCGACGTCGTCAGCCGCGCGATGACCGTCGAGGTCAACGAGGGCCGCGGCTGCGGTCCCGACAAGGATCACATCATGCTCCACCTGGAGCATCTCGATCCCAAGGTGCTGCACGAGAGGCTGCCGGGCATCTCGGAAACCGCGCGGGTCTTCTCCGGCGTCGACGTGACGCGCGAGCCGATCCCGGTGCAGCCGACCATGCACTACAACATGGGCGGCGTGCCGACCAACTACCACGCCGAGGCGCTGCGTCCGACCAAGGACAACTCCGAAGCCGTCTGCCCCGGGCTGATGGCGATCGGCGAGGCGGCCTCCGTTTCCGTCCACGGCGCCAACCGGCTCGGCACGAACTCGCTGCTCGACCTCGTCGTCTTCGGTCGTGCCGCGGCACATCGCGCTGCCGAGGTGGTGAAACCGGGCCAGGCGCACAAGCCGCTCTCGGCCTCTGCCGGAGATCAGGCGCTCGCCCGCCTCGACCGCATCCGCAACGCCAAGGGCAAGCTGTCGGGCGGGCGCATTCGGCTCGACATGCAGCGTTGCATGCAGGTTCATGCCGGCATCTTCCGCGAGCAGAAGACGCTTGAGGCCGGCATCGCCAAGATGCGCGAGATCTCAGCCAGCATGAGCGATCTCACCATCGCCGACCGCTCGATGATCTGGAGCTCGGACCTGGTCGAGGCGCTCGAGCTCGACAACTTGATGGGCCAGGCGACCGTGATCCTGGCAGCGGCCGAGGCGCGCAAGGAGAGCCGGGGGGCGCATGCGCGCGGCGACTTCCAGGAGCGCGATGACGTCAACTGGATGAAGCACACGCTTTCCTGGCTCGACGCCAAGGGCAAGGTCACGCTCGATTACCGCGGCGTCCACATGTACACGCTGTCGAACGAGATCCAGGTCATCCCGCCCAAGGCGCGGGTCTACTAAGAGGCTCGGCCATGGCAGAGTTCACGCTACCGGCGAATTCCAAGGTCACCGACGGCAAGACCCACAAGGCGCCGGCGGGCACCAAGCGGGTCGCGACGTTTCGCGTCTATCGCTGGGATCCGGACACCGGCGCCAACCCGCGCCTCGACACCTTCGAGATCGACCGCGACCAGTGCGCGCCGATGGTCCTGGACGCGCTGATCAAGATCAAGACGGAGATCGACTCGACGCTGACCTTCCGCCGCTCCTGCCGCGAGGGCATCTGCGGCTCGTGCTCGATGAACATCGACGGCACCAACACGCTTGCCTGCCTGAAGCCGATCGACGAGGTGAAGGGCCCGGTCAACATCTATCCCTTGCCGCACCTGCCGGTGGTCAAGGACCTGGTGCCCGACCTTTCGGTGCCCTACGCGCAGTACACCTCGATCCAGCCCTGGCTGCAGACGGAGTCGGCAGCACCCCCTGACACCGAGCGCCTGCAGAGCCCCGAGGAGCGCGCCAAGCTCGACGGGCTCTGGGAGTGCGTGCTGTGCTTCTGCTGCTCGACGAGCTGCCCCAGCTACTGGTGGAACGGCGACCGCTATCTCGGCCCCGCGATCCTGCTGCAGGCCTATCGCTGGATCGCGGATTCGCGTGACGAGGCGACCGGCGAGCGCCTGGATGCGCTCGAGGATCCGTTCCGCCTCTATCGCTGCCACACGATCCTCAACTGCACGAAGACCTGCCCCAAGAATCTGAATCCGGCGAAGGCGATCGCCGAGATCAAGAAGCTGATGGTGGCGCGGCGTTAGGCCAGACTTGAGAGGGGAGACGAGACGGTGGCTGGAACGGGACATTGGATTCTGGGCGGAATCATCGCGCTGACGGCGCTCTACGCGCTCGTCTTGGCCTCGCATGCGCATAGCCAGGGCGCCTATATCGCCGGCGTGCTCTATGCCGGCTTCGCCGTGCTCTTCATCATGGGCCTGATCCGCCGCAGCTACGACAAGCTCGACGCCAAGCACTGATGCCGAGCTGGGATCCGGCCCAGTACGCGAAGTTCGGCGACCATCGCCTTCGTCCCGCGCTCGACCTGATCGGGCGCATCCCGGATATCGATCCGAAGCGCATCGTCGATCTCGGCTGCGGTCCCGGCGAGATCACCGAGATGCTCGCCCAGCGCTGGCCGGAGGCCGAGACCGTCGGCCTCGACTCGTCCCTGGACATGCTGAAGAAGGCGCGTGCGCTGAACGGCCGCGCCCGCTACGTCGAGGGCGATGTCGCGAGCTGGACGGCAACGCCGCCGATCGATCTCCTCTTCTCGAATGCCTGCCTGCAATGGCTGCCCGACCACGCGAGCCTGTTCCCGCGGCTCGTGGCGCAGGTGGCAAAGGGCGGCACCGTCGCCATCCAGATGCCGCACAACCACGACCAGCCCTCGCACCGGATCATCGCCCGGCTTTCGGAGGAAGCGCCGTTCAAGGCACCGCTCGCGGGCAAGCTTCGCCACGACCCGGTCGATGCGCCTGCCTCATACTGGCGGCTGCTGAAGCCGCTCGTCGCCAGGCTCGACATCTGGGAAGTCGACTATCTGCAGGCGCTGACGGGCGAGGATCCCGTGCTCAACTGGACGATGGGCACGGCGTTACGCCCCGTGCTCGATGCCCTGGACGAGACGCTCCGCCCGCAATTCGTCGAAAGGTATCGCGAGGGCTTGCGCGCCGCCTATCCGCGCGAAGCGGAAGGCTCGACGCTGTTTCCCTTCCGCCGCCTGTTCATCCTCGCCGAGCGCTGACGTGCCGGGGCGTCGCCGCCTCGTCATCTCCCTTCTGTCGCTGCCGGCTGCCGCGCAGCCGAAATCGGACCTGTGGCCGCGCTGGCTCGCGCATGACGAGACCTCGCGCCTTTCCATCGACCATGCGCCATGGCAAGCGCTGCTGTCGCGGCGCGTCGATAACGTACAGAATCTTTCGCACTTTCGGGAATGGTGGCTTCTTCTAGAGTGAAGGAGCAAACGATGAGCAGTGAGACTGCGATGGGCCAGGTGATCCAGATCGACGAGGCTCGGATCAGGGATCATCTGGGAGAGATGGTGCGCGGCACGGTCGAGGAGACGCTGAATGCACTCCTTGCGTCTGAGGCCGACCGTCTGTGCGGTGCGGGTCGCTATGAGCGCAGCGAAGCGCGGCAGGACAGGCGAGCCGGCAGCTACGATCGGACGCTGCAGACCAAGGCGGGAGACGTCAATCTCAAGATACCG
>Ga0194132_10005626_pt1 | contig 20106 bp, 17 predicted proteins | sample TA2KigOf80mmetaG_FD_148612 | JGI IMG/M metagenome (GOLD analysis project Ga0194132, IMG submission 148612) | Freshwater microbial communities from Lake Tanganyika, Tanzania - TA2015054 Kigoma Offshore 80m | ecosystem: Environmental > Aquatic > Freshwater > Lake | place: Tanzania: Lake... | reverse complement strand
AGGCGTAGCCTGCCTTTGTGGCGATTCTGGTACCCGCCGAACTCGATCTTGGAGGGCTTCACCCGGAGTCAGAACGCAACGTAATCCGACAACTGCTGAATGATCTAGACGACGACTCGTACATCGTCCCTAAAGTGCCGGTGCTCATCGAAGGGCAGAACGCCGAGATTGACGTCGTGCTCGTCTCTGCACATCTGGGGGTCGTGCTGCTGGAGATTAAGGGCGGCTTGATCTCTGTCCGAGATGGGGTTTGGTATCAGTACGACAGGCCGCTGAAGAAGAACCCGTTCGAGCAGGTTGGTGCCGCCAAACACCGACTCATTGCTCGCCTTCAGGAAATGCGAATCAATCTCGATGGCTTCTTCATGAGTGAAGTCGTGGTGCTGCCTGATATTGGTGACATCCCTACCGAGGGTCTTGGTCCGGGTGCGCCGCGTAATCGCATCTGGGGAATGCACGACCTGCTGGGGATCCCACATCTCATCGGCAACATTCACAAGGAGAAACCCCCGGTCAGCAAGGACCGAGTGCTCAAGTATCTGCGCGCGCTATGCCCGACGGTGGAACTTACGGAGGTGGCTGGCCGTTTTCATGCCGGTGCGGTGAATCGAATTGATGCAGCGACGCGGCTCCACCTCGACAATCTTGTGGGGCTTGCGGATAATCAGCAGTTCTTGGTCACAGGAGGAGCTGGTACGGGCAAGACGTACCTGGCAGAAAAGTGGGCACGGCGATGCGAGGCCCGAGATGAGAAGACGCTCTTCCTTAGTTACAACGTGCCACTCGCCGAAGACATCGCCGTGCGTGTTGAGGACACTGACATCGTGGTTGGCTCGTACCACCGCTATCTCGAGACGCTGCTCAAACCACATGGTTATGAGGTGCCGTCCAATCCGTCGTCTGAGTGGTGGCTCAATGTTCCGGCTGCTGAACTCGCGAAGCATGCTGATGCAATTTCGGATCGCTTCGACACCATCGTTCTTGATGAAGGCCAGGACTTCCACAGTCATTGGCTCGAATCACTCAAGGTGCTGTTTCGCGCAGACGGGCCGAAGCGACTGTTGATGGTGGCCGATCCGCTGCAAGCGCTCTACGCAAACGGATGGACCGCGCCCGCAGGGATGCCGTTCTTACCGCTGACAACTAATCTTCGTTCGTCTCAGGCGATTGGCGCGCATGTTGCGGGTTTGGGTGGTGCGAATCCGAATTCTGCTGCTCCGGTGGGACCGGCGGTTCGAGACTGTGTCGCTACTGAAACCGACCTAGCGCAGGTTGTGGCACGCGAGATAATCCGTTTACAGGATGCATCGGACATCCCCGCTTCGCAGATTGCGGTGCTGGCTCGACATCGCAAACTGCGGGATGCCTTGCTCAGAGCAGAGATGCCGGTACCGCTAGTGCGATGGGAAGAGCGTGACGAGGGCAAGATCATCTGCGAGACCATCCACCGAGTGAAGGGTCTGGAGCGGCTGGCCATCATCATGATTGACCTCAATGAGGCCCCTGACACGATGACCGACTACATCGGAGCGAGCAGGGCAATCCTGCACCTCGTGAAAGTTCACAAGCACTAGCTAGGGCACCTCATCAACTGCCGACCTTGTGAGCGCTCTTCACTTACGACTTACAGTCTCGTGAGCGGTCAGTTTTGAGTACTTTTTGTACATCTCGGGGTGTCGTTCCTTGAGAAGGTTGACACTAAAAACTGGCTCAGCTGTCCGTTCCCATTTTAAAACGCCTTCGATGCCTTTTGCAGTTCCGCAGATCGCTTGCAGATGCAGTCGAGACAACTCCTTCTCTCTGCCATAAAAGTTGGTTGCGGCGAGAACTGCAAAGTCAATCTGTGACACTTGGTCGAAACTCAGGCGTCCCTTTTTGAGTTCTTCAACTGCTTGGACTAGTGCGGCGATTTGTACTGCGGCACTTGTCGTTCGACTGTCGGCTTTAGCCGACTCATCAGCACGGCCGGCACTGAAACTGGATGTAATTTCGATTGGCGAACACTCAGCCCAGAGAGCCGGTTCGGCCTCTCTGAATGCGACTTTGTCAAAGGTTGGCTTCTCAACGACCTTCACAGCACCAACTGACGACACATCAGTCCCTTCTCTTACGGCGTCCTTCAGCGCGTCATTGAAGAGTGCCCTCGCCTTGTCGGCATCAGTGCTAATCACGTGTGCAACGTGATACTCGTATTGCCAATGTCGAGCTTCATCACTTGAGGCTTGTATCGACTCATCTGATGCAACATCGCTCAATTCGCTCCCCGCTCGCAAGGCACTGATGCGGGAAGCAAAGTCGTCCCTGATTAACTCGGCGTACTTCACTGCCTCTCTGAGTTGTTGGTCGTTGAACTTAAACCATTCGCCACGTACTCCAAAGCTGACGTAGCGCCAGTGAAGATATTTCTCTGCACTACTGACACATTCAGTCGGTACAACGTGAGCGAGTACGAGGTTTCGGGGATTTCCAATTTGATGTTCTCGCTTGCGTTTGGTGCTCTCGCGCTCCAACTTTACGATTCCGATCTTGGTATAAGGGGAGAGTTCTTCGGACAAGACATCAATTTCGCGGAGGAAGTAGAGCTCGCCTGGAGTGATATACGACTCGCTTGACATCGGAACCTCGAATCATCAGTAGCAGTTCAGGACAACCGAACTATAGCCACAAATGCACGCTGGTTAAATTCGACCAAGTGACTCGAAAGTGGTACGCTATGGTCGTTTCAAGAGTCAGGAGAAGCGATGCTTGAAGCCGAAGGTGCCAATGGACGAATCGTGATTGAAGACAACTTTGTCACTATTTCGCGGGAGGGTGTTACCAAACTCCATCGGCTAGCAATGCGCAGTCAGACGGGGTACGGCGGCGAGAAGCGAATCCCGCTCACGTCAATCACATCCGTCCAGTTCAAGACTGTTGGTAGCACTGGAGAAAAGCTTTCCGACATTTGGAGTTCAACTCCCGGTTTAAGACAGATAAACCAAGCCCTTGGAAGTAGCGCCGGAGCCACGGACTACATCCAATTCGGTGTAACTGGTGGCAGCGAGAGGGGTGCGGGCAAGGGTTGGTTCGGGACGCAGGCTGCAATTGCTAACGATGAGAACACCATATTGTTCACGAAAGTTCAGGAACCGGCATTCGCAGCTATCCGTGACCACATCGAACAGTACCTGACAAAGCGAACTGAAGTCGCAGTCTCGTCTGCAACTCCGACGCCGCCCGCAGATTTGGCAAGCCAAATCAAGTCGCTTAAGGAGCTGCATGAAGCCGGTGTACTATCGGACGACGAATTCGCTCAAGCAAAGTCCAAGCTGATTAGTTGATCTGCCCGGTGTCACTGAGGCACCGCACCGATATCGAGAGTGGGTGAGTCATGGGGGTCGTAACTCATGTTGACATGGTGTTCTGTGTCGATGTGTCTGGAAGTATGTCGCCTGTTCTCGAGTCTGTAAAGGAGTGGATAACCACCGGTTACAAGTCTCTGTTGCAGTCTTCAGACTCGACTAGACGGAATATCTCAGTGGTGAGAATCAGAGTTATCGCGTTCCGTGATCTGAACGATGACATTCGGGACTTGATGGCCTCTCGGTTTTTTGTTGTTGAGCCGGATGAAGACTCTCGTCATCTCCGGAGGTTCCTCGATGGACTGATCGCCTCCGGAGGTGGCGATGAGCCTGAGTCTGCACTCGAGGCTCTCGCAGTGGCAATCAACTCTCCGTGGGTTCGACTTGGCAATAGGCAGAGGTCTGTCATTGTTCTGTTGACTGATTCGAGTGCTCACAGACTTGAGTCGCGTATTGGACCAATCCCAGCGGAGTTCAAGGACCAGATACCGGCATCACTTGATGAATTGAGAAGTTGGTGGGATGGGGGTGACTCGGGCTCTCAATCAGGGGCGACGCGAATTCCGCAAGGGACGCAGCGATTGATTCTCGTTGCCCCGAGCACGTACCCATGGAGTGCAATCGCCGACCAGTGGACGAATACGTTCCTGATGCCCACGCTCGACGAAACACACGGTGGCTAAGCCCTTAGTGAGTATTCTGTGTAAGATTCTCAAATGAGTAGTCGCAGTCAGAAGTGTCTCTTTCAAGAGTGTAGGCTTTGACTCAATATCACTTTGACTTCGCGTTCTGTATCGGTATTTCAGCGAGTATGGGGAGACATCTCGACGGAGTAAGGGAAGCAGTTCTGAGACTCCTACGGGAGAATCTGACGAAGATGAGCTCTAAAGATAAGCAGGTTGCCAGACAGCGGGCACGAGTTGTCACGTTTGGCGACCTAAGTGCCAACCCTAAGGCCCTGCAGGTAACGGACTTCGCTGATGTGGGTCCAGATGTATATGAATCAAACTTTGACAAGTACCTCAACGCCGTTGCCGTCGGGGGCAGGTTGAGGGTTCGGCCGCAATCAGCGCTGGAGGCTCTGAGTGTCGCTATTCGGTCTGATTGGACTCACGAAGGTAACAGGCAGCGTCATATCATCGTGATGTTTACAGATTCAGGCGCACACAAGCTCGAGTCGAGGATGGGCGAGATCCCCATCGCTTTTCGAGACCAGGTTCCTGCGTCTCTTGACGAACTCACCGACCGCTGGGATGACGATAAGGCGGGTCGCCTCAAGAAATGGGCGCGACGGCTTGTTGTGTTCGCGCCTGACGCCTACCCCTGGAACGTCATCGGGGACACCTGGGGGATGACCATCTGGCTACCGTCGATGGCTGGCGCGGATCTTGAAGAAGTTGAACTCCAGACCATCCAGGATTGTTGGCTCAACGACCTCTAGCAACCGAAGTATTGATATCGTCTCTGGGTCTGTGCGCGGCATTGGCAGCCGACGGTGTCTACTCCGGATATTCCCAGCCCGCTCCGTCAGTGGTGTTTACCAGGCTGATCGGGCGCTGCATGAAGATGAAAACCGTATGACTCCACACGTTCATCATTCCGCCCTTCGTGGCCTGGGTTGTAGGCGTGGCCGACGAGGTCATCGACTTCAACTCCCAGCCTTTCTTGGACATCTCGCCTGCCCAATTCAACAATTCGTCAACGTTCTCGCCGGACGCGTATCGCCAAGCCCATTGGTAACTAGTAACTACATGCGACATGATTGTTCTCTAACGACGCTCGGCGTATCATCGCTTACGGGGCATGACTGCACATGCGATGAGTGCGAAGATCCCAAAGAGTGCACCGGCGATTGCCCAGCCCACTGGCGATCTCCCTTTCCGGCCCGCGATGTAGAAGCAACCGAACGCGCAGGCTGCCCACAGCAAGAGAAATTCCATGAGATACTCCTTTCAAGAGTCGAACGGAAAACCGCTCAAGCCGACTGTACCTGCTCCGCCCCCAATCGCACAAGCAGTAATCGGGTAGGGCATTGACAGTTCTAGAACCACTTCTTCTTCTTGAAATATGCAAACTGAATCGCGGCAAGTAATCCAAGTACGACCGCTGAGATCTCCCACGACCAGGGGGATTCCGTCCAGGGATTGATGTTGAAGTTCTGACCGAAGAACCCCACGACGAGCGCCGGCAAGAGCAAGATGCTGGCGACCGCGGCAAAGCGCATCTGAGCCGCAGTTTGGCGGCGATTCTCCAGCGACTCGAGGCGCTCGTAAAGAAGTCGAACCTCTTGCTCGAGCCCGTTTCTCTGAGCCTTGAGGCTGCGGGCCTTCATCAGTAGATCGTCAATCCAGATGCGGTGATTTGAAGAAAATGGAGGAGTCTCGGAGTCGCCGACGATGAAAGGTGGTCGAATTGCAACCTTGCCGTCGGAGATTCCCCGAAAGACATTCTGGGTTTCGTTGATGGTTGGACCGATCGAGAGAATCTCGAACTTCAGCCGACGTATGCGCTTATAAGTTTCCGTTGCCTCGTCGGACATTGATTGGTACTTTTCATCGAAGAGGGCACTTTCGATTCGAATCATCTCTTTCTGAACTGCGCGGTGAAGCCCAGACAGCAAGACTTGCAAGTCTTCAACGATTACTCGGGCGATTTGCACGAAAACGTCTGCTGACTCGGGCTCGGAGTCGCGCGTCTGGGGTGATTCATGAGTGAGCGACTCACTAAACCGAGCGAAGAGTAACTTTGACCGACTGCGTGCGAATTCTTCGGGTCCCCACAGAACCACAAGCGACTTTCGTTCATTGATGAGGAACCGAATCGTAAAGAACTCACTACGTCCGTCATCGACGTCCGTCGGGGTAGCAAGCACTCCATAGAGGTATGCGTCGTGAGACTCAATCTTTGGAAAGGGCTCCTGAAAGGCTAAGTCGTCGCCGCTCGTCAGGCCGCGACGTGCTGTGGGGTGAATTGTCTTACCCCGAAGGCCGACCTCAAATCTGTCGATGGCAGAGTTCAGTTCTTTGGCTGTTGGATGATCAAGAAATTCAGACGCAAACGGAATGTCGCTCATCAGTCGTGAAGACTAACCCACCAAATCAGTAGAGATTTTTTGAAGTGACTATCGGCTGAATCGGTTGAACGCCCACACCACGATTGCCCCAACACCCAACAGCACCCCAAACGGGCCAAGAGCTGTGAGAGCGGGTAGACCAAAGATGGCGAGACCGACAATCAGATACCAGCCGCGCCAGTTCACTCCCGTGACCGAGCCTTGTCTGAATGTGCAGAAACTCGACTAGTCACGACGGCGACTCGATGCCCAGCCGAGGGTGGCAAGAATAAAGAGAAGCCACCACTGATCGCTGAATACGAACTCTTGAGCGTCGAACACTAGCAGTGGCACAAACCTGAGAATACACAGAATCTCAGTTCATACAGCACTGGGTTTTGGGGTCTCTTAGTGTCACTATTGTGAGGGGTCCAATCCACGTCGACGTCGTAGTTTGTGTCGACACCTCTTTTGGGATGGATCGAAATCTCGACGTTATTCGGCGGTCTATTCGTCGGCTTCCGCATGAGCTCGTACGGGACTATCAAGCCAAAGATCAGATGGTAGAGCAGATTCGAATTCGTCTGATTTCATTCACCAACACGAGCCTCGCTACGGACGGTGTTCGCACGACATCGTTCTCGGTCATGCACCCAGCCCACGACTTCGGACGATTCGTCCGAGAAGTTGAGTCTCTTCACGTCGCGACAGAAGGCGCTCACGAATCATCGCTCGCGCTGGAGGCGTTGGCGACGGCAATCATGTCACCCTGGATGCCCGGAGCAACCTGCAGACATGTGATTGTGCTTATCACGAATCGTGGAGCTCGGCTATCGGGGAACCATGATCACCTAACTATCGCCACAGTTCCAGCGGAGGCTCGGCAGAGCCTAGATGAGTTGACTGATATGTGGGATTCAAATCAAGACATGACGAGGATGTACAAATCGCTTATTGTGTTTGCGCCTGATGTATTCCCGTGGTCGGTGATTGGGGACGCTTGGGGAAACACAGTTTGGATACCGACTGCCAAAGAATTTCGCGCAGAAGATACGTCAATGCTCTCAGATCTCTCAAAATTGGTAGTGAATGAAATCTGACGTTCACCAGTGCTGTGCGCTAGGGAAGCCAGGCGGTTGTGCCCTTTGAGCTGCGTTTGCGGCTGACAATCTTGGCACCACAGTCGGCTCGTGATCGACCTGAGGCGACACACCACGCAAGAGCACCTTCCTTGTCGTAATAGGCCTCCGGCACGATGTGCACCCACATGTCAGATCGAAAGAAACTGGTGTAGTTGCCCGTCCAAAGCAGCACTGCGCCATACTCATCCCGCAGATACGTATCGAGTTCAAGAATCTCCTCGTCTCCATACACAATGCCTTCGTAGTCGAGCCCGTTCCACTTCTGCGACAACATGGGCACCCAATACTCGGTAATAGTCTCGACAGTCGGGACGTCGTTCATCGCCCTCCGCACTAGTTCTTCGAACGCTGTCGGCGGCAGTGTGGTCGTCGTGGTCGTCGTGGTCGTCGTGGTCGTCGTACTTGTGGTAGTCGTGCTGGTGCTGGTGGTCGTGCTGGTGCTGGTGGTCGTGGTGGTTGCCGGTGGGCGAGAGGTTGTCGTTGTCGATTCGTTGGCCTGTTCCGCCGGTAACTCCTCAGGGGTGGGTGAAGACGAACTCTCGAACCGCTCTGTGAGCGAGGACACAAATGACCGAGCCTCGCCAACCAATTCTGGTCTGACGAGAGCCACTGCCAATGCGACGTTCACCAAGACTGCAAGTGCAATGAGAATCCGAGATGGCTTTGAGTACATTGTGATATCTCATGAAGAAATGTACCTCGCTCGTACCATTGGCGCGACGCGGCACTCTTGCTTTGCTGATTCTTTCAACGCTCTCGAACCCTGGCACCAAAGCCAACTCTGCACCTGACCCTGCCAATCTCAGGTCGCAGGAGTGCATCGCGAAACTGTCGAACTCCTTCAAGGTCGGCCAATTGCTCCTCCCGATCGTGCCCGATCCGAAATTGGCAACGGCCTATGCAGCGCAGGGCCTTGTCACTGGAGTCGTTGCAATTGGGGCAGTCAGCAAGACCCAGGCGGCGGCGTATCAAACGTTGCTCGCACAACCGAGCCCGGTTCCACTGCTTCTTGCCAGCGATGAGGAGGGGGGCACCGTCCAGCGTTACCGGGTGCTGCTTGGGACACTGCCTTCTGCGCGACGGTTTGCCCTTACCCGTACGGTCGACGAAACCAGGGCAGCCTTTGAGGACTACGGTAAGAAACTCAAAAAACTAGGTGTCAGCGTGGCACTAGCGCCGGTCGCAGATGTTGGCGGAGGTCCCGGTATCGGGTCGCGATCCTTCTCTGGCGATGCAGACGTCGCTGGCGCTTACGCACAAGCAGTCGCGAAAGGGTATCTCGCCGCGGGTGTCACACCGGTGTACAAACACTTTCCGGGGCATGGTCGCGCCTCTGCGGACACGCACAAGTCACTCGCACTAACACCACCGCTTAGAGACCTCCGCAAGAGCGACCTCAAGCCGTTCTCAACACTGCGCGACTCGAAGGGGGTTGCAGTGATGGTCGGTCACCTCTCTGTGCCTGGTCTCACGAAGGGCGCTCCCGCCACCGTGAGTCGTGAGGCGATTGACGGGTTACTCCGCAACGAGATTGGTTTTGATGGTGTGGTGTTTAGTGACGCATTCGGCATGGGTGCCATCGCGAACTACCTACCAATGGAAGCCGCGACTGTGCGGTTCATTCAGGCTGGGGGTAACGTCATCATCCTTCCAACTCTCGGTGGTGTGGCTGGCGTGCACTCAAATCTGGTTCTCGCGGTAAAGAAGAAAGAGATTTCTGCCGCGCGACTCAATGATTCAGTAAGGAGAGTTCTCGCGATGAAAGGTGTCGAACCCTGCAGCATCGCGCAGCCGCGATTACGAGGTTGAAAGTCAATCGATGTGGTGAAGTACGTTTCGCAGACGTTCGCCTTGCAGTGACCCGAGGATTGTCGTTGCTTTCAGGCTGGGTTGGCCACCGTCAAAAAAAGCCGAACTATGACGTTGGAAGTTCGAGCCAGCGTTAGTAAGTGCCTGTTTGGCACGGTCGGCGGCACCCGCCGATTGAAACAGTTCGACTGCGCCATTGAATCCTTCCGTGACGAAGTCGGTGCGGCCAAGTAGTCGGCCGTACTGTCCGAGTTCCTCCATGCAACGCCCGGCCATTTTCTTGTCGGAATTTGATTCAAAGATTCGCCGGGCATCCCGAAAGGCCTCACTGCTACTCATTCGGGCATGAGCGCCGAGCGTGGTTGGCGAACGATCATCGGTTGACACCATCGCAAGCAGAATTCCATACCACATGTAGGCCTTGGCTTGCTCTGCGGAATCTGACGTCGCGAGCGAGTGTCGTCCCTTTGCATAGTCAGCAAGAGCACGCAATGCGAGCCTGACGTGCTCGGTGTGAACAGGGTCGATTTCTCGCTGGGTGCGAACTTGCGTCCAGATTCGACGAATCAACGACTGCACGATAGCGACCATCGACTCCTCGCTCGTAGCGACAATTCCCAAACTTGCTGCTATCTTCGAGAACACTTCGACATCAGTCGGCCCGGTTGGCTTTTCGACACGTGGCCGCTCAGCAGACTTGACAGGCCCGGGTGCCTCGCTGGAAACAGGACGAGGTGCTGCGCCACTAGACGACGAGGAAGTAGACGCCGCGCTCGGGCCTGACACGGTAGGTGTCGCAGAACTCGACGACGAGCCGGTAAGCACACTGCGAATCGCTTCGAATTTAGACACCACGGTCTTGGCGAGCGACTGTGCATCTGTCATGCGTGCCGAAATCCAGTCACCTCCCGCGGTCGAAGGTGGAGACGAGACAAGCCCGGTGATTGATGGCTTCAACGAAAAAATGAGAGCGACTGGCCAGACGAGCAACCACCATGCACTCTTGCCCACGTCGTGCATGCGTCGGGCACTATACGCGATCGTCGGCACAACAAGCAGCCAATACAGTGCTTCGGCGATGTTGTTCACCACGATGATGAACCCGAGCCAGATCCAGAAGTCTCGACGGCTAGCCTTACCTTTGAAGTCGAAGTAACCCGTAAGCCCGCGAGTAATTGCTCCGCTGACGTCCTTAGTGATACTCACGGTCAACTTCCCCCGGCTCGTAGAATCAGGTCCTTCGCTGCACCAATGGTACGAACCAGGGCTAAGTTGGCACCAATTGATTCGCATTGCCCCGCATTGCAATCCACAGGGTTCCCCGAAGCGAATGTGGCGATTCCGACGAGGTTTCCAGACTCATCTACAAGTGGCCCCCCCGAGTTTCCGCGATTCCCGACGATGTCAACCTTGTACAACTGTCCGCCGCGGTGATCGAGATAGCCAGCAACCTGCCCGCGTGTCTGCGTCACCGTTTCGCCACCGACTCCCGGGTATCCGATGAGTCGCACCGCTGTATCAATTGGTAGTAAGTCGTACCGCGGAGCCAGCGTGGGGAGCGAGCCGGACGTGACCCCGAGAATCCGTAGGAGTGCTAAGTCGCGGATGGGGTCGGCAATCAGAACCTCCGCCTCGAAGATCTGAGTCGGAGGTTCGGTAGGCGTTGTCGTAATGCCGACGTATGGCACATCGCAGTAGACGGGGTCGCCAGACTCGGAACTCACGACATGTTCGTTTGTCAGCACGTAGGTGCCGTCGCCGACTACGACACCGCTGCCACCCGAACACTCAGATCCTGGTCGGCCAAGGGTGATGTTGACGACGGCACCGAGCAGATCATCGTCGGGCGTGGTTACGGGAGCGATGGTGGTGACAGGCGCACTAGGTGAGATGGTGGTCGGTGGGGTAGCAATAGCGAGTGTTGTATCCGTCGCTGGTTGAGTATCAACTGACGAGACTTGAACTGCGGCGTTTGCATTGAACAGTCCCCACAGAACGAGAGCAACTACCGATAGCGCATGTGCTGAGGCAAGGCCGGGCAGTAGATGTTGAACACTTAGGCGGCCGATGGGCTTGTCACCTACGACAATCACGAGAATCGACAGCACGATGCTCGCGAGAGCAAGGAATGCTGAAGCGTAAACAGTCCAGCGAATGTCAACGTTGACTGCGGACTCCACCCTGCTGGGCAGCAGAAGCTGAAGCAAGCCACGACCACTCCAGATAACAATTGTCTGCAGTAGTTTCGCGAGCGACGCGACAAGGAGAGCAATTGCCGCCAAGCGGACAAAGGCGTGATGATTACGAATGAACCCCAGCGAGGCAAGCACGACTGCCGCCCAAATGGCGAGAGTTACCAGTAGCGCACCAAAGAGCGAGTCGCCGGTCACCACAATCCGACCAGTGACATCACCAAGATCCGCAACAGCCCACACTGACTGATGCAGCACGAAGACGAGCAGAGACAAGATGAGCAACACCACTGACAGTCGGCTCTCGACACGCTTGCTGACCACAATTCGTGAGACAAGACGGATTCCCGCAAGATTGACGCCGGCAAAGGCGAGCAGAACGCCGTATGACGGTCCGAGCAGGCTTCGAGACAAGTCAATTCCCAGCACGGTCAATGAAGGCAGCAGTCCACGCAAGAGTCCAAGCGCGAGCAACCCAATACCAGCCAGCCAGCCAACGAGAGATGCGCCAGTCATCATCAGGGTCTTACCCAACGACGGAAGGCGCCACTGAAGCACAAACCCAATAACACACAAACTCGCTGCGAGACCGGTGAAGAAGCGCCCACCGGTCATCTCCACAAGCGAAAATGTCTCAGAGTCGCGGTTGGGCAACCGAATGACGAGCCATGGCGAAAATGCCGACCCAATCACTGCGAATGTGGAGGCCGCCCACAGCAGGTCTGGGCCTGACCGCGAAGGCCTGGGCGGTGCAGCCGATTTGGGTGGCTCTGGCGGATGCGCAACTGTCGCGATGTCAAATTCGCTCATGCGAATGGATCCACATCGTCCGGCCTGCTGGGGGTGGTCGTGTCCATCGTTGAATCCGCGGCATGCCGCTTGGTTGGTGCGGGCACTCGCGCGTCCGCCGAGTCACCATCTCGGTCAAGGGCAAACACCGCCATGATGCCGAGTGGTCCGAGAGCGATACCGAGCAACGTGCCCGTCGCGGTCGACACTCGTCTCACTCCGGCGACGATGGCCGCGAGTATTGCCCATGAAGAAATCCAGAGCGCGACGAGCAAGAGAATAACGGCAAAGCCGAGATCCTCCATCGTTAGCTGCGAACTCGTCGTGGTGCCGGGGGTTCATCCGGCGGTGGAGGCGAAGTATTGCCACCGACGAGGTTGCCATATGGGTGAAGGTGGCCAAGGTCAAGTGCCCAGGTCACAAAGTGAAGGGGCTTGTCGGGTGTGACGCGGTACGACCCGAGGCTCGCATCGCCTCTCCATCGGAATTGTGACTCGACATTGTTGACACGCTCATCAACGTCAGGAGTAAAGGAGTTCGGATCAAAGTCGACACTACGTCGAGCGCTAACCAGATTGAGGAGAAAGTCCTCAGGTGAGAACTTGTCGAATGCGTGGTGAGCAGTATCGACATGGTCGAGTGAGGAAAAGAGATCGCCAATGTGGTGATTCGAAAACCACCGCGCGATAGCTGCCAGTTCACTCTCAGTTGCGGATGCGCGCAAGTCATAGCGGAGGAGTGACTCCGCAAGATCGCTCCGTGGATTCATGATGTGGCCCGAGGGACGGCGCGCAGCCGGACCGATGACTCGCGACGGCCCGGTGTCTGACTCCGGCTCAAGACCGCCTGGGGCGTACATGTTGTACTCGTCTTCCCACTTGGCTCGTAGTGCTCGGAAGATATCCGACAGGTAGCCAATTCTGAGAATCCTTACCCAGACTTCACGGTCAATTGCACTGATTTGGTCGGGACGTGAGTGAAACTGCGATACTGCGAACTGTGGTGGTCGGGGAACCGTTGGCAGGCGGTCTGTGGCATCATCAACATCAGTAAGCCTGCCGAATGGTGCATGAGCGATTTCACGGGTTGCCCGGCTCCAATCTGTGAGTTGTCGTTCAATGAACAGAAGACGACCGTATTGGCGTACCGCATCGAGTGTGAGGCGAATGAGTCTGTTGAGTTCAGTGTCGGACTTCTTGCAAGCAAGGTCGAACTTTCGAAGTTCAATGGCATGTCGAATAATCGACTTGCCGAGCGTCAGGCTGACGCCAAAGAGCCAAACGACAAAGAAGAGAAGGGCAATCGGCAGCCCTATGAGTGAAGTCACGCCGAGTCGGGAGAGCAGAAAACCGAATGCAAAGAGCACGATTGTCGAAATACCGACAATAGAGAGCATCTTCCGGACGCTCTTGCGCGCCGGTGGTAGGAGTGCGGCAGACTCTTCATACAGTTTCTTGATTTCATCAAACTTGCAGTCGTCCTTCGCGGCCCGCATTCCGTCGTGCACGGATTCGGATATCTGCCACAGCAAAGTGCCTGAGTATTCTGCTTTGCATCGGCCGCGCCATGTTTCAAATCTGCGCCGAAGTTCGGTGACGGTCTCAGTTGGTGCTACTGGGGTGGCAGTCGTGGAGGCCTCCTTACGATCTGCGATTCGCTCTTCTCGTGACATCGAGATTCGCACTCGACTCCTTGGTGTCTCGGTTGTCGTCGATACTCCTGCTGTTCCTCCGCCGAATACGGAGTCGAGTCTGGCCTCACGCAGTGCCGTTTCTAGGGCCGCGTGAGCCCCGAAGTCCAGTGCATCTACCAATGCAAACCGCGAGTCGAGCCCTGTTCGTGTCAGTGTCTCTTCGGCAATCGGAAAGTCGGAAGCCAAGGGGGCGGGTCCGAGCACGCTCGGACGTCGAAAGACCGTGCGCACCCCACCCTTTTGTAAGCACTTCGTGCCTTCCGCTGAACTGCTGCCGTCAAGCGCGGCAAGTGCGGCGCTAGTGAGCAGTCGCCACGTAGTAGGTGTTGGGGTCGGGCGGCTCTCGAGGCGGCCGAACTTTTCAATGTCTTTGAACTCGGTGGACCGGCGAGCGAGTTCTTCGAGTGCGTGTTCCGGCGACAACGTCGTGGTCGTGCCCTTGATGCGGATGGTGGAGTCGTCACCGAAGAGCAGTTCCTGAAATGCGTCGAGAAATGTTCTGGCACGATCCTCGATACGGGACTTGATTGTCGTTTCAACTGCTCTGCCGAGGTAATGACCAAATCCCGTAAAGAATCTGCTGATGGCTTTGAAGAAACCGGTCTCTTCAACTGGTGCATCGGCGGGTTTCACGTCATGTCGTTGATAGTGAAGATGCGCTGCATTGGCGACCTCTGCACTGAGTTCGGCAAGAAGCTTCGGGTCGTCGTCAATCACTGAGATGCCCACTGTCTCAACGAGTGATGTCGCAGAGCCGGGCCCGATGATTCGTCGAATGCTCTTATCGAGAAGAAAGCCGGCTGTCGCGGCACGACCCATTGCGCGAACAAATCTCAAGCGTGGGATGTTGTCCAATGAGTGGTCGTTGAGCGATGAGAGTGGAGTCTCTCGTTGTGCATTTAAACCGCCGCCGGCAACCACCGCTGTGAACGCCAAAGTGCTCGCGATATCGCGCCCCAGGGGCTGCCTGGGAAGTCGCTCGTCAACGAAATTCGTTGACTCATGGATTAGGTGAACCGGATATCGGCGCGGCAGATGTGCAGAACGAAACTCCACAGTGGGCACGAAAAGTGAGAGCGTGAATAGCCTCGGTTGTACTTCACTGGTCGGCGGGTAAGCCTTGCGGAGCCGCTCCACGAGCGCTTCTTCCTTGCCGACTCGCTCTTGAGTAGTGGTACCAATTGCCCAGGTACGAATTGAAATGACTGTGATTTCGTACCACGGTAGATGATTGAGAATTGCGTCGAGTGGTCGCCAAGTTGGGTCACCCGCGAATGCCGCAGCGAACTCCTCGCCAGAATTACCCACGTTGAGGAGAAACGTGTTCGAGATGAGCCCAGCAGCATCCCACTCATCGATGCACTCGGCTACTTCATCTTGTGTATCTGAGTCAATCGCGAGAAGAAGTAGCCGGGCGCGAGGTGTGCCAGATTCTGGCATGGCCTAAGCTCGCGGGCGCGATGAGGTGCCCTCGGCCCTCTTGCCATACTCCGTGACTTTCTTTTGCACGATCTCGAACTCCTCAAAGAGGTGTCGTGCGAGTTCCTTGGTCACGCTGTCTTCTCGAGTTACGACACCCTGAGCATTCACCACCTCGTCGCCTCTGTACGGGGTAGCCATGAGCCCGGCAAAGTGGTCGATGTTTGATTTGAGAATCTCATCACACACTGTGAGGCGGCCTTCGCGGGTGCCAGGTGCGAGTATTTCGCTTTGACGAGGCTCGTCGAGTGGGGCAAGGGTCGTGCGGCCCTCATCGATCAGCAGTCTTAGATCGCCAACCACGTCGAATTGTTCGGGCTGCACGAGGTCGTCACGGGTGACCCCAAGATCGAACAATGCGCCATACGCCTCGAACGAGGCTTGTCGCCGCGTGGGTACCTCAGTAAAGACAAGCGGCAGCGAGGCCAAGACATTGGTGATCGTGTTGTCAGGTGAGAGAGGCAGCATCCCAGGTGAAGGGAACGCAAGTCGGCCCTTCGGTGAGATGATGGCACTGCCAGCGCCTTCGTCGAGGTTGACATAGCCAAGCAGACGGCCGACTGCGAATCCGCGTATCAGTGCTCGTAGCACGACATCGGGCACCGGAACAAACTCGTCCAGAGTTCGAGCTCGTTTGAATGACAGCCAAGCGCGCAATAGCTCCGCGTTTGCCCTAAAAGGAGACCCAAATCTTGCAATTGGTGATGAGAACGATGACACCATCGCCGGGAATACCGCTGCACCCAGAAAGTTCGTTACTACTACGCCCTCGACATCACGGTCGCCGAAGTATGCCGTAACTGGCTGATCCGGCGGAATTGAGAGTCGCGCCCGAATGAGTTGCTCGGCCGCTTCGCGCGCCGCATGTCCGGGCGGAAACGGTAGTGGTTCGATAACGGGCCGCAGACGTAGCCCCGACTCTGCCCGCTCGGGGTACTCAATGTTGAAGTAGGTCTCGTCGATCTCGCACAGCGGCTTGGCCTGTTCAAGCGCCAACTCAAAACGCTGTTTGAACTTACGAAGTCGATCAGAAGATGCAGGGTCGCTGAGGTAAGCGCTCAGACCTGTTGAGAGGTGACGCGACATCGCACGACCTTCGCGCGACAGCCAATGGTCAACTCGAGCTTCGAGCGACTCGAGGTCAAGCCCCAATTGCAGCGACATCGGTGACGTAGCTGAGAACTCGATCTTTATGCCTTCTGATAGCCAGAGCAAGGGGGCAGTACCCGCTTCGCCTAGTGCTCCACCGAGCAACTCACTTCCAGCGCACAGTCCACGACGCACCGACTCGATAGCCGACTCCCCGGCGACCCTTGGTTCGGCGGAGTCAAGCAGATTTCGGAGAATTGTTGGCCACTCCGAGTGATCTTCGAGGAGATACTCGATGTCTGACGGGGTGAAGGCTTTTGGTACAACGTCGCCAGTAGGCCAACGAGTGATCTCAGCCGCCTCGCTGCCGTACATCGGCTGAGTCATCTTTTGCACCTCAGCCTCGGCGCCACTCAGGGCATTGCGGAGCGGATTCAAAACATTGAGGGCAATCTGGTCGAGTGTTTGGGCAATCTTTATGGCACAGTCACGCTTGTACTCCTGAGCCCGGATGTAGCCAGCATTCGTGATTGCATCGCGAATCGCTGCTGACTCCTTTGAAACATTGCCATCCCGAATCGAGTCGAGCGCTGCCCGACGGCGCTCCTTGAATTCGAGTACTTTCGCCTCAGCACTCGTGGCAGCGCTGCGGAAGTCGGCGGCACTGGACTGCACGGCTTGGGCGACTGCCGGGATGAGATCGCTCATTACGGGCAGACTCAAGCGAGTGAGATAACGATTCGACTCGACGATAATTGTCTCGGTGGTCCGCTGCGCCCAGTCAGCCTGGCGCTTGGCAAACTCTCGGTGAGAAGAGGTGAGAGTGGCTTCTGATGCTCTGCGATCCTCACCGTCCACCAAGCGAATCCAATCCGCCTTCGAATGATTACCTGCTGGCAACGCTCTTGTCATGGCTGCACTGATGTCGCCTGCAACGCGTTGAATCTCGGTACGGCTGCACAGCGCATCGGTGACCTGCCCGTCGGCGCCCGAGACGAAGCCGTAGTCCTTGTCAAACTTCTGGACCAAGCCAAGCGCGCTCATGAAGCCTTTTCGCTCATGTTCAGCAAGATTCAGGCGGATAACTTCGTCAGCCCCCCTCGCGCCCGATGGCCCGAGAATCGAGCCGGCCACACGAAGGAAACCGGTTGAGTGATGTTCGTAGAGGTCGCGCATCAGAAACGCGCGCGCATACGCCTTGAAGCGAGCGCGCCCAACCGCGAGTCCGGCGGAGCCGAAGGAAACTGCGACTCCGTTGAGCAGGCTCTTGGCAAACCCCATTCCGCCCATTGAGCCGATTCGCATCGCATTCCAGTTTCCGATGACGTGATCCTGAACTTCTTGACGAACCTTTGGGGTGGTGATCCACCCAGCAATGGAGAGTGCCGTCGCGCGATAGACGGTTTGGGAGTCGACAAGGTCCATACCACCCAAGTTTTTGCGCCCAATCATCATCACGATGTGTGGGCCACGACGAAGTAGCGGGTTCAGCGGTGCTGGAAAAAGCCCCGTTGCGCCAGCCCCGGTTGAGTAATAGGCATTCATCATCTCCGAAGTGAACATCAGGCTGTTGGCTGCCATTGGTGCATCTGATCTGGCGCCAAAGATGTCCGATGAGTACACCAGCAGAATTGGTTCGACCGTTTCGGTGCCGAGGCGGCGGAGAACATCGACTACGTCGAGCATGATTCCGGCACCAGTACCCCCTGCAGACGAGCCCATCACGACAATGATTGGTGCCTGCACCGCAGCCGCATCTGGCGTTGGATGACCGAGGCGAGTGGCCACTGAATTGAGTTCGGCACCGCCTGATGCGCACGAGGTGAGTGCTTGGGTGAGGCGATCCTTCACCGAAGAAGCGTTGAGCGTAAAAGTGCCGAGAACGCGGCCAACGGCCCGGTGTTTTCCAGCCCCTTGCGTGAGGTCTCCCGGAAGTTCGCTCGGTGCAGGTCGCCAGCCAGAAAGTTCCTTATACCCACCGTTTGCATTTTCTGGCCGATGTCTCGCGCGAAGCGACAATTCCAATTGGTCGAGATTTGAAAATCCGCCAGTCAACGACAGGAAGTCTGAGGAGGGAAGTGGTGATGCATCCGCCAGGTCAGTTTGAATGCGAACGGTGTCGAGCCCAATGAATTGCCACGCTGCTGGCACCGTCTCGATGTTTCTTGCCCGCAAGCGCGCACGCACTTCGTCGCGCACGTAGCGCACCGAAAGTACGCCGGAGCCACCACAACCGATCAGAATGATTGGCGACAACACGTGATTCCCCTCTCGGCAGTTTGTCTTTTGAAGATCGTCATGAACGGTACTAGCACGGAGTGCGCCTAGCTAAATGGGTCGATGTCACGAGGTTCGGGTCCCGTCGATGGCGGCTTCGGAGCATCAACATCACCACCCTTACGGCTACCCCTTCGGGTGGTTTCAATACTCGATGTCTCCCCACTACCGTCTGGTGCGGCCACCGGCTCGGTATCGACTGAAGCGACGATTAGCCCTGAGCCGCGCAGTGCGCCCTCCAGATCAAATGCAAACACTGCAGGATCGTCGAGGTCGCGGGGGAGAATCACCGTGAGGTGCCCATCGACGGCGCCTTCACGGTGCTCCAAGGCTTGGAACACCCATGATCCAAAGAGTTCGGATCGCACTACGGCTTTTGACGTACCGTCGCGTTCCACTCTCCCCGAGTCGCCGAAGAGCCCACCACGGGTACTGCCGATGAGTTCGGCAGTCACCTTCACGGGCTGAGGAGACACGAGGCTGCCGATCGCCGCACCCCGAGAGACCGAGTATCGCAAGCCCTCAATGTGATGTGCCTGAGCCGACGAGAGTGCCTCTGGCAGCGTTCGATAGTCGCGCAAGCGATCTGCAATCGCCACGCCTCCGGACGTAATGCCTCCGTCCGAAAACACGGTGACGGGGAACGAGGCTGTTCGTGTCCAGATCGGCAATGACCGCACGCGAGCGAGTACCGTCGCCGCAATCGCCACCGCCGCGGCTTGGGTAAGCAGGGAGACGACAATCATGCCAACGAGCCACCCGATCGCGCGTCCAGTGTTAAATGGGCGCGTCATCTTGATTTCGAAGTCGAGCGGTATCGACACCTGTTTCTGTGAACGCCCTTCGAGACTGATATTGAGTCGGAAATTCAGGTTTCCATTGGCCGTGAAATTTGGGTCAAACTCTGCGGTGATTTCCGCTGTTTGGCCCGCACGAACTTCGACAATTCCGTTCTTCAGTGTGAGGACAAAGTCAGTCGTAGAACTTGGTTGAGGGGAGTCGAGAATTTCGAACGCACTACTGAGTTCTGCGCGCCCAGCACCCTCTTCGGGGCCGGTGAGTTCTATCGAGATCTTGCTTACCCCGTCATCATCGATGTTTGAGGCCGAAATTTTTCCGATGGTCGGCATACCGTCGCCGAGAAGCACTTTGACATCTCGATAGGTGTCACCGAAGGCGATATCGACACCATTGAGTCGAGCGACGGGGCGAACTTGCAATATCCCTAGTGGCCCCACATTCG
>Ga0194132_10005625_pt1 | contig 20109 bp, 19 predicted proteins | sample TA2KigOf80mmetaG_FD_148612 | JGI IMG/M metagenome (GOLD analysis project Ga0194132, IMG submission 148612) | Freshwater microbial communities from Lake Tanganyika, Tanzania - TA2015054 Kigoma Offshore 80m | ecosystem: Environmental > Aquatic > Freshwater > Lake | place: Tanzania: Lake... | reverse complement strand
CCATGCCAAGGTGGACATTGCGGAGAGGGTTCATCCGAAATCATTATGCGGCAGCGTCGGAACCGTTGGCACGATGAAGCCGCCACCGCCATCCGTTCTCTCAAGGAGAAGGGGAAATGAGTAAGTGAAATGGAACCTCTAAACCATCCCCTATGGTACGGGACCTCCGGCCCCATCGACGCCCCCGTCGTTCTAGTGGGGGAATCTTGGGGAGCGGAGGAGGCCATAGCCCAGGTCCCCTTCGTAGGCCGCGCGGGCTCAGTTCTCTTCTCCATCCTTGCGGAGGCCCTTCCCCACATCGACCTCCCTAGACGGGACAATGAAAACTTCCTCGACTACCGCAACCGATTCCTCCACCAAGCCGGAATCCTTCTAACTAACGTCGTAAGCCATCGTCCAATGAACAACGAAATGTGGAGGCTATTTCATGGAAAGGATGAAAACTCAGAACGCGTCGGCGGGTTACAGCCTTCGGGGCTTGTGGTGTCCGAGGTGCGGCGGCTTTATTCCCAAATTAACTACCGACCCCGAAAGCTCGTTGTTGTCGCTGGAAATTACGCTCTCTGGGCTACCTCTAACTGCACGGGCGTCGACTATAAACAGGATGCTGGAGGACGTAGGACGCCGACTGGTATCCAGTCTTGGCGAGGGTCAATGTACTACATGCTCCACTCCCGGTTTGACAATCGAGGAGTGGCTCCAACTAAACTACTCCCCATCGTCCATCCAGCGGCGATAGACAGAGTATGGAGCCTACGGGCCGTTACCGTTCATGACCTCAAGACAAGAGTCCCACAGGCTCTAAATGACGACTGGCGCCCCGATCCTGCGCCGACCCTCTTGGCCCCACCCACCTTCGAACAGGCTCTATACCGCCTGAAGTGCTGGAACACCGCCGCCGATAAGGAGGGACTTGCGCTGGTAGGTGACCTCGAGACCATACCCCGAAGGAAGCTGGTGGCCTGTATAGGTCTGGCAGACTCCAAGTCCTTTGCCATGAGCGTCCCGTTTATACGTCCAATCAATAGAGCAGCCTTCGAGCCCTATTGGGAACCCAAGGAGGAGGTAGCCCTTCTAAAAGAAACCTCCAAGTTAATACGAAACCCCAAGGTCCTGTGGGTAGGGCAGAACTTCAACTACGACTGCCACTACATTAGGGACTTCCTAGGAGCCGACCCCTCAAGTTACGAAGATACAATGCTAATGCACCACCTCCTGTTTCCCGGTACTCAGAAGGACCTCGGCTACCTAGCCAGCCTCTACTGCCGGCACTATTGGCATTGGAAGGAGGACTCAAAAGATTGGGACTTGAAGATGGACCTCCCCCAACTTCTCCAATACAACGCAACGGACTGCATTCGGACCTTCGAAGTGTGGGAGGAACTCCATAAGCTCCACAAACAACTAGACCTTCATCCCTTATGGGAACGTAGGAGGCAGCACCTAGCCCTAGCTCGCGACATGATGCGCCGCGGAGTTCGCATTGACCTCGCGGTAAGGAGCCAATTTAGCATTGAGCTTCTAGCCAAACGGGACGAGCTTCATGGGTGGTTTGAGAAGATCATTCCCCAATCGTGGGTAGCCGAAGCCTGGGAGCGGGTCAAGGAGCGTCCCTTCAAATCCAAGACCCCTTGGTACGCCTCCGGTGCTAGTGAGCAGCAAAAGATACTCTTCCGCGACGTACTTGGCTGTAGGCTTCCCAATGCGAGGAAGACGGGACGCCCGACTCTTGGCAAGGAGGCGCTTCCCCTACTCAAGGAGAAGAACCCTATGTTGACGCGCCTGTTCGACGCCCTACAGGCCCTCCGTTCTTTGGACGTGTACCATAGTCACTTCATTCGAGTACCCCTTGACCCTGATGGAAGGATGCGCTGCGACTTCAATCCAGGAGGAACCGAGTCCTTCCGCTGGAACTCATCGCAAAACCCCTTCGGTCGAGGAACTAATTTACAAAACATCCCAGAAGGAACAAAGGAATGAACCAGCGAGAAGCTATGCGAGAGACCCTTGCCCTTGTAAAGTCCCGGGTTCAATTGTGGCACGACTCTATACCTCCTGCCACCTGTGAGGAAGTCGGCCTATACCACTTTGAGGACATGCTGACTAAGGTGGACGACACCAAGAACTTCTTCAGCGAAGCAAAACTTGGAAGGTGGCTAGGCTGGATTCAAGGCGCCGCTGCGGCCCGAGGCCTCCTAACTCTAGAAGAAGCCAAGAAGATTAACTTCAAATGGAAGGGGTGACATGCAACTATTACTCAAGAAGATACACCCGGAGGTTAAACTTCCGGAGCGGGCTTACTCTAACAGCGTCGGGCTGGACCTCTCGGCTTTTCTTTTGACAGAAGCTGGGGGTAGCAACTCCGTACTAATTCCTCCGGGGGTAGTGAAGTCTATTCCAACGGGGCTGTTCTTCGGGGGCATTCTCGACCTGGGGTCGGTTACTCCCCACCGCCCCTTTCTAGCTGTCTGCTCCCGCTCCGGGTTGGCTGAACGGGGCCTCTTTGTGGCCAACGCGCCGGGTATCGTCGACCCCGACTACAGAGGAGAAATCAAGGTCCTGTTGGCGAACGTAAGTTACACCTCCCACTATATTCGCCACGGAGATCGTATCGCCCAAGCTGTCGTGACTGCCTACGGGACTCCCGACATAGTAGAGGTAGAAGCCCTCGAACCCACCGAGCGCGGCGAGAAGGGCTTTGGGAGTTCTGGCCGATGAGGTGCCCCATATGTCGAAGCCGAGTAGACTACCCCATTCTGATAGTCGACAAGAGAGGGGTCCAGCTTGAGGACAGGTTTATTCCAATGTCCCCCCAGGAGCTTCAACTCATGCGGGGCCTCTACAGCTGCTACCCCGGTATCCTTCCCTCCTCGCGAGCGCACCAAATCTGCGGCGGAGGTGAGTACGCAAACGGCACCCGTAACGTGCATTGGATAGTGGGCACCTTGAGAAAGACACTTCGGGCCGCACAGGCTTCCTGGTGGGTTCAGACCGTATGGAAGGAAGGCTACCGCCTACGTCGGGAGGGAGAATGTCTCTAGTAGTCCTGCCCAACGTCCGGAGGCTGTTTATCCCCGACCCTGGATTTACCATTATGGAGGGCGACCTCTCCGGGGCCGACGCCCAGGTCGTCGCGTGGGAGGCAGAGGATGAGGACCTCAAGGCCGCCTTCTGCGCCAGGCTCGATATCCATGACAAGAACGCAGAAGATATGTGGGGCGCTGCCTATACTAAGCTCCCTGGAACAAAGAAGGAAGGACCTAGAAGTGTCAAACGACAGGAAACCAAGAAGGCTGTCCACGCCACCAACTACGGAGCCGCTGCACGAACCGTCGCAATCGCCCTCGGATGGACCGTCCACGACGCAGAGCAGTTTCAAAAACGCTGGTTCGGGCTTCACCCCGGAGTTCGAGACAACTTCCACAGAAAAGTCGAGGAGAGTCTCGGTACTAATCGGACTATTCGTAATCGCTTTGGTTATCATAGAATCTTTTTTGACCGAATCGAGTCCTCCTTCGCAGAAGCCCTAGCCTGGATTCCTCAATCCACCGTTGCCATCACCACCCTCGAGGGAGCCCTCCAACTCCAGAATAAATTCGAATGGGTTCAGTTTCTCCTCCAGGTCCACGACTCTCTGGTCTTCCAAATCCCAACGCCCCAGGTCCAGAAGGCAAAAGAAATCAAAGAAGCCCTTGAAGTCACAATCCCCTATGACGACCCGCTGATTATTCCTTGGTCACTTACGGCTTCCGAGAAGTCGTGGGGAGAGGCCAAGGAGTTGAAGTTCGTTTGAAACCGGGCGCTTTCACTAGGTAGCACCGCCCGGAGTTTGAGGGAGGCCCGTCCTGCCGCGTCACTTTGACAACTGGTTAGCGGCCTATATGGAGTTTACACGGGACTCCGAGGCGCCCGATGATCTACACTTCTGGACCGGAGTGTCGACCGTCGCCGGCGCCCTTCGTCGTAAGGTCTGGATAGAGATGAGGAAGTTTCAATGGAGTCCAAACTTCTACGTAGTCTTCGTAGGCCCTCCTGGCGTCGTTACGAAATCAACCACTATAAACGCCGGGTTCGAACTCCTCGAGAAGGTCGAAGGAGTCCACTTCGGGCCGGAGTCGATTACCTGGCAAGCTCTGGGAATGGACTTCGAAAAGGCCATCGAACATGTTGACTACACGGATGAAAGCGGAGCTGAGGTCTCCCTTCCCATGTCCTGCCTGACCTGTTCCATTAGCGAACTTGGAACCTTTCTCAATATGGAAGACTCCAAGATGGTATCCTTCCTAATCGAGATGTGGGACTCCAAGAAGCGCCCTTTTTCCCACAGAACCGTCGCCTCTTCCCAACTGGAGGTACGAAATCCCTGGCTCAATATCATCGCCTGTACCACCCCCTCTTGGTTGAAGAACAACTTCCCCGAGGGAGCCATACATGGGGGTCTGACTTCCCGCATGATCTTCGTCTACGCCGACAAGAAGCGCCACCTAGTTCCGTACCCCGATGAAGTCATACCCGCCCGCGAATACTATGACCTCTTTAATAAGCTCGTGGAGGACCTCCAGGACATAGGCCGAATGCAAGGACGTTACCACCTGACGGATAAAGCCAGGAAGTGGGGCCACGACTGGTATCAGAAACACTGGTTCGGGGACCGCCCTATATCTATGGCCTCCGACCGCTACGAAGGCTATCTTGCTCGGAAGCAGACCCACATCCACAAACTCGCTATCATCATGGCCGCCGCCCGCTCCTCGAAGCTTCTTCTAGAACCAGAACACCTTCAAGAAGCCGACGACATTCTGACCGTCACCGAGCCAAAGATGATACACGCCTTCGAATCTATCGGCCTAGTAGACGAGGCCCGAAAGACCCAAGAGATCGTAGCCTTCGTAAAGGCCCACGGCTCTCTGACCAGCCAAGAGCTGTGGCGAATGTGTCAGAATACAATGGAGCTAAAGGACTTCCAATCGGCAGTAGTATCCGCTGTCCAGTCCGGGATGCTTGTAAAGATTCCGGGGGACCCCCCAAGAATGTGCATCCCCGCCAAGCCTATCGAACCGGCCTGACGCTGATCGTCCCCGCTCCCCCGGCCTCCGGGTAAAGCTCCTTAACCGTAGGGCTAACCTCCACCCCGAGTTCCCGTTTCTTCCTCTGGAGCGCCCGTTGCTTCATGGAGGTAGTCAACGTGTCCCGACTTATGCGAAGCTTGGGAAGGTCCTTGGGTAGGTCCGTATTGAACTTCTTAATGGCCCCAATAATCCTATCCTTCTCCTCTTTATCCCCGCTTCTGAAGCTCTTATCGGCCTGTCGAAGGAGCATCGTTCTCCTGATCTCCCAGAAGCCCTTAGCCTCCCTGTCCGCCCGCGTCCTGTCCCATTCCCGCGTTAGACGCTGTGGCTGGAAGCCCATAGCTACTCCTATGATCTCCGCCATATGAATGGGGTCTTGCACGTCGAACCGAACCACGGCAGCGCCCGACTTGTCCCGCTCCATCCCCTCCGTATAGTACCGCCCTGCTTTGGAGATGGAGCCAAGGATACGGGGGAGGCCTCTCTCTACATCCTTATAATCTAGACTCTCCGACGTCTGCACCGCCTGGAGGGCTCGATACATGTTGAAGAAGATACCATAGGTCGCACCGGAAGTCTGTTGGGTTGCCTCACCCAGGGTCCGAAGCGGGTCGTCCGACACCCCTGTTATAGCCTCGATGGGAAGCGGCGACAGTCTTCCCAAGCCAATCGCCTTGGACATGTCCACAGTGGGGGCTCCCATCCCGACCATCTCCATGATCGCCGGAATGCCGAATCCATACCGACTGGTTCCACTCACCAGAAGCTCCCCCGGATGGAACTTAAACGTCCCGATTTCCTTCTCCCCTTCCCCGGCTAGGGACAACATGAGGCCTCTGGCCTCCCGCTCGAGGTCGAAGTCCTTACCAAACATCTTCCTAGCTAGGAACTTCATCAGCTCATTAGCTTCCTCCATTCCAGGGAGGCCCATCATTCCTCCCAAGAAGCCCAGGATTAACATACTCCTGGCCGCCGCTGCCGGATAGTTATAGAGGAAGAACAACATATTCTGTTGGAAGGTCTTAAAGGTAAACAAGGTCCGAAGCTTGCCTCGCATGAACCTCGGATGGGCTTCCCGGTTGTATTCATATTGGGTAGCCCTAATCGCCTCGGCGGCCGTCACAATGGCCCCGGCCTCTGTCTGTGTCCATCCCGCCTCGAGAAGTTGGTTATAATATAGGCTCCGTGTCTGCACCGCCTCCCGCACATAGGGATTATTTGGGTTGGCCATGGAGAGTTCCAACGCCGCCTGTGCAGTTAACCTCCGATTGCCCTGCTCAACCATCTGGAACATAAAAGCGCCCATCGTGTTGAGCGTAGATAGAGTCTGCTCCTTTATATTTCCCACAATGGGAAGTATATTTCTTCCTTCGGACAGTGCCGCCAATTCGGGCACTCTAGCTTCCGATATGAGACCAATCCTTGAGAGCTCGCCAAGCATCGCCAGCCGACGATCATTGGTGCCTTCGAGGGTTGCCTTCTTCCAGAAGGTGCCGCGTTGCCCGACAGCCTCTAAAAGGGCACCAGTAGCCGCAACGTCTCCAAACTTAGAGGCCAATAGTGGGAAGGTCGTAAGGGCAATCTGGGAAGAGTTAACAACCGCCGACACCGGCATCCAGGCTAGATACCAGAAGAAGGCCAACCCCCTCAAATTAGGAAGATCTTGATGTGGGTTAACCCACTCATCCAGATGGTCCTGCATGAAGTCCGCCACCCTCGTCCTGTTATTTCCCCTCGGGAGGTAGCGGGACTGATCTCGGACTTCCTTGGTTAGTCCCCGAAGCTGGTCCACGAACTTCACCCGAGCCAGATGTCGACTTCCATAAAAGCCATAAGTCGCAAAGGCCCGCAGGAAGTCCTTCGAGTACCCCGCCGTACCTGACTTCCTCTGGAACCTATGCCTAAAGGACTGAGCAGGGGCGTACTCAAACCGGAGGGCCTCCATAGTCTCCGCCATATCCCTCTGCTGCCGTTGTGTGAGGTTGGCCCCTATTCCAATCTTCTCGGCTATCTTATCAAGAAGCCCAGGAGGCATCCCGATCATAGTTCTCCCGGGCTTAAAAACTCGAAATGTGCTGACGGCTTCCCCAGGTTCCAACCTCTCTTCAAGGGTATCCGCCGCCCGAAGCTGTTCCTTCTGCGACTCATAATGCTCCCGATGGACCACATGCCCCGCTTCGTTCCTGACCACCACGACCCAATCTCCAAATCGCATCCAGGGGAAGTAGGGTTGGTTATCATAATTTCTGAACCTCTGCTCCAGAGCATTCAGCTGCATCTGTCGAAGAACAGGGTCTCCAATAACCATAGCGTCTCGAGTTAGGACCTCCCGATACTTGTTCATGAAGTTCCTAAAGGTCTGAACGATTAAACTGAAGACCCTCATGGTATCTTCGTCCAACCCGAACCTTTGACGTAGTTCAGCCAGCTCCCTAGAGGTCGGCTTCCTCACCACCCTCTGCTGACGTTCCTCATCCGTTAAATAGTCCATATTGGAGTAGGCATCGAGAAAGTCCACAAGCTTATCCGACTTGGTGGTTCCCAACCCCTTCCACTGTCTGACCGTTTCATGGAACTGCGTCATCATCTGATTGACTTCGACGTTAGCAAAGTCAATGATCTCTCGATACATCTGGAGCTGGGGGTTGTCCTTATTGACCTGAGCAAGTTGTTGGAGACTGAACCCATACTCCATTAGCTTGTTTATTCTATCTGCCTGTGCGGCGGCGGACCTGACGCCCGGAGGGGGGTTCCCATTGAATATCCTATTCATAGCTGTGTGCATGGGGACGTCCTGTGGGGGGGTCTCTACCGGAAGGGCGTCGTATCCGTCCCGAAGCTGAGCTTGGGCGTTGGCTGTTCTTTCCTCCAGAAGGCGCTCCTGAACCAGAGGTGCTGATATCTGTCCCTGATCGAAGAGGGAGTCGAGCCATTCGGCGAACTCCCTATTGGGCGCCACGCTTTGGAATCCCAATACATTCTTCGTATATTGGAATATATCCATCAGCTTCCGTGCAATTCCCTTTAGCCACTTGTCGGCTAGGGAGATCGGGCGTTCCGCGGTAGTCGCCCACTTCGCAAAGGCTTCCGCTAGGAACTCATCCATTCCCAACCAATAGTTACGGTCAGCGGGCGTAAGATGACGAACCAGCACGTCCCCAGCTGCATGAAGGTGCTGTCCCATGAAAACTGCCGGCGCACTATCCCGCACCGCCAGAGCTGGAGCCATAAGTTGGTGCGCTTTGGCCTTCTCCCTTCTCCACTGACGAAACTGCGCCGCCAGGCTTCCCCACACTCCCTTCGGCATAGTCTTGAATTGGGACCAAATGAATGCATGTCCGAGCTCATGCGTCATTGAGGCCCAAAGGTGGGATGGAGACGTGTGACCGTCTACAGCCACCGTGATCTCGAAGCGCCTCGGAGCACCTTTGGGAATCCCGGTCAGTGTTCTTCTATAGAAGGCTCCGTCTACATTTACTGCAGCTAGAGCAACGTTGCCCCTCGGGAGGATGTACCGACTTACGAAGTTGATCTTAATATGCTGCTTTATGCCAATCTTCCTAGCGAGGTCTAGAAGAGCCCGTCCGAGTTCCACAGCCTTGTTGTGAAGAGTAAGGTTCTTAGGCCTGTTATCCTCCTGAGCAGCTATCAGACGGCGCACCTTCTCAAACATAGGCTCCCGGTTTTGCGTTATATTCGGGGAGTCCGGTGAGAAGGTTCCCACGTTCCCGGTGGCGGATTTGATCTGCTCGGGGCGGAAGGCAATGTATTGGTCTGCCACAAGGCCGGCTCCGGCAACAAACGGATCGCCTCCGGGGTGATCTCTTACATTGCGGAGAATGAGCCCATCGTGTCCCTTGCGCTTTGCCTCGGCAATCAGGCCATCGACGCCTTCAACATATGGGAAGTCCTCGCCCTGGAAATCAACGACGTGCGGGTTCTGCAAGGAGAGATAGGCGTCAACGACGCGCTGGTTCTCATCCCCGGCGAATTGGTAGGCAACCTCTAGCGCGTCTGAAAAGAAGAATCCGCCATCTTGGACTTGGTGCGCCTCCGAAAAGGCCGAGAACTCTTTATTCGTCCCATGATACACGACCAGCGGCTTGCCGTCGGCATCGACGACCTTCGACTTGCCGAACCAATTCTTGAACTCCGGAGTCTGCGTCTGGAAGCCCAGAGTTCTACTCTCCGCCGTAGCCCCTGGGCCTCCCTCCTTCTTTCCGCCCTCAATGACTCTAAAGCCAAGTTTGGTTTTCCTGGCTTCGAGCGACAGTGGAGGAGCAAAGGGCTGAGGCCCCTTCTTCCTCTGGTCCTCCAGAGCCTTATCAAACTTCTCCTGTTCCGTTAGAGGGGTATTAATTTCTTCGGCAGCAGGGGATATGGCCGGCGGCCTCCCCAATTCTCCCCTTTCTTCCTGACGCCCTAACTCCTCAAGTTCCTTATCAACTTGCGCCAGGTCCTCTGCTCTTGGGTTTAGAGCCCTACGAGCCAATTCCTCCTGTGGAGTCCGCGGCCTAAAGATCTCCTGAATCCCCACCGGCTGATTTGGATTGAAGTCCGTCTGTGCCGAGTCTCCCGGAGTTGGTCTCCTATACAGAGCTGGGTCATATTCTGGCTGCGCCCGACGCCAGGCCTCTAGCTTCTCTGGAGTGCTCACGTCTACGGGCTCGTTAGTATGCGGGTCCATTGGAATTTGGGAGAGGGGGTCTCCCGGAATATAATTAGGACTCATCGGATTAGTACGATTGAAGACACTGGCGACCGTTGGTCCTCCTTGTGCCCTAGCCGGTTCCTCCTGTGGTGTCCTCGGCATTGGAATGGAATGAATAGTAACCGGCCCAGGGCCTCCACCAGGAGGCGGCGGCAGTTCGTCCTCCACAATCCCATACCTCTGAAGGTCCTCCTGTGTCGGAGACCTATTAGCCAAGGTATCATCCAGAACGCTCGACTCCCTAGACTCCGGGAAGGCCCCCACGCCCGCGCCTATGGAACCTCCGAAGAGCCCACCTGCCGCCGCCGCGTTGACCATCTGTGGAAACGCCGCCTCCCAGCTAAAGGGCTGTCCGGCCCCGGATGCCGCAGCGTACTCCGCAATGGCTTCCTGGGTTGCCTCCGTTAGAGCCTCCGGAATAGCATACAGGCTTCCTCTTGCCGTCCGATTTATGACCCCCCGAGCGGGCTTTAGTAGAATCCTCTGGGCGACCTCCTCGGCCCCCTGAGTTCCGATCTTTCTCGCTAACTTCCCCATAAGCCCACCGGGAACTATGGAGTCAATAGCGCCGATGGCACTTCCACCCGCCAGCGCGACCCCCGGACTCACTGCCGAGGGGTCTTTCTCCTTCATGGCGGTTTGAACCTCGCCGATACCAAGGGCTGTGGAGGGAATAAACACACCAATAGCCCCACCTATAGTCGCACCAACGGGACCACCCACGGCAGCACCGAGCGCGGCGCCCGTCAGGCCTCCCGCCATCGGCCCCGCCATAAGTAGAATCTGTTCACCTATAGTGGACTTTGCCCACTTCCCCAAGGTATCCCAACTCTCCCAATCCTCAATAATATTCCGCTGAGGTTCTCCCTGTTGAATCTCCCGCCCCGCCGCCTCCCGAACAGCCTTACCTCCGGCAGTGAGGTTAGGGTCTCCCAGGACCTCACCGGCCCACTCCTGAACTGCGCCCGCTGACTGCTTCAGAATAAGCCCTCCGCGCTGCATACTTCCCATCCAAGTGGGGTCATCGGAGGGAGGAGCCTGTGGCTTCTCCGAAGGGGCGCCTTCGTTAAGGAAGTCCAACTCCCCACCTTCATTTAGGAAGTCAAAGGGCTTCCCCGGAGTCTGCACCCCCGCTCCCATCGCACCCAACACTGGGGCGTCCCGATCTCCATAGGGAATATTATAAAAAGCCTGCCGTCCAAACCTCTGGCCCATCTGCCCCGCTGCCCACTTGGGGGGCTTCCTTCCCAGAGCTGCCTGAGCCGAGGGACTATAGAAGTGTGTGGCGCCGCGTGTTATATCCTCAGCCTCCCCATGCAGAATGGGGTCGACTACCCTGGCTATCCTCTGGTAGTCTGAACTATCCTCCGGAAGGAGGATCATGTCGGCCCGGACGTCATTCCGCATCCAAGGCTCGAACTGGCCCTTCTCCAGAACCACCTCACCGAAGCCCCTCCCACTTCGGAGGCTCCTGTTCCTAATGACGTTGGCTACCGCTGCCAACTCCTCGTCGGGACCTCCTCGAGCCTCTCCCCACACCGTCCGAATCAGCAGGTCCCTATCTTCATCCGAATAGGTGTTGGACTTCGGAGGCTCCGGCGGCACCGGCGTCGGCATAAGGCGGCTCTCGTCCTTCGGTGGGGCAGCACCGATGGGAGGTTCTTCGTCCTCAACTAGGAAGTCAAAAGGGTTTGCCATTATCGAAGCAGCGCCGGCTCCAGATTTTCCGGGTCGCTGACCATTCCCTTTAGTCGTTGTAGCCTCTGTTGCGCGGCAGACTTAACAGCGGGGTCACTGGACCGCAGGTCCCGCTTCAACCTCTCCCATCCTTGGGGATTCTGCGTGGGAATGTCTGCCGCCGTCCACTCCAACGTCCGTGGCGCCTCCGGCTGTGCGGAAGTCCTCCCCCTTCGGAGGTCAAAGTTCTGCCGAAGCCTATTATTCCACTCCGGGTCACGGAGGATATGTTCCTGAATCTCCAACTCAGTTTTTCCCTGAAATTCCGGATACGCTTCTCCCGCCCGAAGGGGGTCATTAGCCTCCTCCGCGATGGACTTGGCGGTGCTTCCCACAAAGTCCGAAAAGGCTCCCTGCTCTCGGTTCTCCTGCCCTAGAAGCTGGTACAACGACAGCCCTGAATCTGCCGACTCCGCATATGCCTGCGCCCTCTGGCCTTCATAGTCCAGTTCTCTCGAGGTCTCTTCGGCCTTGGCCCTTCCCACAAGATGCCGATCTCTGGCCTCCGCTCCCTCTCCTATCGACGCCGCGAAGGCTCCTACACCACTCTGACCTGGAGCCACTGGCTGCATCATCTGAAGTCCAAACTGGAGAAGGCCCGCCCTATTCTCCGGCTGACCAATCCAGTCCTTCCAGCTTCCAATCAACCCTGTCCCACTTTGACCTGGAGCTGAGGTATCAGGGTCATTAAGGTCGGCCATTTCTATCTCCCTATGAGAGCTCGTCCTAGTGTGGACGGGAGGTTATAAGGTTGGGGCGCCGCCCGCTCTGGCAAGGCCCCACTTAATAGTGCCGCTTCCAAAGCGCGAGTGTCAATTCCCCCTCCCAATCTAGGAGCAGGGGCGCTCCCCGCAGAGGCGCTCATAAGTCCGGGGGTAGGCGCTCCGCCCGGAGTATCTGCCCTAAACGTCGGAGCCTGAACCATTGGTGCGCTTGGAGCCGGAGGATTAACGCTCGGCGTTGCTGGATATGGAGTCTGCGGAGTATTTGGCGCTACTACACCTGACAGCTTCTCCATAAGGTTCCCGATATTGGACATCGTATTAGGAGCCTGTGCCCCAGGTCCCATAGCACCCATCGTGGCCTGACCTGCCCAAGGAAGGACCTCCTGTTGAGGATTAGGATTATCAGGCCCCGTCGGGGCGAAGACATTCTTCGGATGAGACGACATACCTCCGGTCGGAGGTGGAATTCCCGCATCATCTAGAGCCTTCGCGGTTCCCTCCGGGTCCGAGGCAAACATGGACATAAGTTCGAAGCCCCCAGGAGGGGCCGGCTGGAACATCGGATTGGGCAAGGGAAGGGGCCACCTCGGAGGATTAGCCGCAGCCACCCCTTTAGGTGGTCTATAAGAAGGAGGAATATCCAACTCTGCCCCTTTATAGGTGGGGAAGTTAGACTTCTTCTCCCCCGACCCGCCGGGCCCTCTAACAGTAGTGTCCGGATAGTACTGCCCGCTTCCGGGAAACATAGCATCCATAAGGGTAAGGGCCATTACGTCCTCTCTCTATATGAGGATAGCTGCGCGGCGTACTCCGTAGCTATTCCATAGTCCACAGTTTGGTATCCATCTTCGGTCTGCCCCACAGCGGCCTTCACAACTTCGTCAGCCATCAGTCCAATATGAACCTTGGGGTCTCCCTTGAAGCGATAGCGGTAGACCGCCGTGCCGTCAAAGAGGCTACCAATTCGGACGATGTCCTCCTTGAGCCTTCGATCGGACAGAAGGGACAAGACCGTCGAGACGCCGCCGAGGATAGTATTTAACGGGCTCTGCTCCCCGCCTTCAGCTACCGATGTGCCGCTGGCTGTCCCCCGCGTCAAAACCTCTCCTAGAGACCTGAGGTTGGTGTCGAAGGTAGATTTCCCGGTGGAGTCCACCCTACCAGACGTATCGGTTCGTCCCGTGGTGGTTCCGGTTCCGGTGGTGGCCACACTTCCACCAGGGAGGGAGGCTGATATATTCGCAAGCTGCTGTCCCTGTAGGAAGGGCGCCAGCTGGTTGAAATAATAGTCCTGAATCTGCTGGTCGATTATAGCCTGCTCCCGTGCTTGGCGAACGTCTCCGACGCCCGACGTAGTGACCCCAGGCTGAATTTGCGCCTGTTGAAACACCGGAGTAAGCTCCGCCCCTCGGACCATTGCCTCGAGGCCTTGGCCGTAGGCGGTTTTATAGATGTCTGCCGTAGTAGCCCCTGCCGCTTGAGCTGTACGGCCCGCTGCGAGGCCCTCCGCAATACCCTGACGAGAGCCTCCAAAGGGTCCCCCAAGATAAGAGTCGCTTCGGATGTTCGGGTTGACTACCTCTGTGAGGTTTTGGTACAGGGGCTTCACGGCCTCCGAAGCATAGGTAGCCAGCCAAGGGTTAGACGTTGGGCTAAGCACGTCCCCACTTAGGAATCCCTGTACCCCCAGAGCGTTCTGGGCAATTTGCTCCTGTCCTGGCACTCCACCCAGAACTTGACTCTGCCCCTGGGTCTGAAGAGGATCAAACTCTGCTACGGTTGGCCCTCCAAAGGCCTTTAAGGGCGTCGCCGCGTAGTTTTCAAACAGAGGCATAGCTAGTTGCACTAGCTTCTGCTGTTCCGGCGTCAGCTGCTGAGTAGTGACCCCCGACTGAGTAGCTGTCGACGTTCCCGTAGTCTGCCCCGTTTGTGTTGTCTGCCCCGTCTGAGTGGCGGAGCCCGTTCCCGTAGACGACGCAGTGCTCGTTGTCTCCCCCTGCTGCTCCCCTTTCTGCTTGACGACAGGGTCTTTAGTATCGAACCAGTCTGACATCTTAGTTAATCCTTCGCTTCTTGATACCCTTGGTGAGTATCACCCCATTGATCTCATAGCCATGCTCTTTAAGCACCCGCTCCCAGCCGCGCCGCCCCACTAAGACAATAGACTCACACTCGAACATCTCTGCGCAGGCGTCCGTAACGTCAACTAGCTGCGGGAGCAGATCGGGAAGATTCTGGCCATAGGCATACTCTATCTTCAAAACCTTCTTATCCTCGAAGTCTATAAGTCGGCTAATCACGAAGAGCTGGAAGGAGTCCGTGGTTCCCGCCGCCCAAACCTGGACCTCTCCCTTTATAGCTAATTGGAGAATACCGTCCGGCCCTACCCCACGAAGCCACAGGGACTCCGGAGGAACAGACCTTAGACACCCAGATATATCCGGCCACCACTTCAGGAGTTCCTCTCCCCGAAGAACCCCCACCTGATATGTCTCGCTTCTAGACATTTAGGATACTCCATCCTCCCGAGGTGTAGACATAGGCCCCTTCTCCACTTCCGGGGTCCCACTCCGTTCCATCTGCGTAGACTATCATTCCAACTCTAGGCTTCTCCGGCTCGACATACAGGACCTCCAGCTGAATGAGACTTTGCGCCGCAATATGTGACGCCAGTCTTTCCAACTCCCGTACCACATAGTCCCGTAGTGCCTCTGCCGTATCTTCGGATGGAGGAACCTGTGGAGCGTACTGCCTAACGATGGCCACTAGAACCTCCCCAACTTAGACATTTCTACCTTGTACCCGTCCCATATCCAGGTGGCGACTTCGTCAGCATCCCGAACCTCCAAAGCGAAGGCGCGCCCGCTTCCCTTAAAGTCTGCCGTGACGCCTGCGGCAGGAGATAGGCTGCCATCCTCCGGGTTAAACTCAAAATAATCATTCCAACCTATGGGACCGTTGACTAGCTGCTGAAAGCCCACCCGTATCTTGACCTTCCCCCCTCTGATCTTGGGCCAAAGTCTAGTCACCAGCTTCCTTATCTCATGGTCAACTATCCACTCCCCGTTCCGCTTCCGTCCGATGATCGAGAGCCCCTCCCGCTGCACGGTCGCAGTGAAGTCGATTTCATCTCTATGCTCTCCATCGTCGAGCTTATAGAACTTTGACGCCGCCGTCCCACAAAGGACAACCCGCCGACGTTCACTAAGCGACCACGGCCCAGGATCGGAGTCCCAACTATCGGAGTCGTCGTCCCAAGGCTCTGAGGAGGCGACCTCGAGACTCCCCACGACAGCGTTACGGAAGGTTATCCCGTCCGCCTCCGAGAAGGCTCCAAACTCCCCGGTTTTGTAGTTCCAGATAAGAGCAGCGTTCGGGTGAAGTTGCTCTTCCTCCGGGTAGCAGAACCAAACCTCATTATATAGAGGGTTGGTGAAGATGAAACTATTGGGAAACGCAGTATTGGAAATCTTATTAAAGAGCGTCTTTCTTTGCCTCCGATCAAGAATGGAGTCAATTCGGCTTCCATTGTTTACCACAATATCGTCCGGGGTAGCTATAACGTGGCGAAGTCCGTCTCCCGTAAGGGTCACGCACCTTGAGGCCAGGATGCCCGTGGTCTCCGAGAAGGTCTTGAAGTCGAAAATACCCTGCCCCCCTACTAGGGACATTCTCCAAATGCTTCCCCCTTTGTAGATGAACATGACATTCTGCAAGGGCAGGGCGTCTAGAATAACGCCGGAGTTGACATCGGGGAGGTCCACTTCGCCCGTATCCACCGCAGGGTCGGACACGTCCCACGAGGAGGGCACCGACCCAGGGTCGGCGGGGTGTGACCACCTTACAAGGTGGGGCTTATTAGTTCCAGAGTCTGTGACGTTGAAGGCAATGAGAAATGGTCCCATTGCGCGTACAATCTTCGCCCGCATAGTCGAGGTCCAGTTAGGAAGGTCCTCGGCTCGAGTAAGTACTCCAGGCTCCCATGCCTGTGGAATGTCGGCCCCATTGTTTAAGATGGGAATTCCTCCCAATATAGTCCCATTCCAATCTCGTGTCTCGGAGCCTGTGTAGTCGGAGTCAAGCCGACGGAAGATTGTGAACTCTGCGAAGTTGAGCTGCGCCGCGCTACCCGCCTGCTCGAAGTAAAACCAAACGTGCTCCCAGGCCGTAGTCTGATCGCTAAGTGTGATTGTAACGCCCGCCGACTCGTCAGCTGAGTCTGTTCCTGACGCCGCCCCGATCTGGACCCCATCCGTCTCAAAGTCCACGGGCAGGGTATCGGAGGCCCGAACGCTAATTGTATAAGCCGGATTTGCTCCGCTTGCGAAACCGGCATCATTACTTCCGTATATGACTACCTTAGTTAGAACTTCCCCTGCTGCAAAGGTGGCTCCTCCCGCGCAGAACGTAGCCGAGGCCTTCTGCGCGCACGCGGCGGCGGCTCGGGCAGTAGTGCCTTCGAATAGCTCCGCCAGCCCCGCTCCGTCTGTGAGATCACCGATGGGAGTAATTCCGGTGGCTATGGCTTCCTCCCCCGCGCCGTCCGGACGGGTTATATTTCTATGGGAGTCTCCGTCGAAGACGAAGATTTTGGTTAGGGAAGTATAGAGCCAATACTGATTACTTGCGGTGGATAGAGGAAGGGTAAAGTGGGGGGCCACTCCAGGAGTTCCAAACAGAGCCGACCATCCCAGTAGCCTCTCAATACTCCCATCTCTATATCGGACGTTGAGCGCGAAGCTCAGCGCCTCCGGAGGAAGCTGATACGGAGGTTGATCGGAGACTAGGCCAATGGAGGCCAGGTCGTTTATGTCAAAGGTCTGGAGCATTATGGCAACTTGTGTTCAATCCCCTGGACGTCTTCCTTCAAGAGGTCCACTTTGGTAGAAATTACCTCGAGTTGGGTCTGTATCGCGGCCCTCTCTTTCTGCTCCCCCTCTACCCTACTCTGAACAACCACCAGAGTGTTTCTGATGTCACTGATATAGGAATGAGCCATAGCCGTGGACTCTTGAAGCTTAATGTAACTCGCCACCGCCGTCCCACAGAGAATGAGCAGCATCACGAGGTTAACGATGCTTGTCACGTTGATGGTCCAGTCGAACTGCGGCGTGGACATTCCTACTTCCTCTTCATCAAAAGGACCACTTCTCCGAGGAAGTAGAATCCATACATCAGAGCTACCAAGGTCCACAATTCAGGACTAAGGTCATCAGTCGCCCCCAGGTTCAGCACCTTGTCCCAAACTATGAGCTTCCAGATGTAGATAATAGCTGGAGCAATAGCCAAGGCCCGAACGATTGAGTTCATTCCAAACGGCGGCTCCTTGACCATGACCTCCATTCTGGCCTCAAGAGTCTTGATCTTGAGGTCGTTGGCCATCTTCTCACGGTCGGTATCCGCCCGATGCTGGAGTTCAGCCCGCTTGACATAGGCATCCGTCAGCTGCTTCGAGAAGCGCTCTAAAGGGCTGAGCAGGGCGGTCACCGGATTAAGGAAGTCCAAGAATGCCATAATCTTCTCCTATTTGGCCCAGGGTCTAGACCGGTCGAGTCCGAAGGCTTGGTCTAGCGTAAGAGCCCTTCCTACAGCATAGTCCTCTGCTTCTTTGGCAGGTAAACTTCCTCCTACCCAAGGAAAGCCGGGAGGTTGATGCTTTCCTTCTGCCGGATGGGGGGGGAAGAAGCCCTGCTTGCAGAAGCTGCACAAAAAGGTCCTCCAGCGGATGCGGCTCCAGCTGGCCGGTTCTGTCTTCGATGTTCGTCGACTGTCTACCCTTCGATATGTCCACCCTACCCTGTCCTCCCGATGTTTATCCTCCGAAGGAACAGCATCAACACGCCGATTCCCATAAGAAGAAGCCCCGAGTACTTGGGGAAGCTGACCGTGAGGAAGTCCTTAAACTCCGGCATGGAGTTAAGAAACTCCAACGTCTCCGTAAGAACCCCGACGATGAGAACCCAACTATCGCCCAGGGTCGTTTCCCATATATTGGGCATGGAGTCTGGCTTCCAGTAGGCCCAGACGAGGATAGCCAATAGCCCCACCAAGATAATTCCTAGAACCCAATTCATCCGAAGATTTCCTTTCTTACCTCCTCCCAGGTAGCCTCCAGCCTTCCTTCAATGGCGTCCTTATAGGCCAGGACGCGCTCCCGGTTGTACTTCCACTGATACAGGAAGTATACAAAGAGCAAGACCAACATAAGGCCGATGCCTCCAATAAGGAGCCAACTCACGAGGTCGAAAGAAGAAGGCTCCGTCAGAACCGCCCCCGCACCACCCGAGCCTCCAGATACCGCCGCGCCTTGCGCCGAGGTAGCCTTCTGATTATGAGCCTCCTGCTCTCCCTTCTCCAACTCCCTCTTGACGGCCATTGTCCCCTCGCCCTCTCTGACCATCTTAACCCCAAGGGCCTCAACGTCAGCAATGCGGCGCATCCAACCCCGTCCGAAGACCCTAAACGTCCCAAGCCCCCGAACGAAGCTGACGCGGTTCGCGCAGCTCCTCTTGACGAGGCCAATTTTATCGACATGCTCCGTGGCCCGCCTCGCGGTTTCCATCGGCCCCATCTTGGAGTTTCCCAGGGCCTGCGCAGTCCACCGCACTCCCCGACTGGGGCCACTGTTCACGCCTCCGTCGAAGACAACCTGATCGACCCCCTTCGGCAGCGCGTCCCCCGCCACCGGATTCCAGAAGCCCTCCCGATAGACAGCGAGGAGTTCCTCCTCTGTAATTGTCCTAACGTGGCGCGTGGGTCTATTCTTCCTTCGAAGATAGGCATTGAAGGTAGCCTGCGTGACTCCGCGCATCGTGGCCCCACCTGGGTCAGACGGATGGTTCGCGTATCCCCCCTCATGAACAAGGGTATTCGCTAGGCACCTCTGAAAGTTGTCCTTCATCACACTTCTCCTTTCCCCTATAGTATCAGACCTAGGGAGTGTCGGGGGTTTAAGACCCAAGCGGGCGCTTGGCTATTTTCCCCTACTCATACCTTTTTCGACCCTTCGAGTGTAGCTGCCCTTCTGCTTCTTCTGGTCTGCCAGTTCAAACTCCCGAGCAACTGATTGCGATATCCCCATCTTCCTAGCAAACCCCGAGTCATGAGCAGCGGCCCGCATCGTCCGCTCCTGCTTTTTACTTTTCGACGGCATTGGGTTCCTCCATCTTCTCCTCCAGCTCCTCTACTTTTCTACTAAGGCGAAGTAGACTCTTGTGCAGCCCCACCAGTTCGATCTTTTCTCGAAGTCTGGAAACTTCTACCTTCAACTCCTCCACCCGAAGGGGCAACTCTGCTACTGCCGAAGGTATATTCAAGGCCCTCTTCACCGCCTCGGCAAGAGCCGCTACCTGCACGCGGAAGTGTTGTTTGCTATAGTAGACAATGACCTCCTCCGTGAGATGGTCCAAGCTCCCTACTTCAAGACCCTCGGTATCCAGAGCAAGGCCCAGCCCCGTATGTTCTATAGTCCCGCCCCCACGCAGACCCTCCCCTGCAACCACCGCCACACCTTTGTGGTCGACAAGCTGCTCGGGTCGAGGCCACTTTTCCTCAAGCGCCTGAAGTCGGGCCTCGATAGCTGTTATACGATCTTCCACAATTATCCTTTACTCCCTCTTTGATGCTTCTAACTCTAGAACTCGTTTGGCGCTGTCTCCCCTAAAGTCTCTGAACCTCCGCCACGCCGATAGTCGCCGCAGCGGAAATTTGCGTAAATCCGGACCCGCTTTGCTGCATAGCTAATTGCGAGGACGCTTTGTAAACACCATGACCGCCTGTAGTGCGTTGTCTGCCGCGCATGTTTTGTCCTGACGCCTGATCGAAGCTCACCAGGTATTCGCCGGGGGATAATTCGCTCTCGATAACG
>Ga0194132_10005624_pt1 | contig 20111 bp, 9 predicted proteins | sample TA2KigOf80mmetaG_FD_148612 | JGI IMG/M metagenome (GOLD analysis project Ga0194132, IMG submission 148612) | Freshwater microbial communities from Lake Tanganyika, Tanzania - TA2015054 Kigoma Offshore 80m | ecosystem: Environmental > Aquatic > Freshwater > Lake | place: Tanzania: Lake Tanganyika... | reverse complement strand
GGCCAGCGGCAAATCGACGAGTTTGCCCGACCCCTTCAGGTCCACGCCCTTGGGCTGGACGTGGGACGGGTAAAGGCCGTTGCTTTCCATGAAAAAGATGACCCGAAGTGGCGGCGTCTTGCCCGCGACCTCGTCCGCCAGCGCATTCAGGAACGGCTGAAGCACCACGGCCCCGGCCCCGAGCGTGATGCCCTTGAGCGCATTGCGGCGGGTAACCTGGTCCGGAGTGACCATGTTGAGCGGATTTGAGAGGTTCATTTTAGTTGTGAGGTTGTCTTTGGTGGAACGGTTGTTGTGGGAATGGGGGTGGTCGGGACGGTTCGATAGAGGAAGGATTCCGACGACAGCAGCGACACGAGCAGCGCCTTGAAGCTGCCGCCGCTCTCCAGATACGCCTTATCCGCTTCCTGTAGGCTCACGGCGTCGCCCGGCGTCTCGTTGCGACCGAGGAAGAAGCGGAACACATGGCGGATGAAGATCTGCCGCACGCGGTCGGATCCGGCGAGGCGGCGGAGCATCTCGGGCGCATCGCGCACCGGGCCGTCGAGGGCCGGGTCACCGCTGTAGGCGATGGAGCCAGTCGTATCGAGGGGTGCCTCGCGGTAGATCTTCTGGTTCTTGTCCTTCGCCTGGGCCATGGCTTCGAGGTCATGCACCTCTTCACCGCGACGGCTCATCGCGTAGTGGTCGAGGTCCTCGAACGGCAGGCCGAGTTCGTCCATCTTGTTGTGGCACTTCCAGCAAGCGGCCTCGCGCGTGACCATCTGCCGCTGGCGCAGCGTGTGGTGAGGATCGTCGGGGACCATCGCCGCCGCATTGATCGGCAGATCGGGCACGCGACCCCCCAGCAAGCGCTCACGGACGAAGCGGCCCCTGCGGACGATGTCGTTGTGGAAGTTGCCGGACCAAGCCACATGCCAGCTCGGCTGCATCAGGATGCCGATGCGTTCGCTGTCGTCGGCCGCGCTGGTCGTCTGCGACTTTCTGGCGGAACGGCGTTGCGACTGCGTTCCGAGGTGCTCCAAGGCATAAGGCCCGAAGGAGCGAAACATCGCCTCGCCGCTGCGGAGACCGTCGCCGACCGGGACGAAGAGTTCGTGCGTAGTGAACGATTCGGGCGTCGTCAGCAGTTCCCTCAACACATCTTTGTCCCGCGACAAGATGCGCAGCACGAGCACGTCCGTATCGGCGACGAGCCTTCGCGCGTCGTAGTGGACGCCCTGCCGATGCTTGTAATCCGGCAGCGGGTCTTTGAAGACTTCGGGAGCGCGGAAGTAGTCGAAGTATTCGCGGAAGAATTCGAGCACGAGCGGCTTGCTGATCTTCGGATTGTCGAGGATGCCACGCACGGTCTCGGCGACTTCTGCGCGGCTGGTCAATTTGCCCTGCGCCGCAGCCGAGAGCAGGCCGGGATCGCGCTTCGTCGAGAGCGACAAGCTGATCGCCATCGCCGTCTCGCGCGGTGAGAGTGAACGAACGCCCGGACGAATCTCGGGACCCAGGCCGACCTCGAAGCGCAGGATCGCCTCGGGGGTCATCAGCGGGGCCATCAGAGCCGTCTTGCCGGCGATCGACATATCGCCATTGGCGCAAATGGCGTCGTAGAGCGCAATCACGCTCGCCAATTCCTGTTCGCTCGGCTGGCGGGCCAGGGCCGTTTGATATTGCCCGCGCAGCACCTTTTCCAGTTCCTCGCGCGTCGCCTTCACCTGCGGATGGAGCAGGGCCGCGAGAGCGTTGTGTCCGTGACGCACGCGCATTCCCGACTTGAGCGCTTCCTGCTCGGCGACGGTGGCGGTTTTCAGTCGTTCAGCGTTCGGCCAGAGGTTTTCCTTGGCAAAGGCCGGATCGTTCATGTTCACCAGCGAATGCACGCGCGTCTGAGCGGCCACGATCAGTTCGGCGTTCGCGAGCAGCAGGCTGGTCGCTCCTTCGTCGGGCGAGTAGAGCGCCGCAAAATCCCGGATGCCCACTTCTTGAATCACACCGAACGGCTGTTGCAGGCCGTTGGCCGAAGAGTTGAACTCGCCGGTCCACCTGGTGTAGGCCGACGGCGACAGCCGCCAGAGCCGTGGCGGCGGCGGAATGCTCGGCCCACGCGGCCCGCCGAAGAGGATGGCGTTGGGCAGGCGGTTGCCGTCGATCGGCCTTTCCTTCACCGCGAAGTAAGTGGGTTTGCCCGGGGTCTGCGTGTCCAGTTTTGTCTGGATCGATTTGATCACTGCGGCGGACTCGGCGGCGTCGGGTCTCGGCTTCTTCGCGGGAGGCATGTCCCCGGCGCGCAGCCGCTCGAGGATGGACGCATAGGCGACGCGGCCCGCGACGTTGTCCTGCGCGAGCGCGGCGAGGTCGAAGTCCCCCTCCTTGGCTCCGTCGGCGTGGCAGTCCGAGCAGTGCTTGTTGAGAAACGCGGGGACCAGCTTCGCGTCGGCGGCGACGGCGGTCCCGGCGACGGTCGCCGTCCGGAATTTTTCCGCATGGACGATCCCGGGACTGCCCTTGAGCGCGTTGAGCGCATCGTCGGCGAGCGTCGTCAGGCCGCGCAGGGAAACCGCGCCGCGATATTTCGCGAGCGCCTTCGCGGCCGCAGTGTCGAGCGTTTGCACTCCGTCCAAGGTCAGCCAATCCCCCTTATACCCGGCCAGCGCCTGGGCCGCGCCCGGCGAGAGCGCCTTCAGCCCGCCGAGCGACAGCCGCCCCCCATGCTGCGCCAGCGCTGCAGCCGCCTGGTCCGACAAGCTCGTCAGCCCTTCCAGCGACAGCGTGCCGCCGCGATGTTTCGCCAGCGCCGCCGCCACATCGTCCGTCAGCGTCGTCAGCCCGTCGAGCGACAGGTTGCCCAGGCGCTGAGCGACCGCCGCAGCCGCTGCGGCCGAAATCGTCTTCACCGCCGGGAGATTTCCATCCCATCTCCGCGACGCGGCGAGTGCCGCGGCGGCGCTCTCCGAGACCGCTGGCAACGCGGGCAGATTGCCGCTCCACTTGGGCCACGCCGCGAGGATCGCGGCCGCTTCATCGGAAAGCGAAGTCAGTCCGTCGAGATAAACGACCGGCCTGGCGTGCCCCGGCGATTTGTGTTCGGCGAGCGCCTTGAGCACGTCCACGGGGATCGTTGTCAGCCCGTTCAGAGAGAGGTCCCCCTCGCGCTGGCAGATGGCCTTCGCGGCCACGGGCGTGAGCGACTTCAGCCCATTGAGGGACAGCTTGCCGCGGCTGTCCTTGCCACCGATGGCCAGGGCAATTTCGTCGGGGAGCGACGTGAGGCCGTCAAGATTGAGCGAACGACGTTGTTGCCCCGGGACGGGGCCGGAGATCGCTTTCGCCGCCTCGACCGTGAGCGAAGTCAAACGCGACAGGTTGCCTTCCAATTTTCCCCCGATCGCTTTGGCCGCGTCGTCCGAGAGCGAGGTCAGCCCCGGCATCGACAGCCCTCCTTGCCGTTTTGCCAACGCCTGGGCCACCTCGACCGGAATGGTCTTGAACGCGGGCAGCTCGCCGCGCCAGTTGTGAGGATGGGTTCCCGCCAGTGCCGCAGCCGCCTCGGGCGTCAGCGAGGTCAGGCCATCGAGGACGGTCTGATAGGTCGGACCACCCCCTTTGCGTCCCGCGAGCGCCTTGCCAGCCTCGCTGGACAGCGTGGTCAGTCCCTTGAGCATCAATCGTCCGCCGGTGTGTTTGGCCAGCGCCCGCGCCGATTCATCCGAGATCGCCGTCAATCCGTTGAGCGACAACTCGCCGCGATTGCCCGCAAGGGCATTGGCCGCACCGTCCGAAACCTTCGTCAACCCATTCAGGTGCAACGCCCCCTTGTGTTGCCCGAGCGCCACGGCGGCTCCGTCCGAAATCTCCTTCAGCCCGTTGAGCGACAGCCAGCCGTCGTATTTCGCCAGCTCCCTGGCAGCCTCAAGCGAAAGCGTGCTCAGGGCGTCGAGTGGCAGCGCGCCGCTCGTGTCCTGCGAGAACTTCTTCGCGTCTTCGACCGTAATCGTCCTGAGGGAGGCGGTCTCCAGCGCGGGGGTAGCCGCGGCGACGGCCTGTGGCACAGTCCACAGTGCCACGGCAAGAATCGTGCAGATGTTAAGTCTCATGGGCGGGTTGCGTCGTTGGGAACGAAATACCCGAGCGATCACTGTTGTTCAGGCTTTTGAAATTTGGACGGGAGGACGATTTTTTCATTCGAGCGGAGACGAGCCGCATTCGCCTCGGAAAGCTCCGTCAATCCGGTGAGCCGAATCGGACGACTGCCTTGGTAATCCGCCATGACCTTCGCCACTTCATCGGAGATGGTCTGGATTTTGGACAGGTTGAGAAAGCCATCGTTCGCTTTCAGCCCCGTTTCGACGAGCTTCCCCGCGGTGACGCCGTGCAACCACGGCACTTCCATCCACCAATGCACGCCGTGTGCGTAAACATCGACGTCGCCCGACTCGATGGGGCTGAAGTCGTTCGGCTTCGGAAATCGGACTTCCTTGTGCCTCGCTAGGCCTGCGCTGCTGCCGAGTGGGTCAATACGAAGGACGGAGCGCTTCATGGCCATTCACTGCGCCGTGCGCACGCAGCGGAAGCCCATGATGTAATGCCGGACGCCCCCGTAAAGCCCGGGAAGGCTGGCCACGTATCGGTTCGAGATGCGGAACAGGTCGTTCCCACCCCAGCCCTTGTAATGGCCGCCTTCTCCGAGCCCGCCGCCTCGTATTCCCAGGAAAAGGTCGGCCCAGGGGGATTCGCCGCCTTCGCCATGAATGCCCCGAAAGGCACGCCCCGTCGCGGACCCCACGGAGACGGGTCGCTCCATCACGTTCCCCGTGAGATCCAGGATTCCCCAGTAGGATGCACCGGCGCTGACGCGGTCGCTGGCGGGCGTGGCAAAGACCCCGACCCGCAGCGGGCCGCGGAGCTGATCGTTGGTCCCCATGGAGGGCGCGTTGCCGTGCGTGGCATCCGGCCCAGGCGGGCCCTGCCACACCACGGTCTCGTCCGCATTCCCGGCATTCTGCAAGACGTAGCGGCCGCCCTTGGAGTCCGTGGCATTCATGCCGGCGATCCGGTCCGTGCCCCAGGCGTATTCGTTCGGCACGGGCTTCAGCGGTCCGCGGGAGGACTTTTCGAACTCCAGTTCGGTCATCGGTCGCAACCCGGCCCAGGCGGCGAAGGCCGTGCCGTCGTCGTTCTTCAGGAAGTTGCAGGCCACGTGGGGAGCATCGGTTTCGTATTCGGCCGGCTTGCCTGGCCGAACGATGGTGCCGGAGGCGACGAAATTCGGCCGGCGGATAACGAGCGGTTCGGACACCACGGCCACGCCGGAAACGGCAATCTTGATCCCGCTTCGATACTGGCCGCTTTGGAAGCCGTCGACTCCCACCGGCTTCATGACCAGGGTGCCAGCCGGTGCCTCGGGCCCTTGGAGAGCGGCCTTGTCCTTTCCTTGTTTCTCCGTGCGGCGAAGTTGCTCGGCGTAGGAGAGCGTGTTGAGGAATTCCACATACTGCTGCTGAGTGACCTCGTGCCTCATGCAGTAAAACGACTGATAACCCTTCGGGAATTCCGCGGTCAGTCTGGCAGGCACATCACGCGTGAAATCATCCTGATTGGACAGGAACATCCCGGCCGTATCCCGGTTGTTGAGCGCCTCGCCCTCGTCGCCGCCCAGTGTGAGCGCACGCTCGCTCCCGATGTGAAAGGGGCGTGCGGTGGAGCCGGCGGAAAACTGGCCCCTCACAGGTTCCGTGGAGCCATCGCCGGCCCAGAACGCGCACTCTGGCACGTAAACCATCTGCAGGGCGAATACCTTCAGTTCGACCGCGGCAGGGTCCGCCGTGCCGTGCAGCCAGCGGACGCTGACGCCCTGAAAATTGTTCGCGCCATGGCCAGCCTTCGCGCGATGGATGAAAACTCCGACGCCTCGCCCGCCGTCGTCCGTCTTGCCGACCTGCAGCGCCGCTCCGGCGGGAGCGTGGTGATCGGTCAGAGCCGTCGAAAGCATCGCGTGGGACCATGAGTCATCGCCGCGCTTGCGGAACTTGAGGAATACCCAGGCGGCGTCCCAGCTCTCAAGTTTCAGCGGGGCTTTGCCGCCGGTCTGTTCCGCGCTCACCTCCCAGGCCGCCCGCCAGGAATGGTCCCACGCAACATTGAAAGTGATTGTGCTCTGCCCAGCCGACGGTCCGTCGGAGCGCCGCACGTTTTCGATGCGGATGGGGTCGGATTTTCCCGTTCCACGGAACCGTGCGGCGGCGTGTTCGTCCGCCAGTGCGTGCGATGCGACCGCCAGCAAAAGGCCGGAGATCATTGCGAGTGGCCCGGAGACGCCCGGATGCCGTGTGCTGTTGTCGGTTTGCTTGTTCATGGAGGCGAGTCTTTCCCGTGATGCAGAATCCTCGTTCGTGTTCAGAGCCCCACTCCCTTGGGCGCAGTCCGCGCACCGCGCCAGCCGATCCCCGGCTCGCGTCCGGTTTCGACGGACCCGGCATCGAGACGGTATCCCGGATTGCTCGCGGCGCCATGCCCGCCGCGAATGCCGGCGCCGTCGCCGCTCGCCCCGGGCCAGTCGGCCGGCGGCACCAGCGTGCCCATGCCGTGAGTGCCGCGGAACGCTCTGCCCGCAGGGTTCGCCACCGTAACCACCTGATCGCGCGGGCTCCGCCAACCATTGATCGAGCGCACACCCCAAAATGAAGGATGATTGAGGCTGTCGCCGAATTCCCAGCCGGACGTCATCGGACCCCGCGTGATCTTTTCAAACTCCAATTCGGTGACCGGTCGCAGGCCGGCCCATGCGGCGAATGTAATGCCATCTTCCCACGAGAGCCCGCCATGCTTGTTGACGACCGCCTCGAAGATCTTCGCGTCCGTCGGGGGCAGCGCTTTCACGAACGACTCCCATTCGCTCATGGCATGACCCTTCATGCAATAGAACGCCCGGTAGCCGTTGGGAAACGCCGCCGGAAGGCTTCCATTGTTCTCCGGCTCGTTCATGCGCCGCGCCCAGAGTTTTCCGGCTTGCTGTCCGGTGGGAATCGGGTCCGCGCTTTTCACCCGGAAGGGTTTAGTGTGCTGCGAGCCATCGGTGTGCTCGTAGAAATGACCGGGCTCGTTCCCTCCTGAGCCAAGTTCGAAGGCTCCTTCGGGCACGAATATCATGTCGATCGCGAAGGGCCGGATCTGCACTGCGAGATTTTGAGGGACACCCTTGGTGGCAGAAACGTTCCAGATGACTGTCACGTCCTTTGCCGCAACTTCGCCGAGCCCGAATTCCGCCCTGCGAATGAGCAGGCCCTGATAGCCGTCGTCACCATCGGGGACGATCAAATCAACCCGCGTGCCTCCGCCCTGGCCGTAGCCTTTCGGATTCAGCGGCTTGTCGGCGGCCAGCCGAAGATGCAGCCACTCCTCCGCACCCTCGGGACGAACCTTGAAGAACACCCAGAGGGCATCGTGATTGCCCTCGTGCCGCCAGGATTCCTTCCAGGCAATGTCGAAGGTCAATGTCGCCGTTCCCGCAGTCCGGGGCGTGATGCGCACGTTGGTCACGCGGTCGGGGGCGGCGGAGAAGGTGCGTGGAACCGCCGCCGTCATCAGGCACAAGGCCGCAGTCCAAATTGTGAAATGAAGCGGGTGATTCTGCTTTGTGTTGTTCATGGCATTTGATCCGTAAATAGGCCGGTGCCCGATCCTCATTATTGGAGCATCACAAACTTGAGATACTTGGCGCCGCTGCCACCTGCCGACCCTCGGGCTGTTCCCGGCGCAATTTGAATCCATTCCGGAGCGGCTTTGCCGTCGTCGGGGTCGTCGTCATCGTTCACCACGACGTTGAAGCCAAATTCGGCACCCGGAACGAGCTGAAGGACAGCCAACGGCAGCCGCAGCTCGTAGCGCGTGACGGCTTTTGCGTCGTCCCGCGCCACGGCGCAATCCACCGCTTTTAACAACGCTTCATCCGAGGGCTGCCACTGATGAAAAACAACGCCGGCCGCGGTCCGCGCCAGGCCGAAACTGCGATGGCCGTCCCGGGTCGAGATTCCAATCTGCAGGGAATCGCCCTCGGCGATGTCCACTCCGCTGCGGTTGTTGAAGTGCCGGTCATCGGTCACTTCCACCGCGACACACAGATTATTGCCGTCTTGGGCAATGAATATCCTTGCGCCCAGATCGGCTGGTCCGCCCCAGCAATCGGGCAGTCGTGGTGTCGGGAATCGGCGACTGACCGGCGTATGAGTCATGGGGAACACATCTCGAACCTCGTTCAACACGAACGTCGGCTCCGTCCATTCGTCGAGCCGGCCGTCGACCACGACCGGCGTCGCGCGACGAGGCAACTTCCAGGGTTGATTCGAATCGAAGCGACCGATCACCGGACGCATGGCCGCATCACCGGCGGGTGCGGTTCGCACACCTCGCCAGGCGGCGAAGGGGTGTGGCTTGCGATCGGCGTGCGCGTCGACCGCATTGAGCCGTCCGGAAATCCGTTGGTGGCCTCCGCCGGTGTATTCGCGATTGTGGAGCACGTCGCCGCGAAGAATCGACGCGCTCGAATCCTTCGGCCAATCGGCAGGCAATTCCGTGGTGCCTCGACCATGACTACCCTTGAACGACCGACCGGCCGCGTTGCCGACCGAAATCGGCCGTTCGAACATCTGCCCCATGTTGAGATCCTCAACGCCCCAGAACGAACCTGACTGGTCGGAGAGGACGGGAAGTGCGGGCCCGCGGCACATCTTCTCGTATTCAAGTTCCGTCATCGGTCGCAACCCGGCCCAGGCCGCGAACGCCGCGCAGTCTGCCGAGGAGAGCCACGGGCAGCGGTGATCTCGATCCGGCGCAGCGGGGCGAAACCACATGTTCGGGAACTTGCCGAGCGGCTGATAGACTCGGTTCGGGGGCTCGCCGGATCGGCCGATCCATTTGCCGTGGCCTTCAGGAAAATATCGCCGGGCAGCCTCCGCCTCGGGCAGAGCGTTCAGAAAGTCGGCATACTGACCCTGCGTGATCACGAACTTCAGGGCATAAAACGCCCGGTAGCCGTTGGGATACGAGCCGGGAATTTCCCCACCGTCCTCGGGAACAATCCCCGTGGCCCAGAGCCGGCCTGGCTGGCGACCGGTGGCAATCGGACCAGGTCCGCTGACGATGTAGGGCGGAGTCGCCGATCTACCATCGCTGTAGGCGTAGAATCGGTTCAATTCCTGGCCGCTCGCCACCCCCAGTTGAAAGGGCCCTTCCGGCACATAGACCATCTCCAGGCCGAACGGCTGGATTTGAGCCTTTGGAGTCCCGGTGATGTCCAATACTACTGTGACTCGCTGAGCCGCGACCGGTCCGCTGCCTTCTTCCACGCGTCGCAAGAAAACGCCCAAAAAGCCGTCGTCGCCGTCGGGGACGATGAACTCCAAGCGCGAACCGCCCGCTGCCTGGCCGTAGCCCGTCGGATTCACGACCTTGTCCGCCGCGAGCCGCGCCGGCTGCCAGGGAGATTTGCTGTCCGCTCGGGTCTTGAAGAAGACCCATGCCGCGTCGTGGAAACTGCCGCGTCGCCAGGAGTGTTCCCATGCTACATCGAAGCTCACGGTGGCGGTCTTCGCATCCCGCTGAACCTGCGACACATTACGGAGGGACAATCCGTCCGCCTGGGCCAGGGACGCCCAGAGCGATGGGGCCAGCAACATCCAAAGTCGATTCATTATTTGTGCTCCAATTCCGAAGAAGTTCGCGGCCATGAAGGCCGTTGCATTTCCGGCTCATTTGGCCAGCTACTTTTCGAAAACGTCGAACTGCTGGATGCCATTGGCCTGCACGAGGAGTCGGATTGCCGTGGTGGTCACGGGATCGATCTTTCTGGCGCAGATGCTGCCGAATACTTCGCCCTTGTAAACCGTTTTCCAGTTGCCGTCCGCTTGCTTGATCTGGAACTCGTAGGGCTTGCTTTGGCCGCGAAGGTAGCCGGGATTGTCGATCGTGATTTCGAATCGCTGGATCGATTTTTCGCCGCCGAAATCGAATTCGGCAATGAGACGGCCATCTGCGTCAGTTTTTGGGGAGAGCGGCCGGTTCGAAGTCAGCGACCCGGCCCGCGGAAGCGCCGTGGCGATCTCCTCCACGGAAGCGTCGAACTCGAGCCTGACGATTGTGTCCAGGGGATCCGGAGTTCCCTTCAACAGCCATCCGCCCTCCACCGGTTTGACCTCAATGTTTCCGGTCACGGACTTGGCGGAAACCAGCTTGCGTGGAATTGCCGACAGCCTGACGCCTTCCTTGGGCCAATCGAGAACGTGAACATGCACGACCTTTCCCGAGAAGAGGCTGTTGAGCCAAGGGCCTGCCTTGGAACCCTGAATGGTATGGCCATATTTTTCGATCCAAGCGCTCGTGGCCTTGCCGGGGATTGGCTGGGCATCAAGCATTGGCGGCAGCCCAAACAGATAGTTACGATCGGCCAGCGCGACCTCCACCAGTGTGCGGATTCGCTGAGCTGGCGTCGTCATATCGACAATATCGCCGCGGCGAGACTCCGGGGTGACTTTGAGCGATTGAACTTTCCCGTCGCGATACACGCACTCCACGGTCGTATTGTCAGCGGCGCAAAGTTTGAAAGCAACGTTCCAATCTTGGGGCCATGCGGGCAACAAGAAGATCCTTCGTCCGTCGCTTTGCAGCAACATGCTCTGGAGGGCGTTGGCCGATGCGGCCCCGTGGTCACAGTCCGGCGTGCCGTCCGTCTTCGTCTCCCAAAACGCGGGGAACCTCGCCCGAGGCCGATTCGGATAAGGGGCATTGGGGTCAAAATTGTCGCGGAAATTGATGAACTGATCGTGGAAATTGATGCTCGTGAGCCGAGCGGCTTCGCGGGGGAGCCCTAGGTAAGCCGCCTGCACCGGCGACATCTGCCAGCCGCCGGTTTCCATGCTGCGCGTGTCTCTGCTGCCGTCGAGGCTGACGATGCGCAGATGAAACGACTGCCGGGCGGCGGCGAGCAATTGGGGCTGGCCGAGCCATACCTGCCGGAAAGGATAGACGCCGTAGAGTTCGGGGTGTTCGCCGGAGTCGCCGGCACCGTCCATACCTCCGGGCGAGTATTTTTCGCCGACAGCCAGGAGGTCCACGCCGCGGACCTTGCGGAGCGGGACGCCGGGCATCATTTTCAACATCGCGGTCCAGCGTTGCCGCCGGGCGTCGTCGATGTCGAAAGACAGCAGCTTCGCGAGGACGTATTTGATGCCGCCGATTTCGGTGGCTGGATTCGTCACGCCAGCAAAGGTTTCCACGGCGCCGACGTCCTCCATCCGCAGGATGCCGTTGGCGTCGCGCTTCGGATAGTGGAGTTCGTAGAACTTCAGGAATTCGTCGGCGCAGGGCAATAAGACGTTTTCCAAAAACGCGCGGTCGCGCGTGTGCTCATAGTATTCGCACATGATCGCGGGCGTTTCCACGGTCGCGAGAAAGTGATGCCGCAGGTGCTTGCTGCCAGGCGGATTGAATCTCCCGATGTTCAGCCACGCGCTGGCTTCAAAGATGAACGCTCCGTCGTGACCAAAGAGTTTTTTGCAGCGGTCCTTGCAAATATCGAGACTGTCGCGGACGAAGTGCATCCCGGGCCGCAGCGTGTCGTAGTCGCCGCGGGTCGCCATCGCCCAATAGGGAAAGCGAAGGTTTTGCCACATGAACCAGCAGCATTCCTGCCAGTAGCGATAGTCGGGCGAAATGGGGCTCTCGCTGATTTCATTATAGCCCCCCATCACTCCTGCCGGCATGTCCATGGTAAAGAGCGACCCGTTCGCGTTGGGAGGGACCGGGCCGCGACTGGCAGACGCTTCGAGGAAGCGCTCCAAGGCGTAGCGCTGGCTGATCTGGAACACGTTTTTTTCCACGTCGATTTCCTTGTGCCCCTCGTATGCTTTCGATCCCTGGGGAAATTGCGTGAAGCGGCACTGATCGAGATTGAAGGTTCCCTTGCGGGCCGAAGTAATGTGGACATAGCTTCGGCTCCAGAATGACTTCCAGTAAGCGCAGTGAGCGTTCCAATCCGAAGGAGACGGCTTGGCCGCCTCGCGCAGCCATTCCTTGAGATCAGCAGGTTGCGTCGAGATGACTTTCACCGCGCAGTCGAACTCGGTGGCTTTCTCACGCAACCGGAGTGTCCTCTGTAGTTCTCCGAATTTGGAGACTTCCCGGACGAAGCCTTTGCCTTGGACGAAGCAGCCCGACGTGCGGTGCAGCAGCGGATCCTTGGTCCTGGCCACCATCTCCGGGCTATTTTGAATTCGGAAGTTCTCAGCCCACCAATCGGATGACAAGTTGCGGTAACACCAGGCCAGACGATCTTCCCTGTCGTTGAACAGCACGCCTACGGTTCCCTTTTCGGGCAAGGGTGCCGTCGCTGTCTGCAGAGGGCGAAGGGACTCCATCGTAATGATGGCGGAGCGCGGGGTCTGGCTCTTCGCCTCGATCTGGACGACAGGCTGATTGGCGTCAACCCACACGCGCAATCGCACGTCTCCCGCTTCCACAAGCACGGAGGCGTCAAGCAGGCTCAACGTCTGTCGGAAGTTTTTGTCAACCGGGAGCGGGGGCTCCATTCTCAGGCGAATACGGCCCAGTTTCGGACCAATCTGCCTGGAGTCCAAGGCATCCACCTTGGCGATGTAGAAGAGCAGATGGCCGTTGTTTTCGACCCAGACGTTGAGTCCGATGTCGCCGTTACCCAAGGGCATCGACCCGAAGGAGCTCTCGCTGGGACTATCCCAGACGACGTTGTACTTCTGTACGTCCGGTCCGGCGGAGGCAACAACGTCTGCGGCTCCGGCGCGTTGCACGCCGGAAAATGCCACAACCGTGCAGAGAGTTAGAACGGACCACCAGAAACGAAGACACGAAGGCACGCGGAAATGTCCCTGCGAGTGTAGGCTCAGGGGCAAGCGGCGAAAGCGGAATGAAGGCACGACGATAGGCGCTATCATGGGCCCACTCCTTTTGGCGCGGTGCGCACGCCGCGCCACTTGTGCGACCAGAGCCGTTCGGGATCGGCGACTCCGGCGAAGAGCCGGTCGGACAGCCGGGCGCGAGGCAACTCGAAACTGGTGATGCTCTTGGGCTGGAAAAATCCGGGCTGCTCCACCGCTCCGCGCAGACGTTCGAGGTTGTAAGACGTGTAGTGGGTGGCTCTCACGCCGGAGCCCACGGCATCGGCCTGCGGCCAGTCCGCCGGCAGCGATATCGTGCCGGCGCCGTGGGTGCCCTTGAAACGCAGGCCGGGCGCGCTCGCCGTGACCGGCCGCTCGCACTGAGGAGCCCCCTTGAAGGCGTTCCAATCCACGTTGTTAAACTCAGCAACGCCCCAATAGGAACAGCCGACTTCGCCGGGGAACGGATCGCGTGGGCCGCGGACCGCCTTCTCGAGTTCCAGTTCCGTCATCGGACGCAACCCTGCCCAAGCGGCGAACGTGGCTCCGTCGGCCCACGAGAGGCCGAAGCAGCCGGCCCCGCCGCGGGCTCCTCCGGGAGCACTGCTGTACCCGCCCTTGGGATCCTTCAAGACGCGACCGTTCGTGCCGGAGTAAACAACGGTATTGAAGGCGCACCGCTCGTGACCGGCATACCGCTCGTCGGCTTGTTTCGGGTCGATCGTATTCAGAAAGTCGGCATACTGAGCCGGGCTGATCAGATACTTCATGCAATAAAAGTGCGCATAGCCGTTGGGATACGAGGCCGGAATCTGACCGCCATCGACCAAAGGGCCGCCGTGGTTCCCGGCCCAGAGTTGCCCCTGCTTCTTTCCGGTGGGGATCGGGCCGGAACCCGTGACGCGGTAGGGCTTGCTCCTGTCCACGCCATCCGTGAATTGATGGAAGCTTCCAACTTCGGTGCCGCCGGTGCCGAGCGAAAACGCCCCCTCGGGAACGTAAACCATCTGGATGCCGATCGCGCGGATGAGGTCTTTACTGTCGGCCGCCATGCCCTTGACGGTGTCGGCGTCGCAAAGCACGGTGACGCGACGGGCTTCCAGCGTTCCTTCGCCGGGAGCGGCGCGGCGGACAAATACGCCGGTGAAGCCGTCAGGACCATCGGGCACGATGAGATCGACCTTTGTGCCACCATCGGCCTGGCCGTATCCAGTTGGGTTCACGACCCGGTCGGCAACGAGTTTTACGTGCTGCCATGCGGCCGGGTCGCCGGTCTTGGCCTTGAAGAAGACCCAGGCGGCATCGTGGTTGTCGCTGGTGCGCCAGGAGTCTTTCCAAGAGACATCGAACGCGATCGTTGCGGTTTTCGCATCCCGCGCGGCTACCGTGACGTTCCCGAGCACAACGGCGCATTGATTATTCCAACCGTTGGGCGAGTTCCGCAGAACCCTTCCGCCTTTTTCCGAGATCGGCGTCGCGACGACTCTTCCTTGCGGCTTCAACTCGTAGGGCACGATTTTCGCGGTTCGGACGCCTCGGAATCCGACCCTCTGGTTGGAATGCCGATTGCGCGCCGGCAGAAGATGGGATGTTGCATTCATGGACTGGCGATCGGAGGTTCGCAGTTCCGCCGAATCAACTTCGCTCAGAGTTCCGCCGCGTCTGCCGAATCCCCAACCCCAATCTTCTGGCGTCCGCAGCTCGGCTCCTTCGCCGATGGTCGCGAAGGGGACCGGCCAGGCGCCGTGCGTGCCCGCGAACCGACGGCCGGGGATGCTGCCGACCGTCACGACGCGATCCTCAAGGTTGCCGCTCAGATCCATGATGCCCCAATAGGATGCGCCCGCGGCGACGCGATCGCTCTGGGGCGTGGCGAAGATTCCACCGCGCAAGTTCTGTCTCAGAGCATCGGCGGGAACTCCCCCCTTGGCTTCCTTACGGACCGCGCCGCCCCAAACGGCGTTGCCGCGGGTCGCATCGGGGCCGTTCACTCCCTTCCAGGAAACGCGCTCGTTGGGCTTGCCCGCATCGGTGACGACGTAACCATCCTGCGGAGCAGCATCTTTCTTGCTGATGTTCGAACCAACAATCGCCGGCGTCCCCCAGGCAAACTCGTCCGCCACCGGCCGCAACGGTCCCCGGCAAGACTTTTCGTATTCGAGTTCCGTCATCGGCCGCAAGCCGGCCCAGGTCGCGTAGCGCGTATGCTCATAACTCACGAGCCCTGTACACGGCTTGAAGGGAGTCGCGGTCGCGTAAGCCGCTGGGGCGTCTGGCGTCCCGGGCGTTACGACGCTGATTCCGTTGTAGGTGATGTCCTTTTCCTGAAACGGAAGGATCCAGCCCGGCCCCGCACTATTGCCTTTGAATATGGGTGGAGGAAGCCGGTCGGTGGATGGGAGCGTATTGAGGTAGTCCACGAACTGCCCCTCGGTCAGTTCGTGCCGCATGCAGTAGAACGCGGCATATCCCTTTGGGAAACGGGCCGGCAGCGTCTTCTGCACGCCGCTCGAGAAGTCGTCGCCCCTCATTTCCACACCGATTCCATCACGACTGCCAAGATGCTTGGGGCTCTCGCCGCCGAGCGTGATCTCGTCTTCACTCTCGACACGGAAGGACGCGGCGGTGTCGCCGACCGAGAACTGGGCGGCGACCTTGGCGGTCGAGCCATCACCAAGCCAGAAGGCGCACTCGGGCACGCAGACCATCTGAATGGCAAAGACCTTCACCTCCGTCGCCCCGAGGTCTGTCACGCCGTCCGCCTCGCTCAACCAACGGAGTTTCAATCCCTTCCAGTCGTTCGCGCCGCTGCCGGCGGTCGCGCGATAGACGAAAACGCCGGCACCCTTGGCGCCATCGTCCGTCGACCCGACGTCGAGCTTCGCCGCTGCGGGTGCGACATGATCCGCAGCCTGCGCCGAGAGCGTCGCATGCGACCAGAATTTGGTGCCGGCCTTGCGGAACTTGACGAAGACCCACGCGGCATCCCAACTCTCGAGTTTAAGCGTTCCCTTGCCTCCATGCGCCTGCTCGGGCACCTCCCAAGCCGCGCGCCAGGAATGATCCCACGCCATATCAAACGTGATGGCGCTCTGCCCGGCCGGACCCGCGGCCTTCTTGATGTCAGCGATCCGGATCGGGTCGGCCTTGCCGGTGCCCCGAAAGCGGACGGCGGCAGGGTCAGCGTCGGCTGCCCAGGTGTTGTGGTGCAGTAGCAGCAGCAGACTCTGGGCGAGCGCAGGCAGGACGAACCAGCGCGATGAGCGAGGATGGGCTTCTTTGGTGTTGTTCATGATGCTCTCCATCTTAAAAGTCACTCCGTTCGCCGACGTTTTGGACCACGGCGGTAAGATCGATGTTCGTCGTCAGTACTTCCTCAGTCTGCCGTGCGGCCTTGAGCAGCAGCTTGCCATTCGGGGCCACCAGGTAACTCGTAAGTTCCTGCGGAGGTGCGGCATTGTTGATGCTGCAAACGTACATGGCGTGCTCCAAGGCCCGCGTAATCACCACGTGCTCCCAGATCGCGTCGTGCGGCTTGATGGCATTGTTCAGATGGATCACCATCTTCACGCCAGCTTGCCTAAGCTGTGCCCATTGGTTGGGAAACAGCAGTTCCCGGCAGAGTTGGATCCCGACGCGGACACCGTCGATGTGAAAAACGGGCACGAAGGGACCCGGCCGAAAGTGCCGCGCGTCGAGGGCCGAGAGCTGGATCTTCGCATAGGTTTCCGCGGGCCCAGTCGGACTCAACACGACCGCCGCATTCTCCCATTTTCCCTTGGAGTGCCGGGCAGTGCCCAGGACACAAAAACAACCACGAGCGCGAACGAAATCATGAATCTCAACGATTGCCTGCTCGATTTCTGCGGCGTTCAGCCGGCTGGTGTAATTGGGAGCATCGGGGAAGTATCCGCTCAAGCTTGCTTCCGGAAACACCACCCATTCGCCCGACTGGACGCCAGCCAGGACACGCTTGATCTTGGCGAAATTCACGGACAATTCCGTTTCGACTACGAGTTGCGCAATGTGTATCTTCATCTTCAGTCTCCTACTTCTTCGCCAGCTTGGAATCAAACCATGCAAAGGCATCCGCTTGCATCTTCAGATCAAACCGATGCGTCCCGGGGTAGAATGCGGATTGGTATTGTGACTCTGCGCCCGCCTTTTTATAGATATCCGAGAGCATGCGATCCGCGCGCTGCATCTCCGGCAGCGTGAAGAGCTGATCCTGTTCGGCGTTTTGCACCAAGGTCGGCAAGGGCACCCGCATGCCGAGGATCTCCGGATAGTCCAAGTCACGGGCAAAGCCCGGCGGATAGATCATCCAGGTGTGCGTGTAGCTCTTGTTGAGACAAAAGTCCCGCCACGTGGTCATCATCCCGACGCAGCACGCGGCAGCGATGCGGTCGTCTAACCCAGCGAGAAAGAGCGTGCGCAAGCCGCCGCTGGACAGCCCGCAACAACCCACGCGACCGGCATCGACATCCTCCCGCGAGCACAGATAGTCGAGCGCTCGCTGATCTTCGCCAACCACGACGCCCGGCATTGTGGTTCCCGCGCACAACAGGCTTTTCGCGACCTCGTGCTCGTGTTGCCTCGCCCAGCGGTTGTAAGCGACGATGTCCAGGGCGTTGTCGGGGTTTCCTTCCACGAGCAGCCCACTCAAGATTCGAGGCACCTGTGGCAAACGGATCCTCCGGCTGCCAAAGAGAAACACATCGGGCGCAAGCACCGCGTAGCCGCGACGAGCCATCTCATTGGCCCACCAGACGCCGCCGTAATTATCGTCCACATGTTGCTTGATGAGGGGATCGACATCGCTGCTCGAACGGCTGATCTTACGGTGTCCAAAATACTTTTTCCCCGAGTGGTCGTGCAGCGCGAGGATCGCCGGCAGTCTGCCCTTCGCATTGGCGGGCTTGAGGAACATCGCCTTCGTCGGCGGGCCGTAGGGCAACTGCCACTCCAATTGCTCGATGCTCACGCCCTCGAACTCCACCTGGTTCTCGACCTGCACCCTGGGGATTCCGCCCGAGTCGGGCATCGCAAGGCATTCCAGGAGTCGCGCTCGCGCCTTCTCTCGCCATGCGACAATCCCGGCGCGACTGAACTCATCCCGAAGGAACGAAAGCTTCGCAGGCCCATCCCCAAGCATCTTCTTCGCCCACGGCCCGTATTCTCCAAGCATATTCTCGACGACGATGGGCTGCGATGGCTGCGATTGGGTCGCTGGCTTTTCTGCTGCCCGCGCCGGCGCTTCCATTAGCGCTGGGTAAAGGGCAAGGGATCCTGCGCCCAGCAGGAAGGATCTTCGGTCGAAATCATTTGCAGTTGAAGGTTTCGGTGGTGTCATTGGTGTTCCAGTGGAGGCTGGTGGGGTTCGCAGCCCCAGCTTTTTTACCGGCAATTTGTTGGCGTAGGACAAGCTGGAAACCTGCCATATACATGGACTTAGCCGATCTTGCTCGAATCCCGTGCGGCGACACGAATTATTTTATTTTCGGGTATTTTCGTGGTTCACACGGGTTCGGCCCAGCTACGACGAACCATTGCTGCAGGCACTCCAATCATAAGGAAGTTAGGTTGATTCATCCAAGTTACACGCTATTTCGGCGACCAGGTTTGCTAATTGTTGTCTCCGCAAGTTACATTGAAGAGCGTCGTCTGTCTTTTTTCCTTGCCAGGTGAACTGACATCATTTTCACCGCGGCTGCGGAATGCCCGCCTTGGTTGCCGTCAGCCATGCTTTGAGTTTGCTGTGCATGGAGCTTGCGATGTCGGGCTGTTCCGCCGCCAGATTTTTCTTTTCGCCCAGGTCTTTTTCAACATTGTAAAGCTCCAGCGAGCCATCATCATAATTCATGATGAGTTTGTATTGGCCGCTTCGCATCGCGGAGCCGGGGCGATTGTCGATGTGAAAGGCGAAGTGCGGATAGTGAAAATAGAGTGCATCGCGCTGAAACGGCTCACCTTTCAAGAGCGGTATGATTGACTGGCCATCAAGCGTTTCTTCTTTCGCCAGCGATATGCCGGCTGCCCCCAGAATCGTCGCGGTCAGGTCCATGCTGACCACGGGGGTGTTGTTGGTGGTGTTGCTCTTGGCGAGGCCGGGCCAGCGGATGATGAGCGGAACACGCAGGCCGCCTTCATAGAGATGGCCTTTGCCGGCTCGAAGCGGTCGGTTGTCGCTGGCGCCCGTCCAGCCGCCGTTATCACTGGTGAAGATGACGACGGTGTTGTCAGCGATCTTGAGCCGATCCAGTTCATCGATCACTCTGCCCACCGCGCGATCGGTCGCTTCGACCTGTGCGGCAAAGATGTGGTTGTTGAATCCCGGACCTTCCTTGCCTTTGTAGTGCTCGATCAGATCTGCCGGTGCTTGGAAGGGGAAGTGCGGGTTGTAGGTCCACAGGCAGATGAACATCGGTTTGTCTTTGTGATCGCGCATGAAATGGATGGTTTCATCCGCCAGGCGATCGGTCAGATATTCTCCTGTCTTGCGCGGCTCGATCGTGGGAATGCGATAGGGGTCCCAGTAGGTTGGCGGTCCGCCCAAACCGCAGCCTCCAATATTGATGTCGAAGCCCTGAGCCTGCGGCCAGAATTCCTTCTTGTCACCCAGGTGCCATTTGCCGAAGAATCCTGTGGCATAGCCTGCTTTCTTGAGCCGTTCAGCGAGTGTGATTTGCTCCAGCGCGAGCGTGTTGTCACTGGGCGGCGGCTGCACTTTACGATCGGCGGGCCAGAACTGTTTGCCATCAGTTCCGTGCTGCGTGATGTGCAGTCGCGCAGGCGCCAGCCCGGTCATAATCGCGGCACGCGTGGGCGAACAGACCGGCGAAGCTGAGTAGGCATTCGTGAATCGCACCCCTTGTTTTGCCAGGGCATCGAGATGCGGCGTGCGCAGCACCTCATTGCCCTGACAATGCAGATCGTTCCATCCCAGATCATCCGCCATGATCAGCAGCACGTGCGGCGACGCAGCCTGTGCGCAAGTCACCATCGAACTTGAAAGCAACAACGTTCCGAGGGCAAAGACAGACCGCAGGAATACTCGTGTACGGATGAGGGATATAAGTCTGATGGTCATAACTGATGGGAAGTTTGATTCCCGGGGTGTCAGCGTCAGGGGCTTCAGGGGCGAGGGGCTTGCACGCGATCGCGCGTAGCGCTCGGTGGGAGTGACTTCGCCCAAGCGATCGCTTTTGTGGTCAG
>Ga0194132_10005622_pt1 | contig 20118 bp, 22 predicted proteins | sample TA2KigOf80mmetaG_FD_148612 | JGI IMG/M metagenome (GOLD analysis project Ga0194132, IMG submission 148612) | Freshwater microbial communities from Lake Tanganyika, Tanzania - TA2015054 Kigoma Offshore 80m | ecosystem: Environmental > Aquatic > Freshwater > Lake | place: Tanzania: Lake... | reverse complement strand
TAATCGCGTCGCTCTAAACGTGGCGGCCTATTACGGCACGTGGAAGAACAAAAAGAGCCGCATCCAGGCCTCGATCAACTACACCTGCGGCGAAGGCCCGCAGGCGCTGTTGACCAACCCCGGCTGTCGCGGCGCGGCATTTGGTGAAGCCGGGGCCGGCCAGTTGGCGCGCACCGTCAACGGACCGTTCTTCTCGCCCACCAATATCGTCGTCTCGGGCTCGTCGAAGATTTATGGCTTCGAGGTCGAAGGCAACGCGGCGGTGACCGAGGAACTGACGACCGGCTGGACGCTCAACTATGCCGGCAACAAGTTCACCAGCTTCATCGCCAACTTCATCCTGCCGTACTCCGGCTTCACCAACGTCAAGGGTAACGCCCACGCTCGCTTCCCGAAGTGGTCCGGCTCGTTTAATGCCGGTTACACCACCGGCCTCAACGACAACTGGGACTGGTTCGTCCGCGGTGACGTGTCGTACTTCGGCAAGGCGTTCCTTGACGTCGACAATCTGGCGTTCTGCAAGGCCTATTGGATGACCAACGCCCGCATGGGGGTCGAGAACGACGAAGCCCGCATCGAATTCTGGGTCAAGAACGCGCTGCAGGAGCGCAACTGGTCGGCCTGCTCTCGCTTCTCCGAGTTCGACCTGCCGCTCGATCTGACGTTCCTGACCGCCTATCAAACGGCGATCGTCGCGCCGCAGAACAAGCGCCAATTTGGTGTCAAGACCTCGATCAAGTTTTGATCGATCCGACGAGACCAAGCGAAGGCCGCCCCGCAAAGGCGGCCTTCGTGCTTTCTGGGAAGACACACATGCGCATGCTGACCTTTCTTTTGGCCTTGATCGGGGCTCCGGCGCCGGCGGCGACCGACGCCGAGATCGATCGCATGATCAAGCTGGTGGTCGGCGAGTTCAGCAACCGGCCGCTGGTCGATGCCGCCAAGGCCAAAGGCGCGGAGGTTCCGGAACCGCTGCGCGACGTGCATCACATGTTCGCAACGGAAGTGGCGATGCCCAAGCTGAAGGGCCGCGCGGTCTATGTCGAATGGCGGCACGACGGCCCGGCCGGCGCCATCTCGGGCCAACGCGTGTGGGCGTTTATGCCGTCGGACCGCGGGATCGCGATGATGTTTCACACCTTGAAGCCGTCAGGCCGCGCCATCCTCGACGGGGTGACCGCTCCTGACGCCAAAACCGAGGCCGTGACCATTGCCGACCTTCGGCCCTATCCCGATTCATGCCTGATCTATTATCGGCCCGAAGGCGGCGGTTTCGTCGGCGAGAACACGCCGGGGGCGTGTGCGTTTCCGCGAACCGGATCCACCGACGAAACATTCAAAGTCGATGCCGTTCTCAAGTTCATGCCGGATTTTCACAGCGAGCGGACGCTGATCTGGATCACCAAGACCGGCCAGCCGACCCCCGCGCCCGAGGACGAAGAGTGGGTTTACAATCGCATCCGCTGACCACTTCGACCTCGCGTGCGCGCGATTGTCGGGCTAATTTCCCCGCGCCCAAAGCAGGACCATGAGCAACAAGAATCATCGCCCCGATACTCAAGTCGTTCACGGCGGTCAGAACCGTAAGCGCAACGCCGGCATCGTCAATACGCCGGTGTTTCACGCTTCGACCGTGGTGTTCGACTCGACCGCCCAGATGCTGGACGCGCACGAGCGCACCATCAAAAAGGGCGAGAAGCATCTGTTCTACGGCCGGCGCGGCACGCCGACCCATTGGACGCTGCAAGAGGCGATCACCGAACTTGAAGGCGGCGCCGACACGTTTCTCACGCCGTCGGGCCTCTCGGCCTGTACCACGGCAATCATCGGCTGCGTCAAGGCGGGCGATCATGTGCTGATGGTCGATAGCGTCTATGAGCCGACAAGAAGCTTCTGCCAGGGATTGCTCAAGTCATTCGGCGTCGAGACGACGTACTACGATCCGCTGATTGGCGGAGAACTTGCCGCGCTGATGCGTCCCAACACCAAGCTCGTGTTTTGCGAGTCACCCGGGTCGCACACGTTCGAAATGCAGGATCTGCCGGCGATTGCCGCGGCGGCGCACAAGGGCGGAGCCCTGGTTGCCGTCGACAACACCTGGGCCAGCCCCTTGTTTTGTCAGCCGCTGAAACTGGGATGCGACATCTCGATTCAGGCCGCGACCAAATATGTCGTCGGACATTCAGACGCTTTGCTCGGCACGATCTGTGTCAATGACGCGGCATTGCCGGGCATCAACAAGGCCATCTCGCAGCTCGGCATGGCGGTCGGACCCGACGATGCCTACCTTGCGACTCGCGGGTTTCGGACGTTGTCGGTCCGTCTTCGCCAGCACGAAAAGAACGCGATGGCGGTGGCCGCCTGGCTGCAGAAGCGGCCCGAGGTCAAGCGCGTGCTGTTCCCGGCCTTGCCCGATGATCCCGGTCATGCGCTGTGGAAACGGGATTGCAGCGGCGCCAGCGGGTTGATGGGGATCGTGTTCCATCGCACGTCGCCGGCTGCGGTTGCGGCGATGATCGACACGCTCAAGCTCTTTCCCCTCGGATACTCCTGGGGCGGCTTCGAAAGCTTGGCTTGTCCGTCCAGTGCCGGCAAAGCCCGGACGGCGCGACCCTGGACCGAGCCCATGCCGGGGGTGCGGATTCATGTCGGACTTGAAGATTCCGACGACCTGATTGCTGACCTCGAGCAGGCGCTCGGCCACTTCAATCGCGCGCTCGGCTGAACCTCGCCCGTGGTCCGCGCCGACGACGCCACGATCCGCCGCCGCATCGCCGAAGCCGTCAAGCTGCACCAAGGCGACAGTCTGGCTGCCGCCGAAGCGATCTACCTGGAAATTCTGGCGATGCTGCCGCGTCATTCCGACGCGCTCTATCTGTTAGGGACTCTTCGATTTCAGCAGAACCGGCATTACGAAGCGCTCGAGTTGCTGCAGCAAGCGCTGAAGGAAGATCCCAAGAATATCGCCGCCCACAACAACTTGGGTAAGGTCTTCGACGGCCTTGGGCGATGGGAGGAATCGGTCGCGTCATTTCATCGCGCACTTGCGATCGATTCACAAGATTCGGCCGCGCTGTGCAATCTCGGGATTGCCGAGACGTGGCTGGGGCAAAGCGACGCCAGTGAACAACATCTGCGTCAGTCCCTTGCGCTCGATCCTGCATCGCACGCGGCCTGGAGCGCGCTTGGGTATGCGCTTTATCACCAAGGCCGGGTGCGCGAGGCCGAGGCGGCGTGGCGCAAGACGATCGCACTCAGTCCGGCTTTCACCGAGGCGCATATCAATCTCGGCACGGCGCTTCTGGCACAGCAGAATTTTGTCGAAGGCTGGTCCGAGTTTGCCTGGCGCGACCGACTGCCGGACTCGCGCATTGGCCGCGTCGCGTTTCCGCAGCCGCGGTGGAAGGGCGAGGACCTGCGTGGCGCCTCGCTGCTGGTGATCGGCGATCAGGGATTGGGCGATCAGATTCTGTGCGCGAGTTTGATGCCGTTCATGATCGAGCGCGGGGTCAAGCTGGTGGTCGAGTGCGAACCGCGCTTGGCGTCCCTGTTCGCGCGCTCGTTCCGCGGCGCCCGTGTGATCGCCGCCGGCAAGCCGCCATCGCCCGAGACTCAATCGCGGGAGATTTCAGCCAAAGCCGACTTCGTCGATCTCGCCGAGACGCTGATCCGTCACCCCAAGGCCTTCATGCGCCACGCCGGCTATCTCAAGGCAGACCCGGTCCGGACCGCGGCACTGCGCGATCTTTGGCGGAGAAAAGCCGGCGGACGGAAGCTGATTGGCATCACGTGGTCGAGCGCAAGGGTTAGGCTCGGGCCATCGAAGTCCTCGAAGCTCGCGACCGACTGGGCGCCAATTCTGAAGGTTCCGGGGGCCCTGTTCGTTTCGTTGCAGTACGGCCGATCCGATGGCGACCTGGCTGAAGCGGCACAGGCCGGTTTCGCGGTCGAGCGCGACGATTCGATCGACGTGACCCGCGACATCGACGGCCTTGCCGCGCTGATTTCGGCCATGGACATGGTGGTCTCGGTCTCGAACTCGACCGTGCACCTGGCCGGCGCCCTCAATGTTCCGGTCTGGACACTGGTTCCGGCCGGGCCTGGCCGGCTGTGGTACTGGTTCGAAGGCCGAACCGATAGTCCGTGGTATCCCAGCATGCGGCTGTTCCGGCAGGCCAAATATGGCACGTGGAAGCCGCTGATGGCCGAAGTGGCGGCCAACCTTGGGGCAGCGATTTCAGCCCCGAATCGGCCCTGACTTCGGCCCTCGGCAAGGTGTGGCGAGGCGCCCACACCGGCTGTCCGCCCCGTGATTCTTGCGGCAGATTCGCGTGATTTCAGAAGGACATCCGCCTATGATCCGACGCTTTTTGAAGCCTTAGATTTTGGGCCACGGGCTAACCTGTCCGTGACCGCCGTTTCGTACGAGGTCCATGCGCGATGAACGTTCAGTCAGGTAAAGGTAGCGAGCCGACCGACGGCCAGCAGTCAAAGGCCGAACAGCAGTCGGTGGTGGTTCGATTTGCAGGCGACTCGGGTGACGGTGTTCAGCTGCTCGGCTCGCAGTTCAGTCTTGAGACGGCCTTGGCCGGGAATTCGCTCGCGACATTCCCGGACTTCCCCGCCGAAATTCGCGCGCCGACGGGCACGACCTACGGCGTCTCGGCATTCCAGATCAATTTCGGCTCGCGGGTGATCAAGACCGCGGGCGATCAGCCCGACGTGTTGGTGGCGTTCAACCCGGCGGCGCTCAAGGTCAATCACAAACAGGTCCGGCGCGGCGGCATCGTCATCCTCGACTCAGGCACGTTCAAGGAAAAAGAAATCAAACGCGCGGAATGGGATTCCGATCCGCGCACCAACGGCGCGCTGGCCGATGTCCGCGTCATCGAGATCGATATTTCCCAACAGGCGCTCGAATGCGCGAAGCCCTTTGGCGTGTCGCAGAAAGAGGCGCTTCGCACCAAGAACATCTGGATGCTCGGTCTCGTGTCGTGGATGTACGACCACGACATTTCGGGCATCGTCGAAAGTCTCCTCAAGAAATTCGGCGCCGATGACCCGGTTGGCAAGGCCAACGTCGCGGCGCTCAAAGCCGGGCATGCTTACGGCGAAATCCACGAGGTGTCGGGCGATCTCGGACCGACGCACTTCGCCGCGGTCAAGCAGGAGCCTGGCCTCTACCGTTTGGTCTCGGGCGCCGAAGCGGTGTCATGGGGCCTGGTGGCGGGCGCGCAGCTTGCCGGTCTTGAGGCCGTGCTAGCGTCGTACCCCATCACACCGTCATCGCCGGTCCTGCACATTCTCGCGCGGCTGAAGCAGTTCGGCATCACCACTTTCCAGGCCGAGGACGAGATCGCCGCTTGCTGCGCCGCGCTCGGCGCGTCGTTCGGCGGCAAGCTTGGGATCACGGCGTCTTCCGGCCCCGGCATCGCGCTCAAGACCGAGGCGATCGGTCTCGGCATTTCGACCGAGCTGCCGCTGGTCATCGTCAACACCCAGCGCGCGGGTCCTTCGACCGGCATGCCGACCAAGACCGAGCAGTCGGATCTTTATCTCGCGGTGTGGGGCCGTAACGCCGATGCGCCGATCCCGGTGATTGCGTCGCGCGCGCCGGGCGATTGTTTCGACGTCGCGATCGAGGCGGTGCGTCTCGCGACCAAGTACATGACCCCGGTCATGATCCTGACCGACGGCTACATCGCCAACGCGGCCGAGCCGTGGAAAATTCCATCGATGAAGGACTACGCGCCGTTCAAGGTCGATTTCCGCACCGACCCCAACGGCTACAACGTCTTCATGCGCGACCAGAAGACCCTGGCGCGGCCCTGGGTGAAGCCGGGAACCCCCGGAATGATGCATCGAATCGGCGGAATCGAGAAGGATTCGCTGACCGGCAATATTTCCTATGCCGACGCCAATCATCAGCTGATGACCGACACGCGCGCGGCCAAGATCAACAATATCGCCAACGATATCCCCGAACAGGGCGTCGAGCTCGGCGCAACCAAGGGCAAGCTCGCGGTGGTGGGGTGGGGCTCGACCTTTGGTCCGATCAATCGCGCGGTGTCGAACATGCGCGACAAGGGCCTCGATGTGTCGCACATCCATATTCGCTATGTGTGGCCGTTGCCGCGCAACCTTGGCGCACTGCTCAAGAGCTATGACAAGGTATTGGTTGCCGAGATGAACAACGGCCAAATGCTGACGCTCCTCAAGAGCCAGTATCTGATCGACGCCAAGGGACTTCTCAAGGTGTCGGGCCAGCCGCTCAAGATCGATGAAGTCGAGAACGCCATCCGCGCCCAGCTCGGCGCGTAACGGAACCCAGGGATAAATCGCCATGAACGTTCAAGTTCCTCCGCAGAAACTGACCGCCAAGGACTTCGCCTCCGACCAGGAAGTGCGCTGGTGCCCGGGATGCGGCGACTACGCCATTCTCAAGGCGGTGCAGATCTCGCTCGCCAACATGGGCGCTAAGCCCGAGAACACCGTGTTCGTTTCGGGCATCGGCTGTTCGTCGCGCTTTCCGTACTACATGGCGACCTATGGCTTTCACACCATCCACGGCCGCGCCCCGGCGATCGCGAGCGGGCTCAAGATCGCGCGGCCCGAGCTTGATGTATGGATGGTGACCGGCGACGGTGACGCTCTTTCCATCGGCGGCAACCACATGTTCCATGTGCTGCGCCGCAACGTTGATCTCAACATTCTGCTGTTCAACAACGAGATCTACGGCCTGACCAAAGGCCAGTATTCGCCAACCTCGCGTGTCGGTCAAAAGTCGCCATCGACGCCGACCGGCTCGGTCGATAGCCCTGCGAACCCATGCTCGTTTGCCTTGGGGTGCAACGCGCGGTTCGTGGCGCGCGGCATCGACATCCAGGCCAAGGAACTGGGCGAATTGTTCTCGCGGGCGCGCGAGCACAAGGGCGCGTCGTTCATCGAGATCATTCAGAACTGCATTGTCTACAACGACGGCGCGTTCTCGGATTTCGCCGAAAAGGCGGTCGCGGCCGACATGCAGATACACGTCAAGCACGGCCAGCCGATGATCTACGGCAAGGCCAAGAACAAGGGCCTTCGTCTCAACACCAAGACGCTCTCGATCGAAGCGGTCACCATCGGCGAGAATGGCGTGACCGAAGCCGACATTCTGGTTCACGACGAGAAGAACCGCGTGCTTGCCACGCTGCTGTCGTCGCTGCGCCCGCCGGCGTTCCCGGAAGTACTGGGCGTGATCTACTGCGACCCGGCGCCGTCCTACGAACTTCAGGTCAAGGCGCAGAACGACGCGGCCCTCGCCAAGGGTCCCGGCGATCTCGACAAGCTGCTCCGCGGCGGCAAAACCTGGACCGTCGCCGCCTAAACCACGAAATTAGGGTACGGCCCTATTTTTGCGCGGAAAAATTTATGAAGCGCAGAGGGTTATTTAAGAAGATTGGCGCAACAGCCGGCGCAGCCGCCGCCGGTTTTGCCGCGCCCGCCATCGGCCAGGGGTTGATGGAATGGCGCATGGTGACGAGCTGGCCGAAGGGCCTGCCCGGACTTGGCGCCGGCGTCGAGCGCCTGGCCGCGCGCATCGGCGAGATGAGCGGCGGGCGCCTGACGGTGAAGGTCTACGCCGCCGGCGAACTGGTGCCGGCGTTCGAATGCTTTGGCGCGGTCGCGAGCGGAACGGCTCAGCTCGGACACGACGCGTCCTATTATCATCTCGGAAAATCCGAAGGCACGGCATTCTACACGGCGTTTCCGTTTGGATTCACCGCGCCCGAGATCGAAGCCTGGGTGAAATACGGCGAAGGCCAGAAGCTGTGGGACGAACTTTACGCGCCATTTGGCATCCGCGCGTTCCTTGCCGGCAACACCGGCACGCAAATGTTGGGCTGGTTCAAGAAGGAGGTCCGCTCGGTCGACGATCTCCAGGGCCTCAAGTTTCGCGCGCCCGGCAACCAGGGAAAGATTCTTCAGAAGCTGGGCGTAACGCCGGTCGCTTTGCCGGGCGGCGAAATTTTCCCGGCCCTGCAATCGGGCGCCATCGACGCCGCTGAGTGGATCGGCCCCTACAATGACCTCGCGCTCGGTTTCTATCAGGTCTGCCGCTACTACTATTCGCACGGCTATCACGAGCCCGGCGCCGCCTTGCAATTGATGATCAACGAAGCGGCGTGGCGCTCGCTGCCCGCCGATCTGCAAGCGATCGTCAAGGCCGCGGCCGAAGCCGCCAACGGCGACATCTGGGCCGAGTACAACGCACGCTCTGGACCGGCGCTGCGCACGCTGGTTGAGAAGCACGGCGTCATCGTCAAGGGCCTGCCCGAAGACGTGCTGATGGCCTGCGGCGAGAAATCCAACGAAGTGCTGAACGAAGTCTACGAAGCGGGCGATGCCACGGTGAAAAAGATCGTGGTCGATTTCCTCAAGTTCCGCGCCGAGGTGATTCCATGGACGCGGATCGCCGACCAGGCCTACGTCAACGCCCGGCGGCTGCCGTTCAAGTTCGGCCTCAAGAGCTAGCCGAACGCCTTGCGCGCCGCGTCATACCGCGCCGCCGCGCCCGACCAATCGATCGCCGCCATGTACGCATCGACATAGGCCGCAGCTTTCGCGCCGTAGTCCATATGATAGGCGTGCTCGTACATGTCGAGCGCCAGAACAACGCCATCGCCCGCCATGGTCATGGTGTGATCCGCGGCCCACTGATTAACCAGGCGCCGCAACCGCGGCGACCAGGTCAACAGCACCCAGCCCGATCCGCCGCCGAGGGCCCTGCCGACGGCCGCGAACTCGGCGCGCCACGCCGCGACCGAACCAAAGTCGCGCATGATCGCCGCGGCCATTTCGCCGGCGGGTTCGCCGCCCCGGCCCAGGCATGCAAAGAACAGCTCATGCAGAATCGCCGAATTCGCCGCGACCAGCTGCTCGCGCTTCAGGCCGTTGATCGTGAAGACCGGCGCCTTGGCATAATCGAGCCCGGCAAGCTCCGTCGAAATGGCGTTGAAGCGGCGCACCGCGCCGGCGTAATTGTTTTCGTGATGGCTGACGATCAGCTTCTCCGACATGCCCGCAATCGATTTGGCATCGATCGGCAGTGGCTTGATATCCAGCGTCAATGCCGTCGGCGCCGCTTGCGCAAACGCTCGGCCGCCCATCGATGCGCCCATGGTCAGGGCCATAACGCCACGCCGGTCCATCATGATCGCCTCCTTCACTTGGGAACAAGGTCGCCAAAATCGTCCATATACGGTTGGGTTTTCTGATCCCCCGGCGCCGCGAACAGATCGGAGAAATCGTCGGCCACCGGTGATCCGGCCGGCGCAGTCGTCGACGGCGCGCCGCTCGGCGCATCGAGCACGATCGGCTCGGCGCTGAAGATCACCTCGGGCAGCGCGGTCGCCACCTCGGGGACAAGCCACAGCACGCCAAGCCCGATCACCTGCATCGCCACATAGGGCAGCGCCCCGCGGTAGATATCGGCGGTCTTGATCGCGGCCGCGGCGACACCGCGCAAATAGAACAAGGCGAAGCCAAACGGAGGAGTCAGGAAACTGGTCTGGAGATTGACGCCGATCATGACTCCGAGCCAGATCGGATCGGCGCCGAGGCGAATCAGCACGGGGGCGGCGATCGGCACGACAATGAAGATGATCTCGAAGGTGTCGAGAAAAAACCCGAGCAGGAAGATAACCAGCATGACCACCGCGACCGCGCCGATCACGCCGCCCGGCATGTCGGCCAGGGCCTCGTAGACCAGGTGCTCGCCGCCAAGCCCACGAAACACGAGGCTGAACACGCTGGCGCCCAAGAGGATCACGAAAACCATCGAGCTGATGGTAAGGGTCGAACGCATCACCTGACGCAAGACGTCGAGGGTCAGTTGCCGCTTGGCGGCGGCCAGCGCCATGGCACCAACAGCACCGACCGAGGCAGATTCGGTCGGCGTCGCGATGCCGGTAAGGATCGAACCCAGCACGGCGAGGATCAGCGCCAGCGGCGGCACCAACGCATCCAAAATGCGTATGGCCATGCCGCGATCGCCGTGACGTCCCGTCTCGAGCGGCGGACAGGAGGCCGGGTCAATCACCGACTTGATGAAAACCCAAACCAGGTACAGACCCACCAGCAGCACGCCGGGCAGCATCGCGCCGGCGAAGAGCTGGCCCACCGACACCGGTTCGGGCGACATGTTGCCGAGCGCCAGCTGGGCTTGTTGATTGGCACCCTGCAAAATATCGCCAATAAAAATCAGCACTGTCGACGGCGGAATAATTTGGCCCAGGGTTCCTGCGGCGCAGATGGTGCCGGTGGCGAGCTTGGGGTCGTATCCGGCGCGCATCATCGCCGGCAGCGATAACAGACCCATGGTCACGACGGTCGCGCCGACGATCCCTGTCGACGCCGCAAGCAGCGCGCCAACGATGATCACCGAGTAACCGAGGCCGCCCCGGAGCGCACCAAACAGCTCGCCCATGGTGGTCAAGAGCGCTTCGGCGATCTTCGACCGCTCGAGCATCACGCCCATGAAGACAAACAGCGGAACGGCCACCAACGTTTCGTTGGTCATGGTGCCGAAGTAGCGGCCCGCCAGGGCCGACAGAATGGCGGGGTCGAAAACCCCGGCGCCGATCCCCGCCAGCGCGAACAGCAGCGCGATGCCGGCGAGCGTGAAGGCGACCGGATAGCCGATCAACACGGCGAAGATCGTCACCACGAACATGGCGACCGACAGCACTTCCCCGATCAAAACAGCGTTCATGAGCGTGCCTTCATATCCGCTCATCGGTGACGGGGGCCTCGTCGGCGTCGGTCATTTCCCGGCCCGCAAGCTGCAGGGCGCATCGAATCAGATGCGCGAGTCCTTGAAGGAAAACGACCAGGACGAAGATCCAGATTGTCGCCTTCAGCAGATAAACGGCCGGCATGCCGCTCGGGTTGGCGGAGGCTTCGCGCACGGCCCACGAGGAGGTGACGAACGGACCAGACGTCCATGCCAACACCGCCAGCCAGGGAAACAAGAAAACGAGGGTTCCGAAGATGTCGAGCCAGGCCTTCCGACGGGGCGGCAGACGGCCATAGACGATGTCGACGTTGACGTGGCCGCGATGCAACAGCGTGTAGCCGGCGCCAATCAGGAACACGGCCGCGTGCTGCCAGACGTAAAATTCCTGCATCCATGGGAACCCGATGTTGAACCCATAACGCAAAACGACGACGGCAAAGCAGGTCACGACGCATCCCAGCGTCAACCACGATATCGCCTGGCCGATTCGGTCATTGAGCAAATCAACGCCGCGGACGAAGCTTTCGAGCAATTTCAACCTCCCCGATCTCCAGCGCACGTTACTCCGCGCTATGGTCAAGACAAAGCGGGAAGCTTTGACTCGGCACCACTTTCAAAGGACATTCGCCTGAGGTGCCGTCGCCGTTGACCCCGACATCCATGCCTCAGCCCGCCCCCGAATCCCTGCAAGTCGAAGCGGTCAAGATTGCCAAGGGGACCGTGATCTTCAAACAGGGCGACAAGGGCGATGCGGCCTATCTGATCGAATCGGGATCGATCGGCATTTTCCGCGAGGTTGACGGCAAGCGGGTGCCGATCGCGACCATCGGCCCCGGCGATCTGTTTGGCGAAATGGCGGTGATCGACGGCAGCCCTCGCGCGGCAACGGCATATGCGCTGCAAGATTCGACGGCGAAGGTGATCTCGGTCAAAGTCATGATCGAAACGATGCGTGGCGCCGATCCATTCATCCGCTCGCTGATCCATATGCTGATCAACAACCTTCGCACCGTGCACGATATTCATACGCCACGGTCACGCAGCCTCGCCGACTCGGTCGCGGCGTTGCAGGGTCACGGCGAGTCCTTGGCCCGGTTTCAGCAGGGCAATATCGAGCCCGAACTCAAGGCGGCGCTTGGTCAAAAATTGAAAGACTTCGAAACGGCGTTGGCCGAACTCCGCGACGCGGCGGCCGAGGTCAAGGGCCATGATCGCCGGGCCAGTGCCGCGCCCGCCGAAGCCGAATTGCCGGCGGCATGATGGCCGAGGCGGCGCGTGACGCGCGCCTCGACCGGCTGCTCGAGAGCGACCATCGCAGCGACGCGCACAAGGCGCGCGATCGCTATCGCCATCCTCGCGAAACCTTGGCGTTTTTCGGGCTGTCACCGACACAAGCGGTCGCCGACATCTGGCCCGGCTCGGCGGGCTGGACCACCGAGATTCTGGCGCCCTATTTGCGCGATCACGGCCGCTATATCGCCGCCGGTTATGATCTCGAGACTGAGACATCGTTCAAACCGGAGCCGCATCATCGCGAGTACCTGGCCAAGCTTGCGGCGCGGCCCGACCTCTACGATCGGGTCCTGCACGGCCGGGTCTCGCAATGCCGTTTCGACATCGCGCCCACCGGTTCGGTCGATTTGATTTTGTTTCTCAGGCTCGCCCATGTCTTCGCTCGGAATGACGCGCTTGGCCGCTTACTTGCGGCCATGTTCGGGGCTCTCAAGCCGGGCGGCATCCTCGGGCTCACCGAGCATCGTGCCCCTGCGGGCCAGGCGCGCGACCCACATGCACTCAGGGGTTACATGCACCAAGACCACGTCATCGACATGGTCTGCAACGCGGGTTTTGCACTTGAGGCGTCCAGCGAAATCAATGCCAATCCCGCGGATACCGCCGACCATCCGCTTGGCGTTTGGAACCTGCCACCATGGCTCTGGGGCGGCGACAAGGACCGCGAGAAGTATCTTGCCATCGGCGAATCGGATCGCATGACGCTGCGATTCCGAAAGCCCGCCTGATCAATCGTAGTGCGGCGTCTCGCGCCAGCCGTAGCCGATTTCCTTGAGCGGCACGCCGGCGAAATCGCGCGTCAACTCGGCCGCCTGCTCGCCGCCCATGACCTGATAGAAACTTCGTGCCGGATTTTCGGCCAGGACCCAGGTGAACAGTCCGGTAAGCTTCATTCCATGCAGGCGATTCGCCACCGCCAGAAACAGCCGCCGACCGTGTCCGCGACGTTGCGCTCGGGGTGAAACGTAGAGCGACGTCAGTTCGCATTGGAAGCGGTTATCGCGATGCCGGATCGGGCCCCCACTGGCGAACCCGACGATGCGTCCATCGTGCTCCTCGCTGACCAGGGTGATCGCGTCGTCTTGCCGTTGCAAAATGCGAATCCAGCCGATGGTGCGGTTCTGCACCGTCAGCGAATCAAGGTAGTTCTGAGGGATGATGCCGCGATAGGTCGCCTGCCAGGCCTCGACGTGGACACGCGCGATACCAGGGGCGTCATCGGGGTCTGCGGCACGGACGATCAGCATGGCTGAACCACTATAGCAGGCGTCATATGTCTTTTCGCGAGGGCAGAATCGCAAGAACCGGGTCGATCGAGGTCGCCGGCTCTCCTAGGGTGGCGCATGTTTCTTCGCAAGGTGGCACAATGAACTTCATGCCGACGACGACCGACTTCGAACCAGTCTCGCGCGATTACGCCCGCATTGCGGCGGCGATTCGCTACATCGTCAAGGCGCGCGCGCATCAGCCCTCATTGGATGACATTGCCGCCCATGTCGGGCTGAGCACTTTTCATCTGCAGCGCATGTTCAAGCGCTGGGCGGGCGTCAGCCCGAAGCAATTGATGGGTTATCTCACCCTCGAACACGCCAAAGCCGTGATGCGCCGGTCGGCCTCGGTGTTGGATGCGGCCTACGAAGTCGGGCTGTCGGGACCGTCGCGGTTGCACGATTTGTTCGTCACAGTCGAGGCGATGTCGCCAGGCGAGTACAAGGCCTGCGGCGCAGGACTTGAAATCCGCCACGGTGTCGCAGCGACGCCGTTTGGCCCGGCCCTAATCCTGTCGACCGGGCGCGGCATTTGCGGCGTCGAGTTCATCGACGATGACGCCGGCGCCGTGTTCGAGCGCGCCCGTGCGGAATGGCCTCTCGGCAAGTTTGTCGCCGATCCGGCGCATGCCGCCGATGTGGCGCAACGCATGTTTGGCCCGACGAAACGGGGCGCGCCGCTTCGGCTCCTGATGCGCGGCACGAACTTTCAGGTGCAGGTTTGGTCCGCCCTGCTGCGGGTTCCGTCGGGAGCGATGGTGTCCTATGGCGACGTTGCGAACGCCATCCGGCGGACCGGCGCCTCGCGCGCGGTCGGTACCGCCTTGTCGCGAAACCCGCTCGCCTATGTCGTGCCCTGCCATCGTGTGTTGCGTGAAACCGCCCTGGCCAAGGCCTATAAATGGGGCGGCGAGAGGCGGAGTGCGATCCTTGCCTGGGAGGCAGCGGCGATCGCCGGGTCGAATTTCGCCGGTTCAATTCAAGATTGAGGACGGGTCAGAACCCGATATGCTTGCCCTTCGACAGGGAGGGGCAGGGGCATGGTCGGTCAGCAGGCAAATGCCAGCCCGATCGTGTCGATCCAGTTCTCGGGGCGACACGGCGAATTCGTCTCGATCTGGCTCCTCAACATTCTTCTCAATATCTGCACTCTCGGCATCTACAATTTCTGGGGCCGCACGCGGATCCGACGGTATCTGACGTCGCGGTTCTCGATCGCGGGCGATTCCTGCTAGTACACCGGCCTGGCAACCGAGCTGTTGCGCGGCTTTCTCTACGGCCTCCCTGGAATTGCGCTTCTGGCCTATCTCGCGAGCGAGATCATCGACGGGACCGAACGACTGCTCTTGATTGTCCCGGCCTTCCTCTTGTTTCTTTACGTCTACCAAGTCGCAATCTATGCCGCGTATCGGTATCGCCTGTCGCGGACTCGCTGGCGCGGCATTCGCGGCCGCTTATCCGGATCGGCGTGGGGTTACGGCTGGCGGGTCGGATTGATGGGCATCGCCAACCTCGCGACCCTCGGTCTGCTGTCGCCGCTGGCCGACCGCATCGCCCTGACCTATTTGATGAACAACGTCTGGATTGGCAACACCAGGGGAACGTTCTCGGGTTCGGCCAAGAATCTGATCGGCATTCACCTTCTGAGCTGGTTACTTTTTGTGCCTACAATCGGAATTTCGCGGTTCTGGTACGTGGCCGAGGTTCAGAAGTTTCAGTACAATAATTTCAGCGTCGGATCGTTGCGCTTCCGCTGGACTCAGACAGGCCCTTCCTGCGCGATCTTCCTGTTCGTCAATTATCTGATCATGACGGTGACGCTCGGCTTTGGCCGCGTGTTCGTGACCCTGCGCAACGCAAGGATCTACGCCGAAAATCTCAAGATCGTCGGCGACATCGAAACGGCCGCGGCCCAGTTGTCCCAGTCGACCGAGGAATTGAGCAAATCCGGCGAAACCCTGGCTGAGATTGTCGATGTCGATGTCAGCTTCTTCTGAGTCTCCGGCTCTTTCGGCCCCGGTCGTCTGCTTCGACGGCAAATCGGCGCGTTCTCAGGCCGCGACATTGTCGGTCGAGGGCACCGACCTCGTCTGCCGCGACGAAGCCGGCGTCGAGTTGACGCGCTTCAGTCGGACATCGGTCGGCGTGGTTGACGATGGGATCGAGGGGCCGTCGCGCATCCTGACATCGACGCAGCAGCCCGACGTTCGAATCAAATTTGCTTCGCCCGACTTGGCGGCGCCGTTCCTTGCCTGGTCGGCGAAACCCGCTGGCCGGACGCGACTGGCGGCAAAGCCGCGCATTCTGGCGCTCGCCGCCGTCGGCGCCGTGGTGGCCGGCTTCGTTGCGACCAAGGCCATTCCACTCCTGGCGACCCCGATCACGGCGATGATTCCAATGTCGTACGAAGTCAGCGTTGGTCAGGAACTGGTACCGTATCACGTGCCCGAAAAACGGCGATGCACGGAAGCCGAAGGTCTCGCCGTGATCGCGTCGGTGGCGCGTCAGCTGCTGGCGTCCGAGAGCGTCAATCCACCTTTCACCGTCTATGCCATCGACAACGACGAGCCCAACGCATTTGTGTTTGCCGGCAATCATCTCGTCGTGCAAACCGGACTGATCGAACACGCGCCCGGGCCTGAGGCCGTGGTCGGTGTCATTGCGCATGAGCTCGGGCATCAGCTCCACCGCCATGCCATGCGCCGCATGATCATAAGCGGTGGAACCAAGTTCTTGTTTGGTGCAATTTTTGGCGGCTTGACGCCAGAGTCGGTGGCGACGATGGGGGCAACGCAATACAGGTTGCGATTCAGCCGCGATGCCGAGCGTGAGGCCGACGCGACCGCGGTTCGGCTGCTCAATCGCGCCGGATTCGGAACCGATGGATTGACCGCGATGTTTAGGAGGTTCGCGGAACTGCGAGGCGAACCGCACGTTTTCGCCACGTACTTCTCCAGCCATCCGCTTGAAGAAGAACGAATCGAGGCACTGGAACGCGTTCGCGCGCCGGCGGCCCGCCCCGCCATGACTGATCGGGAGTGGGCCGCGCTCAAGGCGTTGTGCCGCACCCGGGGCGACGCCTCAAGATCGTAGCCGACTCGCCGGTTTTGGCGGCGTTTCAGGCGCCTCTTGACGGCCGCACTTTTGATCTTAAATGACCCCTCGACGGATGCCTGATGGGGTCCGTCGGGTTGCACGGCGCGGCCCCGAGGGGCGCGTTGAGGCCGATCGAAGGCCTCATGGCCCGCAAAATGCGCCGAACGATATTGCTCATTGGAGGATATCCATGCGTGCGTTCGATCTGTCTCCCCTGTTTCGCGCCACCGTCGGTTTCGACAACCTCGCGCGCGTGCTCGACCCCGCGTCGCGGCTTGATGAAGGCCAAAGCGCGTTTCCACCCTATGACATCGTCAAGGCGGGCGCCGACGCGTATCGCGTCACCCTGGCGGTTGCCGGTTTCGATGCGGCTGACATCGACGTCCAGGTTGAAAACAACACGCTGACTGTCAAAGCCAAGAGCACCCACGAGCCCGATCAAAGCGTTTTCCTGCATCGTGGTATCGCGCGCCGCGGCTTCGAGCGCCGCTTCGAGTTGGCGGACCATATTCGCGTCAGTTCGGCCCGAATGGAAAACGGTCTCCTGCACATCGACCTCAAGCGCGAAGTGCCGGAAGCCCTGAAGCCGCGCCGCATTCAGATCGCATCCGCGGCAACCATCGACGCGCCGACGGCGAAAGCCGCCTGATCGTCGTTTGCGGGAAGCCTGACAACCGGATCGGGCGGCTGCCGTTTGGTCTTGTCGCCGACAAGGCGGACGCCAAGTTTAGGCGCGGCGTGCTGACCATCTCGGTGCCAAAGTCGGAACAAGGCCAGGCGAAGACCAAGAAGATCGCCATCGCCTGACAGTAGCTTGCCTACTCCGCGCGCATCGTCGTCGAGTCTCCTCTCCCCCTGAGGACTCCCCCTCCCTCGACTCACGCGGTGCGCGCGGGGCCCTTGTTTCGGATATGCTGGTGCCATGAGCGCGGGCGCCATCATCGACTTCTATCAAGGCACGGGAACCGATCGGGCCGGCAGGAAGATCGAGGATATCTGGAGCTGGGACGATCGCCGGCTCGAGATGGTTCACGATTACATCCAGTGGCTCTTTCCGCTTCCGGATCCAAGCCGTTTCAATCCATCCGCGCCGCTCCTGAGCGCCGAGGATCGTTTCGCTTTCCGCCATTCTCCTGAGCTCCAGGCCCGGGCGGTCCGTTCGCTTGACCTCCTGTTGTCCTTTCTCGGCCTTGTCCGCGAAGCGCATTGCATTGTCCGCGCGCCGACATTTGCGGCGCGGGCGCCGAATTGGCTCGAACCGGCCAACCACAATTACCTGCGATTGACGCGCAGTCTGTTGTTTCTCGGTCTCGTCGGCCTCGAAACCCAAGCGCGGGCGCTGCTGTCCTGTCTCGAAGATATTGCCGCGGTCGAAGGTCGGCAGGCGATCGGCGCGCGGACGCTGCAGTTCTGGCGAGAGGCTGTCACCTCGGGATAAGGTGCACCATCCGCGGGGGGAGGGCACAATGGCGCGCAAGGAACAGGTCATCTCGGTCAACCCGACGCTCGAACAGAAATTCGGGATCAGTTACCTGGTCAGGTCGGGAAAGACGCTCTATATGGCCGGACTCCTGTCGGCCGATGACGAAACCTTTCAACTGGTCGGGCCCGGCGACATGGCGGCCCAAATCCGCAACATCTACGCCCGCATGCAACGCGTTCTGGACAAGGCGAATTGCACGCTCAAAAACGTCGTCAGCGAGATCAGTTTTACCACCGATGTCGCGGCCCTGGCCGGCGCCGGCTGGGTCCGCCGCGAAATCTACCAACAGGCTGGGGCGGCTCCTCCGGTCGGAACGGCCGTGCAGGTCTCGGCGTTGTTTCTTCCTGGCGCCATGCTCGAAATTCACGCGACCGCTGAACTGGAATGAGCACACCCCATGGCAAAACCTGAACAGATCATCTCGGTCTACCCGTCGCTCGAGAAGAGGTTCGATCTCTCGTATGCGATCAAGGCTGGCAATCAGCTTTTTCTCTCGGGCCTGGTCTCGGCCGACGACGATTTTAAACTGGTCGGCGCCGGAGACATGGAAGCGCAAATCCGCCACATCTATCAGCGCCTGCAATTCGTGCTGGCCAAGGCCGGCGCGAACCTGAGACACGTGGTGGCCGAGACCAACTACACCACCAATTCGCCCGAGCTGACGCGATGCGCCTGGGTCAGGGCAGAAATTTATAAGACGGCCGGTGCCGCGATGCCGGTCGCGACCGGCGTGCATGTGCCAAGCCTGACGTTACCGGGCGCCATGCTCGAAGTTCACGCCACCGCCGTTCTGGATTGAGCGCATGTCCAAATATCGCATCGTCACCGATTTTCCACGGCCCGACCCGGCGCTGATCAAGCGCGCCGAGGGGCTTTATTACTGTCTGCTCGGCTGCCGCGTCGGTCCGCGTCAGGTGGTCGATCCCGGGATCAAGCCGCTCGAGCGAAGCTGGCGGCTGTGCGGTCCCGCCTTCACGGCGAAGCCCGAGCACACCAACGACACGCTGATGGGGCAAATTGCCGGTAAGTATCTGAAACCCGGCGATGTGCTGGTGGTCGACGCCAGGGGCGATGCCACCGCGGCGGCCTTCGGCGCGACGATGGCGAGCGCGATCAAACAGGCGGGCGGCGCCGGCATTGTCGTCGACGGATACATCCTCACCGCCGAGGTGATCCGCGCCCGTGAGGGAATTCCGCTCTTTTGCCGCGGCACGGTGCCCTACACCGCCACCTCCGACAAACCGGGGTGGCTCAATGTGCCGGCCGTTTGCGGCGGCGTCATCGTCAACCCGGGCGACCTCGTGGTCGGCGATGAAGACGGCGTCTTGGTGATTCCCTTCGATCAGATCGAGGACACGATTGCCCACGTCGAAAAGATGGGGACGCCGCGGCCACGCGATGGCGTGATCCCGCCGCGGGTTCCGAATGCGGAGCCTTACTACCGGAGGTCAGGCGCCGAGAAAAAGATAGCCGACAGGACGGATGTCAACATTATCAGCCGTATCTGACGGCTATCCCGCGACCACCGTACTGGCGTGCTTCAGCACGCGCTCGGGGGGCAAGATGAATTCCGCGGTGCTTCCCCGTGCCGGCGTGTTGGCGCGCAATGTGAGCGTCGCGCCGTGCAATTCGGCAAGCCGCTTGCTGACGACAAGGCCGATACCGTACCCGACCGCGCCATGATGATAAGGATTGTTGCCGCGGGCGAATGGCGTGAACAGCAGCTGCACCGTCTCCGGATCGACACCGGCGCCGGAATCAATAACCCGGATCCGGTAACTCCCGAGCTCGGTGACGGCTTGATCGATCCGAACCATGCCACTGGGCCCGGACGCCTTTGCAGCGTTCGTCAGTAGGTGCGTCAAGATCTGGATGAACTTGGCCCGGTCGGCGCGAACCAAACGTTCCGGATCCGGCGTCGCGGCGCTATCGAAGATCACGCCCTGATACTCGGCGCGGGCAAGACGCAGGGCTTCAGCCGTGGCATCAACGGGTGCAAAGCTTGAAACGTTGAGCGCGCGATCCGTCGAGACCATCGACTGAGGTGCCCCCTTTGAAGTGGTCTATCCTGAGGTATGGTTTTTTTTGAAGGAGGACCACGATGGGAAAGAGGCATACGGCTGAAGAGATTGTCGCGAAGCTTCGGCAAGTAGAGGTTTTATGCGGCCAGGGCCGGGCAATCGCGGAGGCGATCCGTG
>Ga0194132_10005620_pt1 | contig 20121 bp, 20 predicted proteins | sample TA2KigOf80mmetaG_FD_148612 | JGI IMG/M metagenome (GOLD analysis project Ga0194132, IMG submission 148612) | Freshwater microbial communities from Lake Tanganyika, Tanzania - TA2015054 Kigoma Offshore 80m | ecosystem: Environmental > Aquatic > Freshwater > Lake | place: Tanzania: Lake... | reverse complement strand
AAAAGCGCCGCCGCCCAGGATCAGGGCATGGCGGTAATGACGACTCAGCAAGAGGTAGAGGAAGACGGCCACCACCAACACTAGACCCACACCGCGCAGGTAGTAGGCCCACATCAGACAGGCAAAACCTCCAATAAACCAGTAGTTGCCCCGTAGCTGGGGTTGTTTCAGCGAACGGGTGATCAACCACAAGGCCAAGAGGGAAAAGAGCAGATAGGGAATCTCGGACATCACCTGGTGGCTGTAGTCGAGCAGCGCGGGAAGGGTGGTCGACCACAGGGCCACCAACAAAGCCGGCAGCCGGCCCCACTCATCGCGGGCCAGCAGGTAAATCACCGGGATGGACCCGGCGAAGAGGAGCACCACCAGCCAGTTCATGGCGGCATAGTTGCCTGGGGCCAGCCACTCGAGGGGGGCCAGCATCAGCGGGAAACCAAAGGGGTATTTGGTGGCCGGCTTGGGCTCGGGCAGGCTGATGTAGCTGAGGCCCTGGCCCTGCACCAGGCTGCGGGCCAGGGTCATGAACTCGGTGTTGTCGCCGCTGAGGGCCAGCTTGGGGTCGAAGGTCCAGGCCGCCAGCAGAAAGGCCAGCAGGCCCAGGCCCAGAAGCAGGCGCCAGCCCAGGCCCGCCAGTTGCTGGTCGAGGCGCTGGAGCAGGGGCAGGGCAGCCGGTTGGGCCGGCGCTTTTTTGGGCGGGCGCGCTTTCACCGGCGGTGGGCCTCGACCACGGTTTCGAGGGCGGCCAACTGGACCTGCACCCGCTGTTCGAGGGGCAGGGAGGTGGGGGTCTCGGTGGTCAGCAGGTGGTCGGTATGGTGGTCGAAGAGCACGATGGGGATGCCCTGGCCGCGCAGTTCCTCGTGTTTCTCGGTCGTGGGCACGATGATCCCGCCCCTGGCCCGCTGGCCCTCGATCACCGGCTGGGTGTTGAGCGGGCAGAGGCGCGACACCTTTTCCATAAGCTGCGGACCCACCGGCGTGCGGTTGCGGTACAATTCGTACAGATAGAAACCAGGGCTCTCCCAGTCCTCGTGGAAATCCACCACAAAGGCGAAGCGGCGGCCGGTCACCAACTGGCGCACGAGCTGGATCTCGGGCACGTCGCCGCGCTGGTACGCCCAGTTGATGTCCACGCCCTGGCCGTTGTGCCGGGTGTTGCGGTCGTAGCCGTGGGGATTGAGGCAGGGGACGACCAGGAAGTTGAAGGACTCCAGCCAGGGGCCACCGCCCCGGCGGCAGAACTCCAGCGCGGCCTCGGTCCCGGCCGGCTCGTCCCCGTGGGTGCCGCCGATGAGCAGGGCCGTGGGCAGGTCGGGACGGTCTCCCTGCTCCACCGCATAGACCGGGTGCTCCCCGATCCGTCCCAGCTCCCGCGTCCCTGGGAGGGCCTGGAGGCGCTGCATGAGCGCTGCGTAGGACTGTTCTGCCATCCTCAGCCCTCGCGCACCCTGGGCAGCACCTCGGCCTCGACCTCGGCGTCGCTGGAAGGCGCCTTCACCCCCGCAAAAAGGGACCAGCGCTCCACATGCTCGACCTGGCTGCCTGGGGTGAGTTCGACCAAGGGGCCCAGGGTCTCCACTTCGAGCATGTCCTCGTTGGTGAACAACTCCACCGAACTGCCCAGGTCCGGGTACTGGGCCCCGGCGGCGTAGTGGAACTTCACGACGAAGAGGTGCCCGTTGCGGGCATAGGCCACCCAGCCCTCCGGGGTGTTGAGCCCGGCCTTCTGTGGGGTGGTGGCCTGGGGGTCCTGGCGCAACAGGAGGTGGCGGGTGCCCCAGTGCCAGCGGGGGTCCTGCATGTCGGTGTAGGGCCACAGGGCCAGGCTGCGGGTAGGCAAAAGATGCGCCCCGTGCGCCCCGTACGGCGGCAGCGGGGCGATGGCGCAGCCGCCAGGGGCCATCACCGACAGGGCCCAGGGGGCCAGGCGCACCGGCCAGGGGCCCTGGTTGCGCAGGCGGTGGGTCACCTGCACCTGTGCCCCGGTGGCGGCCAGGTGGATGTCGATCTCCTTCTGGATGCCGGTGCCCGGCTCCACCGGCTGGATCAGGCGGACGAAGTCGCGGTGTTCCTCCACCTCCACCGGGCTGTTGTCGGGCAGATAGGTGCGCGGGTTGGATTCGGGGGCGTGCCAGAGCCGGTGCCCCCCGTAGATATGCCACTGGTCGCCGCCGGTCTTGCCGGCCAGCTCGGGGTACTCCTTGAACTCGTTCTCCTGGCCCAAAAACCCAAAGCGGATGAGGCGCGGCCCCACCGCGGTCAGCAGCACCACCTCGACGGTGTCGTTGTGCAGTCGGCAGGAGTTGGGCCAGCCGTGGTAATTGATCCGCTCCATCAGGGCACCTCGGTGAAATAGGTCTCGGCGTCGTCCTGGGGCGCAAAGCCCAGGGCGCGGCGGGTCTCCTCCAGGTCAAAAACCCGCCGGCCGTTGTCGCTGACCACGTAGGCCAGCAGGTACCGGGTGTCCACCTCCAGGGCGCAGCGGTGGGCCGCGACGCAGTCGCGGTGGCTGAGGAACATGGCCCGCAGGTAGTCCTCGGCCGGGGTGCCGCGCATGACCAGGGGGGTATTGGCCTCGACGATCCAGCCGATGCGCAGGCCGATGAATTCCAGGCCCTGCTGCTGGCTGTAAAGCTTGCCGATGTTTTCCCCGAAGAGTTTGGACACCGCGTAGAGGGAATCGGGATTGGGTGGGTCGCTCAGCCGCATGTGGAGGCGCTTGCGCGGGTCCAGGGTTTCGGGGGTGGTGCGGATGGTGTTGCCGTGCTGGGTGTGGTTGGTGGAGGCGAAGATCAACCGTTTCACCCCGGAGCGCACGCACTCCTCGCAGACCTGGTACATGCCTTCGAGGTTGTGCTCGCGCACCGATTCCCAGGGGGCCGCCGGGCTGGGGTCCGCGGCCAGGTGGATCACCGCCTCCAGTCCGGCAAAGGCGCCGCGCACCTCGCTGGCCCTCTCGAAATTGATCAGGGTGGAAGGGAAGTCCACGGGCCGGCGGGTGAAGGCTTTGAGCTGGTATTCGCCAGCCAACCCCTTCATCAGCACCCGGCCGACCACGCCGTTGGCCCCGGTGATCCCCACGCTCTGGTATCGCGCCATAATCGCCTCCGTTCAGTTGAGGCTGTAGACCTCGTAGGGCTGGGTGCAGGGATTGCCCCGGCTCAGGTGCATGCGCCCCTGGTCGGCCTCGATGATCACCGAGAAGACGCTGACCCAGAAACCGTTGGTGGGGTGGTCGTTGGGATGCCGGCAGATGGAACAGGGATAGTCCTGGTGGTCGCGCAGGGCCTGCCTGAGGGTCTCGATGCCCAACGGCCCGCCCGCTGCCTGCAGCAGATGGTCGATGCGCGCCTTGCGCGGGCCGGACTGGATCAGCTCGGGGAAATCGGCGTTGATGGGGACCAGGTCGGGATGCAGACAGTGGTTGGTATGGGTGACCAGGCCGCCGCCCTGGTCGCGCAGCACATGGACATTGTCCACGGTCACCTCCAGGTCCGCCGGTCCCTGCGGGGAGGCGATGATGATGTTGGCGGGGATGGCCCGTTCTGCGCGGGAGACCGCGTTGACCGCCCCCTCCAGCGAGGTGGCCTCGAAGATGCCGCGCACCGTGAAGTAGTGGGGCACCCCTAAGGGCCGGCTGGGGGCCGGCAGGGTGTTCATGCACAGGCCCAGGCCCTCGGAGTTGAGGCCGATGTAGGCGATCAGGCCGGCCTGGGTGACGGTCATCAGGGCCGGCTTGCCCGCCGGCTTGCGCGTCAGCACCACGGTGAAGGGATCGAGGGCCGGATCGTTGTCCCAGTTCTGGCCCACTACCGAGCCGTGGGCAGGGGTGTGCGGGGCCAGGGCAAAGGAGGTGCAGCCGGCGTCTTGCTCGGGCTGGAGCTGGTTGCGGATCTGCAGGAGGATCAGTTCCTCCAGGCTCACTCCCGAGCTGTGGGCCACCCCGCGCAGCTCCTGGAGCATGTCCGGGGCGTACCCCTCGACGTAGGGCAGGGAGTCAGAGGCCACGGCCATAGCCTTGGCGCGGGAGATGGGCACGGTTTTGTTCACCCTGTCGAGGGCGATGGCGGCAAAGCCGCGCACCTCCTCGCGGGCGGCCTCTCCCAACTGGCAACCCAGCTCAAAGGGCGGGCCGCTGACGGTGATCTCGCGGTACCGGGTGGGTGCAGTCATGTCTTTGATTCCCTCACAGTGAGCACTACCTTGCCGATGTTGCGGTTCTCCGCCAGGATCTGGTGGGCTTCGGCGGCCTGCTGGATGGGCAGCACGGTTTCGACTACCGGGGCAAGGTGGCCCGCCTGCATCAGCGGCCAGAAACGGGCGGCAAAGCCCTCGACGATCTGGGTCTTCTCCTCCAGCGAGCGGCTGCGCAAAAGCGAGCCGATGATCCGCAGGCGCTGGCGCAGCACCAGCCCTAAGTCGATGGATGCTGCCGGGCCGCCCAAAAGGGCGATGAGCACCAGGCGGCCTTTCAGATTGAGGGCTTTCAGGTTGCGCTCCAGGTACGCCCCGCCCGAGATGTCGAGGATCACGTCCACCCCGCCCAGGCGTTCCTGCACGATCTGGGCAAAATCACCCTCGCGGTAGTCGATGGCCAGCTCGGCGCCCAGCTCCAGGCAGCGGGTCCGTTTGGCCGGGGTGCCGGCGGTGACCGCCACCCGGCAGCCGGCGGCGCGGGCCAATTGGATGGCCGCGGTCCCCACCCCGCTGGCCCCCCCGTGGATCAGCACCCGCTCGCCGGATTGGAGCTGGGCCTCCATGAAGAGGTTGACGAAGGCGGTGTAGAAGACCTCGGGGAAGGCCGCGGCTTTGACAAAGTCCCAGTCCGCCGGCAGACGCACCAGCAGGGGCGCGGGCACGGCCACCTTTTCGGCGTACCCGCCCCCGGCCAGGAGGGCGCAGACCCGCTCGCCCCCTTGCCAGTCTTTCACCCCCTCGCCCAGCCCGGCCACCACCCCGGCCATCTCCAGCCCCAGGTAGGGCGGAGCGCCCGGCGGCGGCGGGTAGTTGCCGGCCCGCTGCAAGAGGTCGGCCCGGTTGACGGCGGTGGCGCAGACCTCCACCAGCACCTCTCCGGGTCCCGGGACCGGGTCGGGCGCCTCGGCCCAGCGCAGGGTGCGCTCGGGGCTCTGCTCATCGACGAGGATGGCTTTCATAGAGTGGTTATACTTTGCTGCATTTGTCTGCTCAGCGCAAGCGCTAGGCCCTGGCCTGCCCGGCTCGGCGCGGGTACATTGGGGCCTGTCTGCAAGTTCCTCTTTTCAGAAAGGCGAATATGAGCGAAGTGATCACCCTGTCGGAGGCACAGGCGCGGGCCTTTTGCCTGGAGGTGCTGGCCGGGGCCGGGGTGCCCCCCGGAGAGGCGCAGGTCTGCGCCGAGAGCCTGCTGGACGCCAGCCTGCGCGGGGTGGACAGCCACGGGGTGGCCATGCTGCCCACCTATGTCGAGCGCATCCGCTCCGGGCAGATCGTCCCCGGCCAGCCGCTGCGCGTGGTGCAGGAGAGCGCGGCCACGGCCCGGTGCGACGGGCAGCAGGGCCTGGGACCGGTGCTGGCCTGTGCGGTCATGGACCTGGCCGTGGACAAGGCCCGCCAATCCGGGGCGGGCGCGGTGAGCCTGGTGGACGGCAACTACGTGGGCGCCCTGGCTTTCTACGCCGAGCGGGTGGCCCGACAGGGGATGTTCGGGCTGTGTATGGCCAATTCCACCCCGAGGGTGGCCCCTCAGGGGGGCAGCCAAGGGCTGCACGGCACCAACCCCATCGCCTACGCGGTTCCCACCCAGGAGGGCGAGCCGATGGTCTTCGACGCGGCCACCGGCCACGCTGCGGCCAGGGTCAAACAGGCTTTTGAAGAGGGCCGGCCCATCCCTCCGGGCATCGCCCTGGACCGGGAGGGCAGACCCACCACCGACGCGGCCGCGGCCCTGGTGGGGGTGCTCCTGCCGGTGGGGGGTGCCCTGGGGTACGGCCTGGGATTGCTGGTGGACCTCCTTTGCGGTGGATTGGCCGGAGGGCCCTGCGGCCGGGACGTGCCCCCGGTAACCGAATTGAAGCAGCCCTATGGCTGCGGCTTCTTTGCCCTGGCGCTGGACCCGGCCCACTTTGGCGGGACCGAGCGCTTTGCCGAGCGCTGCGCCTTCCTGGCCGCCAGCGCCCGGGCCATTCCGCCGGCCGCCGGGGTGGAACAGGTGCGGGCCCCGGGCGACCGCGCCCGGGAGGAGCAGGACCGGCGCCGGCGGGAAGGTATCCCCTTTGATCAGCAGCGCTGGCAGGTGGTGCTGGACAAACTGGCGGGCCTGGGCCTGGAGGTGGGCCGCTGGCGGCGGTGATTCTTGCCTGGGGCAGGGGGATCGCCTACATTTAAACAATTGTCCGGCACCCCGGCCGGCATCCCCGCAGCCAGCGTTCAAATTCAATCATGACCAATATCGAGATCAAGGCGTACTGCCAGGACCTGGGGCGCGCCGAGCGGAATCTCAATGCCCTGGGCGCCGGGCCGGCGGGCACCTTTCACCAGCGCGACACCTACTTCAAGGTCAGCGAGGGCCGGCTGAAGCTGCGCCAGATCGGCCCCGACGAAGCCCACCTCATCTACTACCGCCGCGAGAACCTGCCCGGCCCCAAGCGCAGCGATTACGACATCGCCTTCACCACCGACCCCGAGGCCCTGCGCAACATGCTCTGCCAGGTGCTGGGCACCTGGATCGAGGTGGAGAAGACCCGCCAGGTCTGGCTGTGGGAGAACGTGCGCATCCACCTGGACGAGGTAATGGACCTGGGCCAGTTCGTGGAGTTGGAGGCGGTGACCGAGGAGAAGAAGCTGGAAGAGAGCCACGCCCGGGTCGAGACCCTGATGCGGGCGTTGGAGATCCGGGCCGACCAATTGATCGCCGAATCCTACAGTGACCTCCTGGCGGCCGGCGCCGCCCAGGTTTCCTGAAGGAGGGGAAGATGGCCGAAACGGGCAAACAATTCCAGGCGGTATCGGTTCAGGTGCTGGGCGAGGAGATCCGCATCGGCGGCGAGGACCCGGCCGAATTGCAGCGGGTGGCGGAGGTGGCGGAGTACGTGCGCCGCAAGGAGCGCGAATTGCTCGCCCGCCACGGGAGTCGTGTGCCCAAAAACAAAGTGGCCGTGCTCCTGGCCATGGAAATCGCCAATGAACTGCTCAGCATGCAGAAGCTGGTCAAGACCCAGCAGGAGCAGATCACCGAGACGGCGAGACAGGTCGCGGAGAACACCAGCCAGCGCTTCGACCGGATGAACCACACCCTCGAGCAGCTCAAAGAAGTAGCCAACCTCGACAGCCGGACGGAAAGCGTGGTCTCGGAACGCCACCGCCCGGTTCCTCTGGTCCGAAAATAACTCCCCCCTCCCGCTACGCCGATGAAACGCCTCCTTCTGTGCTGCCTGTGGTGGTTGCTGGCAGTGGGGGGATGTGCCGGCACCCTCCAGTACAAGCGCGAGGATTGCCCGGTGTACGACGCCCTGGAGCCCATCCGCGCCAATCCGGCTGGGGCGCCGGACCGCCATTTGCAGGTGCAGATGGTGTTCCGGGTCTGCCCGCCGGAAACGGGACTGGAGGAGATACAGCGCAAGCGCATCGAACTGAAACACGCGCTCCTGGTCCTGCTCAGCGGTAAGGATGCCGCGTACCTGGAGGACCCCTTGCGGGTGGAAAAACTCCAGAAAGAGGTCCTGCCCCTGGTCAACCAGAAGGTGCTCAAGAAAAGCCGGGTGGTCGAGGTGCTGATCACCGGCTTCGAGTTGCAGTAACCCTCCGCTAGTTTCCCTTTAACAATTCCTCCGCCTCGCCGCACAGGGCTGCTGCTTCGGCGGGGGTGGTGCTTTCGGCGATGATCCGCACCACCGGCTCGGTGTTGGAGGCCCGCAGGTGGACCCAGGGGCATTCGAGCCGGCCGCTCAGGTACAGCTTCACCCCGTCCACCACCGGATGGGCGTAGGCCGCCGGGTGGCGGCGGCGCAACTGCTCCAGTGACCGGGTCAACTGCTCCGGGGTACAGGATACCTTGCGCTTGTCGATGCAGTAGCGCGGCAGTTCCCCCAGCCAGGCGGCCAGGGGCTGGCGGGCCAGGGATTCGAGGACAATGGCCGCGCCCAATGCCGCGTCCCGCCCTGGGTCCACCTCGGTGAGGATCACCCCGCCGTTGCCCTCGCCCCCCACCACCGCCCCCACCTCGACCATCTTCTCCACCACGTGCACCTCGCCCACCGGGGTCAGCACCACCGGGCATCCCCGGCGCTGGGCCGCGTCGCTGACCAGTTGGGAGGTGGAGAGGGTAGTGACCACCGGCCCCTGCCGGCGCGCCCCCACGGCCAGCACCGCCAGGGCCAGGGTATAATCCTCCCCCACCGGCTCTCCATCTTCCCCCACCAGGGCCACCCGGTCGGCGTCTGGGTCGATGGCGAAACCGATGGCGCTCTGGCTGGCCCGCACCGCCCGGCCCAGGTCCACCAGATTGGCCGGCACGGGCTCGGGCTCGTGGGCAAAGCGGCCGTGGGGCTCGGCGTGGATGAAGTGGGCCTCCACCTCCAGGGCCTGGAACAACCGGGGCAGGAGCAGGCCGCCGGCCCCGTTGCAGGGATCCACTGCCACCCGCAGGCCCGCCCGACGGATCTGCGCCACGTCCACGGCCCCCAGGATGCGCTCCAGGTGCAGGTGGTGGGTGTGGGCGGGGTCCACCTGCTCCAGGGAGCCGCCTCCGACTGGGGTAAATACCTGTGAATGAAAGAGTTTTTCCACTTCCCGGCCTTGGGCGGCGTTGAGGAAGATGCCGTCCCCGCGTATCAGTTTGAGGCCGTTCCAGGGCTGGGGGTTGTGGCTGGCGGTGAGGATGATGGCCCCGGCGGCGCCCAATTCAGTCACCATCAGTTTGGCTCCGGGGGTGGAGCAAAGTCCCAGATCGAGTACCCGGCAGCCCATCTCCTGGAGGGCGGCGGCGCAGGCGCGGCCCAGGGCCTCGCCCGAGGGCCGGGGGTCCCGGGCCAGCACCACCCGGCGGCCGGGCCCCAGCCAGGTGCCAAAGGCCGCGGCAAAGCGGGCAGCCACCTCCTCGGTGAGGGATTGGCCGACGATGCCGCGGATGCCGGAGATGCTGACGATGAGGGGGGCGTGCTGGGCCATGCGGGGGGTCCTCCCTATGACAGAAAAATAGTTATTGACAGGAAAGACAGGAAATGTATTTTATGTCATAAAGTCAGATTAATTACCGAAGACAAAGGTGAAACGAGACGTGGAAAAGACGGTACTGACCACCGGCGAGATCGCCCAGTACTGCAAGGTCAATTTCCGCACTGTGATCCGCTGGATCAAGCGGGGGCACCTGCGGGCCTATCAGTTGCCCGGACGGGGCGACAACCGCGTGGAGGTGGGGGATTTCCTCCGCTTCCTCCATCAGCACAACATGCCGGTCCCCGGGGAGTTCCAGCGATCGGCCCGGCGCGTGCTGATCGTCGATGACGACCAGGCCACGGCCCATGCCATCCAGCGGGTGCTGCGCCGGGCCGGTTTCGAAACCGAGGTGGCCTTCGACGGCTTCAGCGCCGGGGTCCTGGCCGAGTCCTTTGCCCCGGAGGTGATGACCCTCGACCTGCGTATGCCCGGCCTGGGGGGGCTGGAGGTGCTGGGCTTTGTCCGCAGCCACCCCCATCTGCAGGCCATCAAGATCCTCGTGGTCTCGGGTCTGCCCCCGGCGCAACTGGCCGAGGCCCTGGCTGGGGGCGCCGACGAGGCCATGGAGAAACCCTTCGACAACGCCGCGCTGGTGGAGAAGGTCTGCCTCCTGGCCGGGGTTGAGGCGCCGGCGCCGGCAGCGGTGGAAAACCTTGCGCCCTGAGTCTTCGCCGCCGGCAGGGGCCGTGGACGGGCTGGCCCTGGCGTCCAAGGGTGAGGGCGAGTTGGAGCAGATCCTGTCCTCCATGCAGGCCACCCTGGTGGTCAGCGACGGGCAGGGCCTCATCCGACGGGTGAACCACGCCCTGCTCCAGTTGCTGGGGTACGCCGAAGCCGAATTGCTGGGCCAACCCCTGGCCCTGATCTGCGCCGGCGGGGAGATGCCGGCCCAGGTCCCGATGGCCGCCATGCACTCCAAGTCCCTGGCCCTGGTCCGGGTGGAGACCCGGTACCGTTCGCGGGAGGGCCGCCTGGTCCCCGTGCTCTGTGCGCGCTCGGCCCTGCGCGGCGGGCAGGGCGAGGTCTGCGTCGGCTTTGAATTGAACGAGCGCAAGGAGTTCGCCAACCAGCTCTTCCAGTCGGAGAAGCTGGCCTCCATCGGCCAGTTGGCCGCCGGCATCGCCCACGAGATCAACAACCCCCTCGGTTTCATCCTCAGCAACCTGGGCACCCTGGCCGAGTACAGCCGCGACATCCTGGGGCTGGTACGGGAGTACGAGCAGTTGTACCAGGCCCTGGAAAAGGGCGACCCCGACCAGCTAGCCCAGGCCCGCCTCCAGGTGGGCAGCCGCCGCGCCGAGGTGGAGATCGGTTACTTGATGGGCGATCTGGACGAACTGGTCCGCGAGTCGCGCGAGGGGGCCGAACGGGTGCGCCGCATCGTCCAGAGCCTGCGGGAATTCGCCCACCAGGACCAGGCCGAGAAGGTCCCGGCCCACCTAGATCAGTGCCTCGAAAGCGCCCTCACCATCGCCTGGAACGAGATCAAGTACAAAGCCCAGATCCACAAGGACTACGCCGCCCTGCCCCAGGTGCTCTGCTACCCCCAGGAACTCAATCAGGTCTTCATCAACCTGCTGGTCAACGCCGCCCAGGCCATCCCCGGGCAGGGGGCCATCCTCCTCCGCACCTTCCAGGAGGACCACTGGGCCTGCGCCGCGATCACCGACACCGGGCAGGGCATGTCCGCCGAGGTCCGGCAGCGCATCTTCGAGCCCTTCTTCACCACCAAACCCGTGGGTCAGGGCACGGGCCTGGGACTGAGCACCAGCTACCACATCGTGGTGAACAAACACGGCGGCCAGTTGCTGGTGGACAGCCGGGAAGGGGCAGGCACCACCTTCACGGTCCGCATCCCGCTGGGGGCCGGGGAGGGGTTGGCCCGGTGAACGCGGCCAAGCACACTGTGCTCCTGGTGGACGACGAGCCGCATGTGCTGGCCTCGCTGCGCCGCCTGCTGCGCAAGGAGGGCTGGCAGTTGCTGCTGGCCGGCAGCGGCCAGGAGGGGCTCGAACTGCTGGCCGCCCACCGCGTGGATCTGGTGGTCTCGGACATGCGTATGCCCCAGATGGACGGGGCCGCCTTCCTCAGGCAGGTGCGCCAGTCCTACCCGCAGGTGACCCGGCTGGTGCTTAGCGGGTACGCCGAGCGCGAGGCAGTGCAGCGGGCCTTTGAGGAGGCGGGCATCCACGAGATGATCGCCAAGCCCTGGGATGACGAGGAACTCAAGGGCATCCTGCGCGGCTTCCTCCAGCAGCAGGAAAGCCAGGAGCGCGAGGCCCGGGGCCTGCACACCCTGCTCAGCCAGCTCGGGCCCCTGCCCGTCCTGCCCCAGGTCTACTTTGAGGTACACAACCTGCTGGTGGCGGAGGAAGACCCCTCGGTGGAGGCCATCGCCCGGGCCATCCGGCGCGAACCGGCCATGGCCGCCAAGCTGATGCAGGTGGCCAACTCCACCTTCTTCGGCCAACGGCGCCAGGTGGAGAACGTCGAGCGGGCGACGATCGTGCTGGGCCTGGCCATGGTCCACGGCCTGGTGTTGACCCATGGCGTCTTTCAGGTGCTGGAGGTGCGCCAGGTCGAGGGCTTCAGCCATGAGGCCCTGTGGCGGCATTCCCTGGCCTGCGGCCTCCTGGCCCGCCAGCTCGCCCAGCGCCTTGCCTGGAGCCCCCAGGAACAGGAGAGCGCCACCCTGGCCGGCCTCCTGCACGACCTGGGCAAGCTGGTGCTGGTCAAGGCCATCCCCGGGCGATACGCGCGGGTGCTGCGCCGGGTGCGCCAGGGCAAAGGGTCCGTGGAGGCGGCCGAGCGCGCGCTGCTGGGTGTCACCCACGCCTCGGTGGGCGGCCATCTGGCCGAGTGGTGGAACCTGCCCTTGCCCCTGGCCTCGGCCATCCGCTGGCACTGCCGGCCCTCCGCCAGCCCCCAGCCCGACCTCCTGGCCTGCCTGACCCACCTGGCCGACGGGCTGGCCCACCGCCTGGGCCTGGCCGACCTGCCCGGGGCCCCGACGGTGCTCCCTGCCCCCGGCCCTCTGGCCATCCTGGGTCTGGAAAACGCCGAACTGGAAAACCTGCTGGCCGAGCTGAAGCAGCGCGGCATCAGCAGCAGAGAATTCACCTCCTCCTGTTGACCCCCTCATTAGGAGCGATCTATGCCTGCCGACACTCCCCACACCATCCTGATCGTCGATGACGAGCCCTACGTCCTCAGCGCCCTGCGCCGCCTTCTCGTCCGCGACGGGCACCGCATCCTCACCACCACCAGCCCCGCCGAGGGTCTGGAGCTGCTGCAAGCGGATCGGGTGTCGCTGGTCATCTCGGACCAGCGCATGCCCGCGGTGGTCGGGGCCGAGTTCCTGGCCCGAGCCCGTCAGCTTTCGCCCCACAGCATGCGGATCATGCTCACCGCCTACGCCGAGGTGGAGGCAGCGGCCCAGGCCGTCAACGAGGGGGGCATCCACTTCTATTTCCGCAAACCCTGGGACGAGGGCCAGCTCCGGCTGGTGGTGCGGCAGTTGCTCGACCGCTACGAACTGGAGGAACACAACCGACAGCTGGCCGGGGAACTGCTGCAGAAGAACGAGGCGCTGCAAGTACTCAACCGCGAGCTGGAGGAGCGGGTGCGGGAGCGCACCCGGGCCCTCAGCTTCAAGGTGCGGGAGTTGGAGGGCCGCGACCGCGTCGCCCAGCACCTACTCACCGTCCACACCCTGGAGGAGACCCTGGGGCTGGTGGCGCAGGTAATCTCCGAGGTGCTGGGCCTGGACCGGGCGGTCATCTATCTGGAGGAGGAGGTGGGGGGGATGCGTCCGGTGGTCGCCATTGGCCTGCGGGCCAAAAAGGGGGTGGCGATCACCGGCGCTGATTTGGCTGGGCTGGAACCCAGCCCCCTCCACCTCCAGGTCTTTGAGCAGGTGCGCCGGGAGCGCCGGCCCCTGCAGGTGCCCCAGACCGGCAACCCCCTACTGCCGCCCTTTGCGGTGGTGCCGGTAGCGCGGGGCGACGAGTTGCTCGGCCTCATCGAGGTGGACAAGCGCTGGAGCCGCCAACCCATGTCCGAGGAGGAGCTGGAGGCAGTGGCCAGCTTTGCGCTGCAGGCGGCAGTGGCCATCAGCGACGCGCAGTTGCAGCGCGATTTCCCCACCTGGAGGGGCCAGCTCGACGAGGTGCTGCGGGACGCAGGGCCTCTCGATCCCCTGGGCCGGCCCTAGGGCGCAGGGAGCCGCTGTGGACCCCCAGACCCTGTCCGCCGCCCAACTGGGCCAAGCCCTGGGGCGGCCCACCCTCGAAGAGGCGCTGGCCGCGCCGCTGCGGGCCCGGCTGGTGGTCCCCGGCGAGGCGTTGGCCGAGGGGCTGGAGGCGGGGAAACACCTCGAGCGGGAGGAGGGCCGCTGCCGCGCCCGCATCTTGGGGTACCTCTGCCGGGAGGAGGACCGCCTCTGCCTCCTGCCCCCGCTGTGGATCTCGCCCCGCCGCCTGGAGGTCCACCTGGTCCTCTTTCCCCAGACACACCCGCTCCCCCCGCTCCAGTCCGAGTGGCTGGAGGAGCTGCTCTGGCTGGCCGGGGTGAAACACGGGGCGCAGCAGGAGGTGATCGAGGTGCTGTGCCAGCACCCCCTGCCCGCCGGCCTGCAGCACACGGCGCTGCTGGCCAGGGGCACCTACCCGGTGGACGGGGCCGACGCCTGCTGCCGGGGCGCCGGCGACCCGCCCCTGCCGCGCTCGCGTATCCTCGAAGACGGCACCGTGGACTTCAGCGGCCGCAACGGGGCGCGTATGGTCTGGCCCGGCCAGGTGTTGTTCCGGGTGATCCCGCCCACCCCCGGCAAACCGGGAGTGGACGTGGCCGGAGAGGTGGTGCCGGCCCGGTCCGGCCGGGAATTCGACGAACTGCCGCTGGTGGCCGGGGAGAACGTGCGGGTGTTGTGCCACAAGGACCGGGCCGCGGCCCTGATCAGCAAGATCAAGGGACATTTGCACCTGGAGGGAGCCGCGGCCGCGGTGAAACGGGTGAGGCAACTGCCGGAGGCCGCCGGGGCCGTGGCGGCGGAGGGGGATCTGCGCATCAGCGGCAACGTGCTGGCCGGCGCCGCGGTGAAGGCCGGCGGCAATATCATCATCGGGGGCTGTGTGGAGCCGGGGGCCACCCTCGAAGCCCGGGGGGACATCCTCATCGCTAAAGGGGTATCGGGGGAGCATACCCGCATCACCTGCCAGGGCAGCCTGGAGACCAAGTTCATCCAGGACGGGTCGGTGCGGGCCGGCGGCCATGTCCTGGTGGGCAGCTATATCCTGCACGCCCGGGTGCGGGCCGGCGGCCCGCTCAAGGTCTGCGCCGGGGGCGGGCCGCGCGGGGGCAGCATCGCTGGCGGCGAGGTCTGCGCCGCCCTGGGGATCGAGGCGCGTTTCGCCGGATCGCCCGGCGGCGAGACCACCCTGCTGCGGGTTGGCCCGGACCCCCAACTGCTGGGACGGCTGGACAAGCTGGGGGAGGTGGTCGCCTTCTGTGACGCCGGCATTCTGCGCCTGCTGCGGACCCTGGGGCTGAAGATCCTCGACGTGAGCCGGATCAAGGACCTGGTGGCCCAGGCCACCCCGGCGCGGCGGGCCTACCTGCTGGACCTGGTGCGGAAGCTGACAGAGCTGGCGCAGACCAGGGAGCAGGCCTTGCAGACCAGGGAGAACCTCCAGGAGCAGGTGGTGGGGGCGGGGGCGGGAAGCCGCATCCAGATCAGCGGCACGGCCTTCGCCGGGGTACAGGTGCAGCTCGACGGGGCTTTTTATCAGGTGGCAGACCCCCTGGAACACCTGGTGTTCTCCAAGGGGCGCGAGGGGATCGCGCTGACCCCCATGCCGGCGGAAGGGCGGGCCTCAGACGGGTGAGTGGAGTCGCACCTCGGCGCGCCGGCCCAAGCGCAGGCGGCGGGCCGCCGAACCGCCGTTGACGGCGATCTCCAGCAGGCCGGCGCTGCCCACCAGGGCCAGCAGCCCGCTGGGTTCGGCCTCGGCATAGGTGCGGCACAGGCAGTTCAACTTCTCGGCACCCAGCCGCAGCCCCCAGCCCTCGCCCCAGCCGGCCACCGCCTCTCCGGGGATGTTGGTGGTCAGGTTGCCGAAACGGTCGAGGTGGATCACCTGCCCCACCAGTTCGTCGCCCTCGCGGCGGGGGGCGGCCTCCTCCAGCCGCACCGGGTCGGAGACGGGCGGCCCTACCTCCTCCAGGGGAAAGCCGGCGGCCAGGCGGGCGGCCGTGGGCGCAAAGAGGTCGCGGCCGTGGAAGGTGGAACTGAGGCGGGGGAGGCGCAGGTCGGGGTGGCGGATCTCGAAGGCCCGCCAGCCGGGGGCCTGGAGGGCGAAACTGAAGAGCCCATTGTCCGGCCCCACCCACAGATAGCCGCCGCTGTGCACCACCAGGGGGCGCCGGGCGCTACCCACGCCAGGGTCGATCACCGCCAGGTGAATGGCGCCCTGGGGGAACTCCGTGGCGGCGTGGCGCAATATCCAGGCCCCGGCCAGCAGGTCCTGGGGCGGGATGCAGTGGCTCAGGTCCACCAGCCGCGCCTGGGGGGCCAGGCGCAGAAGCACCCCCCGCATGGCCCCCACGTAGTAATCCTGTAAACCGAAATCAGAGGTCAGGGTGATGAGGGGGGCCATCTCAGCCGGGGGCCTGGACCAGCGTCAGTTCGATCTCTACCCGGGTGGTGTCGCCGGAGGTGATGGTGATGTCGCGTTTCTCTCCCCTGAAGAGCAGCTCGCCGGCCAGGTCGTAGCCCTCGATGGTGAGCACGCGCCCCGCGCCCGGGGGGATGGCGCCGATGGTGCCGGTGGCCGGGCCCAGGGGCGAGTGGTCCAGTTCCTTCTCGATGGGCTGCATGTCGGGGCCTTCGAGCCGGGCCACCACCCGCTGCACCACCTCGGCCAGGTACTTGGGCAGGGGGATGCTCAGGCGGAGCGAGGCACCTTCCCGGTTGGCCGGGTCCAGGGGGTTGTCGCGGCCGGGCGCGCCGCAGGCAGCGCAAAGCGAGGCAGCCAGCAACAGGGCGAACCAGAGGAGAGCGGTGGTACTGCTCAATCTCGGGGCGATTTTTCCGTTCATGGTTCCGTGCTCCACCGAATGCCCGTGGGCGTTTTGGTAAAGAGGGGATGGTCGAGGTTCTGGTCGAGATTGACCGTCGCCCCTCCTATGGAGATCTGCACGCCCGTAAGGGCCGTCCCGTCGACCTGGATCTGCGCTTTGCCGAGTGCCTGGAGCTGTTCCTGCTGCAGGGCCTTTTTCCTGCCCATCAGCTTCTCCCTCGTCTCCGCCAGGCCCTTCGGCTGGCTGACCACCACGTCGCCCTCGGCGTACAGGGTCGCCCCGGCTTCGATGGAACCCTCGATGGCCACGTTGCCTCTCGCCTCGATGATCGCCCAAAGAAGAGGTGACTGAAAAGCCAACAGAAGCGCTTGTTTCGCTGAAAATCTACTAAGAATGGCACGCCAAGGCATCGGCGCTTTGGGGGTGGCGGTGGCCGCCGGAGACAGGATAGGTCCATCAAGAGAAATGTAAAGGCTCCGTTGGTCTTTTCCCAAGCCTTTGTTCTCCTTGACAATGCGCCGGCCCGGCGCGTATTCTTTCGCCTGTCATGCCCTATCTCCTCTTATGTGTGGCCCTGTGGGCCTGCGCCGCCTCCGGCGGACGCAGCGGCCCGGCCGTCGAAGCCCCGGTGCTACAGGTGGAGTTCGACAGCGCCACGGCCTCGGCGCAGCTGCGCTGGAATCAGGCCCCCTCCTCCCTCTTCCTCGCCTACGAAGTGCAGCGCGCCCTGGGCGAGGACCAGGAGTTCAGCACCCTTTTCCGCCGCGAGAGCCCCGCCGAGACCACGGCGGTGGATTCGGGTTTGGCCGGCGATCTTTCCTACCGCTACCGCCTGCTGCTCCACCACAGCCGGCCGGGCCGGGCTGCCCGGGTGCTGGCCGGCAACGAGGTGAAGGGGGGGCTGCACCGGCTGGTGACCACCTGGAACCTGCCGGCGGGTTTCCTGCCCACCCGCCTGGCGGTGGACAGCCAGGGGGTGGTGTACGTGGCCGGGGCCGGAGCCGCGCGGATCGAGCGGTACGACCGGGCCGGCCATTCCCTGGGCAGTTGGGGACTGGACAGCGGGCAACTGGCCTGCCTGGAAGCGGTGTCGCTGGCGACCCCGGCCCTGGCCGTGGACCGCTTCAACAATCTGTATGTCGCCTACAACCTGCGCGAGAAAGGCAAGGCCCCCCGCAGCCAGTGGACCAAATTCGACGGGCGGGGCCGGCGGATCTGGACCCATCCCCTCGAAGGGGTCTTCGCCCGCCACCTGGCCATCGATGTGGAGGGGCAGGTGTACCTCGAAGGGCTCAACCAGCTCTACCAGTTCAGCCCGGACGGGGAGCCCATCGGCCGCTACGCCCTGCCCAGCCTGCCTTCGGTCAGTCTGCATCTTTGGAAGACCCACTTTGCGGTGCTGGTCTTCCCGCATCTGTTCACCGACAGCGACTGGCAGGCCCCCCGCCTGGTGGCCTACGCGGGCCCGGATCGCGAGGAGGCCGTGATGATCGCGGGGCGCGATCCGCTCTCGGCCGAGGACAGCGGCGGTGGGCTGTTGCGGCAGCCCCTCGACTTTGCGGTGGACGAGGCGTCCTCGCGGGCCTTTGTGCTCGACGCGGGGAACAGCGGGGTGACGGTGTTCCGCCACAGCCGCTTCCTCACCTCCTGGGGCAGGGCCGGCCACGAAGAAGGGGCCTTCCGTTTCTCCGGCACGGCAGAGGTGGTGGAGGACCTGCTCACCGGGGCCACGGCTCAGCGGCAGGTGGTGGCCGGGGGCATCACCCGCGATGGGGAGGGCTACCTGTACGTGGCCGACACCTTCAACAACCGCGTCCAGAAATTCCGCCCCTGAGGGTGCGGCGTTGACTTTACCTCTGAAAATGGTTTAATTCTCTCTCTGACAGGCCGTTGCAATGCACACCTCAGAATGGGGATTGCGCATGACCTGCTGAGCTTCCTCCACGCGCAGGCAGCACTGCGGAACAGGCGAGCCGGACGAGGTTTTCGGGGGAATCTCACAGAGCGGTTCGCCTTTTATTTTTCCCCTCAGGGAGGGAAGATGGCCAAAGAAGACGCGATAGAAGTACAGGCCGTGGTCAAGGAAGCCCTGCCCAACGGCTTCTTCAAGGTGGAGATGGAGAACGGACACGAGATCCTGGCCCATATCTCCGGCAAGATGCGCAAGTACTACATCCGTGTGCTGCCCGGCGACCAGGTCACCGTCGCCCTCTCCCCCTACGATTTGAGCCGCGGGCGCATCACCTTCCGCAACCGCTAAGACCAGCCCTCCCCGTGCCTTCAGGCCCTCGCCCCCTTGCAGGTGGCGAGGGTTTTCCCGCGTCTCTTTTTTTTTCAGCCGCCCGAGGCCGCCATGAGCGAATACAGGGCCTGGCCTTTTGAGGAGGCCCGGCAGATCCTCCAGCATCGCCCTCCGCCAGAGGGTCGCGCCGTGCTCTTTGAGACCGGTTTCGGCCCCAGCGGCCTGCCCCATATCGGCACCTTCGCCGAGGTGGCCCGCACCACCTGGGTGCGCCATGCCTTTGCCCACCTGAGCGGAGGGCCCACCCGGCTACAGGCTTTCAGCGACGACATGGATGGCCTGCGCAAGGTGCCCCTCAACATGCCCCAGCCCCAGATGCTGGCCCAGCACCTGGGCCAGCCGCTGTGCCGCATCCCCGACCCCTACGGCTGCTGCGAAAGCTTCAGCGGGCACATGAACAACAAGCTGCGCGAGTTCCTCGACACCTACGGCTTCGACTACGAGTTCCTCGCCTCCAGCCAGGCGTACGCGCGCGGAGACTTCGACGAGGGGCTGACCATCCTGCTGGAGAAGGCCGAGGAGGTGCGTGCCCTCATCCTGCCCACCCTGCGCGAGGAGAACCAGTCCGACTGGTCCCCCTTCTTCCCCATCTGCCTCTCCTGCTCCTCGGTGAACGCCACCCGGGTGACCGCGTACCACCCTGAGCGGCGCACGGTGAGCTTTGTCTGCGACGGCAAGGGCGAGGAGGGGAAGGGCTGCGGGGCCTCGGGCGAGGTGTCGGTGCTGGGCGGCAGCGCCAAGGTGGGCTGGAAGGTGGACTGGGCCCTGCGCTGGTACACCTACCAGGTCGATTACGAGATGTACGGCAAGGACCTGATCGACTCGGCCAAACTCTCGGGCCGCATCGTGCGCCTGATGGGCCGCCAGCCGCCGGCGGGCCTGACCTACGAACTCTTCCTCGACGAGGAGGGCCGCAAGATCTCCAAGAGCGTGGGCCGGGGCCTGACCGTGGACACCTGGACCCAGTACGCGCCTCTGGAGTCCTTGCTCTACTACATCTACCAGAACCCCCGGCGGGCGCGGCGGCTCTACTGGGACGTGGTGCCCCGCTGCGTGGACGAGTACCTCGAATCCCTGCGCCGCTATCCCGAGATCGCCGAGGAGGCCCGGCCCGAGCAGGATGTGTGGCACCTCTTTGGCGCCGGCAGCCAGGTGCCCAGCTATAGGGCCCAGGTGAATTTCTCGGTGGTCAACAACCTGATCTCGGCCTTGGGCACCGACTCGCACGAGTTGTTGCTGGATTACCTGGAGCGCTACGATGCTCAGGTCCACCAGTACCTCGACGTGGTGCGGGCCCTCATCGACAAGGGCCTCAACTACTACCGGGACTTCGAGCTGCCCAACAAGAAGTTCCGGACACCCGCGCCCGAGGAGTTGCAGATGCTGCGGCAGTTGCGCCAGCGGCTGGCCGGCAGCGCGGCCCAGGACGAGGAGGGGTTGCAGGCCCTCCCCTTTGAGCTGGCCCGGGAGGCGGGGGTGGAACCCAGGGAGTTTTTCCGTCTCTTCTACGAGGTGGTGCTGGGCCAGGAGCGGGGGCCGCGCTT
>Ga0194132_10005618_pt1 | contig 20124 bp, 15 predicted proteins | sample TA2KigOf80mmetaG_FD_148612 | JGI IMG/M metagenome (GOLD analysis project Ga0194132, IMG submission 148612) | Freshwater microbial communities from Lake Tanganyika, Tanzania - TA2015054 Kigoma Offshore 80m | ecosystem: Environmental > Aquatic > Freshwater > Lake | place: Tanzania: Lake... | reverse complement strand
CTGATCCAGCGTCGAGATAACGGTGCCGACGGCCTGCACCAGGCGCGCCTCGGTGGTTTCTCGGTTGCGCGACATGAACAGGCCCCCGCAGACCCTCATTTATTGCAATTCTCTTAGATGAGACTTCTTAAGTCTCGGTTTATAGACTTATATCTCAGTCGTGAGAATTTCCAAATGGCCGGGCGCGCGCCCTATTTCACGTGAAACAACACGTAAATACAGAGATTAACAGTTGGTTAACGCCCCAAAACCGCCAAGCGGCACGCTCCCGGGGCCGGCGAGCGCGCACGTTCAGGCTGGCAGAACTGGGTTGGCCGAGGGCGAGCTAGAGGTGGGCCTGCCACGCAAGCGGTGTCGTCGAGGCCGTCAGCCATTCGGAGATACGCTGCCGAATAATCGTATTCGGCAACGAATGCGATTATTCGGGGCGCCAGGGCTCGTAGTCGCCGGTCGCCTTGGCCCGTTTGCCTCCGCTGAGATCGTGGCCGGGAGGCCGATAAGCCGCCGCCGTTCCGGTCATGTTCGGGCGATGAGGCTTCTCCCAGCGCTGGACCACAAGCGGCTGGCTCGAGGGCGGCTCGTCCCGGTTGTAGTGCAGCCAGGCATGCCAGCCGGGCGGCACGAGCGAGGCGTCATCGGCCTTGCCGTACAGCACCCAACGGCGGGCGCGTCCGTGCGAGGTGCGTTGGCGGGTCTCGTAATAGCGGTTGCCGAGCTCGTCGGTCCCCACGAAGCGGCCGAAAAAGGCGGTGTAGAGCCGCGTGCCGATCGATGCCATGTGCCTGTCTCGCGCCCGAATCAGAGCCCTTGGTGGCGCGGACTATGGCGCCCGGCGAAGCGCCCGTAAAGCGCGATCGGCCGCCTTTTTCCCGTTGGAGGCTCGATTTCCCGCCACCGAATCGTGTCCTTTTCGTCACAGGTAACGCGATATATTGCGCCGGATAGCGTTCACTAACCTAAATCTGGTTGCGCCGCCAACATCTGGTAGGAGATGCTCCCCTTCCGTCAAGAGTCACCCTCCAAACGGCGCCGAGTCATCGATCAAGAGCGCAGAGGTTGGCTATCTGGTCGATGTGCCCGGACGGGAGCACATGGTTGACCGAAGGGGGCAGGATGCGCGCCGGGCGCTTCTTTACACGAGAGGCTGAATCTCCCTATAGCGGCGTCGAGTTTCGCCGTACCTCGAGCGAGATCCGCAACCCGGATGGGTCCGTGGTGTTCTCGCAGCGCGATATCGAAGTGCCCGCGAGTTGGTCTCAAGTGGCGGCGGATATCCTGGCGCAGAAGTACTTTCGCCGGCGCGGCGTGCCGACCGCGCTGAAGGCCGTGCCTGAGCCCGACATGCCGGAATGGCTGTGGCGGCGTGTCCCTGACGACGAGGCCCTTTCAGCCAAGCCAACCTCGGAGCGGATGACCGGTGAGAACTCGGCCAAGCAGGTGTTCGATCGCCTGGCCGGAACCTGGGCCTATTGGGGCTGGAAGGCCGGCTATTTCGACGCCGAGGCGGACGCGCGCGCGTTCTATGACGAGCTGCGCGCCATGCTGTGCCGCCAGATGGCGGCACCGAACTCGCCGCAATGGTTCAACACGGGCCTGCATTGGGCCTATGGCATCGACGGCCCGGCACAGGGTCATTACTACGTCGACTTTGAGAGTGGCGCGCTGACCGCGTCGGGCTCGGCCTATGAGCATCCGCAGCCGCACGCCTGCTTCATCCAGAGCATCAACGATGATCTCGTCAATGAGGGCGGGATCATGGACCTCTGGGTGCGCGAGGCGCGGCTGTTCAAATACGGCTCGGGCACCGGCACGAACTTCTCATCTTTACGCGGCGAGAACGAGCCGCTTTCGGGCGGCGGCAAGTCATCCGGCCTGATGAGCTTCCTCAAGATCGGCGATCGTGCGGCCGGCGCCATCAAGTCGGGCGGCACGACCCGCCGCGCCGCCAAAATGGTGATCGTCGATGCCGATCACCCGGACATCGAGCAGTACGTCAATTGGAAGGTGATCGAGGAGCAGAAGGTCGCAGCGCTGGTCGCCGGCTCGAAGCTCGCGCATCAGGCCCTCAATGCGATCATGGCGCGCTGCCAGGACGGCGAGCGCGAGGCACGCTTCGATCCCAAGCAGAATCTGGGCCTTTCACGCGCGATTCGCGAGGCGCGCAATGCGCAGGTGCCGGAAAACTACATCCAGCGCGCGATCCAGCTCGCACGCCAGGGCGAGACGGCGATCGACTTCCGTACCTATGACACCGACTGGCAGTCCGAAGCCTATCTCACGGTCTCCGGCCAGAACTCGAACAACACGGTGCGAGTGACCAATGACTTCCTCGAGCGCGTCGAGCGCGACGAGGATTGGCCGCTCCTCCGCCGCACCGACAGGAAGGCGTCGCGCACCTTGAAGGCGCGCGCGCTGTGGGATCAGATCGCGCAGGCCGCATGGCACTCGGCCGACCCGGGCCTGCAGTTCGATACGACCATCAACGAGTGGCACACCTGCCCGGTCGATGGCCGCATCAACGCGTCGAATCCGTGCTCCGAGTACATGTTCCTCGATGATACGGCGTGCAATCTGGCCTCGCTCAATTTGCTCGCCTTCCGCCAGGCCGATGGCACGTTCGATATCGCGGGCTATGAGCACGCGGTCAGGCTCTGGACCATCGTGCTCGAGATCTCGGTGCTGATGGCGCAATACCCCTCGCGCGAGATCGCCAAGCGCTCATTCGAGTACCGCACGCTCGGGCTCGGCTTCGCCAATATCGGCGGGCTCCTGATGTGCGACGGCATTCCCTATGACAGCGAGGCCGGGCGTGCGATCTGTGCGGCCTTGAGCGCGATCATGACCGGCGTGTCCTACGCGACCTCGGCCGAGATGGCGCGCGAGCTCGGCGCCTTCCCGCGCTATGAGGCGAATCGCGAGGCGATGCTCCGCGTGATCCGCAACCACCGGCGCGCGGCCTATGGTCATGACAGCGGTTATGAGGGACTCGCCACCAAGCCAGTGCCGCTCGATGCCAAGTCCTGCCCCGGCGCCGCGCTCGGCGAGGCCGCCCGTCACGCCTGGGATCGCGCGCTCGAGCTCGGCGAGGCCCACGGCTATCGCAATGCCCAGGTCACCGTGATCGCGCCGACTGGCACGATCGGCCTGATCATGGACTGCGATACCACGGGCATCGAGCCCGACTTCGCGTTGGTCAAGTTCAAGAAGCTCGCGGGCGGCGGCTATTTCAAGATCATCAATCACTCGGTTCCGGACGCGCTCGCGACCCTCGGCTATAGCGAGGGCGAGATCCGCGCGATCGTGAATTACGCGGTCGGCCATGGCACGCTCGATGGCGCGCCGGCGATCAACCACGATGCGCTGATTGCGCGCGGCTTTCCGCGCTCGGTGATTGACAGCATCGAGAGCGCGCTCGGCTCGGCGTTCGAGCTCCGCTTCGCCTTCAACAAGTGGACCCTGGGTGAGGATTTCTGCACCCGCGGCCTCGGTTTCAGCCGCGAGCAATTGGCCGATCCGTCCTTCGATATCCTGACCGCACTCGGCTTCAGCGCGAAGGAGATCGAGGCCGCGACGATCTATTGCTGCGGCGCGATGACGGTCGAGGGTGCACCGGGGCTGAAGGCTCAGCACCTGCCGGTGTTCGACTGCGCCAACCCGTGCGGCCGGCTCGGCAAGCGCTTCCTCTCGGTCGAGAGCCATATTCGTATGATGGCGGCGAGCCAGCCCTTCGTCACCGGCGCGATCTCGAAGACGATCAACATGCCGGCGAGCGCGACGATCGAGGACTGCAAGTCGGCCTATGCGCTGTCCTGGAAACTCGGGATCAAGGCCAATGCGCTTTACCGCGATGGCTCGAAGCTGTCGCAGCCCTTGAACGCCCTCGTGCTCGGCGACGACCTGGCCGAGGTCGTCGAGGATGCGTCGCAGGCTGAGCGCACGGTGCACGTGGCCGAGCGCATCGTCGAGCGCATCATCACGAAACCGACCGAGCGGCGGCGCCTGCCGCAGCGCCGGCGCGGCTACACCCAAAAGGCAATCGTCGGCGGACACAAGGTCTACTTACGCACGGGCGAGTTCCAAGACGGCGCGCTCGGCGAGATCTTCATCGACATGCACAAGGAAGGCGCCGCCTTCCGCAGCCTGATGAACAATTTCGCGATCGCGATTTCCATTGGCCTGCAATATGGCGTGCCGCTCGATGAGTTCGTCGATGCCTTCACCTTCACGCGTTTCGAGCCGGCCGGCATGGTCGAGGGCAATGACGCGATCAAGATGTCGACCTCGGTGCTCGACTACATCTTCCGCGAGCTCGCCATCTCCTATCTCGGCAGGAGCGACCTCGCCCATGTCGAGGCGACAGACCTGCGGCAAGATGAGGTCGGGCGCGGTGTGCGCGAGGAGCAGCGCGGCCTGCCCGAAGTGGACAAGCCGGCGAACGGTGGCGGCCTGCACGACCTGCTCAAGACGGGTGTTGCCAGTGGCGTCGTCAGCGCCGGGTTCGTGCGCAGCCTGCTTGTGCTGAACGGGGGCGCGGGGCGCGGCAATGGCAGCCAGCCCAATGCAAGCCTGACGCCCTACGACGTCGAGGGCATCACCTCGCTCGACGTGATCGACAATGATGCGATGACCGCAGTTCGCGGCCTGGCCAACGGCCATGCCCATGCCGGTCACGCCGACCACGCCGTCACCTCGCTCGGCGGCGAAGCCTATTCCGACGGTTCTGCGGCCGTCTCTCTCTCAGTGACCACCGAGACCCATACCGCGGTCGTCGCCTCGAGCGCGCTCGAGCGCGTGCGCAAGGCGCGGCTTCGGGGCTATGTCGGTGAGTCCTGCGGGGAGTGCGGCAACTTCACGCTCGTGCGTAACGGCACCTGCCTGAAGTGCGACACGTGTGGCGCTACCAGTGGCTGTTCCTAACGACCGTTTATCTCCCGCGGTCTAGCTACTGGTAACTTGTGGGGGTGCGTGCAATGCGCACCCCCTCTTTTTCGGAACAGCCACGGGTAACGTGGCCGGCAGTATGGCCGACCCGGTTAACGCCGCCAACTGGTCTTTGTTCAAATCTGTAAGTTGTTGAAATTACTAAAATAAATTTGCTCCAGGGACGATGGTCGCACCCTCGTGGTAAGGCCAGCGGCGTGGTCCGGAGCGATCGAGCGGCCAACCCGCACGGCGGGTCTCAGGCGAGGTCGACAAAGTGCCAGTCGGCCCGTTCGACGAGCAAGTCGATGAAGGCACGCACCTTGGAGGAAAGCAGCCGCGACGACGGATAGACCGCGCTGATGGGTGCGGGCGGAGGCTCGAATTCGCTCAGGAGAACGCGCAATTGACCCGCACGAATCAGGGCCGCCGCCTGATAGGCCAGGAGGCGTGTGATGCCGCCTCCGCTGACCGCCGCATCGAGCGCGGTCTCGGCACTATTGGTGAGAAGCCGAGGCGTGAGCAACAGATCCGCCTCATCACGCTCCGCATTGGCAAACGTCCAATGAGGGGCCGTGTCGAGGGGCATGAAGGCCACGACGTCGTGGCCCGCAAGATCCCTTGGCCGCACCGGGATGCTTCTGCGTCGAAGGTAACCGGGACTCGCAACCACGACACGACGCGTCGACCCGAGGCGCCGCGCAACCAGATTGGAGCCTTCAAGCTCTCCGATCCGGATTGCAACGTCGACCCCCTCTTCGACCAGATTGACGTTCCTGTCGTTCAATTGCAGTTCAACGCTGATCCCGTGGAACCTTTGCATGAACATGTTCAAGTGCGGTGCGACATGTAGCCGTCCAAACATGCGTGGCGCGGCGACGACAAGCCGTCCGCGCGGAATGGTCTGGTCCGCCTGGAGTCCGGCCTCCGCCTCCTCGACTTCCGCCAGGATCTGCTTTGCGCGTTCGAGATAGCGCTGGCCGATATCCGTGAGGCTAAGAGTCCGCGTGGTCCGTTGCAGCAGGCGAGCCCCAAGGTGCTCCTCGAGTCCGCCGATCAGACGCGAGATTGCAGAGGGCGAGAGGCCCAGCCGCCGGCCACCGGCCGTGAAGCCCTTGGCATCACACACCGCGACGAAAGCGGTCATAGCTTCGAGCCGGCCCATCAATTATGCCTATTTTCGCAACAGTATTTTGAATAAATGCCATATTATCTCGAAATACGAAACTGCCTAGCTTGCCCGTGACGGGATGGCCCTGGGACACCCCGAACGCCGCTGGAAGAGGAGGCAACGATGGCAGAGCCGGTCTTGACCACTCACACCCCGACAACGGATGTCGCGTTCACGCCATCAGTGAAGGTGATTCAGGCGCGGCGCGGGTCGCGTCAGGCCTATGAGCGCGTCGAGGCCCGCGGCGGCTGGTCCAGCATCGTGACCCCCGAGCTGTCCAAATTCATCGCCGAGCGCGACAGCTTCTATCTGGCGACCGCAAGCGCAATCGGGCAGCCCTACATCCAGCATCGCGGTGGACCGAAAGGATTCCTGCGCGTCGTCGATGAGCGGACGCTCGGTTTTGCTGATTTTCGCGGCAACCGCCAGTACATCACGCTGGGCAATCTGGCCGAGAACGATCGCGCGTTCATCTTCCTGATGGACTACGCGCACCAGGCGCGCGTCAAGATCTGGGGACGCGCCCTTGTGGTCGAGAATGATCCGGCGCTGGTCGAGCGGCTGATGCCGGCGAACTACGACGCCAAGCCGGAGCAGGCCGTTCTCTTCACCATCGACGCTTGGGACGGCAATTGCCGGCAGCACATCCCGCAACTTCTGGCCGCGCCTGATGTCGCGGCAGCCATTGACGCGTTTGAGCGTAAGATTGCCGCGCTTGAAGCGGAGAACCGCGCGTTGCGGGCGCGCTTAGGTGAGGAACGCGCGCAGGCATGAGGGAAGGTCGCGCGCCGGGGTGCCTCGGTCCAGCACTGCGTCAGGTCTTCTTCACCTGCGGCGGCTGCACGACCTGGATGTGCAGCTCTTTGAGCTGCTTCGGCGTCGCCGGCGCCGGCGCGCCCATGAGCAGGTCCTGCGCCTGCTGATTGACCGGGAACAGGATCACCTCGCGGATGTTGGGCTCATCCGCGAGCAGCATGACGATGCGATCGATGCCGGGCGCGATGCCGCCATGGGGCGGCGCGCCGAACTTGAACGCCTGGAACAGCGCGCCGAAGCGCGTCTCGACGTCGTTGCGCGTATAGCCGGCGAGCTCGAACGCCTTCACCATCACATCGGGCAGATGATTGCGGATCGCGCCCGAGGACAGCTCGACGCCATTGCACACGATGTCGTACTGGTGCGCCAGAATGTCGAGCGGCGGCTTGTTGTTGAGCGAGTCGAGCCCGCCCTGCGGCATCGAGAACGGGTTGTGGCTGAACGCGATCTGCCCGCTCTCCTCGTCGAGCTCGTACATCGGGAAATCGACGATCCAGCAGAATTTGTAACAGTCAGGCTCGATCAGGCCGAGCTGATTGCCAAGCTCGGTGCGCACCGCGCCGGCATATTTGGCGGCCGCAAGCGGCTTATCGCAGGACAGGAACACGGCATCGCCATCGCCCACCTTGGCAAGCCTCCTGATCTCGGCCTGCACCGCGGCGGGGATGAACTTCGCGATCGGCCCCTTGCCCTCCCCGCCCTCGAACACGATGTAGGCCAGCCCCGCAGCGCCGAGCGCCTTCACATAGTCGATCATCTTGTCGAAGAAGCTGCGCGGCTTGTCGGCAACCTTCGGCGCAGGGATCGCGCGCACCACGGCGCCCTTCTCGATCGCGCCTTTGAAGGCCTTGAACTCGACATCGGGGCGCGCAAACAGCGCGGTAACGTCGGCGATCTCGAGCGGATTGCGCAGATCCGGCTTGTCAGTGCCGTAGCGCAGCATCGCATCGCGATAGGCGATGCGCGGGAATGGCCGCGCAGTGATCTTGCGGTTCGAGAATTCCTCGAACACGCCGTGAACCACCGGCTCGACCGCCTGGAACACGTCCTCCTGCTCGACGAACGCCATTTCAAGGTCGAGCTGATAGAACTCACCGGGCGAGCGGTCAGCCCGCGCGTCCTCGTCGCGGAAGCAGGGCGCGATCTGGAAATAGCGGTCGAAGCCCGAGCACATGATGAGCTGTTTGAACTGCTGCGGCGCCTGCGGCAACGCATAGAACTGGCCAGGATGCAGCCGGCTCGGCACCAGAAAGTCGCGCGCGCCCTCGGGGCTCGAAGCGGTCAGGATCGGCGTCTGAAACTCGAGGAAACCCTGCTCAATCATGCGCCGGCGGATGCTCGCGATGATCTGGCTGCGCAGCACGATATTGCGGTGCATGCGCTCGCGCCGAAGATCGAGAAAGCGATAGCGGAGCCTCACGTCCTCGCCATAGTCGTGATCGCCGTGCACGGGCATGGGCAGCGGCTCGGCCTGCGACTGGATCGCGAGGGAGCGGGCACGCAGCTCGATCTCGCCGGTCGGAAGCTTCGGGTTCACCGTGTCTGCCGAGCGTGCCGCGACCTCGCCGGTGATGGTCACAACCGTCTCGGCCTTCAGCGCGCTCAGCTGGTCGAACATCGCCTCGCCGCTCTCGGCGACGCATTGAGTCACGCCGTAATGATCACGCAAATCGACGAACACCAGGTGGCCGTGGTCGCGCACCCGGTGCACCCAGCCCGAGAGGCGCGCGGTCTTGTCCACGTCGGACTTGCGGAGCGCGGCGCAATGGTGGCTGCGATAGGGGTGCATGGCGGACCTCAGAAATCGATTCGGGGGCTGACTGGCGGCGCGAGCAGCGCACCTTGGGGCCGGGCTTGTCAAGGCCCGCGGCGGCGCGGCATCCCCTCGGCCGGGCTGGTCGCGACGCGCCAAATCGCGTAAATCAGCGCTCGAATGTGCCCGCCCCTCATTAAGCTTCTCCTACTGCTGGTTCTGATGCTGCCGCTGCCGGCGGCCGGCACGGCTGTGGCCGATTCCGGCATGAAGGATCCGCCCCTGGTCCTGGCGACCAAGGGTGGCGACAAGGGCCAGGTGCGGGCCTTGCTCAAGGCCGGGGAGCCGGTCGACGAGGTCGATTGGGCAGGCTGGACGTCTCTTTCCTGGGCGGCCCTGCTGCTCCAAGTCGAAATTGCGGCTGACCTGCTCGACCACGGCGCCGATGTCGAGCATTTGGCGCCAGGCGGGCGCAGCTCGGGCCGGCCGCTCCAACTCGCCGCCAAGAAATATGGCGGCGGGCCTATGGTCCAGCTTCTGCTCAAGCGCGGCGCCAAGGTTGACAGCACCGACATGCTGGGCCGCACCGCTCTCATGCGCGCCGCCGAGCATGGCTGGTTCGAAGCCGTCGAGGCCCTGTTGGCAGCCGGCGCTGACCCCAACCTCAAGACGCCGGGGCCGAAGCCGCTCACGGCGCTGGCGCTGGCGCGCATCGGGCGCCATGCGCTGGTTGCCGAGCGCCTGATCGCGGCGGGAGCAACGATGTGAGCATCGGGCCAACCATCATCACGACGACCGCCGAGCTGGCGCAGCGTTGCGCGGCGTGGCGCCAGACTCGCTTCGTGGCGATCGACACGGAATTCATGCGCGAGCGCACCTACTGGCCACAGCTTTGCCTGATCCAGGTCGGCGCGCCGGAAGAGGCCGTGGCGATCGACCCGTTGGCACCCGGCATCGATCTCGGCCCGTTCTTCGAGCTCTTGGCCGATCAAGCGGTGCTCAAGGTCTTTCATGCGGCGCGCCAGGATCTTGAGGTGTTCTATCACCGGACCAAGCTGCTCCCCTCGCCGATTTTCGACACGCAAATCGCTGCGATGGTGTGCGGCTTTGGGGAGTCCGTCAGCTATGAGAAGCTGGTCAACAAGCTCGCGGGGGCTCAGGTCGACAAGACGTTGCGCTTCACCGATTGGTCGCGCCGGCCGTTGACCGACCGGCAGATCCTTTATGCGCTGGCCGATGTCAGCCATCTCCGCCCGATCTACGAGCATCTCGAGCGCGAGCTGGAACGAAGCGGCCGGCGCTCCTGGCTCGATGAGGAACTGGCCGCGCTCAACGACCCGAAGATCCTGGTGGTCGAGCCGCGCGAGGCCTGGCGGCGGCTCAAGCCGCGCTCCGGCAACCGGCGCTTCCTCGCCATTCTGCGAGAGCTCGCCGAGTGGCGCGAGATCGAGGCCCAGCGGCGTGACCTGCCGCGCAACCGCGTCATCCGCGACGAGGCGCTCACCGAAATCGCGGCGCACGCGCCCGAGCGGGCGGAGGAGCTGGCACGTTCACGCACGATTTCGCCCAAGGTCGCCGAAGGGCCGTTCGGCGATGCGATGTTGGCCGCGGTCAGGCGCGCTCGCGCCCTGCCCGACGCCGAATGCCCGGAGCCGCCTTCATTGGATCAGAAGGCCATGGGTGGCACACCGCTCGCCGATCTCCTGCGTGTGCTGCTCAAGATGAAATCAGAGGAATCGGGCGTCGCGCCACGCCTCATCGCCAGCAGCGATGATCTTGATCGGATCGCGGCGCCGGGCGACGCCAACGAGGTGCCGGCGCTTCATGGTTGGCGCTTGGAGGTGTTCGGCTCGGATGCCTTGGCCTTGAAGGAGGGCCGCCTGGCGCTCAGCGCGGAGCGTGGACGAATCCTGCTCGTTCCCCGTGAGCCGAGCGGCGCGCTCGGCGAGCCGATCAAGCGGAGCGGTCGACGGGGCCGCCGACGCGCACCTCGGAATGCTTGATCGATAGGTCGCTCGCGAGCTCCTCGACCAAGCGCTCCAGGCGGCGCACGAAATTCGCCTCCACCACGTCGCGAAGCGTCAGGCGCAGCTTGTCGTCCCCGTTCCGCGATAGCCGGGCTGTCTGCAACAGGTCCGGCTCGCCATGTGACAGCAGCGCGCCGATCCTGAGCGCCGTACCAAGACCACTGGCGACCCTGGCGCGTGATGGTGAAAGGAGCGCCTCGATGATCGGCTCGGCACCCGGAGACGCCCCGCGATAGCGCGAGGAAACGGCGACCGCCAGAAACGCCCGCTCGGGGTGGCTGAGGCCGACGAAAGGCGCACGCAGAACCTGGTGAAAGGCATGCTTCGCGCGATAGTCAGGATGATCGCGCCAGCTCACATCGGCGAGCAGGCAGGCAACACGACGCAATAGGCCGTCTCGGGCTTCATGGGCCGGAAAGGCCTCCGAGAGCCAGAGATCGAGCGCATCGCCATATTCAACCCCGCGCCCAAGCCGGTTCGACATCTCCATGCCGCCGGCGAGCAGTGGATCGGCGGCGCGCTCGGCGGCCGACAATCGCTCATAGAGCAGACCCTCGCGCAGGCCATAGGCCGAAAACACGACCTCACTTGGTTGCGCGCGCGCGATCAGGCGGCCGAGCACGAAGGCGCCGAATGGCAAGGTTTCCTGACGTCGCCGGGGTACGCTCGCGACCTTCCGCATGGTCTTGGTGCTGAGGCCGGCCACCAAGCGGCACAGGGACTCGGCGTCGGTTCGCGCGAGGCGGTGACCATGAATGATCGGCAGCGGATAGTCCTTGAGCGCCATGTGGAGGCGCGCGAGCGCCCGCCAGGTGCCGCCGACGAGGTGCAGCGAACGGCCGCGCATTCCCCCGAGCCAGGTCGCGGGCGCAAAGCCGCGCTCGATCGCCTCGACCGCCCGCGCGCTTTTCAAGTCGGCATCCTTGAAGCGCAGCGGCCCGACCGCGAGCGTGCTCGATTGCCCCGGCACGCCGTCGACCACCTCGACCAATTCGAGGCTTGCGCCACCGAGATCGCCGACCAAGCCAACCAGGCCGGGTGCGGCAGACGCGGCCCCGAGGGCTGACAATCGCGCCTCCTCGATCCCGCTGATAACGCGGATATCGAGGCCGGTCCGTCGCTTGGCGAGGCGCACGAAATCGGCCCCGTCTTCGGCTTCGCGAATAGCCGCCGTGCCGACCACGTCCAGAAGCCCGGCACCCAGCGCGTTAGCGGTGTGCGCGAAGCGCTCCAGGCAACCGAGCGCGGGTTCGATGGCGTCGGGATCGAGCCGGCGTGTCGAATCGATGCCGGCACCAAGCCCGCACTGCACCCGCTCATTGAACAGCGCCATTGGCGCGCGTGTCAGCGCCTCATAGACGACGAGGCGGATCGAGTTCGAGCCGATGTCGAGAACGCCATAGGCGGCTCGCGCACCTGAAGACGCGAGCCTGGCGCGACGCTTGACGACCACGCTCACGGGAAAGGACCGCCCAAGAGTCCTGCCGGCCCTGAGGCGCTAGGGTTCAACGCCGACAAGCTTGGTCCGCCGGGCTCTGCCGCGCCCGGACAGGCTCGGGTTGGTCATGAAGAAATTGTGGCAGTTGAACGCGCCGGGCTCGCTCGCGGCGGCCGGTCGCACATAGGTGCCATCGGCCTGCAAGTGCCAGCTCTGCGCGACATCTTTCAGGTTGGCCCCCATCACCTGCCCCATCACCTGCTCATGCACCGTCGGATTCTCGACCGGAACCATCACCTCGACACGCCAATCGAAGTTCCGGCCCATCCAATCGGCGGACGAAACGTAGACCTTGGCATGAGGCGAGGGCAAGCCATGCCCGGCACCAAAGCAAACGATCCGTGCATGCTCGAGGAAGCGCCCGACGATGCTCTTGACCCGGATGTTCTCGGAAAGGCCGGGCACGCCAGGTCTCAGACAACAGATACCACGCACGATGAGGTCGATCTGCACGCCCGCCTGACTCGCGGTGTAGAGCGCGTCGATGATGTCTGGATCAACCAGTGAGTTGAGCTTGACCCAGATCGACGCCGGCCGCCCGGCGCGCGCATGACCAATCTCATCGTCGATCAGCTCGCGCAGGCGCGTGCGCAGGCCGGCCGGGGCGACGGCAATACGCTCAAAGCGCTCAGGGTAGGCAGCGCCGGTCAGGAGATTGAACAGATAGGCAGCATCGCGGCAAAGCGAGGGATCGCAGGTGAAGAACGACAGGTCGGTATAGATCTTGGCGGTGATCGGATGGTAGTTGCCGGTGCCGAAATGCACGTAGCTCCTGATGCCATCGGCCTCGCGTCGCACCACGAGCGATGCCTTGGCGTGGGTCTTCAAATTCACGAAGCCATAGACGACCTGCGCGCCGGCCCGCTCCAGATCGCGCGCCCAACGGATATTGGCCTCCTCATCGAAGCGCGCCTTGAGCTCGACCAGCGCAGTCACTGACTTGCCGGCCTCGGCGGCCTCGATCAGCGCCTTCACGATCGGTGAATCGTTGCTCGTGCGATAGAGCGTCTGCTTGATCGCGATCACCGCCGGATCGTGCGCAGCCTGATTGAGGAACTGCACCACCACGTCGAAGCTCTCATAGGGGTGGTGGACCACAATGTCTTTCTGGCGGATCGCGGCGAAGCAATCGCCGCCCATGTCGCGGATGCGCTGGGGAAAGCGCGGCCGATAGGGCGAGAACAGAAGGTCAGGTCGTCCGCACTTGACCAGGTCGGCCGTGGCCGCGAGCCCGAGCAAGCCGTCGACCATCACGACATCCTGCGGCGCGACCTTGAGCTGCTCGAGCACGAGATCCAGAAGGCCGCTCGGCATGTCGCTGCGCACCTTGAGCCGAATCACATCGCCGCGACGCCGACGCTTGAGCGCTGATTCGAACAGGCGGACGAGATCCTCGGCCTCTTCCTCCACCTCAATGTCGCTGTCGCGGATGATGCGGAACTGGCCGACGCCGACCACGCTGTAGCCGGGGAACAGCTTGTCGAGAAAGCGGTGCACCAAATCCTCAAGCGCGATGAAGCGGATATCGCCACCCTGCCCCGCTGGCAGCCGAACGAAGCGGTCCACCTGGCTTGGCAGCGGCACAAGCGCAGGGACACGCGCACGATCGCGCTTGCGGATCAGGTCGAGCGCCAGCACGAAGCCCAGATTCGGGATGAACGGAAACGGATGCGCGGGATCGATCGCGAGTGGTGTCAGCACCGGAAACAGCCGGTCCATGAAGTAGCTCTCAAGCCAGACGAGGTTGGCCGCATCGAGCTCGGCCGCATCGACCACTGCAATGCCAGCGCCTCTCAGTTCGGCGCGCAGCGCAATCCAGCCGCGTTGTTGCTCGGCCATCAATTGATTCGCGCGCTCATTTACCGCGCGCAGCTGCTCAGCGGGAGTCAGCCCGTCTGGGCTGATCTCGTGCACGCCAGCCGCAATCTGCCCGTGCAGGCCTGCGACCCGCACCATGTAGAACTCGTCCATGTTCGAGGCCGAGATCGACAGAAACCGCAAGCGCTCCAGCAATGGGTGCGCTCGGTTTTGCGACTCCTCGATGACGCGCTGGTTGAAGGCGAGCCAGGAGAGCTCGCGATTGATGAAGCGGTCGGGACGCAGGCGCGGCGCCGCCCCGCTCGGCGTGTGAGTCTCGCGCTCTACCTCGGCGTGTCGCGCGGCGGCAGCGGATTCGGTCTCGGTCATGGCAAATCGACCCGGTCGGTGTGTGCCCGAATCATAGCACCGGCGCCTTAAGGCGAGCAAAATGCCCCCGCTTCGGCTCCGGAGATTTCACCGTTTGTTAATATGGGGCTATTCGCCCTCCAGAACAGCCCGGGCGAGCGCCAACCCGACCGATCGGCCGGATTTCAGTGCCGCGCGATCGAGCCGTTCAACGATCGCTTGAATTCCCGCATGGCTGCGCTCGATGCGCGCCCCAAGGTAGCGGATCACCTCGGGCGACATGCTGACCTGGCGATCCGAGAACAATTTCACCAGCAGTGCGCTGACCAGCGCATCGTCGGGCGCGGTGATTTCAGCCGTGAACACTTGGCGCAACCGTGAAGCCAGGTCGGGAAGCTTGATCGGCCAACGCGAAGGCGGTTCCCGCGCTGTCAGCAGCAGATGGCCGCCGACTTCGGCCAGCGCGTTGATGCAATGGAGCACGGCGCGTTCGTCGGCAATTGCCTCAGCATTCTCGATCACGAGCGCGCCGCGATCGAAGACACCGGTCGTCAGTCCCGCAAGGCTCACGGCTGGCACAATCTCTGCTCCACTGCGTGCACTGAAGATTTGTGCGAGGTGACTCTTCCCGCTCGACGGCGGGCCGACGATCACGGCGCTCCCGCCAAAGGTCCAATCGGGCCAAGTGTCGATCAGGCGAACCGCCGCCTCGTTGGACGGCGCGACCACGAAGTCCGCCCGGGAAAAGGCCGGCGCGTGCGCAATCGGCAGGACCAGTTGATCCGGTGCCAGAAACCGCGCCGGACTTGTCATCGACGGGCGCGCTTGCCCGTCATGCGGTTCCGCCGGGTGGCGGCTCGTCTCGGTCGTCGGACGGACGCGGCCCGTGATAGAGCGGGCTCGCCAGATAGTGCGAGATGCCGAAGCGCACCAGGACGCCGATCATGGCCGCCGCCGGGAGCGAAATGAACATGCCAACGAAACCGAACAGGGAGCCGCCCGCGAGCACCGCGAAGATAACCCAGACGGGGTGAAGCTTGACGCGATCACCCACGAATCTTGGCGTCAGGATGAATCCTTCGAGCACCTGACCCAGGCCGAAAATGCCCGCGATGATGGCCACCCGCCAGGCCTCGTCGAATTGGAGCAACGCCAAGCCAACCGAGACCGCGAGGCCACCGATCGAGCCGACATAGGGGACGAACGAGATCAGGCCCGCCGCGATGCCGATGACGAGGCCGAAGTCGAGCCCGGCGAGGGACAGCGCCGCACCGTAATAGGCCGAGAGCACCAGACAGACCATGCCTGTACCGCGCACGAAGCCGGCGAGCGTCCGGTCCATCTCGCGCGCCTGCTCGCGGATCGTGCCGGCATAAGAGACCGGCAGCCACCGATCGACACGCTTGAGCAGCATGTCCCAATCGCGCAGCAGATAGAACGTCACCACCGGCGTGATGAAGAGGAAGCCGAAGAAGCCGACGAGGGCCATGCCACCGGCCCAGATATTGCCGATGAGGTTGAGCACATACTGCACCGCGCGGCCGGAGAACTGGCCGACCGCACTCTCGAGGCGCTCGACGTCCTTCGGGTCGAGCTCGCTCATCCAGCGCTCGATGATCGGCTTGGCCCAATCACGGATGGTGCCAAAGTAGCTCGGCAGATTGGCCAGTAGATTGACGATCTGTTGCTGCAAGAGCGGCAGGAGGAAGGCAATGGCGAGGAAGATGACGATAAGGAACGCCACCGTGAGGATGGTGGTTGCGAGTGTGCGCGACATGCCCCACCGCCGGAGCTTGTCCGCGACCGGGTCGAGCAGATAGGCGACCGCCATGCCAATGACAAACGGCAGCAGGATGTCGCGTAGAACGACCAGCAATACGATCAGCGCGGCAAAGATGCCGAGCCAGATCAGGACATAATTGCGACCACTCATCCCTGGCCGGACCGGGCCAGTGATCCAACCACCGAACTGCCAGATTGCCGCGGCGCCAGGACGAAACCGCCATCGGTTCCGTTTGGCCGCAGCACCAGATTGTGTTCGGCCAGGGCCGAATCGAGCTGCGCCGCATCACCGAAATAGCGGATCATGATGTCGGCGCCAGACCGTGACAGCGCGATAACCTCGATCGATTCCACAGCCGGCAGGCCGGCCACCGTCGCGCGCAAGCTGATCCACTCCGCCAGGCTTTGCACCGGCGCAACCGCCCGGACTGTATTAACGGTGCCTGAGCGAAGCACCGCGGTCGACTTCACGTCAGCATCGAGGCGCTCGACCACGCGGTCGGTCCCGGCAGAAAACACCGCATCGGACCCCTGTCCGTCTATGCCGAGAACTTCATCGGCGAACGCGGTCACGCTGCCGCCCACAATGTGCCGCCCGGAGATCTGCAAGGCGTTGCCGAGACGGCGCGCCTCGAGCACGAGCGCCTCCTCCGCGCCGTAGCGCTTGGCGAAGCGAAGGAGAGGCTGGAGGTCCGTGCCGCTCGCGGCACGGGCGTCGAGCTCGGCGATGTCCGAGGTGTCGCCCAGCGGCACGATGATCGGGGTCAGGCCGGGCGGCTTGTCACGCAGGCTCCAGGCGCGAAGCCACAGATTGTCATCCTGCCAAAGGCGAGGGCCATCCTCGGTCATCAGGATTGGAATGACGACGACGGGCCGACCCGCACCCTCGACGAAACGAACGCCGTTCTCGCGCAGCATCGCGCGCACAAGCGTTTCCTTGAACGCAACGGTGAGGTTGGCGCGGTAGCGCGTCGGCGCCACGCGCTCATGGGCAATCTCGAAGCCTTCGATCAGCGCATTGATCGCCGTGTCATCCAGTGGCGGCAGCCGCGCCGCCTCATCACCAAGCACAACGCGGCTCAGCATCAATTGATAGGCCTCGCGCTGGCCATTGGCGATTGCGCGATTGCGGGCCGCGTTGGCTGATTTTGCCTGAGCATCGATCGGCAGGTCGCGCACGGTATAGGCCTCGGTGGCCGCGTGCGCGTCCGTCACCACGGTGACAGGAAGCAGCATCAACAGGGCTGCCGCGGCGAGGGTGACGCGGCGTAACCAATCGCGGCCGATTTGGGGGAGCATTGCAAACCGTCGTGTTTTGGGTATCGTCGCCGCGATTGTCCCGAATGCTGGGCCCCTAGGCAAGAGCGAGCCTCCCATCTCCAGTCAGACCTACAAGGATGCAGGCGTCGATATCGGTGCGGGCAATGCGCTCGTCGAGCTGATCAAACCGCTCGCCCGCTCGACCCGGCGGGCCGGCGCCGATGCGGAGCTGGGCGGATTTGGTGGCGTCTTCGACCTCAAGGCGGCCGGGTTCCGCGACCCGGTCCTGGTGGCGGGCACGGATGGTGTCGGCACCAAGCTTCTTGTCGCGCAGGCCGTCGGCCTGCACGAGACGATCGGCGTCGACCTGGTCGCCATGTCGGTCAACGACGTGGTCGTGCAAGGGGCAACCCCCCTTCTGTTTCTCGATTACTACGCGACCGGGCGGCTCGACAACGCGGTGGCGCGCGCGGTGATCGCCGGCATCGCGGCCGGCTGCCGCGATGCTGAGTGCGCGCTCATCGGCGGCGAGACCGCCGAGATGCCCGGCATGTACGGCCCCGGCCACTACGATCTTGCAGGTTTCTGCCTCGGCGCCGCCGAGCGCGGCAGCCTCCTGCCGCGCAAGGACGTGGCGGCAGGCGATGTGGTCCTAGGCCTGGCCTCGAGCGGACTGCACTCCAACGGCTACTCCCTGGTGCGTCGCATCGTCGAGCGCTTGAGCCTCGACTACAAGACACCGGCCCTGTTCGCACCCGGCAAGTCTCTTGGCGAGGCGTTGCTCGCGCCGACTCGTATCTATGTGCGGAGCTGCCTCGCGGCCTTGAAGTCGGGCGACGGGCTCAAAGCACTTGCGCACATCACGGGCGGCGGCCTGCTCGAAAACATCCCGCGGGTTCTCCCGGATGGACTCGGGGTGAGGCTCGATGCGCAGTCTTGGCCGCTGCCGCCCCTCTTCCGTTGGCTCGCTGAGGCCGGGCCGGTGGCGCCGGCCGAGCTCGCGCGCACCTTCAATTGCGGCATCGGCATGGTTGCCGTGGTCTCGCCTTCGGCCACGGATCGAATCAGCTCGACCCTCGCCAATCATGGTGAGCGCGTGTTTCGAATCGGCCAAGTCGTCCAGGTGAGCGGCACATCGCCTCGCGTCACCATCGATGATTGGGATCAGGCATGGCGGGCCTGAGGCTCGCGGTCCTGATCTCGGGCCAAGGCAGCAATCTTCAGGCGCTGATCGACGCGACCCAGCGCGCCGGCTTTGGCGCCGAGATCGTGATCGTGATCTCGAACCAGCCCAATGCCTACGGTCTCGGGCGGGCGCGTAAGGCCGGCCTATCGACCAAGTTGATAGAGCATCGCGCCTTTGCCTCCCGTGACGCGTTCGACGATGCGATCGACGGCGCGCTACGTGATGCCCGGGTGGACCTCGTCTGCCTCGCCGGGTTCATGCGCGTGCTCGGCGATGCGTTCGTCGAGCGCTGGCGCGATCGACTGATCAACATCCACCCGAGCCTTTTGCCGGCGTTCAAGGGCCTCGACGTCCATGCCCGCGTGCTCGCCGCAGGCGCCCGCATCAGCGGCTGCACGGTGCACTATGTGCGGCCGGAGGTGGATGCCGGCCCGATCATCGTGCAGGCCGCGGTTCCCGTGTTGCCCGACGACACCGTGGATGCGCTTCAAGCGCGGGTCCATCGGGTCGAACACGTCATCTATCCCCTCGCCGTCGAGTTGATCGCCAAGGGACGGGTGCGGATCGAGGGTGATCTCGTTCGGCTGAGTGGGGTCACGACCGAAGATGCCCGCCTCATCAGCCCGGCTCGGCCGTCCTAACGGCGCTCGTTAAACCGGCGCGAAAACGCCCGAGGCGGTGACCCGCCCCGGGCGCATCAATTCGAGCAATCTGGGGACGCTGGACGTCCGCAAATTGAATCAGGCGGCGAGCGGCCGGCCGAGCTTCTGGACCACCTCGTCGACCCGCTTCTGCAGCGGCGCGAACGCATCGGTCGCGGTCTTCACGCTGAGCTCGGAGAGCTTGTTGGTCTCGCTGACATAGCGGTCGAACGCGGTGCGCGCGAAACTGGTCTGCGCCTCGATCGCGTCCTTGACGTTCTTGCTGGCGGCGATCGTGCGGGTGGCCTCGACGCCCTGCTCAAGCGAGCTCTTGGCGAACTCCATCCACTGCTTGCCGATCACGCCATAGCCCTGGGCGAAGATGGTCGATGCCTTGAGCACGGCCTCGAAGTTCTCACGGCCGAAGCCGGCGAACTCGGCGAAGGTCGCCTGCGCGTCCCAAGCGTGCGCGCCATTGTGATGCTTGCTGGTGCTCTCGAAACCGGTGGTCGAGCTGCTCTTGCTCATCGGAGTCCTTTCGATACCTCGGGTTGGGCGGAGGTCGGGCCCGGACCGCAGAGCGGCTGCTGGGCATCGCGACGGCCGATTGCTGCAATGCAGCAAACTACTGCAGCGCAACATAAGCACGCGGCGAGGATTGTCAAGAGACGGATTTGTGCGGCGCACAAATCGGCCAATATATTTAGTTACTATATGTTACGTTATTGAAATTGAACGATTTAGGTCAGCCAGGCTCGACCGGCTTGGGCGGCGGGGCCGGCTGAGCCGGGGCATAGAACATCTGCTCAGGCACTTCCTCGCCCGTCTCGCCTTCAAATGGCCGGCGAACCTTGACGGTCCCCGTGTTTCCTGGCTCCTCGGCCCGCCGGCGTGCCTCTTCGAG
>Ga0194132_10005616_pt1 | contig 20127 bp, 17 predicted proteins | sample TA2KigOf80mmetaG_FD_148612 | JGI IMG/M metagenome (GOLD analysis project Ga0194132, IMG submission 148612) | Freshwater microbial communities from Lake Tanganyika, Tanzania - TA2015054 Kigoma Offshore 80m | ecosystem: Environmental > Aquatic > Freshwater > Lake | place: Tanzania: Lake... | reverse complement strand
TACGTCTACCGCCCGGACGGCTCCATGGCGAACTCGAGTTATCTCGACTACCGGATGCCGGTGGCGAACGACCTGCCGCCGATCGAGACGGTCCTGGTCGAGGTACCAAACCCCGGTCACCCGTACGGGGTGCGCGGCGTGGGCGAGGTCCCGATCGTTCCGCCGCTGGCCGCCGTCGCCAACGCAATCTACGACGCGATCGGAGTGCGGGTGCGGCATCTGCCCGCGTCGCCAGCCGTGATCCTCGAAGAGCTGGAGCGCCTGAAGGCGTAGTCGGGACGCAGACACAGCTCATGCCGGAACAGCGATCGGGCCTGAGTGTCGCGCTCAGCGCGTTGTCGCACCGTGACTATCGCCGCTTCGCCGTTTCGCTGTTCCTCACGTCGATCGGCGTCCAGCTAATCCAGACGGCGATCTTCTGGCAGGTATACGTCCTCACCGGCAGTGCGCTCCTCCTGGGGCTCACCGGCCTGGCGAGGGCGGGTCCGCATGTCATCCTCTCGATGGTGGGAGGCGTCCTTGCGGACCGCCTGGACCGCGTGCGCCTCATCCAGGCCGGACAGGTGGGCAACGCACTGCTCGTCGTGGGGCTGGCCTATCTGACGTTCGCGGGCGAGGTGCAGGTCTGGCACCTGTACGTGGTCACCTTCCTCAACAGCGCATTTTCGGCGTTGACGCAGCCGGCGCGCACCGCGCTCATTCCCGCACTCATTCCGCCGGTAAACCTCGTCAGTGCGATCGCGCTCAACGCGACCATCGGCCAGACGGCACAGATCGCGGGGCCCGCCCTCGCTGGCGTCGCCATCGCGTACGTCGACCTTGGACCGGTCTATGTCGTTAACGGACTGCTGTACCTCCTATCGATGGCGGCGATCACGGGCGTCCGAGTTCCGATGGCACGCCCCGCCGTGATCGAGAGCCCGTGGCGCAGCTTCGTCGATGGTTTGGACTTCGTCCGCACGAAGCCGGTCATCCTCTCCCTCCTGCTGCTCGATGTGGGCGCGACGTTGTTCGGGAGTTATCGGGCGCTGCTGCCGGTCTTCGCCGAGTCGCTGGGAGTCGGCCCAACGGGGTTCGGACTGCTCAGCGCCGCACCGGGCGTCGGCGCGCTGCTCGGCGCTGCGTTCATCCTGTCGCTGGGGGATATGGCCTACAAGGGCCTCTACACCGTCTTCGGGGTCCTCGCGTACTGCGCCGCCCTCGTGGTCCTCGCGCTCTCGCCGTGGTTCCTGCTCGCGCTTGCGGCGGCGGCCCTCCTCGGTACGACGAATTCCGTGCAGATGATCCCGCGCAACTCCGTCATCCTCACGATCTCGCCCAATGCGCTGCGCGGCAGAGTCGAGTCGTTCCGTAGCATGCTCGCGGGCGGCGCGCCGCCGCTCGGGTACGCGCTCAGCGGTGTCCTTGCTGCGTCCATGAGCCCGGCATTGGCGCTGGTCGTGGGGGCGGTCGCCTGTACCGCGTTGGTGGCCGGGATCGTGACGTGGCACCGGGAATTGAGGAGGGCCGACCTTGGCACTCCATTCCCCGAACCGGCCGTCGCTGGCGATTCGGGCTAGCGGCCGCGCAGCGGCACGAGCTCCGTGAGGATGCCCGCGTTCCCCTGTGGCCGGAAAAACGCCACCGTGCGCCGTCCGTCCGCGGCCCTCGGCAGCGTGATCTCGGAGAGCCCCGCCGCCACCAGCCGATCCGCCTCCACATGCACATCGGTACAGGCGTAGCAGATGTGGTGCAGCCCCGGACCGCGCTTCTCGAGGAAGCGCGCGGTGCCGCTGGTCGCGCCCGGCGCGGGTACGAGCACCTCGACCTGCGTCTCGCCGTCACCCACATTGAAGAAGAAGTTGTATGTCTGCTCCGGCGCGAAGTACGACCCCTCCGGCCACTTCGAGCGCGGCTGGTCGATGACAAGGCCCAGTGCGTCGCCGAGGATCGCGTTTGCCTCTTCGATGGAGTACGCGACGACCCCAACGTGGTCGATCCGGCTCAACACATGGTGCCTCCTTCGGCTGGGCGCCACCTGACGCCGCGCCGGAGTCTAGCGTGTCACCGCTATGCCACGTCAGACCTATACCGATACCTCCCGCAGGACGGGACTGATGTCGAGCGGAGCACCGGTGAGCGAGGCGATCTCGGCGGCGGTGTATCCGGGGGCATGCTCCTCCAGCAGGAAACGTCCGCCCTGCACCGCGATCACGGCGATATCCGTGACGATGAGCGTCACCCCGCGCGGCGAAGTGACCGGTAACGTGCATCGGTCGAGCAGCCGCGGCTTTCCATCGCGTGTCGCGTGTTCCATGGCCAGCCAGATCTGCTTCGCCCGCGCGACCAAGTCCATCGCCCCGCCGATACCGCCCAGGTTGTCCCAGGGGGCATCGCTCAACCGCCAGTTCGCGAACGAACCGTCCGCTGCCGCCTCGTACGCCCCGAGCACGGTCACGTCGAGGCGCCCGCTGCGCACCAGGCCGAACGAGTCCGCGTGGTGGACGAACGAGGCCCCCGGCACGATGTCCACCTGTTGCCCGCCGGCGTTCACGATGTCCGGGTCGCCCATCCCTGGCTTCGCCAGCCGGCTGTATCCGATGACCCCGTTCTCCGACGTCAGCGTGATCCCGGCGTCGAAGTCCACGAAGTCCGAGGCCTGCGTCGGGATGCCAATGCCGAGGTTGGCGATCCAGCCCGGCTGCATCCGCTGCGCGATCACCGCCGCCATCTCGGCACGGGTGAGCCGTCGCTTCCCAGAACCGGTCGCCGGGGCTTCGTGTGACGGCGCTGCGGTCGGCGTGGTCGGAAGGGTGCCGCGCTCCACGCGGAGCACGCCGTGCGGCAGGATCGGGACGAGCCGCTCGACGTAGATCCCTGGGGTGTGGATCTCGTCCGGATCGAGTTCGCCCGCCTCCACGATCGGCTCCTCGACCTCGACAAGCACATGACGGGCGGCCATCGCCGCGATCGGGTTGTAGTTCCGCCCCGCGTGACGGAAGACGAGATTCCCCGCCGTATCCGCCTTCCAGGCACGGACCAGCGCATAGTCCGCGAAGATGCCCTCTTCGAGGACGTACGTCTCGCCTTCGAACTCGCGATGCTCCTTGCCACTGGCGAGGAGCGTCCCCACACCGGCGGGTGTGTAGAACGCAGGGATGCCCGCACCCCCGGCGCGGATGCGCTCCGCGAGCGTCCCCTGCGGCACGAGTTCCGCCGCCATCAGCCCATCCCGCACCATCTGCTCGCCGCGAGAGATCCGCGAGGGGTGCGTGGCCGCCGTAAAGGAGGCGATCACCTTCTTCACTCGACCGGCGTCCACCAGGTCGGAGACGCCTTTCACACGCGTGTCGTTCGTGACGGACTGGATGCTGTTCATCACCAGCGTGAGGCCGGTTGCGCCCTGTTCGTACAGCGCGGTCAGGAGGTTCCACGGCGTCCCCGCGCCGCCAAAGCCGGGGATGATCACCGTCGCGCCGTCCTGAACACCTTCGACCGCTTCAGCGAGCGTTGTGCAGGTCGTCGGTCGCGGCATCGAAATCACCTCCGCTGCGTCCAGGAGCCGCCGCACCATAGGCCGCGCGCGCAGCCCTCGCAATCAGACGAGCGAGGGCTCCCCCAGCGCCTGCGCACGCGAGCGCAACGTGGCGAGGGTGTCGCGATGGAGCGGGACACCAGCCGTCGAGCGATACTCGAACGCATCGGCCTCAGGGTCACCCGGAAGGATCACCGGCTTCGCGTGGTCAGACGGACGTGTCTCGGCGAAGTACCGGATCAATCGGTCCATGTCCGCTTTGAACGCGTCGATCGGACGCATCTGGCCGATATCGATCGCCATGAACCAGGACATGTTCGAGCCGTAGTCGAGGTCGGCGCTCGAACCTCCGCCGGCCAGGACGCCCGCGAGGATATCCACCATCACGGCCAGCCCATACCCCTTGTAGTTCACGCCCTCGCCGTCCGCGCTCTCACCGATCGGCGTGAGCGCCCACGACGTGTCGCGCGCCCCCGGCGGCGTCTCCAGCGGACGTCCCTCGGAATCCACCGCCCAGCCGCGCGGGATCGGCAGGCCGAGGGCATGCGCGAGCCGCACTTTGCCGGAGGCGACCGTGCTCGTCGCCATATCGAGGACGAACGGCCGCTCCTCGCCCGCCGGGGCCGCGAAGGCGATCGGGTTCGTGCCGAAGCGCGGGTCCGCGCCGCGGGCAGGCCGGACGCTGCGGTTCGCGTTCGTCACGGCCATGCCGATCATGTCCTGTGCCGCCGCCATCATCGGGTAGTACCCGACCATCCCGATGTGCCGCCCATCAACCACACCGACGTGACCGATGCCGGTCGCGCGGGCCTTCTCGATCGCCACACGCATCGCCATGTGAGCGCCCACGACGCCGAGCCCGCCCGCGTTCGAGACGACCGCCGACCCTGCGGTCTCTCGTACAAGGCGTGGCGTCACCGTCGGGTCGATCAACCCCGCCTCGATCTGTTCGAGGTAGCGCAGCCCCGTCACTACGCCGTGGGTGTCCACCCCGCGCAGGTCGGACGCGACGAGGATGTCCGACGCAATAGCCGCGTGCTCCTCGGTGACCTTCAGCGCGACGAAGAGGCGCACCATCTGCTCGCGCAACGCTGCACCGCCCACACGGACGAACTCGCCGGAAGCGATCTGCCCAGGCGTGGGCTCGCTGGCCATCGCTAGAACCCCCTCGCCTTGTTGATCAGGCCTTCCAGCGGCTCGCCCGTGCGGAAGGACACGAGGTTGCGGCAGAAGCGATCCATGTTCCGGCTGATGCGGAACTGGCTCGCGCCAGCCGTGTGCGGCGTCATCACCACGTTCGGCGTGCTCCACAGCGGATGCTCGGCCGGCAGCGGCTCCACCGGCGCGACATCTAGGCCGGCCCCGGCGATCTGTCCGCTCCGCACCGCCGCCACGAGCGCGTCCGCGTCCACCACCTCGCCCCGCGTCACGTTCACAAGGATGGCAGATGGTTTCATCAGGTCGAATGCCCGTGCGTTGAACAGATGCCGGGTGCTCGACGCCAGCGGCAGTCCGGAGGTGACCACGTCCGCCGAGCGGAACAACTCATCGAGCCGGTCGCTCCCCCAGACCTCCGGCACCTCCGCCGTCGGCGGGACCGGGTCGCAATCGACCGCAATGCAACGCATCCCGAACCCCGCGGCGCGCCGGGCGATCGCCCGTCCTGTGCCGCCGAAGCCGACGATGCCCATCGTGCATCCCTCGAGCTCGAACTCCTCCGCGCGGTAGGCCACGCGGTGCTCCCACGACCTCGGGCCATCCTGCACTGCGCGAGCAAGGCGACGCGTGAGCGAGAGCAACAGGGCGAAGGTGTGATCAGCGAGATGGCTCCCCACGAGTCCTTTGTCGCCGGAGAGCAGGATGTCGCTCGCCACCATCTCGGGGAACAGGTAGGCGTCTGCACCAGACGTAATCGCATGCACCCAGCGCAGCCTCCTGCCGCGCGCGAACATCGGAGGCGTGATGACGCCGAGGACGACCTCGACATCCTCCATCGCCTCGATCGCCTCGCCGGGAGTGTCCGCGATGCGGATTTGCGTGCCGGGGCCAGCCGCCTCGTGAATACGGGCAAGCAGCGCCTCGTCCACGGTAGGCATGGTGACGCCGGGGATGATGAGGATGTTCACGGGCGGGACGATAGCACGCCCGACCGCCCGGTCAGCCGAGGAGCGCCGCGGGATTCAGTTGCACCATCCGTCGCACCTCGTCCGTGGTGAAGCCGGCATCGAGGAACCTCTCGATCCACGAACCGAACCCGACCGGCGGCGCCGGGTTAGGCGCCTGCCCGAGGTCCGTTGAAAGCACGACGTGCTCCGGCCCAACCGCCCGGACATCCGCGGCGATCGCTTCGAACGCCGCGTCGCCACCCTCCCGGAATGAGTTGACCGAGCACTGCTCGATCAGCGCTCCACGCTCGGTCAGCGCGCGCTGCACCTCCAACGGGATCCGGAAGGACGTCGCGTGGGAGACGATCGAGCGGATGCCACGCCTGCGTGACTCCGTCACCAGTGCCAGCGTCTCCGCCGGGTCGAGGTGTCCGCTGCAGAGCGTCGCGTCATGTTCGGCCATCAGGTCTAGGAGCGTGTGGCAGACCGGCAGAAGCACGCCCTGGCTGTCCAGTACGCGTATCGCCTCCGCCTTGGCGTGCCAGCGGCCAAAGGTGTCGCGCGACCAGGCGGAATCGAACGTCGGCCACCAGACCACACGCGTCCCGATGCGGAGCGCGGCGTCGAGGGCGTCCGGGTTCAACCCACCCACCGCGTGGTCGAGCGCGATCGCCCCGTACACCTTGATCGCGTCGAACTCCTGGTCGAGCGCCCACGCGAGCGCCTGCGTCGGGTACTCGTGGCTCTTCAGGACCAGCGCGGCCAACCCGGCCTCGCAGGCAGCCTGCACGAGTTCGCGTGCGTCCATCCGCCGCTCCGCGTAGGGATCGGGCGCCGCATGCACATGGACGTCGATGGCGCCCCGCAGCAGCGAGCGGGAATCGTCGCGCAGTTCCTCCAGCATCTCCACACGGTACGCATTCCGCATCCGGGCCTCCTCGTCGCGACTCAACCATGCAGCCTGAGCACTCTACCGGGTGCAGATCGTCAGGTACGGGGGGCCCCGTCGCCCGGGCCGCTCTGCTATACGTACCGCAATAGACGTACCGAAACCACCATCCGGAGCAGGTGCGATCAACATGCTCAACCGACAGGCCGACCGCCGGCTTCAGATCATCAGTGCTGTCGCCTCCTGCGCTTCCGAGGAGGGAATGGCCGCTGTGACGTTGCGCAACATCGCGCGACGAATTGGCGCGACGACGGGGATGCTCACTCACTATTACGAGAATCGGACCGCGTTGCTGATCGACGCGTCTGCCGCCGCTGATCGCACCCTGCGCGCTCGGATCGCCGGACACGCGGGGACGCAAACCGGTTTCGGATGGCTCTGCGCCTTCTTCGACGAATCGCTCGAGCCGAGCGACCCGGACGCACTCCCCTGGGCGTTCTGGCTCGAGTACTGGGCCTCCGCGGAGCGGGACCCTGAACTCGGACGCCACAGCCGGTCCAGGTTCGAGGCGCTCCGCCGCGAGTTCGAACCTTGGATCCAGAAATGTGTCCACGACGGGACGTTCAGGCACGATCTCGATGTACCGGTGGCAGCGCAGGCGATCGTAGCCCTGATGCACGGACTGGGGATGGAACTCGCCCTCCGCCACGCTCCGCTGGATGCCGGTTCCCGCGCTGCGTTCCATGCGCTGCTCGATGGGTTCCGCGCGCGCTGACCGCGCTACCTCCTGCGGCTCCCCCAGCCAGCGCTGTACGCGGCGACCGCCGTCGTCAGCGGCACCGCTGCGACGATCCCGATGCTGCCAACGACCGTGCGCACGACCTCGGTAGCCAAGGCGTCGAACGAGATAAGGACGCCCGCCGGCTGCTGTTGGGCCGCCAGGATCAGGACCAGCGGCAGCGCCGTCCCCGCATAGGCGAGCAGCAGCGTGTTCGTCGTCGCCGCGATGTGGTCGCGGCCCACGTTCATCCCGCGACGGAACAGTTCCGCCGGCGACAGCGACGGGTCGGCCTCGCGCAACTCCGCCACTGCCGACGCCTGCGTTGTCGTTACATCGTCAAGGACGCCGACCGCACCGAGGATCACGCTCCCCAACAGCAGGCCACGCGGGTCAATCACGCCATTACCCACCAGCACCTGCAACGTGCTGGCGTCGTCGGTGGCGATGCCCGTGAGGTGCGCGAACGTGACCGACCAGGCGGCCAGCAATCCCGTCAGCGCGAGGCACGCAGCCGTCGCGCCCAGGGCGACCGCCGTCTTCCGCTCCACGCCGTGCCCGATGGTCAGCGTCGCCGCCATGATGACGAGGCCTCCCGCGATACAGACCAGCAGCGGATCCCATCCCGACATGATCGCCGGGACCACGAATCGCGCGATCACGAGCACGCTCGAAGCCAGGCCGACGAGTGACAGCGCACCACGCCACCCGCCGACCGCCACGACCAGCAGCGCGAACGCAAATGTGAGCGTCCAGACAGGGAACCGCCGCGATCGGTCCTTCAACTGGTAGACCACGCCCTGTTCACCCTCGACTTTGGCCAGCAGCACGGTATCGCCCGGCTCGAGGGCGAACGCGTCGCCACCGCCTTCCTGGAACGCTCGGTCGACCGGCACCCTCTGGCCCTCGGCCTCGACGATCACACGTTGCTGACGGATGACCCCGGAGGGGGTGGTCACGGTCTCACCAGGGATGACGTCGATGACACGCGCCTCAACAATGGTCTCGTGTACCACCGGGAGGGGGCGCCGCTCCCATGCGCCGAAGGCCGGCAACACCACGGTGAACGCGAGCAGCATCACGGCGACCGCCAGGTAGGCGATGACGGCGTGACGAGTCTGAGGGATCACCGGCGTGCTCATTTCCTGCCATCCGAAGCGTAGCCGGAGCATGCGTTGTGGGGTTGCCACCTATTTTGAGACTGTGTATCATCGATACACCATAGCAATCGAGGAGCCCGCCGATGTCCCGACCTGTCCGCATCCTCACCCTCCTGGCCACAGCCGCTGCACTTCTCGCGGCGGCTTGCAGCAGCAGCACCGAGGATGATGACGACGGACGGCTCCGGGTCGTCGCAACCATCGCACCAGCGGGCGCACTCGCCCAGGCCGTCGCCGGTGACGTGGTGCGCCTCGACGTCCTCGTTCGCGCCGGTGACGACCCTCACGAGTTCGAACTGAAAGCAGCAGATGCCCGATCCGTCGCCAGGGCTCAGGTGGTCCTGCGCAATGGCCTCGGCGTCGACGCGTTCCTCGACAAGGCACTCAAGGGGAGCAAAGCGAACGTCATTACCCTGACGGACGGCCTCAAGCTCCGCCTCGAAGACGGTGTGGCTTCTGCCGACCCCCACGTCTGGCACGATCCCCGCAACGACATCGCGATGGTCGACACCATCGTGAAGGCGCTCTCTGCTGCCGACCCCGAGCATGCCGCTACCTTCGAGGCCAACGGACGCGCCTACCAGGAACGTCTCCGCGCCGTCGACCGCGAGGTGCAGACCATCATCGACACGATCCCGGCAGCGAACCGAAAGATGGTCACCGACCACGAGGCCTTCGGGTATTTCGCTGACCGGTACGGCTTGACAGTCGTGGGATCGGTCATCCCCGGCGCTTCGACAAGCGTCGAGCCCTCCGCCGCCGAGATCGCGCGGCTCATGGAGACCATCCGCCGCGAGCGCGTGCGCGCCATCTTCACGGAGTCATCGATCGACCCGAAGATTGCGCGCCGCGTCGCGGAAGAGACCAACGTGAAGATCGTGGACGACCTCCATGGTGACTCACTCGGTGCGCCCGGTTCCGGAGCCGACACGATCGACGGGATGCTGCTGTCGAATGCGCGGAAGATCGCCGAGGCGCTGAGGTAGGCGCCTATCGGCCTCGACGACGCTCCCGGTCCGCGTACGAGCGGACAGCGCGCAAGAAATCGATGCGGCGGAACTCCGGCCAGAAGACGTCGCAGAAGTAGTACTCGCTGTAGGCGCTCTGCCACAGCAGGAACCCGGACAGTCGTAACTCGCCCGATGTGCGGATGATCAGGTCGGGGTCAGGGATGTCCGGCGCATACAGATAGCGGCTGATCTCGTCCGGCTCGATCCCGCTGGCGACGCCTTCGAGCGACTCCCCGTTGCGGATGCGGTCGGCGAGCATGCGTCGCACGGCGTCCGTGATCTCCTCACGCCCCCCGTATCCCACCGCCACCAGCAACTCGTACGGCCCATCGTTCGCCGTCGCCTCCTCCGCCCGAGCGATGGCCTCCTGCGTGCTTGGCGGCAGCAATTCCCGGCGCCCCACCATCCGAACGCGGCGACGCCGTGGCTGTCCGGAGGAGTCCTGGCTGAACGCGGCGACCTTTTCCTCGATCAGGCTGAAGATCGCCTTCAACTCGTCAGGTCCGCGCTTGAAGTTGTCCGTGGAGAGCGCCCAGAGCGTGACCGCGGGAATCTCGAGGTCATCGCACCAGCCGACGAGCTCCTCCACCTTGTCCGCTCCCCGCCGGTGACCGTCGGTGACCGCGGAGAGGCCGGCCTTGCGCGCGAACCGCCGGTTTCCGTCCAGGATCACCCCGACGTGCTGCGGGATTGGACCGCGCCGGATGGCGCGGTCGAGCTCTCGCTCATAAATGCGGTAGACGAGGTCAAAAATCGGCGCGGCAGGACGCCCGAGGAGCGCGCGCAGGGTTGCGGCGGATTCGCGGTCGCTCGGCATGCAGCTAGCATATCGCGCCGGAACCGCAGGGAGTCGCTCCTGCTATCGTAACGGGGCCGCTCCGTCCCACCGGAGGTCCCATGCGCACCCGTACGTTCCAGAACGGCCTCAGCGGCATGCTCGCTGTCGCTGTTGCACTCGGCCTCGCCGAACTCGTGGCGGGGCTCACCGGCGCCATCGCGCCCGTAATCGCCGTGGGTGATCTGCTGATCGACTACGCACCGGGGTGGGCCGCGCACCTGGTCATCGACACCCTCGGTACCCGCGACAAACCGGCCCTCATCCTCGCTGTCACGCTCAGCACGCTGGCTGCGGGCGTCGCTATGGGCGTCATCGAGCGTTCGCGGCCCCGTGCGGGGCAGGCCGGGTTCATAGCCCTCGCGGCAGTCGGTGCGATAGCAACCGTTATGGACACCCCGGTTTCGTCCGATCAGACCCCGGTCCTTGCCGCGCTCGGACCAATCATCGGGGCAGCAGCCGGCTGGCAGACGATGCGGTTGCTCCATCGCGCCGGGACGCTGGACGAGCCTCCCCCGACCGACGCTCAGCCAATGACTCAGCGGACGCCCGGGCGACGGGCGTTCATCGGCCTCGCGGCCGCCGCCGCCGGCGTCTCCGCCACCTCGCTCGTAGCCGGCCGTCGACTCGCGGGCGAGGCGGTTGATGTGGAGGCACAGCGGGAGTCGCTTACGTTCGAGACCGCAGCCCGGACCACTCCCACCGGAGCGCTTGACCTCGGCGGCCTGTCGCCACTGATCACGCCTAACGATGATTTCTACCGCATCGACACGACGCTGATCACACCGCGAGTGGACCTGAAGACCTGGCGCCTGCGGATCACCGGGATGGTGGAACGTCCGTTGACCATCTCCTTCGACGACCTGCTGGCGATGCCGTCAAACGAGGAGGTCATCACGCTTTCCTGCGTCTCCAACGAGGTCGGCGGAGATCTGGTGGGCAACGCACGGTGGCTCGGCGTCTCACTCGCGGAGCTCCTGAAGCAAGCCAGTGTGAAGTCCGGCGCCACCCAGATCGTCGGACGGTCAGTCGACGGCTTCACCGCAGGCTTCCCCACGGAGGTCGCCTTCGACGGACGTCCCGCTATGGTCGCCTACGGCATGAATGGCGAGGCACTCCCCGGGCCGCACGGGTTCCCGGCCCGGCTCGTGGTGCCCGGCCTCTACGGCTACGTGTCAGCCACGAAGTGGCTGGCCGAGATCGAACTCACAACCTGGGAGGCGTTCGACGCGTACTGGATCCCGCGCGGCTGGGCAAAACGCGCCCCGATCAAGACGCAATCCCGTATCGATGTCCCGCGCAAGGGACGCACCGTGAAGCCCGGCCGTGTCCCGATCGCCGGCGTCGCCTGGGCCGGTGACCGCGGTGTCGGCACCCTCGAAGTGCGCGTCCGCCACGACGGCGAGGCGGATGCTCCATGGCAGACCGCACGCCTGAGCGAGTCGCTCTCGACCAATGCCTGGCGACAGTGGATCGTCGAGTGGGAGGCCGAGCCCGGTGACTACATCATCGAGGTGCGTGCCACCGACGGTCGTGGCGATGTGCAGACGAGCAAGGCCCAGCGCCCCGACCCTGACGGCGCGACCGGCTGGCACCGTGTCAATATCCGAGTGCGCGCCTGACGGATACCCATCCGCGGTTCGTCGCAGGGCCGGACGCTGAAACGCGCCGCTACAATACGGCGCAGTTCATTCGCTCCCGATCGCGGACCGACGCAGACAGGCGAGTGTCGACGTGCTCATGAACTCCGCTCCCGAGGCAGGCACGCCGCTGCCTCCCGGACGGGCCGGTTCCAACCGGATCGTGCAGTATGTCCTGCATTACCGCTGGCGATACCTCGGCGGACTGGCCGCGCTGATCGTCGCGACCGTCGCCGCACTCCTGCCGCCCTTCGTCGTGCAGCGCGCGGTAGACGACCTACGCGACGGCATCGCGACGGCCTCCCTCGCCCGGTACGCGCTCGTCGTCGTGCTCTTCGCGATCGTCGAGGGCACGCTGCGGTACTACTCCCGCATGGTGGTGTCCGGCACCTCCAGGATCATCGAGTACCGCCTGCGCGACGACCTGGCGCGCCACCTGATGTCGCTGGACCACGACTATTACGTGCGCGCGCGCACCGGCGACCTGATGTCGCGCGCCACGAACGACCTCCAGGCCGTCCGAGATGTCCTCGGGCCGTCGATCGTGGACATGAGCCGCATCCTCGTCGTCGGTGTCGCCGGCATCATCTTCATGCTCTTCATCGATGTGCGCCTGACGTTGGTCGCACTAATCTACCTGCCAATCGTCATTGGCCTGATGAGCTTCTTCGAGACAAACGTCGAAACTCGCTTCCGCGAAGTCCAGGAACAGTTGTCGTTGCTCACGGACCGGGCACAGGAGAACGTGGCGGGCATCCGCGCCGTAAAAGCGTACGCGCAGGAGGACGCCGAGGTCGCCTCGTTCGCCTCCGCCAACGAAGTCATGCGCCGCCGCTCGATGCGCCTGGCCGCCTACCACTCCGGGCTCTTCCCGGTCATGGGCTTGCTGACGGGGGCCGGGACACTCCTCGTCCTCTGGGTCGGCGGGCACAATGTCGTAGAGGGGCGCATGTCGATGGGCGAGTTCGTCGCCTTCAACTTCATCCTCGCGGTCCTTGCCAACCAGCTCACCGCCGTCGGCTGGGTGGTCGCCATGGCGCAACTCGGGGCGGTCGCCATCCGCCGGGTGAACGAGGTGCTCCACACACAGCCCGCAGTCGTGGATGGCGCGGCGACCGCCCTCCCCTCCCCCATCCGCGGCGCCGTCGAGTTTGTGGACGTCAGTGTCGCGTTCGGAGGGCGCGAGGTGCTGCACAACATCAACCTGCGCATCCCTGCCGGGGCGACCGTCGCCCTCGTTGGCGGCACGGGCGCCGGCAAGACTACCCTCGCGAGCCTCCTCGTACGGCTTTCCGACCCATCACGCGGCGGCGTCCTCCTCGACGGCCTCGATGTGCGCGAATGGCCACTGGACGCGTTGCGCGACGCGATCGCCTTCGTCCCGCAGGAAGCCTTCCTCTTCTCTGACTCCATCCGCGAAAATATCTCCTACGGACGGCCAGAGGCGGACGACGCCGAGTATGAGACCGCGACGCGGGTCTCACGGCTCTCCAACGACCTCAAAGACCTTCAGGACGGCCTCGACACCAACATCGGAGAGCGCGGCGTCACGCTGTCGGGCGGGCAGAAGCAACGCGCCGCGCTCGCACGCGCGCTGCTCAAGCAGGCACCCGTCCTCGTGCTGGACGATGCGCTGTCGCACGTGGACACGCAGACCGAGGAGCAGATCCTTCACGGCCTCCATGACGTGATGCGCGGCCGCACGACCATCCTCATCGCCCACCGCACGTCCACCCTGCGGGGTGCTGACCTCATCGCCGTGATCGAGGGTGGCACGATCGTCGAGCGCGGGTCGCACGAAGAGTTGCTCGATGCGGGCGGCGTCTACGCCCGCATCTACCACGAGCAACTGGAGGCGGAGCGCCGCGCACAGGAGCAGAGGGCCGTTGACCTTCGCGGCGGGGGCGGCGCGTGAGCTTCTACGACGACGAGTCCGCGATCGGAAAGATCTACGACCGACGGATCGCCGCGCGGCTCGGCCGGTATGTCCGCCCGTACACAACGCCGCTGGTGATCGCCGCGCTGTTGATGATCGCGGTGGCCGTCCTCGAACTCGTACCTACCTTGATCGTCCGCCATGCCATCGACCAGCAGATCGGGAAGGGCCGCACCGACAGCCTTCCGCGGCTCGCGGCGTGGTACACGGTGGCCCTGCTGGCCTCATTCGTGATCCGGTACGGGCAGGCCTACCTGATGGCATGGGTAGGGCAGCGCGTGGTGGTGGACCTGCGGATGGAACTGTTCCGCCACCTCCAGCGGATGTCGATCGCATTCTTCGACCGCAACCCCGTCGGTCGCCTCGTCGTGCGGCTGACCGGCGACGTCCAGCAGATCGAAGCGGTGATCTCGCAGGGCCTCGTGCAGATCCTGACGAACCTCCTGATGGTGAGCGCGATCATCATCGTGCTGTTCGTCCTCGACTGGCGGCTCGCCACGATCATGACGTGCTTCGTCGTACCGCTGATCTGGCTCGTGAAGATCTTCGCCGCAGCGCAGCGAGACGCGTTCCGCGACCAGCGCATCTGGATCGCGAGGATCAACGCCTACCTGAACGAGATGATCAGCGGCGTCACCGTCGTCCAGCTCTTCAACCGCCAGGCCCGCAACCAGGTCCATTTCGACAGCCGCAATCGTGGCTCACTCGAGGCGAACCTCCGCGTGCTGTTCTGGTACGCGGTGTTCGAGCCGACGGTCGTGCTGTTCGGTGCGTTCACCACCGGAGCCATCCTCTGGTACGGCGGCGTCCGGGTGGCGGGCGACGCGCTGACGCTCGGGACCCTGGTCGCCTTCATCGCTTACATGCAGCGGTTCTTCTGGCCGATCCGCGAACTCGCGGAGCGGTACACGATGCTCCAGGGCGCGATGGCGTCCGCCGAGCGCATCTTCGGCATCCTCGACCAGCCCCAGGAGGTCGTTGACGCACCGGACGCGCGGCCACTGCCCGAAATCCACGGCGCGATCCGCTTCGACCACGTCTGGTTCGCGTACCAGGGCGAGAACTGGGTGTCGCGGGGCCTCGACTTCTCCATCGCCCCCGGCGAGAAGGTCGCAATCGTCGGTGCAACCGGCGCCGGCAAGTCGACGATGATGTCGCTGCTGTCGCGCTTCTACGACGTTCAACAGGGCGACATCCTGGTGGACGGTGTCTCCGTGCGCGCGTTGCCGCAGCGCTGGCTGCGCCGCCACGTCGGCCTCATGCTGCAGGATCCGTGGATCTACACCGACACGGTCATCGAGAACATCCGCCTCCGCGATACGTCGATCTCCCTCGACCAGGTGCGTGCGGCCGCTCGGTCTGTCGGCGCCGACCGGTTCATCGAGGCACTGCCGGCGCAGTACGCCACGCTCCTCGCCGAGCGCGGCGCGAATCTCTCAACCGGGCAGAAGCAGCTGATCGCCCTCGCCCGCCTCGCTGCCTTCAATCCGGAGATCGTCCTCGTGATGGACGAGGCTACGGCCAGCATCGACCCGGAGACAGAGGCGACGATCCAGCGCGGGCTCGCCGGGGTCATGGTGGGGCGCACTGCCGTGATCATCGCCCACCGCTTGAACACCATCCGCGCGGTGGATCGCATCCTCGTGCTGCACCATGGGGAACTTGCCGAGGAGGGCACTCACGAAGAACTGCTGTCACGAGGGGGCGTGTACGCCCGCCTGCACGAGCTGCAGTTCAAGGACCAGGGCTCTCGCATCTGACCCCGCAGCAGCCCGATTGAAACTCAGGACATCGGGAAACCCCGAGCGTCACTACGGAGGGGGCTACCGGCGCGGCGCCGGCCCCACCGTCGCCCCGGGCACCCAGCGGGCGAGCCCCGGGATCCGGATGTCCTCGTCGGGCGTGCCGTTCTCGATCGCTTCGAGCACGACCTCGCCCATCCGTCGCCCCAGCTCATAGGAGTCAATATCGATCACCGCAGGACGCTCTGACCGCACGGTGGCGCCGAAGCGAGAATCGGCGAAACTCACGACCGAGACATGCTCCGGGACGCGCTTCCCCAGCGCCCGGATGGACTCGATGACCTCGCGGACATCCGCATTCGGCGCGAGGAACACCGTCGGGGGATCCTCGGAAGTCAACTCGGACGTGACAATCTCACGGACAGAGAGTCCCGCGTCGCGGGAAGAACGGCGGCGGAGCCACATCCCTACCGCCTCGGTCGCCAGGTCAAGGTTGCGACGCCGGGAGGCTGGCGGCGTCCAGAGGATGCCGTGGGCAATCACTGTCATCCCTCGATGGCCCAGGGCCGCGAGCGCATTGACCGCCTGCGTGGTGCCGGCCGACGTGTCCGCGGAGACCACCGGTAGCCCCGGCTCACCTCGCTGTGATCGGAACGTAATCACCGGGACGCCCGCACGTACGAATGGCGCGAGGTGTGCCGACAGGTCACCGAGCGGCCAGGCCAGCACGATCCCGTCCACACGCTGCCCGTAGAGGTGCTGGAACAACGAGGCGTACTGCGACCGGTCGCCGCGCGCGCTCGTCACAGCCAGCGAGTACCGCCCCGCGTGCGCCGCCGCGCCCAGGCCGTCAATCAGATCCAGGGAGACCGGGCTGGTCAGCTCGTGGAAGAACACACCGATGGTCATCGTGCGCGCCATCCGAAGGCCGCGCGCGGCCTCGTTCGGACGGTAGCCCAGCGTCTCCACTGCCGTCCGGACGCGAGCCTCAAGGTCACCGCGCACGCGACGCGCGCCGGTCAACGCACGCGACGCGGTGCTGACGGAGACGCCTGCTTCGTTCGCGACATCCATGAGTGTGACGGGACGCGGACGTTCGGCTGACACGTAAAGACGATACCGCAGCCCCGCCTCACGATCACGCGTGACACACTCAAAATTCCATACTGCCGGTATGGGGATCTCATACTGCCCGTATGGCGCCCGAATCACGCAACGCCTCGATCTCCGTCCACGTGAATCCAGCGGCCAGCAATACAGATTCCGTGTGCTGGCCAAGCTCCGGCCCGCCGCCCTGCACCCTGGAGGGTGTCGCGCTCATGCGCACCGCCGGCCCCGGCACCCGCATCCGACCGAGATTCGGTGTCTCGATCTCCTGGAGGTAACCATTCGACCAGAACTGGGGGTGCTCGGCGAGCCCCGCGTAGTCCAGCACAGGCGCGTTCGGGACATCCGCCGCCGTCATTCGCTCCAGCCAGTGTGCCGCCGGACGGGTGCGGAACTGCGCCTCGAAGACGGCCACCAGCGCCGCCTTGTTCGCATCACGGTCGAACGGGCCCCGGAACCGCGGATCCTCCCGTAATTCCGGCCACTCGAGGGCGTCGCACAACCGTTCCCAGAACGCCTGGGTGTTCGCTGCGATCGCGACGTACCGGCCGTCCGCACACTCATAGTGCGTGTATGTGGCCGCCCGTCGCTCCTCGAAGCCCCGCTGCTCGCCAGTGCGGAGGAAGCGGGTGATCGGCATCGCCTGGACCGCGGTCATCGCCCCGATCAGGGAGACATCCACATGCTGCCCAAACCCATCACGTTCCCGCACCATGAGTGCGCAGGCAATGCCGTATGCGAGCAGCATCGCGCCGATCTGGTCCGCAAACCCGCCAATGAGGGCGTGCGGTGGCCGGCCGGGACCGCCGCCCTGCTCCACCATCACACCGGAGAGCGCCTGCCCTACATGGTCATACCCCGGGCGCTCCGCCCACGGCCCAAGCCGTCCCCACGAGGACCCCGAGGCAAGGATGATGTCCGGCCGCAACGCCCTTAGGGCGTCGTACCCCAGCCCCCAGCGCTCCATCGTGCCCGGTCGGAAGTTCTCCACGACGACGTCGAAATGCGGCACCAGCCGCCGGACGGCGGCGCGCGCGTCCTCCATCCGGAGGTCGAAGGTCACCGACTGCTTCCCCCGGTCATGCGCTTCGAAGTACGCCGAGAAGCCGTCCGGACCGCGTCCCATCGCACGGCCCGGCTCCCCGCCGGGCTCCTCGATCTTCACCACCTCCGCGCCCATGTCGGAGAGCAGCACCGTCGCGTACGGCCCCTGCTGGTAGCGCGTGAAGTCGAGGACACGAATGCCTGCCAGCGCGCCGCGGTCCCCGGGCCGATCGTCCGTCATCGCCTGCTCCTCAGCCGCTTATGCGGGCGCGAGTGTACCGTCCGATACAATCCGGCCTCATGGAGAGCCTCCGGAACCGTGTCGCCATCGCCGGCATCGGCGAGACCGAGTACTCGCGCGCCTCTGGGCGCAGCGAGACACGCCTGGCGCTCGAGGCGATCCTCCACGCCCTGGACGACGCCGGGCTGCGCCGCGAGGACGTGGACGGCCTGATGCGCTGGTCCGTCGACACGAGCAGCGAGGCGGAGATCGCTTCAAATCTCGGAGTCCGTGACCTCGCCTGGTTCGGCGAGGTGAACCAGGCGGGGAACGTGGGCGCGGCGCTCGTCGCGCACGCCGCCGCCGCCATCGCCACCGGGCTCGCGCACTGCATCGTGATCTACCGGGGCGTCAACGGCCGCTCCGGACGGCGGTACGGCCGCGGCGAGGTGACCGGCCGTCGAGGCCAGGGTGCGGCCGCGTTTACCGAACCGTTCGGACTCCTCACCCCGCAGCACCAGCTGGCAATGGTTGCGCGCAGTCGCATGCACGAGTTCGGCACCACGAGCCGCCAGTTCGGCTGGGTCGCAGTGAGCGAACGCGAGCACGCCAACCGGAACCCCCGCGCGATGTTCTACGACACGCCCCTGACCATCGACGACCACCAGAGTTCCCGCTTCGTGGTCGACCCGTTCCACCTGTACGACTGCTGCCTGGAGACGGACGGGGGCGGCGCACTCGTCCTGGTGAGCGCAGAACGCGCCCGAGGGCTGCGGAAGCCGCCCGCACTCATCCGCGCAGCCGCACAGGCCGGCCACGGCGAACGCGGGTTCGTGGACACCGCCGCGGTCAGCCTCGCACCCCGACTCTGGGCGCAAGCGGAGGTAGCGCCGGACGAGATCGACGTGGCGCAGATTTATGACCATTTCGCGCCGTACGTGATCTTCGCGCTGGAGGACTACGGCTTCGTCGCGCGCGGCGAGGGCGGCCCATTCGTCGAGGCCGGCGGCATCCGCTGGGACGGCGGCGTACTCCCGGTGAACACCTCCGGCGGCCACCTGAGCGAGGCCTACCTCCAGGGGATGAACCAGCTGATCGAGTCGGTCCGGCAGGTGCGCGGCGAGTCCACCTCGCAGGTCGAGGACGTCCAACTCTCGTTCTGCGACACCGGCATCGGGACCGGAGCCGTCATCCTGGAGCGCGACCGATGAGCGCCCGTCCCGGCTTCCCCCTCCCCGTCCCGTCCGAGGACTCCGCCCCGTTCTGGGAGTACCTGCGGCAGGGCGAACTCCGGGTGCAACGCTGCCTCGTGTGCACCGCCTTCGCCCACCCGCCCCGCCTGATGTGCCCCAACTGCGGCTCGTTCGACCGCGAATGGGTCCCCGTGAGCGGGCGCGGGACGGTCTACTCGTACGTGGTGACGCGACAAGCGATCCACCCCTCGTTTGAGGGACATACGCCATACGCGACCGTGGTCGTGGAACTCGCGGAGGGTCCGCTGCTCACGAGCAACCTCGTGGACGTGCCCGTCGATGAGGTGAGGGTTGGGCTCCCGGTCATGGTTGCGCTCGTCACTGCCGGCGACGAAGTGACACTCCCGCTCTTCCGTCGGATGTAGGTCGAGCGCTGCGATCGGTTACCGAGGCGACGCCACGGACAGGCGACCCTCAACCCCGTGCTTCGCGATCAGGCTGGCGACGAAGCCAGAGGCCTTCGCCGCCTCGACGAACGTCCGGAGGAACTCCGCTGCGGCGACATTCGCCTTCTGAGTGCCAACCGCCTGCTGGACAACCGAGAAGTGGCCGTCCAGCACGCGTGCACCGGGCAGGCGCTTCACCTCATCCAGGAGACCGGGACGGAGGGCTGCCATGACCTCGACGTCGTCTGCCACGAAGCGGTCGAAGACGAGGTCCGCGCTCTCCACGCGGACGAGGCTCGCGCGCTTGATGTTCCGTTCGAGCCAGAGGCCATAGGCGCTGCGGGGCGAGACGGCGATGCGGACGCCGGAGCGGTCGACCTCGTCGATGGTCTGGATCGATGAGCCCGCGCGGACGAGGTAGGTGGCTTCGATCTCGGCGTAGGGCGCGGTGAACTCGATCTTCTCGGCGCGCTGAGGCTCCGCACCGATGAAGCCGATGTCCCAGACG